>Ga0078972_1004942_pt1 | contig 35035 bp, 37 predicted proteins | sample YelNatPaOPGAMG01_FD_67568 | JGI IMG/M metagenome (GOLD analysis project Ga0078972, IMG submission 67568) | Hot spring thermophilic microbial communities from Obsidian Pool, Yellowstone National Park, USA - OP-RAMG-01 (SPADES assembly) (version 2) | ecosystem: Environmental > Aquatic > Thermal...
GAAAACAGATATTAACAAGTTTTAATAACTGACTAAACTCACTTTTATTAACTTCCATTGGATAAGTAAATTTATTCATAATGTCTATATACTATAATTTTTTTATTTTCTTGTCAAAATTCATTAGAACTGAGGTATCTCAATATTCTTGTGTTGTTTTATAAAAACCAGTTAACCATTTCGGATGTGTTCATTGTTGATAACTTTATATGCATATTTTATAAAACAAAAGGAGAATTGTTGATTTATATACAACAATTCTCCTTCTTCACATCTCTTCTCAAAATATTTTTTATTTTTTGGTTGGAGCAGATACCTCTTTTACCCTAACGCTAACAGAAGTGGCAACATTCTTATCACCCTCTTTTTTATACATCACTGTAACTTTATCATTAACAGATAACTCGCTTAAAGTTATCGCTTTACCATCTTTCTTAATCTTGGTCTTTTCGTTAACAGTAAATGTTTCACTTTTACCAGATTTATCTGTTACTGTGATTGTGTTAGCAGTAGAATCGACAGAAGATACCATACCAACTAACCTCAATAGTTCCTTTTTCACAGCAGGTTTAACTGGTTTTGCTGGTGTGGCTGGTTTTGCTGGTGTAGCTGGTTGTGCTGGTGTGGCTGGTTGTGCTGGTGTTGTCGCTTGCTGAGCATAGGTAAATGTCATAACTCCCAATACTGCTCCTATCGTCAATAACAACATTACTTTTTTCATTTTCTATTTCACCTCCTTTCTGTTAAAAAATCCTGTTTAAAGTTTTTTCTCGTCGGTAATTTTTTTAATCAATAAATTGGTTTACTATTTTTCCTTAAAAACAAATCATTTTATAGAATTTATTATCTGTGACAACATTTTATGAGAAAGAACACCTATAATTGTAAAATTTATTCCTTTATATTTTCTGTATACTAATTTATAGTTCATAATTTGTTCTGGTTCTTGATAACCTCTAAAATCAATTTTTGTAGGTGTTTCAAACAGAGATAAAATATTTAATCCATCACTATATTGAATTCGCACAAATTCGTATTTTTTCTTTTCAACTAAATCTGCTTTATCAAAAACATATCCTTCCGGGATATATGATGGAAGGAACAATTTAAATTTAGTTTTTTCTTGTAATTTTTTTATATCCGTGAAACTTGTAACCTTAGATGTTTTTGGGATAATTTTTACATTTCCTGGCAGTATAAATAGGTCATCTGACAGTTCTTTTGGAAAATTAATTGTAGTAAAATTGGATAAATGTAATAATTCATCTTCTTGAAATGTTTTATCCTGTAATATAATATGATACTCATTATCTATCCATATTTTCCGCCACGGATTTTCTTTATTTTGAGATTTTATTGCAACAACATCAGTTACCCGACCAGCAATATTTTCACTACCAAGTAATACGAATTGATAATTCTTTTTCAATAGTTTGAATTTCTCATCAATATCACCTATATTCTTATGAGGTGAGATTGATACATACGCTATATTTTTTGTTTTATCATATAAATATTCGTATTCACCGTTATCAATTAGTATATGCTGACTTAAATTTTTATTGCCTTCATATTCTATTCTCATTTTATTAGGTGCTTTAAAAAATATTTTTGCTTCACATGCTATTGATTTCCCTTTTGCTGACCAGAAAATAATTGTTTGTATTCCAGAATAACTTGTTTTTGAATAATAGATTGCATCTTTTATTTTATACTCAATCGATATCCCATAAACAAAGTCAATAAATACACATACTGTCAAAAGTAACCACAATAATTCTTTATTCCTATGTTTCATTATTTACTCATTGTTATTCGTTAAAATCAAATTATTAGAAACAAATGTAATACTTTTATTGTTCAAACTTAGCGCTTCTTTATTAACAGAAACTAAATGTTCAGAAAACAAATTATGTGCTGGAATACTTTTTCCTTGTGACAATTGCAAAATCCTGATAAGACAAATACTGAAAAATAAAATCACAACCAAAGAAAATCCTAATGCCAATTTCTTCTTTGCAACAAACCAGTTTAATATTAAACGGTTTACAGAAACCACTTCTGTTCTATTACATACTTCTCTATATATATTCTCATAAAAATTAGTTGGTAACTCTACTGCAGATAAACGACGAAGTGACTCTTTTACTTTCAATAAAAGTTCATATTCATTTTTACAGTCAATACAGTCCGTTAAATGTTTTTCTATCATTATTGCTGTTTTTTCATCAATTTCCTTATCAATATAAGACGATAATTTCTTTTGAATTTTTTTACAATTCATTTTTTCTCTCCTGATATATTACTGAGAATTTTAATTAAATACTTTCTCCCTCTATGGATTCTCGAACGAACAGTACCTTCAAGACAGTTCAATATTTTACTGATTTCTTTATATGAATAACCTTCTATATCGCATAAAATTACTGGCATTCTATATTCCAATGGTATTTGTTTTAATGCATAACGAACATTATCTTCCTGTATTTTCTTTTCAACTACTGATTCTGGGTCCGGAAGCGATGACTTAATAAGTTCCATTTTTTCTCCTTCTCCTTCAATTTCATTTAACGGTTCATCTAAGGAAAGGATTTCTACTTTAGGTTTTTTTCTTAAACTGTCTATATATAAATTCCTAATAATTTTATATAGATAAGAATCAATAGACAAATTTGTATCACATAATCCTGTTTTGATAGCAAGTATCATTTTTATGAAAGCTTCCTGAGCTAAATCCTGTGCATCATGATAATTACCAGTTAAATAATACGCAATATTGAATACTTTTTTACTATACTTATCACTGAGTATTTGTTCAATTTTATCTGATTTATCATTGATTTTCATCAAAAATTCTTAAGAAATTTCTTGTAATTCTTATATACTGTTCAGTTTCGTCTCTGTATGCAAGGACAAAGTTTGTTATTTCTGTTCCTATAATAGAATACGAAAAAAAGATTTAAAAAGTTCCCGTTTTAGTGACATTTTTAAATAAAAAATATGATAAAATGTTATGTTATTCACAGTAAATTCAAATACATTCTCTGCATATATACCTGGTAAAATTAGTTGTCTCTAATTATATTAAATATCATCTGTTAAAACAAGTGAACGCACCAAATCATGTGAAATCTAACCGAAACTAATTTTTATTATCCTATTTCACTACTGCGGTAGTAACTAAATATCCACTCTTCTGCTGCGGTAGAAAAAAAACTCAATATTTTAACTCCACTTGCAGGATAGGATTAGGGTAAGAATATTATTCTTTTCTCTGGAGTGCATTGATCGTGTCAATACTTAAAATAAATTACCTCCGTCCCTTTTTTCCCCTACTACTCTTAATTTCATATAGTATGTCGTCCCTGCTTCTAATCCAAATCTATATTCTCTTCTGCCCACCCAATACCTGCCCATTCCTGTAATAACCCTAACTTCGGCTTCCCATCTCCCTGAAACCTGTAACATAAACACCACTTGTTATAATAAATACCTCCGTCCCTTTTTCCATCCTTTTTCCTAAGGAACAGGATATCTTTTTTTATTTACAAACTTGACTTTTGTTTAGGAAACCCCTATAATTAATTTATATTTTGACAATTCCTAAAATTTAAACTTTAATAATTCTATCCCAAATGAATTACAATAAATATTTGAATATTGACTATTCAAAAATATTTTAGTACTGATATTTTTAGTTTTATTTTCATTTAATTCTTTTGAAGCAAAAAAAATACCGATTATATCGTATATCCATGCCCCCAAAAATAAAGATAAACCACTTAAAAACATTATCTCAGCTATCGCTAATGAAAGATCATATCCTCTTCTTTTGTCTTCTTCATACCTTCTCACCCCTGCGTTATATACATAACCACCACCCCATAAAAGAATAAAAGAAAATATTTCTGCCCTTAATAATCTTTTATATATCTTTTCTTTACCTATGTATTTATGCCCTAACCCATGAATAAAAAATCCGGGAACACTTGCTATTAAAAAAGCCAAAATACGGGATCTATTTTTTGACTGCATTTGTTGTGCTGTCTCTGTTACTTCATTTCGGACAAATTGTATCGGCTCTAATTCCTCTGTCCTTAATTTACTGTATCTGTTGAAATAACTGTATTCTGTTATTCCTGCAAACATTATCTGACCACTCAAACAAATAATTAAAACTAAAATAATTATTCTCTTTGCCATTTCTCTTTATAACCTCCTCATAAAACTATATTTTTCATTCTCTCTATTGTTACTACTTTTATTATACACAAATACATTTTATATTTGACAAAATAAAATAATTTTACTAAAATTCTATTTTGTTATTATTAAACGAATAAATAATAAATACGATGAAATTATTTAATACAAAGAGCAAGACATTAAATAGAATTATCACAGGTTACGCTTTTTTAGGTCCGAATATTATCGGTTTCTGCATATTTACTTTCTTTCCTGTAATAGCATCGTTCATGCTTGCATTCACAGAATGGGATATTCTTACACCAATAAAATTTGTTGGATTAAATAATTTTATACGACTCGTCCAGGATAGAGATTTCTGGTATTATTTATATAACACATTATTTTTTATGTTAGCCATACCAATTAATATGTGCGTTTCATTAGCGATGGCAATGTTATTAAACCAGAAACTTAAAGGTATAGTTATCTTCAGAACAATTTATTTTATGCCTGTTGTGTCGTCAATGGTTGCAGTTGCACTGGTCTGGCGATGGATATATAATTCTGATTTTGGGTTATTGAATAGTTTTTTACATTGGATTGGAATAAAAACGCCGCCACAGTGGTTAAGTAGCACAATATGGTCTAAACCAGCACTTATGATTGTTAGTATCTGGCAGGGAACAGGATATAATATGTTACTTTATCTTGCTGCTCTACAAGGTATACCACAGGAACTATATGAGGCAGCAAGTATTGATGGTGCATCCTGGTGGGATTCATTTAAAAATGTTACATGGCCAATGTTGTCTTTTGTTAATTTCTTTATTATTATCACTAGCATAATAAGTGGTTTCCAGGCATTCGGAGTCCAGTATGTGATGACAGAAGGTGGTCCTGCAGGTTCAACTACAACAATTGTGTATTATATCTATAATAATGCATTCCAGTGGTTCAAAATGGGCTACGCATCATCAATAGCATGGGTTCTTTTTATTATGATGTTTGGAGTAACACTTATCCAGTGGAAAGCAATGGAAAAGAAAACACATATATTTTATCAATAAATAGAGGGAATTTATGGCACAAACAACAGAATATGAACTACTAAAAAAGAAAAAAAAGACATACGAGATAATAAAAAAAATTGCTATTTATGTTTTTTTATCTGTAATTGGTATAACAATGCTTGTCCCGTTTTTATGGACATTATCTACTTCATTGAAAGAAGCAGGTTCTGTATTCTCATATCCACCAAAATGGATTCCAAAACCTTTTGTATTCAGAAACTATATTGATGCATGGAATGCTGTTCCATTCGGTAGATTTTTTATTAATAGTATAATCGTTTCAACAACAGTCACTTTCGGCCAACTTTTTACTGCGTCATTAGCAGCATTTGCGTTCGCAAGATTGGAATTTCCGTTCCGTAACAAACTTTTTTTAGCATATCTTGCTACAATGATGATACCAGGACAGGTTACAATGATACCTGTTTTTATTGTATTAAAAAAACTTCAATGGATTGATACTTATAAAGCATTAATATTACCGGGAATATTTACAGCATATGGAACATTTATGTTACGCCAATTTTTTCTTAATATACCGAAAGACCTTGATGAATCAGCAATTATTGACGGCTGCAGTTATTTCGGTATATACTGGAGAATAATCTTACCTTTATCAAAACCAGCTTTGGCTACATTAGGAACTTTCGTTTTCTTAGGAACTTGGAACGATTTTATGTGGCCATTAATCGTGACTAATTCTATGGAAATGAAGACATTGCCAGTAGGACTCGCATCATTTCAGGGTATGTATTCAACAGAATGGACACTGCTTATGGCTGCATCAGTTATAGTTTTAGCTCCTGTTCTGATCGTATACATATTCAATCAACGGTTCTTTGTTCGTGGTATAGTTATGACCGGTATAAAAGGATAATAAATAACTTACCTGTGTTGACAAAAGAATATATATGAACTCAAAAGAAAGATTTATTAAAGCACTTAAACATGAGAAAACTGATTATATACCACCTGCACCTGATACATCAAATATGATACCGTGTAAATTAACAGGAAAACCATTCTGGGAAATATATCTATATCAGAATCCACCATTACATCTGGCATACCTTGAAGTATTAAAAAAATTTAGATTTGATGGCGGTTGGGAAGCAGGTCCTGGACTCGGTCCGAGTAAAGAAGATAAATGCGAGCATAAAACAAAGATAATTGAAAGAACTGATGACAAAATTGTTGTTCGTGAAGATTTAATTACACCTGAAGGAACATTATGGCAGGAAATAATATACTGGAAAGACCAGCCACCAGTTCAGTCAAGAAAATTTATTAAAGAACCCGAAAAGGATTTTTCAATATATCTAAAATACTGTTATAATGACCCATCATCATCAGATGATACGGAATTCCAAAACTGGAAAAAACTTATTGGAAACATGGGTGTAGCAACATTATCAGTAAGTTATCCGGGATTTCATAACCTTGTATATCTTTTTGATGGCGGACTTGAACAACTGACTTATACATATTACGATTATCCAGAACTATTTGATATGTATCGTGAGATAGATGATGAATATACAATAAAACTGACTAAGAGAATAATTAAATCAAATCCAGATTTAGTACTTATTGGCGCATCAGGAACACTGACATTATCGTCTCCTGAACTATTTAGAAAATTTGGTTTACCAACATTGAAAAAAATTACTAAATTATGTAAAGATGCCGGTACACCAACTTTATTACATTCCTGTGGTAAATCAAAAGAACTTGTTAAAATATGTGCTGAAGAAACAGACCTCTGTGGTATAAATCCACTTGAAGTTCCACCTATGGGTGACTGCGATTTAAAAGAATTGAAAACTAAATATGGAAATAAATTGTGTCTGATGGGCAACTTACATACAACTAATGTTATGTTAAAAGGAACTGTAACCGATGTTATTAATGCTTGCAAAAAAGCAATTGATGATGCTGGTAAAGATGGTGGATTTATATTATCAACAGGTGACCAATGTCCAAGAGATACACCTGATGAAAACATATACGCATTAATTGAAACAGCAAAAACTTATGGAAAATATTGAGAATAAAACTATGGAATATTTAAGAAAAATGTTTTCTCTTGAAGGAAAAAATATTGTTATTACTGGAGGTGCTGGTTCTATTGGATCAAAAATAGCTGAAGGATTCGGTAAGTCAGGAGCACGTATTGCTATCTGTGCAAGACGAAACTATGATCAAGTAGCAGAAAAACTACAAAAAAAGAAAATTGATGCACGCGGATATTATATTGATGTATTGAATAAACCGGAAATAGAAAAATGTTGTAGTAAAGTTATCAACGATTTTAAACGAATTGATGTCTTGTTGAATGCTGTTGGTGGAAATATACCATCAGCAACAACATCAAAACAAACAAGTTTTTTTGAGTTACCATTAGAAGAATTTGAGAAAGTGGTTGCATTAAACCTTTTTGGGGGCGCTATTCTACCATGCCAGGTGTTCGGCAAAAGTATGGTTAATAACAAAAATGGTGGCTCAATAATAAATATATCATCAATGAGTGCTTTTAAACCATTAACAAAGATACCAGGTTATTCTGCTGCTAAATCTGCAGTCAGTAATTTCACACAGTGGTTAGCAGTACATTTTGCTCTTGAATATAATAAAAATCTGAGAGTTAATGCTATCGCTCCGGGATTCTTTTTAACAAAACAAAACAGGTTTCTTTTACAAGATGAAAATGGTAATCTTACTGAACGCGGAAAAACTATTCTTAAACATACTCCTGCTGGCAGGTTCGGGATAACAGATGAACTTATTGGTGTATGTATCTGGCTCGCATCAGATGCATCAAGGTTTGTAACAGGAACTGTTATACCTGTTGATGGCGGGTTTTCAGCATATTCTGGAGTATAAAAATTCTTCTATAATTATATCAGGAGGATTATATGATGGAAAAACAGGATATAGGACTGATTGGACTTGCTGTAATGGGTGAAAATCTTGTTTTGAACATGGAAAGTAAAGGATTTTCTGTTGCCGTCTATAACAGAACTGTTGAAAAAGTTGATAATTTTATAAATGGACGTGCTAAAGGAAAAAATATTGTCGGAACACATTCTATAGAAGAGTTATGCTCAGTATTAAAAAAACCTCGTAAAATTATGCTGATGATAAAAGCAGGTAATGCTGTTGATGAATTTATTGAAAAATTAATACCGTATCTGGAAAAAGGTGATATAATTATTGACGGTGGTAACTCTAATTTCTTGGATACAATCCGCAGAACAAAATATGTAGAAAGTAAAGGATTGCTATATATAGGAACAGGAGTTTCAGGCGGAGAAGAAGGTGCACTTAAAGGACCTGCTATTATGCCCGGCGGCTCCATACAAGCTTGGGAATATATTAAACCTATATTCCAAAAAATAGCAGCAAAAAATAGTGATGGAACACCATGCTGTGCATTTATCGGTCCTGATGGTGCAGGCCATTTTGTTAAAATGGTTCATAATGGAATAGAATACGGTGATATGCAACTTATCTGTGAAGCATATTTTATTATGAAAAATTTACTTAAACTAACATACAAAAAGATGCATAAAGTATTTTCTGACTGGAACAAAGGAGAACTTGACTCATACCTAATAGAAATTACTGCTGATATTCTTTCTAAAATTGATAAAGAAACAGGTAAACCTATTGTCGAAATTATACTTGATAAAGCAGGCCAAAAAGGAACAGGAAAATGGACTTCTCAATATGCACTTGATTTAGGTGTCCCAGCACAAACTATAGCAGAAGCGGTTTTTGCACGTTGTATGTCCGCTATCAAAGAACAACGTGTTAAAGCATCTAAAGTATTAACCGGACCTAAAAAAATATTTAATGGTAATAAGGAAAATTTCATTAATGCTATTTTTGATGCGCTGTATGCATCAAAAATATGTTCGTATGCACAGGGATTCGAAATAATGAAATCTGCATCAAAAGAATATAAATGGAACCTGAACTTCGGTGAAATAGCGCTAATATGGCGTAATGGATGTATTATCCGAGCAAGGTTTCTTGAACGAATAAAAGAAGCTTTTGAACTTAATCCTAACCTGGATAATCTTTTACTAGACCCATTTTTTAAGGATATTATTCATAAAACACAAAATAACTGGAGACGAGTAATAAGTACAGCAATAAATTTTGGGATACCGATACCAGCTTTCAGTTCTGCACTCGCATATTTTGATAGTTACAGGAGCGCAATTTTACCAGCAAATCTTCTTCAAGCACAGCGCGATTACTTCGGAGCACATACTTATGAACGAGTTGATAAACCCGGTACTTTTCATACAGAATGGCTTAAAATATAATTTATCTATAAATTTAATGGTATGCATATTTAAGAAAGGAGTTAAATTATCTGATGAATTACACAAAAGAAATACTCATTGAGTTCAAACCAGAAAAAGAATTTTTTGTCGGAATAGATTCCGATGGCTGTGCGTTTGATACAATGGGCATAAAACAACGTGAATGTTTCTGTCCGTGGATGATAGGTTACTTCGGATTACAGCCCGTCGCACAAGCAGCACGTGAATGTAAAGAATTCGCTGACTTGTTTTCAAAGACACGTGGTGCAAATAGACATAAAACACTTAAACTTATACTTAGTGAATTACTTCCATCACATCCGATGACAAAATCAAGAAAATTTAAAGTACCACAATTACCACACTATTTTGAGTGGGTAGATAATCCTAAAAGTTTGTTAAGCGATTCGGGGTTGAAACAGGTAATAGCAAATACAACAGATGAAACAACAAAAAGAGAATTTGAACTTGTGCTTAATTGGAGTGAGAGAGTGAATTGGGCTGTTAAAGAAATAGTGAAAGGTATACCCCCTTTCCCATTCGTCAGAGAAAGTTTAGAAAAACTACAAAAATTCGCAGATATAATAGTTGTCTCTGCAACACCAGGTGAAGCGCTAAAACGTGAATGGGAAGAACACGATATCGCAAAATATGTAAAAATTATTGCTGGACAGGAGCTCGGAACAAAAAAAGAACACATAAAACTTGCAAGTGGCGGAAAATATAAGAAAGACCATGTATTGATGATTGGTGATGCTCCTGGTGATAAAGATGCAGCGAAAGCAAACAATGCTCTGTTTTTCCCTATTAATCCCGGTGAAGAAGAGAAATCTTGGGAATTGTTTTATAAAGAAGCACTTGATGTATTCATTTCAGGAAAATATGCTGGCGATTATGAGAGAAAACTAATAGAAAAATTTGAGCAACTTTTACCTGATACCCCATACTGGCAAAAACGAAAATAATGGAACAAAGGAGAGTGGAAATATGAAGAAAAAAAATGTTGTTATAGCACAATCTGGCGGTCCAACACCAGTCATAAATAACTCATTACTCGGTATAATTGATACCTGTAAAAATTATCCGAATAGATTCGGAACAATATATGCTGGATTAAACGGTATAGAAGGTATACTGAAAGAAGAATTATTAAATTTATCAGCACAGGAAGAAAAAGAAATAAAATTACTTGCAACAACACCGGCTGCAGGCTCAATAGGAACTTGTAGATACAAACTTAAAGAAAAACAGAAAGAAGATTTTAACAGAATAATAGAAGTTTTCAATGCACATGATATCGGCTATTTTTTCTATATCGGTGGTAACGACTCAATGGATACTGCTAATAAAGTAAGTTTACTTGCTAAAGAAAAAGGATTGGAACTTATTGCAACAGGTGTGCCAAAAACTATTGATAATGATGTCGGCGATTCTGAATTTAAACTTATTGACCATACTCCGGGCTACGGTAGTGTAGCACGATACTGGGCTTATAATATCCAGAATGCTAATGAAGAGAATAAGGGCTCATATACTTCTGACCCTGTGCTTGTTATCCAAGTAATGGGCAGAAAAATAGGTTTCATACCTGCATCTGCACGACTTGCTGACCCGAATAGAGAAATGCCATTACAGATATATATGGCTGAATCCGGATTAAATCTACAGCAACTTGCTGATAATGTTAATGATGAACTGAAAAAAAGTAAACGTGTCATTGTTGTAATAAGTGAAGGGTTCCCTGTCGGAGATATCGGTGAATCAAAAGATGCATTCGGACATACTCAATTCAGTGCAAGTGAAATAACAGTCCAACAGATTGTTGTTAATTATCTGAATAAAGTCGGATTAAAAGCGCATGGTTCTGCACGAGGTCAGGTAGCAGGCACAGACCAGAGAGATACAATTATATATGCATCAACAGTTGACCTCGAGGAAGCATATAATGTCGGTAAGAAAGCAGTTGAGATTGCAATAAATGACGGAACAGGTTATATGTCAACAATATTGAGAGAACCGGGTTCTGAATACAAAATAAAATATGATAAAGTTCCACTGGAAAAAGTTGCTAATTCAGAACGTAAATTTCCATTGAGTTGGCTTACACCAAATAAGATTGATGTAACAGATGAATTTATTAAATATGCTAGACCGTTAATAGGCGAAAAATGGGTAAATGTTCCTATTGAAAACGGATTACAACGGTTTACAAGGTTCAAACCAATATTTGCTGAAAAAAAGTGTAAAGAATATATTCCTGAAGCATATAGAAAATAAATATCGTTAGATTTTTAATAATTTGATACGGTGTCCATCGCAAGTGAAAATTAAAAAAAATAGGCATTGACACTGTCAAAATACACTCCATATAATTATAAAAAAGAATTAATGAAAGGATTTCTAACAGAAAAAGAAGTAACAAAAATAATAACAGAAACTGTTTCCAAATATAATTTAGATAATAAAAATGTTATTGTCCTTCTTCCCGATTCAACAAGATCCGGTCCAACAGATTTTTTCTTTAAACAATTCTGTAATATCCTCGGTAATAAAGTTAAGAAACTGGATTTCCTTATTACACTCGGAACACATCCGATAATGAATGAAAACAAAATTCTGAAGTTTCTCAATATAACAAAAAAAGAACTTAAAACAAAATATTCTAAATTCGGGATATTCAATCACAGATGGGATTTACCTGAAACATTTGTAACAATTGGAACAATATCTGATAACGAAATATGTAAAATAACCAACGGTTTATTCAAAGAAAAAGTTAAAATTGAAATAAATAAACTTGTTTTTGAATATGATTATATAATTATTTACGGACCAGTTTTCCCACACGAAGTTGTTGGGTTTTCAGGTGGATATAAATATCTTTTTCCTGGTATCGCTGGTAAGGAGATAATTGATTTCTTTCACTGGTTAGGTGCAGTAATAACAAATATAGAAATTAATGGTAAAAAAGATACTCCTGTCAGACATGTAATTAATAAATCAGCATCATTTTTAAAAATTCCGATAATATGTTTCTGTTCAGTTGTTAATGATGGTAAACTTATAGGACTGTTTACTGGTGACCATAATGAAGCATGGCAAAAAGCTGTTGAATTATCATCAAAAGTTAATATCATCTCAAAATCTAAAAGATATAAGAAGGTCTTAGGTATAGCACCAAAAATGTATGATGATTTGTGGACAGCAGGTAAAGTTATGTATAAGTTAGAACAGATTGTAGAAGATGGTGGAGATTTAATCATTTATGCACCACATATAAAAGAGGTATCATATACACATGGGAAAATACTTGATAAAATAGGTTATCATACTGTTGACTATTTCAAAAAACAGATACATAAGTTTAAAAATATTTCTCGTTGCGTGATGGCTCATTCATCACATGTTAAAGGGATAGGTAAATACACAAACGGGATAGAAAAACCTCGTATCAATGTCTATCTCGCTACAGATATACCTGAACAACGATGTAAAAAAATTAACTTGGGTTATATTAACCCGAAAAATATTGATATCAATGAATGGTTAAAATATAATGAAAAAGATGTGTTAGTTGTCTATAATGCTGGTGAAGTCCTTTATACTTATAAAAAATAATTTTCTTAAATATTGATTATTGCCTTAATCACACCATCAGAACGCGTTTCAACAATACTGAATGCTTTAACAATATCTTCAAGTTTAAACTCGTGTGTAACCATGTCCTTAACAGAAATTATTCCTGACTCAATCAAACTGATACATTTCCGGTAATTATGTTTGAATCTTCGCACACATTTTATAACCAGTTCTTTACGTCTGACAATATGTGCATTGATTGACACATAATCTTCAGGCGGAATACCTATCCAAATTACTTTTCCACCTATTCTTACTATTTCTGTTGCTTGTCTTAAAGTATCAATTGAACTCGCTGCTTCAAATACAATATCTACACCACGACCATCAGTTAATCTATTTATTATATCAACAGGGTTCTCACGACTCGCATTGATTGTAACAACATTACTATATTTTCTGACAAATTTCAGTCGGTCATCAATCAAGTCAGTAACAAATATACGATTTGCACCACTGGCTATTGCTGATTTCAGTGTAACGACACCTATCGGACCACATCCAAGTATCGCTATATTATCACCTAATTTTAATTCTGATAATTCTACAGCATATAAACCTACTACCATTGTTTCAACAAGTGCACCTTCAGCATAACTCATACTGTCCGGGATACTATGAATAAAATCTTTGTGCCAAGTAAGATATTCACAGTAACCACCGTTGGTTGGTGGTGTCGCCAAAAATTTTATATAAGGACAGATATTATAGCGTCCAGTTTTACAGTATTCGCATTCGCCACAAGGTATACCCGGTTCAACAGCAACACGCATACCAATATTAATATTTGTTACATTACTGCCTACCTCAACTATTTCACCGGAAACTTCGTGTCCGAGTATATGCGGTCCTTTAACAACCTGGTTACCGATCCTACCATTAAGATAATAATGTAAGTCCGAACCACATACACCAACACACTTAACTTTTATCAATACTTCATCAGGTCCTATAACAGGTTTTTTTATCTCATCAATACGGATGTTTTTTATACCGTGTAATACTGCTGCTTTCATATAAAAATTAAATCTCCATTGTAATTAAATTGAATATAAAATAAACGTGCCTGGAGAGACTTGAACTCTCAACCTACGGGTTCGAAGCCCGGCGCTCTATCCAGTTGAGCTACAGGCACATAGCGTTTCTCCTAATATCAGATTACACATAATTGATAAAAAGGACAAACCTAAATATCAATTAGTATTGTAATAGATTTAGAAGAAGAAATCAAGTTAATATGAGTGGTAAAAAATATTCTGCTGATAAAATCCTCCTTATTGTCTATTATATAGGTAATAACCGATGAGGAGAAATATGCAGATAATTGATATGTTTATTTAATATACTTACTAACCGCTTCTTTGGTCTTTGAAATTCTTTCTTCTATAGAAGATTTGCCTGCCCGTATTGCAAATGATCCGATTACTGTTCCCGATCTAGCCACTATCTTATCTGTCATGTTTTTAACTGCACCCTGATAATTCTTACTTTCCATAGTGAAAAAACAAACTACTTTCTTGTCCTTAAAATCAGCATTCTTTATAAATGTATTTATCGCGGGAACACATTTACCTGCCCAGATAGGTGAACCAAGGAATATTAAGTCATAACCTGAAAGATTATAATCAATCGGTTTTATTTCACTGCACTTATTTCTAAATGCAGCATATCCTCCGGAAATGAAAAGACCAATCCCTTTTTTCCTCTGTTTAACTTCTTCTACTCTCCTTATATCCGCCCTGAGCATCTCCGCTATAGTTTTCGCTACAAGTTCCGTGTTCCCTGTAAGAGAGTAATACACTACTAATACTTTCATGGGTTCATTCTTCCTTTCCTTATAATCTGGCTGACTGTAAACAAATGTAAAAATCATTAAAAAAGATAAAAACGCAATTATTCTTTTTCTCATAAGAACCTCTTATTTTTTTTCTATAAATTGTATTGACAGTGTCAAAGATTATCTTTTACATCTTATGGACAATTGACTCCATATATTACTGTGAATTTACCAACTCCCTTCTCTTTCGGACTCTCATATGTATATAAATATATCCCATTTGTTACTGGTTCACCTGACTCATTTTTGCCGTCCCATACTAACTCTTTACCTTTCTTTGAATATAATTGTTTGACTAATTCACCTGATAATGAATATATCTTTATTTTTGTCTCACTTGGAATAATACCGTTACCAAAGAATGTTAATAGCCCTTGTTCAGGATTATACGGATTTGGTTTTGTTAATACACATGTCGCAGTAAAAACAACATTTAATTCAGCATTACCTCCGTTTGATACAATATTTATTTTTCCTGTATATCTGTCCTGACCTTTATTAAGTATTTTATTATCAACTGTAACATCTACTTGAATATCGTTCCCAATAAACGAAGTAGGTGATACTAATATCCAATCAGCATCAGTAGTTATACTGCCACTCAATGTGCCAACTCCAATATTTTTTATCTCAAAACTGAGTGTTTTAGTTTCTCCAATCCTTATTTCACTGAAATCAAGTGTTGTTGTACTGACTGAAAGTATTATCTCACCTATATATCCTTCTACCCATTGTGCACCACCACTTAATATCCCATTATTCCTATTTATGGATTCATCTGCTGTTGTTGTTCCTGCTCCTTCATCAAAATGCCATAAACCAACAACATAGTTATCAATAACATAAGTTTTTACAGCAGGTAAAAAATTAGATGTATATCTAACTATACTTGAAATAATTACTTCGTCAATTATACCATTAAAATAACTATTCGCTTCCCCTCCAATAAATATATTTGACGCACATGAGCCCGGCATAGCACTACTGGTGTTAGTTACATCCTGCTCTTTACCATTTATGAATAACCGTTTATTTGTCCCGAACTGTAAAGCAATATGTTGCCATCTGTTCGGTTCAAGTTGATAACTGTTACATTCAAATCCACCTGTCGGAAACTCATATACTCGTATATAGTTGTTCCATAACCATAAACTGTAGCCACCTATATCCCAGGAATACCGTGATATTAATGTCCCAACTTTACCTGTTGGAGGACCGGGATTAACCCACATCTCTATTGTTAATCCACTCGCATTACCAGAATGTATATTAAGGCTATTACTGCTACCAAGATTTACATTAGCACTAATTCCATCAAATTTTATTGCTGATTGTTGTGGCATTGTTTCAACCATAGTGAATTCTGCTACACTTGAATAAGGGCTCTGTTCATCAAGCATATCCCATGTCATAAGTTTCCAGTAATAGGTAATACCCGGTAAAAGGTTATTACCTGCGTATGTTATACTATTAGCAGTAGATATTATTTTATTTGTATCCCACAAACTACCTGTATTAGAATTAAGAACAGATAAATCAGTAGAAACAAGCAACCTGTATGCAAACTGTTCATCTCCTGTATCAGTATCGTTGAATTTCCAAGATAGAACAGGACTAAAATTTTTCAGGTTTTTCGGATTAAACTGGTTATCACATAATAAGTTTGTTGGTGAATCAGGAGTATTATTTGTTCTTAACATTATCTCAGCACTTATCTGTGAAAATCCTGTTGCTGATACACTCACAGTAGCAGTTGTTCCTGGTGAAGAACCAGCTTTATAGACAGTTCCTGCTGACCCGTTTTTTATCTGGACAACAGTCGGACCGACTAAACTGCCCGGTCCTGTAAGATTGAATGTTACTGTTATTGTTGATGATTCAACAGGTTTACCAAGTTCATCTTCTATCGTAGCCGTTATCCAAGAGATACTTTTATTATCAGCAGGAAGTGTTGTCGGATATACTGATAATGACAACTTTTGTGGTATCTGTGAATCATAAAACCCTAAGTAATCAATAAATACATTATCACCACTTACTTCTGTTGGATCAAATCTTATTGATGTCACTATCCCATTCCAATTACTATTTGAACTTAAATCAACAGTATATGTATGATACTGTCCATCACCAATAACAGGGAAACTCTGTGACCTAACAGATGTAAAATCGGTTCCACCTTTCGGTGAGATATTATCCCAGTAAATTGTTGCTGTTGAACTTGTATTCTGTCTCATTTTAACTGTAAAATATCTATTCAGACCATATCTAACCCAATCATAGGTCCGTATCTGTTCTCTCCAACGCCATGTCGGTAACACAAGATCTCTGAATACAATATTTGGGTCATTACCAGTAATTCCACTGAATGTACTGTTTGTTATTGTCCATGTACTGAAATTATTTATCTGCCAGCCAGAAAGATAAAATTTGCTACCTGCTGATTCAGGTTCAATAAACTCGTCATTATCAAACTGTTCTAATCTGGGATACACAAGATGTGTCATTTTTTTATGTGCATACCACACAGGATATTTATAAATTTCTTCTGAAATATCAAACACACAATCATGATTAGGGTCGTAATCAACGATATTGAATGGATTACCCACTTCTTGACTACAATTTCCTGGTGATGAACATATACCATCAAAATGGAAATATGAAACTCGTGATAATTTTCCTGTTCTTAATAGATATAGATATTCAGTTATTATACCATCTGCTTGCGCTTCACGTGTTGCACTGTAAATAGGACCTGTCTCACAAATATAAATATCTATCTCTTTTTCAAGTCCGTATATAGCAAGTGTTCCGTAAACATAGTTAATAAATGAATCATACAAACTTGTACTGACAGACCCAAACTGGTAAGCATTAAATGCTACACCATCAAGATAATCACGCGGGTCAGTTGATGCAGGAAATCCTCCAAGAGCAGTTGTATCATATACAGGATTATTCCCATTTGTTTTTATTTCATATAACACTTTTTCTAGTGTGCGCTCATCAACATATGATAATACACCACCACCATGCATAAACTCACCATTATTCCATGGTGAATCACTGCCTCCTACTGCTTGTGCTAGGTCCCCCATCATAACAAAAATATTTGAATCAACAGATTTAATTGCATCATGGGTATATTTTAAATACTTAACATAGTTTTTAAGCGTATCAATCCAACGACAATTACCCTGAATATTATCAATTTCGTGTCCAGCAATATAGAACCTTATTGTTCCTTTGTATCTATTTGCAATTTCTTTCTGTAAATTAAAAAATTTTGTCCAGTCATCAGGTGCTTTACCCCGTAACGGATCAGCAGATGAAAATCCTATTACAACATCCATAGAATTAACTTTATAATAATTTAATGTTTGAACATATGAATCCATATAACTGTAGCCACATTGCGGATCTTCAGGCCAATAATACAGATGCCCATCACTCTGTCCATAATCTTTTATCCAATAGCAACCAATTTCAGGAATAAGTTTCAATATTTTTGAGTTTGTCATACCATCATTTATACCATCATCATACGGTATTCTTTGTGTATTACCGCTACCTGGTGGATAATCATATGTTGTAGGTCCTCGTGTATTCCATAAATGTATATCTACACTGAATGGTGAACGGTTTGTATGAGGATTAAGATAAAATTCTGAACTATGGATATCTGTTTGGAATACTATTAGGATACATAACAGAAATAAAATTTTTTTATACATATTTAATTATTTTTTTGCCTGTAATGGTAATCTAACTGGTTTTAATAGTTTTGCTGATTTATATGCAGCAAGTGCAACTTCAAGTGATTTCAGTCCATCATAACCTGTTATTTCCGGTTCAGAGTTATTTTTTATACAATTAACAAAACTTTTTATTAATCCTAAATCAATGTTATCGCCCCAGTATACCCATTCTGCTTTAATTCTATCATTGTTATATAAATCAAACTTCTGTCCGAATAAATTCATCTCAATTGTCCCATCTGTTCCAACAAACTTCATTGATACATCACCCCAGAACGGTGCCGATTTCAATGGTCTTGACCACGATGGGTCAAGAGTCGCAAATATATCATCTTCTAATTCCATTGATAATGTCGCAGAATCATCAATCTTAAATTTATAAAATAATGTATCTATTTCAGCATATACAGATTTAACTTCTTTTTTTGTAATCCAACGCATTAAATCAACAACATGAACAGTATGGTCAATAACTGCACCTCCACCACTTAATTTTCGGTTAATAAACCAATCACCTGGCATCATACCGTGATTTGTCCCTTTAATAGCAATTATTTTACCAATAGAACCAGCATCAATCATCTGCTTAACTCTTATTGTTGGTGACCCATATCTACACGGGAATGCTATCATCAGTTTAACTTTGTTTAATTTACAAGTATCAATCATTTCCTGTGCATCTTCTATAGTTGTCGCAATCGGTTTTTCACATAGAATATGTTTACCTGATTTCGCTGCTAAAACAGTATGATATTTATGTTTAGCATTTTCAGAACACACTATTACTGCATCAATGTCTTCTTCTAATAATTTATCAATTTTACTGTAGTATTTCGTCTGAAAAATCTTACTCATTTTTCTGCCTCGTGTAGTATTCTCATCAAATATACCTGATAACTCAACATCAGGTAACATCTTCAAGCAAGAAGCATAACTCCAAGCATGCATATGCGCAAAACTAACCATTGCTATTCTTATCATAGTTTTATCACCTCACCTGTCTTGATTGATTCCAAACTTGCTATTGCTATTTCTAATGCTTTAACAGCATCATCTGCTGTAACAAGAAACTCTTTCCCTCTATTAATACAATCAACAAAATGTCGTAATTCAAGTGTGTATGGACTTTCAGCAACAGGACTTTCAGGAATAGAAACACCTGGCTGATTCCCAACACCTTTTTTTATCCCGGATATTATCGGTATAGAATCAGAACTTGAGAAATTTAACATCCCTTTTGTTCCTGTTACTTCAACTGATGTCTTGAACCCACCTGCTTCCGCCCATGAACCTTCAACATGTGCAATAACCCTGTTTTTAAATCTAATTATAACAAGTGCATAATCAACAAAATTTTTTTCGTTATATTTTTTTATTCCCAGACCTTTAGCATAAATTCTATCAACATCACCAAAACACCATCGTAACCAATCAAAATCATGGATTATCATATCAATTACACCACCACTCAAATTGAAATCAGCATACCAGTTATCCCAAGCACGCGGAAATCCTGAACATCTTGATGTTCTTACAACAGCAGGTTTACCAATAACTCCTGATTCAATCTGCTCTTTCATTTTAGCATATTCCTGAAAAAAACGCAGGACATGTCCTATCATTAATCTAACTCTTTTTTCTTTACATTTTTTTACCATCTCTTTAGCATCTTCAACTGTACGTGCAATCGGTTTTTCACAGAAAATATATTTTTTGGTTAATGCAGATTTCAGAACATATTCTTTATGTGTTGTTGTCGGTGTGCATATGTCAATAATATCAATATCCTTGTCCTCTATTATTGATTCATAATCACTTGTTGCAACACAATTAAATCGTTGTGCCAATTTTTCTGCATTCTCTTTGTTAATATCAAACACTACAGCAAGTTTTGTATCAGGTATCTCTGACCAACCTTGTGCATGGACACCAGCAATTGTTCCAGCACCAATTAATCCAACTTTTAACATTTTTATCACCCCTTTCCTTTTTTTATTCTTAAAATTCATCAACTACATCAACACGAATAGTGTTATCATAACTAATATATACTCTGCGGTTTTCTTCTCCCCATACAGTCATATTAAATCCTTTACCTCCGGGATTAAGTGCTAATGTTGTCCCTTTAACCACATGTCCATCAGGATAATATACAACAACTTTTTTCTCTACACTATATTTTTGTGGTTTTTCAAGTATTTTTTGAGCTTGTTTTTGCTGTAATATATCTATTGTCTTCTGTTCAGCATCAGAAATAAGTTTTTCAATATAAACCATAAATTCATTAACATCAAATGGTTTATTAATAAAATCATCAGCCCCAACCTTTTTTGCATCAAACCTGTATTCAAGTTTATCATATACACCGGATATAATTATTACCACTACATATTTACCTATATTTGTATTCCGTATCGCTTTACATAAACTGAATCCATCCATCCTTGGCATCATTGCATCAAGTATAACTGCATCGGGCTTCTCCGAAATGAACTTATCTAATGCTTGTTCACCATCAGCAGTAACAATAATTTCATAACCTTTTTGCTGAAATTTCATTTTTAATAAATCTTGGAAAAATCTGTCGTCTTCAGCAAGCAATATTTTCTTCATATTTCGTTTTAGTTTTATTATCAATCAATTCTGATATAAATTTCACTCTATCTATATCAGCATCGGGAGGCAATTCATCAGATATACCTAAAATAAGGTTAGGTGAAAATAAATCAAGTATCTTCTGAACACAATTTTCTAGTTCTGATAATGGATAATTTGGTAAAAACAGTATTGCTGGTATACCGTCAAGAAGTATCATATTACCTATAGCAGATTTCAATTCTTCAAGTGCAATATCACCTTGTGGAAAAGGTGTTGCTGCTTCAATACCATCAAATCCTGTCTCTCTAATGTAAGGTAATAATGGTTTAAGTTTTCCATCCATATGTATATGACAAAATTTACCTCTTTTTTGTAGTTGCGAAACTCTTTTTATATAATATGGAATAAGATACTTTTTAAAAATATCTGGTGAAATAAGATTTGAATCGATATTCTCACCAAAATTTATTATTTTAACTGGACATTTCTCTATTATTTCAAATGTTTCATCCTGTAATTCATCAACTTCGTTTAAGAACCGGTTTATTCTTTCTGGTGAGTCAGTTAACGCGTAGATTGTGTTTTCAAATCCCATATAATCAATTATTAAACTCTGTAACGGACTGTGTCCGATACCCATCTGGATCTCACCTAAATCAGTTAAATCCTGTCTTGCTGTCTCATAAAATTCGTAGTTAAATTCAACAACAGAATTTTGAAGCATATATTCAATTATATCAAGGTCATCAATTTTTTTTACTGGATATTCTACGATATGTGATGAACACCCAAATTCTGTTGTCCTAATCCTTGAAATAAGTTGTCCTTTGGATGTATCATATACGACTGTAGTTTCATCTCCATTTTTAATTTCTGTTATTTTTATTGTATCTCTGTATCTTCTGATAAGATAATTCTGTGGAATAGGTAATCCCCAATAATACCTTATTGATGCATTTAAGTCGCGGTGTATCTCAATAATATTTTTATCTCTGTATTTTTCTGGTAATGTTCCTCTTGCTCTATTTACATTAATATAGTAATCAAGACGTGGTTGCCAAACAATCTTATCAACCTTATTTCTCTGGAAAGTATCAAGTATTCTTTCTCTAAATGTTTTCTCACTCATATTAATTTATTTTCTCAAATTTTATTTCTCTTCAAATGCAAATACTGTGAATACATAAAGTTCCGTCTTGTTATCTTTCCACGCATTACTATCAAGACCTGCTTTTTGTGAACATAATTCTGATAGAAAATCTTCTTTTCTTGTGAAATGTTCCCATACTTGTGGTAAAAATAATCCTGACCTGTTATCCCTACGAACAACAACACCGTGCACATTTTCTTTTATTTCATCAGCACTTTTTACACGGGTAAGTGGTGATAAAACAGATATCTCAATTTTTATATCTTTAAGTTCATCTTCTGTAACAGGTCTGAACCTGTAATCTTCAAACGATGCTGCTATTGCCATCTGCTGAACAGCATTATATAATGGTAATTGAGGAATAGTTGTCCCGATACAGCCACGTAACTGGTGGTTTATAGTTAATGTAACAAAAACTGCCGACGGAGTAAGTAGTTCTTTATCTGTTGTTTGGAACGGTATAATCTTTTTTGATTTAATATATTCTCGTATTGTTCTTCTCGCTAAATCTAATAATAATTTCTGGTTTTTTGGACTTATACTGAATTGCTCCATTTTTTTATTATTATCTCCTTTCTTTTCTACTGTTGTAGTTTTGGCGTTGTTGTCTATTGAACTTCCAGATTTAATTTTTTCTGATTCTTTTAAAAATGCAACAGCACAATAGCCAACAACACGGTTCTTATCACCATATTCAGTATCCCCTGAATTAGCATATTTAAGTATATTAACTTTATCAGCACCAACTAATTTTGTTGCATACATACCTACATATACTGCTTCTTCGCCACAAAATACACAATCTAATCCACTGTAATTCTTTGACATTAAATTATCTATTGTCCGTTTTAGTAATACAGGATTATATTTCGTCATTGAATTAAGTGATTCATTATCAATATAGGTCGCATCCTCATATTTCGGATAATGGCTCATATCAGTCGAAATAACAAAAATAATATTCCGTTTTTTATATTTCTCCGTTTTTAAAACTGAAACAATTTTTTCTGCAATATTTTTACATAAATCAATATCAACATTAGGAATAAGTATCCCAACTAATCTAAATTCAGTCAGTACACTTTGTAAAAATGGGACTTCTACTTCAATAGAATGCTCAGGTAAATGAACATAGTTGTTTTCTTCAAACAATTCCTTTGATGAATTAATTATATCTCTTACCAATTCTTTATCTATTGTAACATCACCTAAAGGTGTACGAAATATAGTCCCTGAATATAAGGCACATTTTTTTAACGGAAATCTGTGACTCTGTCCGATAATAATTACTGTATCAATTTTTCTACCTTGTATACATTTGAACCCATAACTTGCTACTTGACCAGAATAAACATAACCAGCATGTGGCACAATTATACCATATATCCTGCAATCTTTACTTGGTAGTTTGTTTTCATTGACTTTTTCAAAAAAACTGTTTATCATCTTACTCAGTTCTTGTGGATTGGAAGGATAAAAAGCACCTGAAACAGACGGTTCACGTATCTCAGAATAACTTAAATTGATACAAACAATAATACTAATTAAAATACAACATAAATTGAAATATATCTTCGTTTTCATTTTACTGTTTTTAAAATAATTATTCACTGAACTCTTTCTTTATTTCTTCTCTCTTTTCAACAAGTTCTTTCGATTCATATTCTGTGCTAATACCCTGTAATGACTCCAATTTTTTTACTCTCGTTTCAAGCAATTCTATCTCTTTTAATAGAAATTTAAATCCATCTGCAATTGGATCCGGTAACTTTGAATGTTCTAATTTTTGTATCTCTTCTCTCGTATAACCTAAACCGATTCTACCTGGAACACCTACAACAGTTGAATTAGATGGCACATCCGTAATAACAACTGAACCAGCACCAATACGTGCTTTATCACCGATAACAACCGGTCCTAAAACAATAGCACCGGCTCCTATCACAACATCATTACCTAATGTCGGATGTCTTTTCCCTTTTTTTAAACTTGTTCCACCTAAAACTGCTCCTTGATACATCAGGCAATCATCACCTATCTCTGCTGTTTCACCAATAACGACTCCCATCCCATGGTCAATAAAAAATCTTTTACCTATTTTTGCACCAGGATGTATCTCAATTCCAGTTAAAAACCGGGATATATGTGAAATCATCCGTGCAACAGTGAACCATTTCCGTTCATAAAACCAGTGAGCGACCCTGTGAAACCAAATAGAATGTAATCCAGGATAAAAAAGTAAAACTTCTAAAACATTTTTTGCTGCTGGATCTTTACTGAATACTGTATTAATATCCTCTCTTATTGTCTTAAATATATTTTTCATAATGTCTTTAATAACGGCTCCTCTTTACAGTCCGGGAAAAAAGGACATTGGATACACTCTGACCATATTTTATGTGGTAAATCATCCTTTGATATTTTTTTAAATCCTAATTTAATGAAAAATTTCGGTATATATGTTAAAACAAATATTTTTTTTATCCCTAATTTTTTGGCTTCATTCTGACATCTATATACAAGTTTCTTACCTAAACCTTTATTAGTATGTTTTTTCATTACTGCTAATGACTTAATCTCTGCTAAATTGTCCCATACTATACCTAATGCACAACAACCAACAATCTCATTACCATTAAATTCAACAACAAAAAAATCTTGTAAACGCTCGTAAAGTTCACTTAATGACCTCGGTAACATAATCCTCTTTTCTGCATAATAATTTACCAGTTTATGTATCTTACTAACATCACCTATTTTTGCTTTCCTTATTTTATACATATAGATATCCCTTCTCTAATGTCTCAATATTAAAATTAATAATATCTGGTTTTGATTTAAAAACTTCTTTTATTACTGAAATAACAGTCGTTTTAGAAAATATTTTCTTTATTTTTATGTAAGCTCCTAACATAACCATGTTAGCACATCTAATATCACCTACATTTTGAGCAATCTCTGAAGCAGGGATTTTTATCACTAATGTTTCTTTATTACATTTTTTTTGTTCAAAATCAGAAATAAGAGATGAATTTATTAACAATAACTTACATGAATAAATTTTGTTTGTAAATTTTATTATTGATGGATTATTCATTATTATTATCGTTTCAGGTTTAATCACAACTGGAGATACTATCTCTTTATCAGAAATAATAACAGTGCAATTAACTACACCACCACGCACCTCTGCTCCATAACTGGGATAGTAAGTTGTATACATATCTTCGTTACATGCGGACTGCGCTATTATTCGTCCAAGTTGCAATATACCCTGTCCACCAGCTCCAGCAATAAATAATTTATCACCTAAAATATTATTTTTTTTCGGCATGTTTTATAATTATTTAATTAACTGATTTCCATAATACTAAAATTAATTATGTTTGTCAACTTGACAAAATTACAAATTTTTTATACTATAAATTTAATTTTAATTGAAATTTAAAAACTTTTTATATTCTTTAATTAATAATCCACAATGTAAAGGAGGAATAATCACTGTGAAAGTTAATGTTGATAAAAATTTATGTACTGGCTGTGGTCTTTGCACAGATACTTGCCCTGAAATATTTGAAATACAGGGTGATACAGCAACTGCAAAAAAACAAAATGTTGACGATAGTGATAAAGAACTAATTGAAAAAATCAAAGAAGCAGCAAAAAATTGTCCTGTTGAGGCAATCATAATTAAATAAATTTTCAGTTTGAATTATCAATATTTTAACTAAAAAATTGTTTTTTAAATTGAGTATAAAATAAACATACTTTTTTAGTTAAGTAAATATTATTTATTTTGAGGTAACTAAAATGAAAGAAATAAAAATTCTTGCAAGAGCAGGTCAAGGAGCAATAACAACCGCAACATTATTAGGAACCGCTGTCTATGAATCAGGTAAATACGCATACGCATTCCCTCATTTCGGTGCAGCAAGAATGGGTGCCGCTATGAATGCCTTTGTTCGTATTGACGATAAACCAGTAAGAGATAAAAGCCAAATAAAAATACCTGATTATTTAATTGTCATTGATTCAACACTTATTCCAGAAACAGATTTAAATAGTTTAGTTAAACACAACGGAATAATTATAATAAATCAACAGAATAAAGAGAAAATTGTCAAAGAAACAAATAATGTAACTATTTATTATGTTGCTGGTAATGAAATAGCACAAGAAATATTAAGACGTCCTTTAGGAAACACTGTTTTAGTCGGTGCATTTGCATATGTAACAAAAGAATTCGGTCTTGACTCACTTATAAACTCTATCAATAAACGATTCAAAGGCAAAGTTTCTGAACAGAATATTGAATTAGCAAAAAGAGGATACGAATATTTAAAATAAACAATTTAAAATTTTAAAATACGCCAATAAAAATAATTAATAAAAAATTTTTATGAAATGAGGTATATTCCTATGTTAATCGGACCTATTATAGCAAAACCAGGAACAAGTAAAAGAAATAAAACAGGTTCTTGGAGAACAGGTAAAAAACCAATTTTTTTACAAAAAAACTGTATCGCATGTAAACTGTGCTATTGGATATGTCCTGAAGGTTGTATCTATGGCAAATGGGAAAATGATAAACTGATTAAAAACACATTAAATACTGATTACGATTTTTGTAAAGGATGCGGTAATTGTGTAAAAATATGTCCTAAAAAAGATATTACTATGGTTACGGAGGTAAAATAAATCAAATGAAAGAATTTATTGAAGGAGCATTGGCTATTTCAAAAACTGTAAAATTATGTAGACCTGGTGTTATTTCAGCATATCCTATTACACCACAAACACATATTGTTGAAGGATTAGCTCAACTTATTGCTGATGGTGAACTTGATGCTGAGTTTATTAATGTTGAGAGCGAACATTCAGCAGCATCTGTTGTTTTAGGTGCTTCAGCAACAGGTGTTAGAGCATACAGTGCCAGTAGTTCACAAGGATTATTGCTCATGGCAGAAGTATTATTCAATATCGCTGGAATGAGATTACCACTTACATTCTGCTGTGTTAATCGCTCTGTATCAGCACCAATAAATATTTGGAATGACCACCAGGACTCAATGACTGTTCGTGATTCAGGTTGGATACAAATGTTTGCTGAAAATATACAGGAAGCATGCGATTTACATATTATGGGATATCGCATTAGTGAAGATAATCGTATTCTATTACCAGTTATGGTATGTATAGATGGTTATCTGTTAAGTCACGCTTATGAACCTGTTGAGTTACCATTACAAGAAGATGTCGACAAATTTTTACCACCATATAATTTGTCATATAAACTGGATACAAAAAACCCTTTAACATTAGGGGTTTTAGCTGACCCAATGTATTACCTTGAAACAAGATATGCTATACAAGAAACAATGAAAAATGTTGTTCCTGTAATAAATGAAACAACAGAGAATTTTGTGAAAATATTTGGGCGTTCAATAATACCACCAATAGTAGAGAGATATAAAACTGATGATGCACAAACAATTGTTATTGCAATGGGAACATTATGCGGAACGATAAAAGATACTATTGATGAATTACGACTTGAAGGAGAAAAAATAGGGCTACTTAAAATAATATTATACAGACCTTTACCTAAAAAAGAGATAATTGATACATTAAAAACTGCTAAACGGATAATTGTTATTGATAAATCTATCTCATTAGGTGCTTTCAGTCCACTATATGAAGATATAGTCGCAATACTTAACTCACCTGATGATAATGGAAATAAATTAAAAGAGTATCCTGAAATAAGTAGTTTTATTGCAGGGTTAGGTGGACGCGATATAACAAAAGATGATATCCGTCAAATAATTAAAGAATCAAAAAAACAGGTTATAACAAAATTTGTTGGTTTAAAAGAAACAAATTTGTTTACTGATATAAAAGATGTATAAAATTATAAAAACAGAATCTATAATAACAGTTGTTTTATCGGTTGTCTTAATTACTGCAGAATTATTTTGTCAAACCATAACAGAAAACCTTTCTGCACAACAACTTTTTACTAAAGGACAACAAATAGAACCTGGAAATATTGATTTAGCAATTGAATATTATACAAAAGCAATAGAAGTTGATAAAAATTTTGCTGATGCATACTTTTATCGCGGTAGAGCTTTCCGTTCAAAGGGCTTGTATGAAAACGCGATTGATGATTTTACAAAAGTTATTGAATTAACTCCAACTAATTTCGCTGGCTATCTTAATCGCGCTATTACATATAATATCAAAGGTTTATATAACGAAGCGATACAGGATTTAACTAAAACAATTGAATTGAAACCTAAGTATTTTGATCCTTATTATCTAAGAGGTACCATTTATTATCAAAAACAAATGTATGATGAAGCATTACAGGACTTCAATAAAACAATTGAACTGAAACCTGATTATCCTGAAGCATATTATAGAAAAAGTTTTGTATACAGAGATAAGTTAATGTATGACCAAGCAATAGAAAACTTAAATAAAACAATTGAATTAAAACCTGATTATCCTGATGCTTATTATAACCGTGCAATCATTTATTATTCTAAAAACTTATATGATAACTCAATATCAGATTTAAATAAAACAATTGAATTAAAACCTAACTATATTGACGCATATTATTACAGAGGTATATGCTATTATAAAAAGAAATCTTATGATAAATCACTAACAGATTTAAATAAAGTAATAGAACTTAACCCGAATTATGTTGATGCTTATTATTATCGTGGTAATGTCTATATGTCTAAAAATTTACCTGATGAAGCAATAAAAGATTTTAATAAGACCATAGAACTTAAACCCGAATATGCTGAAGCATACTTCAATCGCGGATTAACTTATATTGATAAAAAACTTATTGATAGTGCAATACGCGATTTTGAGAAAGCAATAACACTACGTCCTAAATTCGCTGAAGCATATTATTATAAAGGATTAGCATACGCAAATAAATCTTTACACGATAGCGCAATTGAAAGTTTTAATACTGCTTTGGAACTCAACCCAAGATACGCTGAAGCATATTACAGTAGAGGTCTATCTTATAGCGAAAAAGGATTATATGATAAAGCGTTAGAAGATTGTAACCAGGCAATAGAACTAAATCCTAAATTGGCTGAAGCGTATTATACACGTGGCACTATTTTCAGTGACAAAGGATTATATAAAAATGCTATAGATGACTATGATAGAGCAATAGAATTGAATCCAGAATATGCAGAAGCATATTACGGTAGAGCTCTTGTTTATAGATATCTAAATCAATACGAAAAAGCAATACAGGATTATAACACTGCTCTATCTCTTAAACCTGACTTTTCTGAAGCGTATGTCGGGAGAGCGTTCATACGCTCTTTCGAAACATTAAAAGATAAATTGGCTGAAACAAAACCATATTTTGCTGAAATGTATACAAAACGTGGTAATTCTTATCTCGAAAAAGAAATGTATGATAAAGCAATAGAAGATTTTGATAACGCAATAGAACTTAATCCACATAACTATACAGCATATTATAACCGAGGTCTATCTTATTTCAAAAAAGGATTAGAAGATATAGCAATAGATAACTTTAATAAAGTTATAGAACTTAATCCTTATTCAGCAGAAGCATATAATTATCGCGGTCTATCTTATACTAAAAAAGGTAATTGGAAACAAGCAGAAAAAGATTATAAAAAAGCAATAAAATTAAGAGATAAAAAATATCCTGAAGCATATAAAAATCTCGCTGACCTTTATGATAATCACGGTAAATATAAAAAAGCATTAGAAAATATAAATAAAGCAATCCAACTCGATCCCAAATATGCTGAAGCATATTATACACGCGGACTAATTTATGAGCATATGGGACAATTAGGTTATGCTAATCAGGATTACGATATAGCAATAAAACTTAATCCGAATTTCGCTGAAGCATATTATTCACGCGGAATTACCTTCGGTGAAGGATTACCTGAAAAAACAAAAAAAGGTAGTGAAGATTATATATTGAAACCTGTCGTTCCTAAAATATATCCCAAAAAAGAACTTGTTACAGATAAAACTACTATGCAGGATTTCGATAAAGCAATAAAGTTACAACCTAAAAGTGCCGAAGCATATTTTAACAGAGGATTAGCATATTATTATAAAGGTGATACAAAAAAAGCATTGAAAGACCTCACTAAAGCAATTGAATTGAACCGTAAATATATTGAAGCATATTATATACGCGGAATTACTTATTCAAGTATGGGACAACAGGATAAAGCCATATATGATTTTAATATGGTAACAAAATTGAATCCTACTGATGCTGAAGCACATTATAATCTGGGATTACTCTATTATCAGAAAGGTATGTATGATGAAGCAATTCGGAAATTTAAGTTAGCAACTAAATATAACCCCGAATTCGCACTCGCATATTATAATATGGGATTAGCATACCAAAAAAAAGGGATGGAAGATAAAGCAATAGATTCTTTTAATAAAGCATTACAACTTAAACCTGATTTAGAAAAGTGAGGTATTAAAATTATGGTTGAAGAACATATGTTTGTAAGCGGACATACAGCTTGTGCTGGTTGCGGACAAGCATTAGCAGTAAAATTAATATTCGATACCTTAGGTAAAGAAGTAATTGTAGTAAATGCAACTGGTTGTCTTGAAGTATTCAGTACAGGTTATCCAAATTCTGCCTGGAATATACCATTCATACATTCACTGTTTGAAAACGCTGCCGCAGTTGCAAGCGGTATTGAAGCAGCATTAAAACATAAGGGTATATCTAATGTAACTGTTATATCACAAGGTGGTGACGGCTCAACTGCAGATATCGGTCTACAGGCACTTTCAGGAATGTGGGAACGAGGTCATAATGTTTTATCAATCTGTTATGATAATGAAGCATATATGAATACTGGTATACAGAGAAGCGGTCTAACACCTACTAACGCTTATACTACAACAAGTCCAACTGGTAAAAATTGGGCTGGTAATTGGCGCCCTAAAAAAAATATGGTTGAAATTGCTTTAGCACATAACTGTGCCTATGTTGCAACAGCAACTGTTGGCTATATACCTGATTTACAGAAAAAAATTAAAAAAGCAGCGTCTATCAAAGGACCAAAATTCTTACATGTTCTTGTTCCATGTCCATTAGGATGGGGTCATGATACTGACCTAACATATGAAATTGCTCAACTTGCAGTTCAAACTGGCTTTTTCCCGATTTTAGAATATGAATACGGGAAACTTGTTTCAGTAATTAAACCAGCACAGATACGACCTGTAGAAGATTATTTACGACTACAACGTAGATTTGCACATTTGCTTAAAGAAGATAACAAAAAAGAATTGGATAAAATAAAAGAATTTGTAAATAATAATATAATAAAATATAATTTAAAATCATAAATATTTGGTCCCTACCATTGTTATATGAAAAAGTTACTCGCAATATATGGGAGTCCACGTGAAAATGGAAATTCTGATATTTTACTGAATGAGGCAATTAAAGGAGCAAAAACAGAAAATATCAAAATAGAAAATATTTTTGTTCGTGATTTAAAAATTAATCCTTGTAAAGAATGTAATTACTGCAATAAAACAGGAAAATGTATACAAAATGATGATATGCAGTCGGTTTATGAATATTTAGAAAATTCTGACTATGTTATTGTTGCAACACCAATTTTTTTCTATGGATTACCAGGAAACCTTAAAAATCTTATTGATAGATGTCAATCTTATTGGTCAAAAAAATATATACTAAAACAATATAAGAATAAAATATGTAAATTAGGTGGATTTATCTCTGTTGGCGGAACAAAGGGTAAAAAGTTATTTGATGGAGCAATACTTACAATAAAATATTTTTTTGATGTTTTCAATTTCGTATATTATAAAGATTTACTCGTCCGTAAAATTGATAGTTATCAAGAGATACTTAATTACCCAGATATATTAGAAAAAGCATATAATTTAGGTAAAGAGATTGTTACTGCTGATAGATTTAAAACGAATCCAGATAAGATTTGTGAGCATCAAAAATGGTAGATGAATACAGTAACCTCACTGATGAACAACTTGTTGAAAAAGCTAAAAATGGTGATAATAAAGCATATGAAATGATTGTTAAAAGATATGAAGAGAAAGTATATAATCTGGCTTATCGTTTAACAAATAATAGGACTGTTGCAAGAGACATTTTACAGGAAACATTTATAAAAGTATATCACTCTTTAAAAAATTTTAAAAAAGAATCAAAATTCTCTACTTGGTTATATCGTATTGCAATGAACTTCTCCTTGATGCATAGAAGAAAAAAACAATATACTGTATCACTGGATAACCCAATACAAACAGACGATGAAGAAGAACTTAAACATGAATTACCTGACTGGTCAGATAACCCTGAAGCAACTATAGAAAATAAAGAATTAAGAAAAAAAATTTATAATACATTAGAACTATTACCAGAAAAATATAGGTCTGTCCTAATATTGAGAGATATGGAAGGATTATCTAATAAAGAAGTAAGTAAAATTCTAAATATATCTGTACCAGCCGTTAAAGCAAGAATACATCGTTCAAGAATGTTCGTCAGAGATAAATTATCAGAATATTTTAAACAAAATTATGGTTAATTGTAAAGAAATTTATAGATTATTATCAGATTTTATTGATGATGAACTTGATTATGAGTTTGAACGAGAAATAGAACAGCATTTGAATACATGTAAATGCTGTCTTTCTCTTATTAATACATTCAGAAAAACTATTAATTTGTTTAACGAAATTGAAACAATAGAAGTACCAGAAAAAACACATAAACAGTTATGGAAAGCAATCAGAATAGAAATTTATGAAAAAAAAATAATAACAAAAAGGAGATTAAAATAGTATGATTAATGTTGATGAAAATAATTTCCAAAAAGAAGTCATCGATTCAAAATTACCTGTATTAGTCGATTTTTGGGCAGAATGGTGCGGTCCATGTAAAATGATAGCACCGACAATTGACCAGATAGCTACTGAATACGAAACTAAAATAAAAGTATGTAAATTAAATGTTGACCAGGCACCTAATATTGCTGCTAAATACAGTATTTTCTCAATACCAACCCTGATAATATTTAAAAATGGTACACCTGTTGAACGCTTAGTTGGTGTCCAACCTAAAAAATCAATAACAGATAAATTGGCTCAATTCCTTTAATTGCTTGATATCAATAACTTTTTAAAAGTTCTTGTTTCTGTCTAAGTTGTAATTTACATATTCCAATACCAACTCTAAAACAGAAATAATTTAAAATATTCTAGTATAAATGTTTTGATTTGAAATTTTGCTATAAGGCATAGGCAAGGACGATAAAAGCATGATTTTTTTTGCAGGGTCTTGACGCCCTGTTATTTTTTGCTAAAAATAATAACAATGATGTAAATAAATGTTATATAATAAAAGCAAGAGGTGTGATTAAGAGTATTAGTCCTGGGAAATTCAAAAAAGAGTATGGAATTGAAACAAAATTACAATCGTCAATAAAAAAAACTCCAGGTGAAAATATATGATTATTTCTATTGAGAGAAAATTTACTTATGGCAAAATTACAAGTATAAATGTTTTGATTCGTATTATTGACAAATAACTTACTATTTTATACAATCTAATATGACTGACCAGTCAGTTTTTGTTGGACTAAGTTACTCAATTTTTTAATTGCAATCCATTTCTGTATAACGATGAGTATTAAAGTATTAATTTAGAACCAATATTTTATTCTAAATTCATTACGATACTATATGAAAATAAAAAAAGATACAAGTAGTTATAAAAAAAGTAAAATACTAAAAGCAGCAGCAAAAATTATTACTAAAAAAGGATATCATAATACACAAATGGATGATATAGCACGCGAAGCAAAAGTCGCTAAAGGAACACTATATCTGTATTTTAAAAGTAAACAAGAACTATTTACTGTATTTATTGATAGCATTTTGGAGCTCACTTTCCGTTACAACCACAGGCACAATTTCATATCCGGTCATAACATGAAGGTCGTCTATTGCAAAGATATCCGTGGGGTCTGCCATCGCGACAATAAGCTTATCCGCTTCAAAGCCGATGGGCAAAACCTCGTAGCGGTGAATCTGATCGCTTGATATAAGCGAGACGGCTTGCGGGTCGATTTCATAGTCGGCGAGGTCTATATAATTGAGGTGTAACTGCCTGGCTAGATTTTTGGTAATATCGGATTCTGACACATAGCCAAGGTCAACTAACTTACGACTGACCTTATCTCCGTTGGAGCTATTGATAGCCTCAGCAAGCTGATCTTCGGTAATTACTCCAGCATCAAGTAGAAATTCGCTGATTCTTCTCTTCTTCATGGTCTGGCCATTCTCCGCTTTCCAATCCATGAATTAGTGCTTTGCGCATTTCGCCTATCGGTGCGGATACT
>Ga0078972_1004944_pt1 | contig 35028 bp, 27 predicted proteins | sample YelNatPaOPGAMG01_FD_67568 | JGI IMG/M metagenome (GOLD analysis project Ga0078972, IMG submission 67568) | Hot spring thermophilic microbial communities from Obsidian Pool, Yellowstone National Park, USA - OP-RAMG-01 (SPADES assembly) (version 2) | ecosystem: Environmental > Aquatic > Thermal...
ACCAGACAAGGAATTTCGCTACCTTAGGACCGTTATAGTTACGGCCGCCGTTTACTGGGGCTTCGATTCAATGCTTCTCCTTAATTCGCATTAAGGATAACATCTCCACTTAACCTTCCAGTACCGGGCAGGCGTCAGCCCCTATACATCATCTTCACGATTTAAGCAGAGGCCTGTGTTTTTGTTAAACAGTCGCAGGAGGTTCTTAACTATGGCTCTCGGATACTATCCGAAAGCACCCCTTCTTCCGAAGTTACGGGGCTAATTTGCCTAGTTCCTTAGCGGCAGATCACTCGCGCGCCTTAGGTTATTCACCCTGTCCACCTGTGTTGGTTTACGGTACGGTTATCTGAAATACTCCTTAAACAAGCTTTTCTCGGTACCGGACTCTGTCACTTCTCCGACTTTCATCGGAAACGTATTCTCCTGGTTTACACCAGAATTAAACTTCGTATTCCGTCACGAAGCTGACTTTACTCCGATACGCACTTGCTAAGTAATAACGCATTCCAGATAGTTCCGGAATATTAACCGGATGCCCATCGTCTACGCTTTTCAGCCTCAACTTAGGACCGACTAACCCTGAGTTGACGAACATTGCTCAAGGAAACCTTAGACTTACGGCGATCCTGATTCTCACAGGATTTATCGCTACTTATTCCGACATCCTCACTTCTGGTTCGTCCAGTACTCTTTACAGTATACCTTCATCCAAACCAGAACGCTCCCCTACCCCTTCCTTCCTAATAAATATTAGAAAGGAAAGCCGCAGTTTCGGTATGAAGTTTAAGCCCCTGACATTTTCGGCGCGAATTCACTCGACTAGTAAGCTGTTACGCACTCTTTAAATGATGGCTGCTTCTAAGCCAACATCCTAGCTGTCTAAGTAAATTCACATCCTTTACCACTTAACTTCAATTTCGGGACCTTAACTGGCGGTCTGGGCTGTTCCCCTCTTGCGCGTGAAGCTTATCCCTCACGCACTGACTCCACTCAAATACAAACAGGAATTCGGAGTTTGGTTGAATTCGGAAAGTGGGTTACACCTCCTACATCATCCAGTGCTCTACCTCCTGTTCTTAACTGAGCAGGCTAACCCTAAAGTTATTTCGGGGAGAACCAGCTATCTCCAGCCTAGATTGGCCTTTCACCCCTATCCTCAGGTCATCCAGTACTTTTGCAACAGTAAATGGTTCGGACCTCCCTCCGATTTTACTCGGAGTTCACCCTGCCCAAGGATAGATCGACTGGTTTCGGGTCTACTCTGTGCAATTAAATCGCGCTATTAACACTCGGTTTCCCTACGCCTACGTTTTGATCTGCTAAATCAAAACTTAAGCTCACTGCACAGAAGTAACTCGCCGGATCATTCTTCAACAGGCACGCTCTCACACATTTAATTAAGATACAAACAGTATTGCTACTGCTCATCTCTTAATTCATAGTGTTCGAACTGCTTGTGGACACACAGTTTCAGGTTCTATTTCACTCCCCATCTGGGGTTCTTTTCACCATTCCCTCACGGTACTTGTTCACTATCGGTCAGAAGTTCGTATTTAGCCTTACCCCATGGTCGAGGTAAATTCATACCGGATTTCACGTGTCCGATACTACTCAGGTATTCTGACAAGTAAGGTTAAATCCATTTCGTCTACTGGACTGTCACCATCTATGGTTGGCCTTTCCAGAACCATTCGACTATGAATTTAACTTTGTATCTTACCGGCTTGCGCCCGCCAGAACCCTATAACCCTCTCCGATTATAAATCGGAAAGTTTAGGCTCTTCCCAGTTCGCTCGCCACTACTATGGGAATCATCTGTTGATTTTCTTTTCCTCAGGATACTAAGATGTTTCAGTTCTCCTGGTTGTCCTCCCGACTTACGTCAGGATATCCTGATTTTCATCAGGATGAGTTTCCTCATTCGGCAATTCCCGGGTCAAAGGATGTTTGCTCCTCACCGAGACTTTTCGCAGCTTACCACGGCCTTCATCGACGACTTCTGCCAAGGCATCCACTATGTGCCCTTACAAACTTGACCATATCATTTCATCCCGCTCTAATAATTACTATTAGAACGATTGAAACATTAATCAAGTCCAAATTTTTTTCTTCCACCTTAACCTTTCAAAGAACAATATATAATATAAAATATGTACATATTTTTTATCTGGAGATGAGGGGAGTTGAACCCCTGACCTTCCGGGTGCAAACCGGATGTTCTCCCAACTGAACTACATCCCCATATTTTATTTACTTAACTTTCTATATTTAGGTTTATAAATTGTTTCAAATATTATTCGTGTCTTTAATGCAATACCACAAACCAATCCAGGACCTTTAGGAACAGTTTCTGATATAATATACAATTGGTATCTTTTATTTCTATATTTTTTATTTGATGGTATCCGTATATAAACTTCTGTCTCACCTATTCCGTATGATGTAAGTGTAAATGTTGTTTTTTCTATTTCTATCCATGAAATATTAGGTAACGGCTCACATCCATCCTTAATCTCATCTGAATTTGGTATTTCTACATATAACCTTACATCAACAGAATTTTCATCGGTACTTGATACACGAAATAATCTATTAGTCAATTCACTCAACTTGTTTTTCTTACCTACTATAACATCTTTTATAATTAGTTCACTTGGTGCTATTAAACCATCAGATAAACATATATTTGTAAAAGAACAAATATAAATAAAACATATAATTAAAAATTGCACTTAAATCTTATTCTCAATTTTTCTAATTGGGCGTAAGAGGAATTGCACCTCTCACCTCACCCTTATCAGGGGTGCGCTCTATCTAACTGAGCTATACGCCCATAAAATTGAATAAAATTAGTTTACCCGTTTTTTTTTCGGCTTTTGATTTTTATATTCCTAAGTAATCCAATAAATACCCCAACATATTCTATTGATATATTAAAATTAAGAAATTTAACTCCTTAGAAAGGAGGTGATCCAGGCGCACGTTCCCGTACGCCTACCTTGTTACGACTTCACCCCAGTCACTAGTCATAACTTCCTCTAATATAAATTAGAGTTCGGTTACAACTAATTCCCATGGTGTGACGGGCGGTGTGTACAAGGCCCGGGAACGTATTCACCGCTACCTGCTGATTAGCGATTACTAGCGATTCCTCCTTCATGAGGGCGAGTTGCAGCCCTCAATCTGAACTGGGGCTACTTTTCCAGGGATTTACTCCTTCTTACGAATTGGTTTCCCTCTATAGTAGCCATTGTAGCACGTGTGTGGCCCCGGACATAAAGGCCATGATGATTTGACGTCATCCTCACCTTCCTCTCCGTTAACCGGAGCAGTCCCTCAAGAGTGCTCCACAATTATTCATTGTGGTTAGCAACATGAGGCAAGGGTTGCGCTCGTTATAGGACTTAACCATACATCTCACGACACGAGCTGACGACAACCATGCAGCACCTCTACTGGCTCCCTTGCGGGTCATCAAACTTTCGTTTGACTAAAACCAGCTCTTCAAGCCCGGGTAAGGTTCCTCGCGTTGCGTCGAATTAAACCACATGCTCCACCGCTTGTGCGGGCCCCCGTCAATTCCTTTGAGTTTCAACCTTGCGGCCGTACTCCCCAGGTGGGAAACTTAACGCGTTAGCTTCGACACGGAAGGAGTTGATACCTCCCATATCTAGTTTCCATCGTTTACTACATGGACTACCAGGGTATCTAATCCTGTTTGCTCCCCATGTCTTCGCAATTCAGTGTCAGTAATAGCCCAGGAACCCGCCTTCGCCATCGGTATTCCTCCTGATATTTACGCATTTCACCGCTACACCAGGAATTCTGGTTCCCCATTCTATACTCAAGTTTGACAGTATTGATTGTCCTCTCCAATTTTATTGGAGCTTTCACAATCAACTTATCAAACCACCTACTTGCGCTTTACACCTAGTGATTCCGAGTAACGCTTGCCACCTACGTATTACCGCGGCTGCTGGCACGTAGTTAGCCGTGGCTTTTTCTGGAATTACTGTCATCCTAATTATACATTAGGATTCATCATTCCTAAAAGGAGTTTACAATCCGAAGACCTTCATCCTCCACGCGGTGTCGCTGGATCAGACTTTCGTCCATTGTCCAATATTCCCCACTGCTGCCTCCCGTAGGAGTGTGGCCCGTGTCTCAGTGCCACTGTGGCTGACCATTCTTTCAAACCAGCTACCCGTCTTAGCCTTGGTAGGCCATTACCCTACCAACTAGCTGATAGGCCATGAACTTATCCTTAAGCGGAATTACCTTACGGTAACCCTTTCATCTAAACCAGTTATCTAGTTTAGACAATATGAGATATTAGTTCCGATTTCTCGGAATTATGTCTCTCTTAAGGGTAAATTATTCATGTATTACTCACCCGTTTGCCACTAAAATCAGTCTATAGCTACAAAGTTCATAATTTATGGTTGCCCATAAACTAATCACTAAATAACTATAAACTAATTTCCGTTCGACTTGCATGTGTTAGGCACACCGCCAGCGTTCACTCTGAGCCAAGATCAAACTCTCCAAAAAAATTTTTTCAACAATAATTTATTATATCAATAGATTATTGTTGGGGCATTTATTTGATTACCCTTAATTATAAAATAATCAAAGAGCGTAAAAAACTCCTATTCTCTATTTTATTATTTAATTATTTTAAGAGATTTTTTGCTTGTAAGTTATTATTTTATTTTAAATCTATTTTTAATTTTCTTTTATATTATAACATTATTTTATAAATTTGTCAAGAGGTTTAAAAAAAATTTTTTTAATTTAATTTTTCCGTCGGAAATTATTTAATTTATTTTTTTATTAAAGAACTATATAAATCTTTTGTTAATTTTGCTATATATGTCCAACTGAATTTTTCCTCTACTCTTTTTCTACCATTCTTACCAAATTTTTTAGCTAAATCTTTATCTTTCAATAAACGATTTACTGCATCTGAAATTTGTTTTGGATTTCCTGGTTCTACTAATAAACCTGTTTGCTCATGTACCACTACTTCTTTTATTCCTCCAACTGCTGATGCAACAACAGGTGTTTCACATGCCATTGCTTCTAAATTTATTATCCCGAATGGCTCATAAATTGATGGACATACAAATACTTTTGCACTACTATATAATTGTACATATTCTTCTTCCTTAAGTAATTTATGTATCCAAACAATATTTTTCTTTTTCTTCACTTTTTCCATCATTCTCTCTTCATATTCTTTTGTATCTGCACCAACTGCACCGAATACAATTTGAACAGGAATATCATCTGCTGCTTCTACTAAATATTCCATCCCTTTCTGGGGTGTCGGTCTTCCAACAAAAAGTATATAATCATCTGCAATTCCATATTCTTTTTTCAAAGAATCACTTATCGGAGTATATTTCCATTTATTTAAATCAATACCATTATGTATTACAACAATTTTTTCTTCGGAAACATTAAAATACCTTAATATATCTTCTTTCATTAATTTTGATACAGCAATAATTTTATCTGCTGATTCTATACTAACTTTTTCTATCCATGTACTTAGTTGGTATCCTCTACCTAACTGGTCCTCTTTCCATGGTCTTAATGGTTCTAAACTGTGACATGTTGCTACAAACGGTATATTATACAAAATTCTTGTTAACAATCCACCAAAATGACCATACCATGTATGTGTATGTACAATATCAGAATCAATATTTTCACACATCTGTAAAAGATTGGTAGATATTGTATCAAGAGCAGGAACAAACTTCTGACCACATTTAAGTTCGGACCAACCTTTATATCCTTTAACTCTAAGTGATTTCTCATTAATGTTCTGGTCCCCAAAACATCTCACTTCTACATCCATTATTTTTGATAATTCTTGTGTTAAATATTTGAGATGAACTCCAGCACCACCATATACATATGGCGGATATTCTCTTGCTATCATTGTAACTTTCATAATTTCCCCTCCACCTATTTTATATTTTTAATGTCCTGGTGTTTTTATATAGGCTTCTATAATTGAATCATAACCTTGATCTTTTGATATTCTGTCTATTACTGTATGATAATCTATGTCATAATCAGGTCCTGTATAAACTTTTGGTGCAACATATTCATTATAGAACCTTGTTAATTCATGTCTTGCTAAGACATCACTGTTTCTTTCTGCTCTATATTTAAGTTCAAAAAAGTATATTGAGTTTTCTTCTGCGATATGTGATTGAGCATCTTTTTTCTCTATAACAGGTAAATCTTTTTCTATTCTAAAAATATATGCTGGCTCTATTTCAGGATTAAGACGAACATAATTTTCTCTATCTTTCCATACATAACATTTATCGGTTATCAATTCTCTAACAACATACTTCTCCCCAGAGTTAATTCCTATTTTCTCAATTGGGACAGTTATTCTTGATGATTGCACATTATAAGGATTTAAATTAACTACAACTAGGATACAGTTCGTCTTATCTTCTGAAATTTTCATATATGCAATTACATTATCATCAGTTGAATTACAGAAAATAATATTATCAAAATAATGTAACGCTATATTCTCATCTCGTATTTTATTTATTTTCGCAATATATTCTTTAATATTACCAGGTCTATCCCAATCCCAAACTTTATATTCGTATTTTTCTGAATTCAAATACGACTCTGTTCCGGGAATAGCCTTGTTTTCACATAATTCAAATCCACTATATATTCCATAAGAACAACTAACAGTTGATGCTAATACAAGACGCATCTTGAATGCTGGTCTACCACCTTCTTGTAAAATTTTTGGTAAAATATCAGGTGTGTTTGTAAAGAAATTCGGACGAAGAAATTCTTTCAAATAACTCTGTGTAAGTTTAGTAAAATATTCTAAACATTCATTTTTATTATTCCTCCATGTAAAATATGTATACGATTGTGAAAATCCTAATTTAGCAAGTAATTCAAGACGTTCATAATTTGTGAATGCTTCTGAAAGAAATATTACATCAGGATAATGTTTCTTTATTTTTTTTATTAACCAAGACCAAAATTCATCTGGTTTTGTATGCGGGTTATCAATCCGAAAAATTTTAACACCCTGTTTTATCCAGAAAATAATAACATTTTTCAGTTCAGTCCACATATCTTCCTTATCTTCAGGATAAAAGTTAAGGAAAACAGTATCTTCATATTTCTTAGGTGGATTTTCAGCATATTTTATTGTTCCATCAGGATTATGAAAGAACCAATTTGGATGTTCTTTTATCCAAGGATGGTCAAATGAACAAGTAAATGCTATATCAAGTGCAACACTAATTCCCTGTTTCCTACATTCATTCAAAAAATGTCTGAAATCTTCAAGTGTTCCTAACTCAGGATGAACTGCTTTATGACCCCCTGATTCATCTCCTATTGACCACGGACAACCGGGGTCATTAGGACCAGCATATAATGAGTTATTAGGTCCTTTTCGGTTCGTCTTCCCTATTGGATGTATTGGTGGTAGATATATTACATTAAATCCCATATGTTTTATTTCAGAAATCCGCTGTTCACAATCAACAAATGTTCCACTCTTTCCTGGAATCTTACCCTGTGACCTAGGAAACATTTCATACCATGCACCAAATCTTGCTATCCTCGGTTCAACAAATAATTCTAGAATTTTACTATATGTTACACTCTGTTTTTTATCAATTGTGTTTGCTTCTATTGTATATTCATAAATGCTAATACTGTCAAAATTTATATAAGTTTTATATTTTTGTCCATTTGTAATTTGTTGATATGGGTTCATCTGCACTTTTTTCCATGTCTTATTAGAAATTTTTCTGTATTTAACCCATACTTCAACAGGTTCCTTAGAAAAAACATCTGCTGTAATTTCCATATGTCTATCAATTTCTGTCTTTACAGGATATTTACCACCTTCTATTTCAGGATATACATTTTTTATAACAATTTTTTCTTTCATATTTATTATTACTCCATATAATTTAAAAAATTTTTTTGGGAACTAATAATATATAAAATCAAAATTTAAATGTCAAACAAAATTTGTATTTGTGCAGTGTAATAAATATCTACCTTATATAAGAAATGTTCACCTGGAGGATTTTTTACTACATAATATTTTTTGATGCTTTTTTATTAAGATTTTTTATAATGGTTTCAATAGATTTTTCCAAAGTAACCTTTAACCGTAACTCTTTATTTTTTCTATCTTTTTCTGGAAACTTTTTTAATGTCTTCTTATCTACTGTAGTAAAAGCAGTTTTACTCCATATTTTTTTTCCATCTTTCGTACTTATTAATTTGCTTTCTAAAATTATCGGAGTGAATATTTTATTAAATACTCCAATGCCTATACCAAACTTCAATATTTCTTGTACTATTTCTTCAATTGCTCCTGCTATGGCAAGTTCTTCACTTTTAGTAACAAGGTGTATTTCTGCACCAAAAACAATTCCTTCTACGAAACCTGAACCAAGCAATATGACTTGCCATTTTTTCTTTATCTTACCGTAACCGGATAGTGTATTAGTCATTATAGCATCAGCAAATGAAATCTCCCCTAATTTTTTAATCTGTTCAGGTTTTAAAGAAAAATCTGCTGTTTTTATTCCTAGGGATTTTAACGCTTCTGCGGTCTGGCTTTCAGGCACAACTTCAAAAAAATAAGAATTGTTTAATTTGTCTTTAATATATCCAGTTATTTCCTTTGTAACTTTATCAAGTTCTGTCCTAATCAGTTTTTCTTCAATTTCTTTGTCAATTTTTAATTCAGAGACATCTTTAATATTTTTTAATTTCTTTATTCTTACATTACAAACTGTAGGTAGAATAGCAATCTTAATTTTATTAGGTGGATTTAAATTGACTCCGTGTTCGGACCAACCAGCATAAGAAGTTGAAATAAACAAAAATAAAACAATTATTATATACTTCATGAATATTATTGAGTTATACGAAAACAATGAACCAATTAATTTAATTTTCTTTCAAGTGAATCTGTTTCTGTTGTTATTAATTTACCATTTTTTTGTTCAACAATAATTGTCTTTAATTGATATTTATTGAATCTAATTGATGTATTTAATTTTCCAAACCGTATTTTGGCTATTGTCTGTTTTCCTGAAGATTCCCATAATCTAAGAACAGTTCCTGAACCTTGATATGCAGGTTTTATCGCAAAAACAACTATGTTATCGGGTTGAACTTCAACCATACTAAAATCAGCAGATATTGTTCCATTATGTTTACCGCCATGTATTAACACTGGTGGTGTATTTAATTCAATAGCAAGACGTTGAACCTGTGATTCACACCATGTATTTTCATGTGGTATAATACGAATTCTGAAATAATGGACACCTTGATCCATGTAGTATCGTGATGCTTTCTGTGGTGATGGTTTTGGTCCATATTGGTGTCCAAGACACGCTGAACGAAGGAGAGTAAGATACATTACATTACCAATAAAACTGCATCCATATTTAGAATCATTAGCAACAGCGAGTCCAAGTTTTTTATCATTTATTTTTCCTGATAAATCAATCCATTTATGACATAATTCTTCATAACCATCGAGTCCTGCTTCAACAGGAGCGACTGCAGTATCACAAACGGCTACTGCTTCTTTAAGGTTTGTTGGAATGCACAGTTTTACCATAGTATGACGGTCATGCCAGTTAACATCAACAAGTGCATCAATATAGTTCAGACCGTGAGATAAACTCCATTCAATTCGTATTACAGAATTTTTCCATTTATAATTTGGCACGAAAGTACATCTTAAATGTCCTTTTTCAATGAATCCAACTATTTCAGGATTAAATTTAGCAACAAATTTATTATATTTTTTATTCAGCGGTTCGTGTCCGGCATCAGTTCCATATGCAGTATCATCATCTTTAATTAATACAGGTTCAATAGGACCTTTCAATAAATTTTTACCTGATTTTTTATGAACGATTTTCATCAAATTACCTTTACTATCAAACTCAACATATAAGAACTTATTTTCTATCCAATATTTTTTACTTCTGTTCATTCTTTTTATTGCTTTATCAATATCATTATTATCTCTTTTTATTTCGGTTGCTATCACAGGATCGATTACATTAATATCTGTAGTTTTTATCAGTCGAACAAGAATCTCTGATAATGGTCCACTTGATTTCAATTCATCACCTGGTGCTTTGGGACTAACAAAAAATTCTCTTGAATTATAAAACAATTTTCCACCACATGCTGGTAATACTGTAACAACCATTGCTCTTCCTGGATTAGGTCCGATTTCGTTTTCTGATGGTATTAATTGAAACGGAATTTTGTTCCCACTTTCATCAAATACTGTTGGAGCCCATCTTAAATTCAAACTTATTTTTACATCCCAAGGTAGTGGATTATAAACAAATGTTACAAATTCGTATTTTTGAGAATAAATTTTTCTGAATATTTTTTGTGCTATTCTATTGATAATCTTTTGTACAATATATCGTCCATACTGTAGATGTTGTATACAATCTTCAACTGCTTTGATATATGCGACACCTGCTGCAAGGTCATGAAATTGATTAAACAACAACGATTTCCATGATTCATCAAGTTCGTGTTGTATTGAAGATAACGGTAATTTGAACCCTAATTTTTGTGCTGTTATAATAAGTGACTCGGCAGTAAATAATTCTGATTCTAACCGACGGATAAGTTGTTTTATAGTAGATATACTTGAATATGTTCCTTGATAAACAGGTAATAGATGTCCCTTTATAACTGGTAATTGTTGCTGATATTTTTTCAATATATTATATAGTTTTGAATATGAGCTGAATTCTATTTTCTGTATTCCTATTTCATTCATTAGATTCTTCAATTCTAAAAGTTTATCTTTATCAGCACCATTTTTTATTGCTTCATTGTCATTTCCGGATTTAATTGCAATAAGTTGTTTAACATTTTCTATACTTGGACCACCACCGTGGTCACCCCAACCATACATAAACACAATATGTTTAACGATATCAGATTTTTTATTGATACATTGTATTAATGTTTTACACATGTCTTTATCCCAGACAGCATAATTATTAATATGTATACCGATAACACTACTACCATCAGGTGCTATCCAGTTTATGTATGATTTAATATCAGGTCTTAACTCTTGTGTCGGATGTCTGAATACATACGCTTTAATACCAGCAGAATTTAATATTGTTGGTAATCCTGCTGGATGTCCGAAACTATCAACAGAATAACCTACTTTAATTCTCTTTCCAAAATATTTCATAAAGAATCTTTGTCCGTATATTAATTGTCTGATTAAACTTTCTGCTGATGGTATATTTAAGTCAGGTTGTTCCCACATTCCGCCGACGATATCCCATCTACCTTCTTTCACACGCTTTTTTATTTCAACAAAAAAATCTGGTTCACATTCTTTTACCCATTCATAGAACTGTGCAGAACTTCGCACGAATGTAAATTGAGGAAATATTTTCATTCCATTAAGTGCTGTCTCAGTAAGTCCCATTGTTTCAGTATATGCTTCATTCCAGGGCCACATCCATGCTGAATCGAGATGTCCATTACCAATCAAATGTATTATATATTTTTGTTTTTTCATTACTAAATCCTCCTACATTCAAACTAAATAATGAATAATATTATATATTAATTTTAAAATACAAACAAATAATAGTTTACAAAACAAGGTGATAACACTATCTAGGGAACGACATTAAAGACAAAGTTTAATTTAAATACTCAGATAAAATAAAAGATGAGTTATAAAATATTGTGAATAAATAATAAACAGTAATTACGAAAATAAAAAGTATCAATAAATACAAAATAAAAAATACAAATAAAAATTTGACATTAAAAATAAAATTATATAAAATCAATAAACAATTTTTGGAAATCTTTAATAATCATTAAAAAATGAGCCTGTAGCTCAGTAGGTAGAGCATCGGACTTTTAATCCGGTGGTCGAGAGTTCGAGTCTCTCCAGGCTCATATTTAACATATAAGTCCAATAAATGAAACCATACACAGAATATTTTTACGAACAGTTGTAAATGTTTATCTGTCTCAAGTTTAATGAAAAAAATAGTTGCTGTATTTGATATAGATGGCACAATTATACATCCTAATTCATCAAACATTTTTTATAATTATTTAATAGCGCATGGTGAAATAAGATTAAAAAATCATTTAAACTATATTAAATTTTTTTTTAAGAATTCTCTTAAAGATATTATTATTGCAACAAAAGGTAATTTTCATTATCTCAAAGGTAAAGAATATTCACATTTGTGTAAATTAGGACAAAATTGTTTCAAAGAAAAAATTGTTTCTGAGATACTACCAAATGCTATAAAAAAAATTGAAGAACATCGTAGGTTAGGTCATGAATTGGTATTATTGTCAGGAACAACAGATATATTACTCAAAGAATTTCAAAAATATTTAAGAATAGAAAAAGCATTTGGATCAGTTCTGGAAACAAAAGATGGAATTGTTACAGGAAATATTGCAAGTATTTTTGCGTATGGGAAAAACAAGCCAGAGATTATTAAAAAAAACTTCGGACCTGATACTTATGAATTTAAAGAATCATATACTTATGCTAACTCGGAGTCAGATTTCTCGTTATTTGAATTATTTGGTCATCCGGTACTTGTTAATCCTAAAACCAGAAAACTTATTTCATTAGCAAGAAAACGAAATATTGTAATAGAATATTTTATAATATTTGTTCTTTTATTACCTTTTTTTCTATTATAAATTATTTGAAACTATTTTATTAAATTAATATAATTTTGATATAGATGCCCCCATCGACTAGTGGCTTAGGTCATCGCCCTTTCAAGGCGGTAACAGCGGTTCAAATCCGCTTGGGGGCGTTTTTTTTAACTTAACTAGAAATTAAATATATTAATTATAAAAAACATTTTTATAGAATTTGACAAAAATTTTATTTTGTGATATAATATATATTAAATAACATTAACTGATTAAACTTGGTACGAAGTTGTATCAAGTTTATATTCTAAAAAGACAATGGCGTTTCTATTTAAGGGGATGCCATTTTTTTATAAAAAATGGATAAGAAAAATAAGAACCAAAATATAATTTCGTTATACAATAAAAAAATTGAATCGTTATTAAAAATAAGTAAAACTATTACATCAGAAGTGTATTTAGAGAAGATACTAAAAATAATAGTCAATGTAACAGCAGAAACAATGAATTCAAAAATATGTTCTCTAATGCTTGTAGATGAAAAGAAAAAAGAGTTAGTTATAAAGTCGACACAATCAGTTAGTGAAGAATATATTAAGAAGCCGAACATAAAATTAGGTGAAGGGATAGCAGGTAGAGTTGCAATAGAAAATAAACCGATATGTGTTATGAATGTAAAAAAAGATGAACGGTATATAAATAGAGATATAGCAATAAAAGAGAAACTATGTTCTTTATTGAGTGTCCCTATTAGTATAAAAGGTAAAGTTATTGGTGTAATAAATTGTTACACTTCAAAACCACATAAGTTCACTAAATCAGAAATAGAACTTTTAACAATTGTTGCTAATCAGACAGCAGTCGCTATTGAAAACTATGAATTAGTTAATAAAACAAAAATTATACAAGTGGAACTTGAGACCCGTAAATACATAGAGCGTGCAAAAGATATTTTAGCAAAAGAATTAAAAATTTCTCATGATGAAGCGTATCGCAAGATACAAAAACAGAGTATGGATAGTCGTAAGACAATGCGTGAGATTGCTGAAGCGATAATTACAACACATAAATTAAGAGAAAATATTTTTGATGATACTAAAAAATAGTATATTATTAATTTAAAATAAAGACAATTAATAGGTTGGTTTAATCCAATCTATATAAAGTAACGATAATACAAAGGCGTATTATCGTATAAAAAAGACAAAGGTGTCTTGAAATCTACCAGATGGTGGACAAGACACTTTTTTTATTTATGGAAGGCAAAAATGGGAAGTATTTGTAAATCCTGTATTAAATTAAAAAGTTGTAAATATCCGAAATCAGAATTAACTATTCAATGTGATGAGTTTGAAGGATAACTATTAAAAAACAAAGTTATAAAAAAGAGGAAGAGAACTAAAATAAAAGATTTAGAAGAAAGTTTTTATGAATAAAAAGAACTACAACGTAGTAGTTTAATTAAAAAAGACGATGGAGTCAATAAAACTTTATAATGAAGAAAGGAGGAACATATATGTCATACAGTAAACCGAATTCTAGTTCAGCAACAGGAACAAGATTAAGAACACCAAATGACTACTGTCCATTCAGTGGTATGTGTGTAGTTTGTCTTGATGGTTGTATTGGCTATTGTGAAATAGCAAAATCAGCATTAAGAGGTAGAGAAGTAATTTATCCTCAACCATATGGTAAAATAACATCAGGTAGTCAGAAAGATTATCCGATTGATTATTCTCATTTCAATATTTTAGGTTCATGTATAGGTGCAAAAGGGATAGACCCTGACCCTGATATTGCAACATTTCCTAATGTTAATATTGAAACAGAAATTGGAGTTAAAGAAAAAATAAGGTTAAAAGTTCCATGGTTCACAACAGGATTAGGTTCAACTAATGTTGCAAAAGAAAACTGGGAAGGTGTTGCAATAGGCTGTGCTATCTCTGGAACAATGGTTGGGGTTGGCGAAAATATTTGTGGTGTTGACCCTGATTCTGAGATAAAAAATGGGAAAATAATCAAATCACCAGAAATGGAACGCAGAATAAAACTTTTTAAAGAATGGAAAAAGGACTATGGAGATGTAATTGTTCAAGAGAATGTTGAAGATAACCGTTTAGGAGTCCTTGAATATGTTATAGAAAAACTTGGGATAGAATTTGTTGAACTGAAATGGGGACAAGGTGCTAAGGACATCGGAGGCGAAATAAAATTACCTAATTTAGAGAGAGCAACACAACTCAAGCAAAGGGGATACATAGTTTATCCTGACCCAGAAGACCAGTTTATACAAAAAGCAGCTAAAATAGGTGGAATAAAAGAATTTGAACGTCATTCTCGACTGGGTATGGTTACAGAAGAAGGGTTTTACAAAAGAGTTGAACAATTAAGAAAAGCAGGTGCTAAACATATTTCTCTAAAAACGGGTGCATATAGAGCAAAAGAACTTGCACTCGCATTAAAAGTTGCTTCTGAATCAAAGATAGATATGTTGATAATTGATGGTGCTGGTGGTGGAACAGGGATGAGTCCTTGGAGAATGATGAACGAGTGGGGTATTCCGACAGTATATCTTGAATGTCTAACATACCAATTTTGTGAAAAACTTGCCAAGAAAAAAAGACATATTCCATCAATAGCCATAGCAGGCGGATTTACACTTGAAGACCACATATTTAAAGGACTTGCGTTAGGTGCACCTTATGTAAAACTTATTGCGATGGGACGCGCTCCAATAACTGCCTGTATGGTAGGTAAAACAGTTGGTAATCTCATCAAACAGGGTAAAGTTCCTGAGGAATATAAAAAATATGGTGATACTATAGAACAGATATTCGTAAGTTGTGCTGAGTTAAAGAAAGAATATGGAAAAGATTTTAATAAGATACCAACCGGTGCTATTGGTGTTTATACTTATTTTACAAGGTTATCAGCGGGCTTAAAACAACTAATGGCTGGTGCAAGAAAATTTAATTTATCGTTGATAGACAGAAGTGACTTAATTGCACTTACTGAAGAATCTGCTAAAATAAGTGGTATACCATATGTGATGGACTCTGACAAAGAAGAGATAGACAAAATTTTAGGTTAATAAAAAAAATAAAATAGGGACAGTTTTGACTAATTAACGAATAAAAAAATCATTACTGTCCCTATTTTATTTGACATACACAATTTTATTTCATATAATAATTCAAAACTGAAACAATTCTGCTACCAGAAATTATTTTTCATTTACCTCCAATACATATTATGTAGGAATGATAAATTGTTACTAATTATAAAAATATTATTTTTTATTTTAATAATTAAACTATGAAAAAAACCAGAACAGAAAAAGCAATACTTGTACTTGAAGATGGGACAAAATTTGAAGGTATTAGTTTTGGTGCATCTGGTGAAAAGACAGGTGAAATAATTTTCAATACAAGTATGAGTGGCTACCAGGAAATTCTTACTGATCCATCATATAAGGGTCAAATTATAACTATGACATATCCATTAATTGGTAACTATGGAATAAATAAAAATGATAATGAATCCCGAAAAATTTTTGCTGAAGGATTCGTTGTTAAAGAATACAGTAAGATATTCAGTAATTGGCGTGGTCAAAAAAGTTTAGATAGTTTCTTAAAAGAATTCAACATAATAGGTATTGAAGGAATAGATACACGCGCATTAACAAAACATATCAGAACTGCTGGAGCAATGAGATCAATCATATCAACAAAAACTTTTGATATAAATAAACTTCTCAAAAAAGTAAAAGAATCACCTGGACTTATCGGCAGAGATTTAGTTAAAGAAGTAACTTGTAAAGAAATTTATGAATTTAAGAATGGGGCTAAACTTGAGATAGAAAACAGATTAAGAATAGTTGTTATTGATTGTGGAGTTAAATACAATATATTACGTAAATTAAAAGAACTAAATTGTAATGTTATTGTTGTTCCTTATAATACTGATTACGATAAGATTATTCAACTTAAACCTGATGGAATACTTTTATCAAACGGTCCGGGTGACCCTGAACCAGTAATCCCAGTAATAAATACAGTAAAACGAATTATTAATTCAAAGAAACCGATACCTATATTTGGAATATGTTTAGGTCATCAGATACTTGCTATTGCTTCAGGTGGAAAAACATATAAACTCAAGTTTGGTCATCATGGTGGTAATCATCCTGTTAAGGACTTAAGAACAGGTAAAATAAACATAACTGTTCAGAACCATGGGTTCTGTGTTGATATTGATTCATTAAATAAATCTGAAATAGAGATAACGCATATCAATCTCAATGATAACACACTTGAAGGAATTAAATATAAAAATTTACCTATGTTCTCTGTCCAGTTTCATCCTGAAGCAGCACCGGGACCTCAGGATGCAAATTATTTATTCAATGAATTTATTGATATAGTAAAAAAATATAAAAATTAAATTTATGCCTAAAAGAACTGATATTAAGAAAATATTAATTATTGGTTCAGGACCAATTGTTATCGGACAAGCGTGTGAATTTGATTATTCTGGTTCACAAGCATGTAAAGCATTACGGTCAGAGGGATATGAAGTAATACTCATTAACAGTAACCCGGCAACAATTATGACGGATCCCGAGATAGCAGACAGGACATATATTGAACCTATTACTGCTGAGATACTTGAAAAAATAATCGAAAAAGAGAAACCATCCGCATTATTACCAACACTTGGTGGTCAGACAGCATTAAATGTAACAGTTCAACTTGCAGAAAAAGGTATTTTATCAAAATATGGTGTTGAAATAATAGGTGCTAATGCTGAATCAATAAAAAAAGCCGAAGACAGGGAACTATTTAAAAAATCAATGATAAAAATTGGACTTGATTTACCGCGAAGTGATAAAGCGTATACATACCAGGAAGCAGTTGATGTTGTATCCAAAATAGGGTTCCCTGTAATTATACGTCCCAGTTTTACTCTCGGTGGCACAGGTGGTTCTGTTGCTTATAATATCCAGGAATTTGAAGTTTTAGCTAATAGAGCACTTGAAACGAGTATGATACATGAGATTCTTATTGAAGAATCTGTTATTGGATGGAAAGAATATGAGTTAGAAGTAATGCGCGATTTAAAAGACAATGTAATTATAATATGTTCAATAGAAAATATTGATCCTATGGGTATTCATACTGGTGACAGTATGACTGTTGCACCGCAGCAGACATTAACTGATATGGAATATCAGAATATGCGTAATGCAGCAATAAAAGTTATCCGTGAGATAGGTGTTGAAACAGGTGGTTCAAATATCCAATTTGCAGTTAATCCTGAGACAGGTAGAATGGTAATTATTGAGATGAACCCACGTGTATCAAGAAGTTCGGCACTTGCATCAAAAGCAACAGGTTTCCCGATAGCGAAAATAGCTGCCAAATTAGCAATAGGTTATACTCTTGATGAAATACCAAATGATATAACCAAAAAGACACCAGCATCTTTTGAACCGACAATAGATTACTGTGTAGTAAAAATTCCAAGATTTGATTTTGAAAAATTTTCTTCTGTTGACCCGACACTCACTATTTCAATGAAATCAGTTGGAGAAGTGATGGCAATAGGACGCACTTTCAAAGAAGCATTACAAAAAGGGCTAAGGTCATTAGAAATAGGAATTTATGGATTGAATAAAAGAATAAATTATATTTCAGAGCAAGAACTAAAAGAAAAATTAGTTACACCTACTCCTGACAGAATCTTTTATATAAAATGTGCAATTGAAAAAAATATGGAAATTGAAGAAATATATAGATTAACAAAAATTGACAGATGGTTTTTATATAATATTAAAGAGATAGTTGACTTAGAAAAAGAAATATCACGATATAGACATAAGAAAATGATACCAGCAAATATTCTTAGAAAAGCAAAAATATTCGGGTTTTCCGATAAACAATTAGGAGAACTACTCGGTAAAAGTCCGTCATACATATATAACTTGCGTAAAAAATACAATATTATACCTGTATTTAAACAAGTTGATACTTGTGGTGCAGAGTTTGAAGCATATACTCCATACTATTATTCTACTTATGAACTTGAAAATGAATCATAATAATTTAGAAGCAATTCTTATTTTAGATTTTGGGTCACAATATACTCAACTCATAGCACGAAGAATTCGTGAACTTAATGTATATTCAGAAATTGTTCCATACAATATAACAGCAGAAGAAATATTACAGAAGAATCCAAAAGGTATAATATTTTCAGGTGGACCTGCAAGTGTCAATATTGGAAAGAGTCCTGTATGTGACAAAAACATTTTCAAACTGAATTTACCTGTCTTAGGAATCTGTTATGGAATGCAGTTAATAGGTAAACTATTAGGTGGTAAAGTTGAAAGTATAGGACACAAAAGAGAATACGGTAGAACGCAGTTAATAATAATAAAAAAAGATATAATTTTTAACAATGTACCTAAAAACACAATCGTATGGATGAGTCATAGTGATCATGTGTTAAAACTGCCACCTGATTTTGAAAGAATAGCATATTCACAAAATTCATCTATAGCATCAATGAAACATAAAAGTAAAAAATTATATGGTATCCAGTTTCACCCTGAAGTTGTGCATACTGAATTTGGCAAACAGATATTAAAAAACTTTATATATGATATTTGTGGTTGTTCAGGTAACTGGTCAATTAAATCATTTGTAGCAGATACTATACAAAAACTGAAAGAACAATTAGGTAATAAAGAAAAAGTAATCTGTGCTGTTTCAGGTGGAGTTGATTCAACAGTCCTTGCTGTCTTACTTGAAAAAGTTATACATCAGAATCTGATATGTATATTTGTTAATAATGGGCTACTTCGTAAAAACGAACCTGAAAATGTGGTTAAAATATTAAAAAAGTATCACATAAACTTAAGATACATTAATGCTGAAAAACAATTTTTAACGAAATTACGAAAAGTTACTGACCCGGAGAAAAAACGTAAAATTATAGGCAGAGAATTTATCTCTGTTTTTAATCACGAGACAGAAAAATTAGGTAATTCAATAAAATATCTTGCACAAGGAACTTTATATCCAGATGTTATAGAAAGCAGGTCCGCATTTGGTGGTCCTTCTGCTACGATAAAAACACATCACAATGTTGGCGGATTACCAAAAAGGATGAAGATGAAATTAATTGAACCTTTCAGAGAATTATTTAAAGATGAAGTGAGAATGATTGGGAAAGAATTAGGGTTACCAGATGAAATTATTTGGAGACAACCATTCCCGGGTCCGGGATTAGCAGTGAGGATAATTGGAGAAGTTACCCCAGAACGACTTCATACTTTAAGAGAATCCGATTATATAATCACAGAAGAAATAAAAAAAGCAAATCTATATAAAACGATATGGCAATCTTTCGGTGTTCTAATTCCAGTAAAAACTGTTGGTGTAATGGGTGATGAACGCACTTATGAGAATGTTATAGCAATTCGTGCAGTAATAAGTTCCGATGGAATGACAGCTGACTGGGCAAAATTACCTCCAGAACTACTTGGCAAGATTTCTAACAGAATTATAAATGAAGTAAAAGGTATCAATAGAGTTGTTTATGATATTAGTTCCAAACCGCCAAGTACAATTGAATGGGAATAGAAATGTGTGGAATATGTGGTGTATTCAGTTTTAATTCTGATAGACCTGTTACAGAAGAAATATTAAAAAGGATGTGTAATATACTAAAACACCGTGGTCCGGATGATGAAGGATATTTTTTTGGTGGAAATAAACAAAATGGTAAACATATGGTTGGTTTAGGCATAAGACGGTTATCTATTATTGATTTAGAGACAGGGCATCAACCTATTCACAATGAAGATAAAACTATTTGGTTAACACAGAATGGTGAGATTTATAATTACAGAGAATTAAGAAACGAATTAGAATCCAAAGGACATAAATTTTATACAAACAGTGATACAGAGATAATAGTGCATTTATATGAAGATTATGGGAAAAATTGTGTGAAGTATTTAAGAGGTATGTTTGCCATTTCTATTTGGGATGAAAGAAAAAAAAATTTAATTTTAATCAGGGATAGGATAGGGAAAAAACCGTTATATTATTCAATAACTGATGGAACATTAATATTTGGTTCAGAGATAAAATCAATATTAGAATATCCTGATATACCACGAAAAATTAATCTGAATGCTATCCATTTATTTCTTACATATCAGTATATACCTTCACCACAAACTATTTTTCAAAATATATATCGTTTACCACCTGCGTCAATACTTACCTGTGATTTTCAGGGTAAAATAAATATTGAACGTTACTGGAATTTAGATTTTACTTATAAGACAAAACTCACTTTTAATGAATCCTGCATTAAAATTCGTGAAATACTCACTGAATCAACTAAATTACGACTTATCTCAGATGTACCATTAGGTGCATTTCTTTCAGGTGGTCATGATTCAAGTATAATAGTTGGTTTAATGAGTGAACTATCAACGAAACCGGTTAAAACATTTTCTATTGGATTTGAGGAACAGGATTTTTCTGAATTGAAATATGCACGAATTATAGCAAATCAATTTCATACAGAACATTATGAATTCATTGTTAAACCAAAATTTATAGAAATTTTACCTAAAATAATCTGGTTTTATGACCAACCATTTGCTGATTCTTCTGCATTACCTACTTATTATGTTTCAAATATTACACGAGAACATGTTAAAGTAGCACTTAATGGTGACGGTGGTGACGAAAATTTTGCTGGTTATCTAAGATATAAAGCAATGAAAGGGTCATTATATTGTTCATTTCTGTTCCAAATATTAGGTAAAAAATTTACTTTATATTTATCTTCTTTGTTACCACATATCGAAACAAGCAAATCTAAAAATATTTTCAGGTATTTATATAGGCTCACATCAGCATTACCCTATCCTGCTGCCAAAAGGCATGTACTTTGGCATCGTTTTTTTACTAATGAATTAAAATCTCAGATATACAGTAACGAATTTTTGCAACAAGTAGGAAATAATGATGCTTATGATTATTTAATAGATGTATTCAATCGTGCACCAGCATACAACATTATGGACAAAACATTTTATACTGATTTTATGACTTATTTACCTGAATGTCTATTAGTAAAAATGGATGTTGCTTCTATGGCTAACTCGTTAGAAGCAAGGTCACCATTTCTGGATCACAAACTTATTGAATTTACTGCTTCTATTAATCCTTCTTGGAAATTACATGGATTAACTACAAAATATATTCTGAAACAGACATTTAAAAATATGCTTCCACATAAAATTTTGCATCGTGGTAAACAAGGATTTGGGATACCGTTAGGTAAATGGTTTAAAAACGATTGGCGTAATTATTTTTATGATACAGTTTTATCTACATCTGCAATACAGCGTGGTTATTTTACAAAAAAAGGATTAGAAAAACTTTTTAATGAACATATAAAAGGATACAATGACCACGGATACTGTATGTATGCATTATTAGTATTAGAACTATGGCATAGAATATTTATCGACAGAAGAGAAGGATATTAAAATGATAAAACATTCGTGTGGTCTTTTCGGAATATATGGGAATCAAGATGCTGCTAAATTATGTTTTTTAGGACTTTATGCACTTCAGCATCGTGGTCAAGAAAGTGCAGGAATAGTTGTCTCTGATGGAAAGAAAACTAAATATCAAAAAGGAATGGGATTAGTCAACGAAGTATTTAAACCGGAAAAATTGGATACTTTAACAGGTCATATTGCTATTGGACATGTAAGATATTCTACAACAGGGTCATCTATGTTAAGAAATTCACAACCTTTTATTGTAGAATATTCTAAAAAATCAATTGCTATTGCACATAATGGGAATTTAATTAATACTGGGTTCTTACGCGATAAATTGGAATCAGAAGGGACTATTTTCCAATCTACAATGGATACAGAACTAATAATTCATCTAATAGTTAAATCAAAGAAAAAAACATTAGAAGAAAAAATAATAGATGCTCTGAATCAAATAAGAGGTGCATATTCATTACTACTATTAACTGAAGATAAGCTAATCGCGATACGAGACCCTCATGGATTCCGACCTTTATGCTTAGGTCTTCTGAATAACTCTTATGTTATTGCATCAGAGACAAGTGCATTTGATATAATAAAAGCAAAATACATTCGTGATATAGAACCAGGTGAAATTTTAGTGACTGATAAAAATGGTCTTAATTCAATTAGACCTTTTCCTGAAACGAGACATTCATTCTGTATTTTTGAATATATTTATTTTGCCCGTCCTGATAGCAATGTTTTTAGTAACAATGTATATTTAACTCGTAAACAATTAGGCAGGCAACTAGCTAAGGAATGGAAAATAAACGCAGATATGGTTCTGGCTATCCCTGATTCAGGTAATTATGCTGCATTAGGTTATTCTGAAGAATCAAAAATTCCTTTAGAATTAGGAATAATCAGGAATCATTATATTGGTAGAACTTTTATTCAACCTTTTCAGGAAATAAGAGATTTATCTGTAAAAGTGAAACTTAATCCGATTAAAGAAGTTATAAGAGATAAGAAAATAATTGTTATAGAAGATTCTATTGTAAGGGGCACAACAAGTAGAACAAGAATGAAAACTTTACGTGATGCTGGTGCTAAAGAAATACATATGTTCGTAAGTTGTCCGCCACTCAAATACCCTTGTTTCTATGGAATAGATTTTCCTACAAAAGAAGAATTAGTGGCATCTAATCATACAGTAGATGAAATTGCGAAAATTATTGAAGTGGATAGTTTAGGATATTTAAGTTTAAATGGATTATTAAACTCTATGCCTATACCAGGTAAAGAGTTCTGTGTTGCATGTTTTAATGGAGATTATCCAGAACCAATTGAAGAAAAAATATCAAAATATAATTTGGAGATAGTTTAAAAATGACTAAATATATTTTTATTACAGGTGGTGTTGTATCATCTTTAGGCAAAGGTATCACAGCAGCATCAATAGGTAGATTACTGAAAAGTTGTGGTTTGAAAGTAAATATTTTAAAAATAGATCCATATTTAAATGTTGATCCAGGAACAATGAGTCCTTTTCAACATGGAGAAGTATTTGTAACTGATGATGGGACAGAAACAGATTTGGACTTAGGACATTATGAGCGCTTTATGGATATAAATTTAACTCGGGATAATAATTTTACAACAGGTTGCATCTATGACACTATTATTACTAAAGAACGAAAAGGCGAATTTTTAGGAAGCACTGTTCAGGTAATACCCCATGTGACAAATGAAATCAAAAATAGAATTAGAAAACTCGCTGACAAGAATGATATTGTGATTGTTGAAATAGGTGGAACAACAGGTGATATAGAAGGATTACCATTCCTTGAAGCAATAAGACAGATGAAACAAGAAGAAGGAGCAGATAATGTTTGTTATATCCATGTTACTCTTATTCCTTATATACGTGCAGCCGAAGAATTGAAAACAAAGCCAACACAACAGAGTGTAGCCAAATTAAGAGAAATTGGTATAGAGCCACAAATAATCATTTGTCGGACAGAAAAACCTATTACAACTGAGATAAAAAAGAAAATAGCGCTATTTTGTAATGTTGATGAAGATGCAGTAATCGAAGAAAGGGATGTCACAACTACTGTATACGAAGTCCCTATAATGCTCAAAGAACAATCTCTTGACTGGTTAATACTTGAAATGTTACGACTAAAAGGAGAAAGATGTAATTTAAAAGAATGGGAAGCACTTGTAGAAAAAATGAAAAGTGTTAATCAAACTGTTACTATAGCTATTGGAGGTAAATATACCGAATTAAAAGATGCCTATAAAAGTATTTGGGAAGCACTTGTTCACGGTGGTATTGAAAATAATGTTAAAGTTAATATAAAATATGTTGATGTTGAAACCGAGAATTTAAAAGAAAAACTGGCCGATGCTAACGGAATACTTATTCCAGGAGGATTCGGTGAACGCGGAATAGAAGGAAAGATACTGGTTGCACAATATGCAAGAGAAAACAAAATTCCTTTTTTTGGAATATGTCTTGGGATGCAATGTGCAGTTATTGAATTTTCAAGAAATGTATGCGGATTAAAAAATGCAAACAGTTCAGAATTTGATACTAAAACAACATATCCTGTAATTGACTTGTTACCCGAGCAGAAAAATGTTAATCAAAAAGGTGGCACAATGCGATTAGGTAAATATCCCTGTAAATTGAAAAAAGATTCATTAGCATACAAAGCGTATAAACAAGATTTAATTTATGAACGACACCGTCATAGATATGAATTGAATAATTCGTATACAAAAATATTAGAAGAGCATGGATTAATAATATCTGGAATATATGAAGAGAAGAACCTTGTTGAAATAGTTGAACTTAGAAATCATCCTTGGTTCGTTGCTGTCCAATTTCATCCCGAATTTAAATCGAGACCAAATAGACCTCATCCATTATTCATAGATTTTATAAAAGCTGCAATACATAAAAAAAATTATAATATTTGAGATCCAATTATGATTGTTGTAATTAATTACGGAATGGGGAATTTAAGAAGTGTAGTAAAAACACTAGAGAAAGCAGGTGCAGATGTATTAATCACATCAGATAGTAATGAGATAGAGAAAGCGAGAGGTATAGTTTTACCAGGAGTAGGTGAATTTTCTAAAACTATGGAAAATCTTAAGAAATTAAATATATTAGAAACTCTTTCTAACTCTATTCTGAAAGGGATACCTTACTTAGGTATATGTCTCGGACTACAATTATTATTTACTGAAAGTGAAGAAGGAAACGGTTCCCAAGGATTAAATATAATCAAAGGAAAAGTAAAACGGTTTGTAAATAATATGAAAATTCCGCATATGGGCTGGAATCAAATAAAAATCAGAAATAAAAAGTGTAAAATTTTAGAAGAGATACCTGACAACTCTTATTTCTATTTTGCACATTCTTATTATGCTATACCTGAAGATAAACATGTTATTGTTGCCACAACTGATTACGGAATAGAATTTGTTTCTATAATACAGAAAGGAAATATTTTAGGAACACAATTTCATCCGGAAAAGAGTTCTGAATTAGGACTGAAGATAATTAAAAATTTCTGTCAATTAGTTTATAGATAAGGAAAAAATGTTAGCAAGAAGAATTATACCTTGTTTGGATGTGAAAGATGGTCGTGTAGTCAAAGGAACACACTTTGTAAATTTAAAGGATGCTGGAGACCCAGTAGAAATTGCATCTTTATATAGTAAAGAAGGAGCAGACGAAATAGTATTTCTTGATATCACTGCAACAATTGAGAACAGAGATATAATATTAAAAATAGTTGAGAAGACCGCCGAACAAGTATTTATTCCGTTAACAGTAGGTGGTGGTATTAAAGGGATAAAAGACATAACATTACTGCTACAAAATGGTGCTGATAAAGTTTCTATCAATACAGCAGCAGTAAAGAATCCTAAACTAATTAAAGAATCTGCTGAAAGATTTGGAAGTCAATGTATAGTTGTAGCTATAGACGCAAAAAAAAATGTTGTAAATAAAAATTGTACATGGGAAGTTTACATTAATGCTGGTAAAACGCCGACATCAATAGATGTAATAAAATGGGCAAAAACAGTAGAAGAGATGGGTGCAGGTGAAATATTATTAACAAGTATAGATGCTGATGGCACTAATCAAGGATATGATATAGAATTAACAAAAATTGTTTCTGAAACAGTTAATATACCTGTGATTGCTTCAGGTGGAGCAGGAACACCAGAACATATTTATGAAGTTTTAACAATAGGTAAAGCGGATGCAGCATTGACTGCATCAATTCTACACTACGGAAAATATACAATAAAAGATATAAAGCAATATCTGAAAAACAAAAATATTCCAGTTCGTATTTAATGGATTAATATTTTTCATTTTTATTGACGGAAAAAATTAATTAAAAAAAATTTTTTTTATAATCTTGACAAATTATTATTTTTTTTGTAGTATAAATATCTATAAAAGCAAACCTAAATTCAAATAATCTTACATTATTAAAATACTTCAAAATATGATTGAAATAAAAAATATTACCAAATATTATGGTGATTTTTTAGCTCTTGATAATGTTTCATTCCTTGTACCCAAAGGACATGTTTTAGGTTTTCTCGGTCCTAATGGAGCTGGAAAAACAACGACAATGCGTATTCTAACTTGTTATATTACACCAACTTCTGGAACAGCAGAAATATGTGGATTTGACATACTTAAAAATCCACAAGAAGTAAAAAAGAGAGTTGGATATTTACCTGAAATGAATCCACTTTATTCTGATATGGATGTAATTGAATACCTTGAATTTATCTCAAATATAAGACATATTAATGGTAATATAAATAAAAGAATAAAAGAAGTGGTTAATATCTGCAGATTAAACAATGTTTTAGAAAAAAATATTGGTGAACTATCTCGTGGTTATAGACAACGTGTTGGATTTGCACAAGCAATAATACATAATCCTGAAGTACTTATTATGGATGAGCCCACTGCAGGTCTTGACCCGAACCAGGCAAACGAAGTACGTGAACTTATCAAAGAACTAAAAAAAGAGAAAACAGTTATTTTATCAACACATATATTATCGGAAGTGCAAGCAGTATGTGATAGTGCATTAATAATAAACAAGGGAAAAATAATTGCTTCAGGAACGACCTCTGAACTCAGGTCAATGGTTCAGGGCAAAGAAAAAACATATATTGAACTTAAATCAGTAAATAACGCAGATAATAAAATAAAGACAATTCCCGGGGTAGAGAATGTTGTTCTTGTTAAAGAAGAAAATAATAATTTCACATATATGATAGAATCAACATCTGATATTAGAGAATCTGTATTCAATTTAGCTGTTACTAATGGATGGACAATAATTGAATTACATCGTGAGTTCGTTTCCCTAGAAGAAATTTTCAGGAAACTCACAGTTGAATAAGATTATAAAAGTGAAGTTTATCATCAATATTAAGGGAAAATGAATTATTATGAATAAGCGGAATATAGATAGATTAAAAAACGAGTTGAATAAATTAAAAAATGAATTAATTGAATTATTTAGTAATCTTTTTACCAGAAATGTAATTATTCTTGTTAAAAAGGAATTAAATAGTTATTTTAATTCACTTATTGCGTATGTAGTTATTGTTGTATTTCTGCTTGTTTGTGGTTATTTCTATTCTGCACCTATTTTTGTTATCAATAAACCTATAATCCGTCATTTTGTCACTTTACTTCCTTTATTATATTTATTTTTTATTCCGGCTATTACAATGCGTCTTTTTGCAGAAGAAATACATTCAGGGACAATAGAAATACTATTCACACAGCCAATTAAAGATTATGAGATACTCTTAGGCAAATATTTTTCTGCCGTTTGTTTTATTACAATAATTATTTTATGTACACTATTTTATCCAATAAGTTTATTATTAATTGGTAAACTTGATATTGGACAGACAATAGCAGCATATATTGGACTTATACTGTTAGGTAGTTCTTTTGCTGCAGTTGGTGTATTCTCATCAGCATTAACAAAAAATCAAATTGTTGCATTTATTATATCATTTGTGATATGTTTCATATTTTTTATTCTGGGAAAGATTACAACATTTATACCATCTTTTATTTCTTCTGTTGCTGATTATGTTGGAATAGATAGACATTTTGAGAATATAGCGCGTGGTGTTATTGACACACGTGATATTATTTATTATTTCAGTATAATAATATTTTTCTTATATAGTACATTATATGTATTGAAAACAAGAAGATAAAGATGAAGAAACCAAAGACACAACAAACAATCATATCTGCAACAAGTATATTTATAATGTTATTAATAATTATCTTTATTAACCTCATTTCATTATATATTTTTACACGTATTGATTTTACACGTGGTGGTATATATTCAATCTCAAAAGCAAGTAAGAAATTGATAAGAAAATTGACAGATAGAGTGATAATAAATGCTTATTTTAGTAAAAATTTACCATTAGAATACGCTGATAACCGAAAATATTTAGAAGATTTATTATCTGAATATAGAGCATATTCACACGGTAAAATCAAATTTAAATTTATTGACCCGTCTACAAACAAAGATTTACTTAATGAAGTGCGATCATTAAACATACCACCAATTCAGTTCACACAGATAGAAAAAGATAAATATGAAGTGAAAGAAGGGTTCATGGGAATAAGTTTTATCTATGGTGACAGAAGTGCAGTTATTCCTGTAGTAAAAGGTAAAGAAGGACTCGAATATGATATAAGTAGTAAGATAAAGAAACTTGTTTCAACTGGTATTAAGACAATAGGTCTAGTATCAGGTCACAAAGAAACATCATTACCTACACAGTTAAGTGAAACAATTGGAACCCAATATAATATCCAAAATATAGAACTTCTTAAGACCAGTATCGGACCCGAAGTTTCAGCATTATTTGTTATAGGACCGAAAGAAAAATTTAATGATTTAGAATTAAGTGTAATTGAGCAATTTATTTTAAGTGGAAAACCAGTAATATTTTTAATTGATACATTTGATGTCGATATACAGAGTTTCTGGGCAAGAAAACTTGATATAGGACTTGATAATTTCTTCTCAAATTATGGTGTAAAAGTATTACCGGGGTTTGTTCTTGACTGGCAGAACAGTAGAGTAGCGGTAAGAACACAGCGTGGATTTTTTTCAATAGAAAATATTATTGACTATCCTCTTTTCCCTGTTTCAACAAATCTGAGTAAAAAGAATCCGATTGTTAAAGACAGAGATAGTATTGGATTTGGATTTGTTAGTCCAATTGAAGTAACACAACGAGATGATATACAAATTGAAGTATTGGCAAAATCTTCACCAAAAAGTTGGTATCGTGATGATCTATATTTTGTCAGCCCGTTTAATAATGTAATTCCACAAAAACAGGATAAGAAGGGACCTTTTAATTTAGCAATAGTAATAAATTCAAAACCAGGGAAAAAATATAAAAACTACTATACCACAATCTCGACATATGTTACTAATCCTGTATACGAGACAAATAAATTAGGAAGAATACTTATTATTGGTAGTTCAAAATTTATTAACAGAGATCCTGATTTATTCTTAAATATAATTGATTGGTCAACACAAGATGAAGATTTAATAAGTATCCGCGCAAAAGAATCCGATTTACCGCCTTTACGACAGATACCTTACGGATTGCGTTTATTATATAAATATACATGCATTTTCTTAGTGCCGATTTTATTAATTATTTACGGTTTTTTAAGATGGAGATATCGTCAGGCGATAAGAAAAAGTTACAGTATAACCTATGGATAAGAAAAGTTTAATAAGATTATCAATAATTCTAATTATCTGTATAGTAATATTCGGATTAATAAAATTAGTTCATATATTAAAAAAACCGAAATTAGAATCACTACAAATAGACAAAACTAAAATAACAAAAGTGGAACTAATAAGGCCCAAAGAAGGTAATGTAACATTTGTAAAAGAATTTGATAAATGGAAACTTGTTGTATCTTCAGCAGATAAAACTTATACATATTCAGGTGATACTAAACTTGTTGGTGAAGTTATTGATAAGATAAGCAATATTAAATTAAGTGATATTATATCGGAAGATAAAAACAGATTTGGAGAATTTTATGTTGATACATCAAGTGGTATAACAATAAAAGTATATTTAGAGCAACAGAATAAGCCTTCTAAAAGTTTTATTATAGGTAAACCTGGATATGATTATAGCCATTACTATTTTAGATATTTAGATAGAAACGAGATTTGGTTATCAAGTGGTTTAGAAAGATATGTTATTGAACAGAATATTGATTTCTGGCGTGATAAAACCATATTATCAGTTGACAGGACAAAAATTGAGCAGATAAATATTGTTTATGCTAATAAAAAAGATAATGTAAACATACTATCAAAAGGAACAACATGGTATCTTCTAACTGAAGATAAAAAAGAGAGAATAATTGAACAGAATAAGATTGATGGATTTCTCAACACATTATGTAGTTTACGTGCTGATGGATTTGCTAATGAAACAGAAAAATTTAATAAACCTGATTTCAAGATAGAGATTAAAACCAAAGATAGTTTTGATGAGATATTAATAAGCAGTGTAACTGATAATAAAGCGTTGGTTAAGAAATCACAACTTGAAACAGTTTTCTTTTTATACCAGTATACAGTAAATAACCTCAAGAAAAAGAAAACTGATTTCTGATTTTTTTATTGAGATACTTCTGTTTCCTTATTTATATCTACCTTTTCTACTGTTTCAACTGGTTTTAATTCTTCCTGTTTTTGTTGCTCTTTTAATAATTTTTTTCTTTTTTCTCTCAGTTTTCTTTTTAACCTAATTATAAATTTCCTTCTTTTTTGTTTACTTTTAGTCATAAAAACAACCACCACCTCATATATTATATAAATTTTTTAAATTAATCAGATTAATAATGGGTCATTAATACCTAATTCCTTAAAAGCTTTATTTCGTAATTTACACGAATCGCATTTCATACAAGGTTTATTCTTACCTTCATAACATGACCAAGTTAACTGGAATGGAACCTTTAATTTAAGTCCAAGTTGAATTATCTCAGATTTTTTCATATTCACAAAAGGTGCAATAACTTCTATTTTATTTTTTTGTTCCACACCATTTTTTGTTCCTATAGAAATAAGTTTATTGAATGCCATAAAATATTCCTGTCGACAATCTGGATAACCAGAATAATCTATAGAATTAGCGCCAATAAAAATATATTTAGCATTAATTGTTTCGGCGAATGATACAGCAAAAGAAATAAAAATAGTATTTCTTGCCGGCACATATGTTGTTGGTATATTTTTTCCGATTTCATTAATTTTATGAACTGGCAATTTTTTATTTTTATTTAAAAGAACGCTTCCTTGCCATGGAAAATTTATTTTAATTATATAATATGGACATTTCAATAACTTAGAAATTTTCTCTGCTGCTATTATTTCTTTCCTATGTCTCTGCCCATAATCAAAAATAATATTATAACATTTATATCCTTTACTTCTGGCATAATAAAGCACTGTTGTTGAATCTAATCCACCTGATACCAGAACAACTGATTTCATAGTATTTTATTTTTACAAGGTAAAAAAGTTGCTGAAGAATTATCACTTTCCCATACAGTCACAGATTCTATTTTTATTTTAGAATTAGAGATTTCAGAACAAATCTGGTCATAGATATATTTAGCAATATTTTCTGATGTTGGATTGTTTTTTTTAAAAACTGGTAATTCATTCAGATACTTATGGTCAAGTTCTGTCAATATATTTTTAAGTATAGATTTAAGTTTAGTAAAATCATACAGCATACCTGTTTTATCTAAATCTTTACCTGATATTTTTATCTCAACTTTCCAGTTATGTCCATGTAGATTTTCGCATCTACCATTATAATTTCTTAACCTATGTGCTGATGAAAACTTTTCTGATACAGATATTATAAACATAATTTAATATTTCTCAATATCAATTACTTTCGTATTATTTTTAGTTGGCAGAATAACATTTTTCTCAATAATAAATCTTTTTGCTAAAGAAATAAATTTATTAGAATCATCTGTTACATAAAAAGTGTATCTTGGATTTGCTATTGATGTTGTTATTAACTTTTTTTGTTCAAGAATATATTTTGTTTCTTTAGCAACTGTTTTAGCAGAACTTATAATTTCAACATTTTTTCCCATTATATCATAAATGATATCTCTAATTATTGGATAATGTGTACATCCTAATATTAAAGTATCAATTCTGAATTTTTTTAATGGAGATAAATATTCTTCTGCTACTAAATTTATTATTTTTCTATGACTGATATCAAACCAACCTTCTTCAATAATTGGCACAAAAAGTGGACATGCTTGTGAATATATTTTAATACTTTTATCTTTTTGTTTTATTAATTTAGGGTATATCTGACTTTTAATAGTAGCCTCTGTTCCAATAACACCTATCTTCTTATTTTTTGTTTTTAAGAGTGCACATTTTATACCTGAATCAATTACACCTATTATTGGAACAGGAAATATTTTTTTACATTCATCAAGAGCATAAGCTGAAGCGGTATTACAAGCAACGATAATCATCTTAACATTTTTTTTAATCAGGAATCGGATAATCTGTAAAGAAAATTTAATGACAACTGATTTTGATTTTGTGCCGTAAGGAACTCTTGCTGTATCTCCGACATAAATAATTGATTCATTAGGTAATAATTTAGTTATTTCTTCAAAAACAGTTAAGCCTCCTAATCCTGAATCAAAAATACCTATTGGTTTATTAATATGATTATCCACCTTTTTTATTTGATTCTGCGAGTATAGTTTTTTTTCGGTCATATTCTTTTACGCCGGAATATATAGCATCACAAATTTGGTTCTTAAATTTATTACGTTTCAATTTTGCTTCTTCATATACATTACTTATAAACGCACATTCAACCAACACAGCTGGCATTTGTGCTCCACGTAGTACAAAGAACCCAGCCTGTTTCACTCCTCTATTTTCAATATTTAATCTACGAACAACCTCTTTTGTTATATATGCAGCCAGTTCTGATGATTCATTCATAAATTCATTAACAACCAATGACCATAATAATTCCTGTAGTTTTAATTGTTTAGGTGTAGGTTGCGATTCAAATTTTATAACTGAATTTTCCAATGCTGCTGTTTCAGCTGCCTCGGTATCAGTTGCTTTTTCTGACAAGAAATATATTTCCCAACCACGGGTTAAAACATTAGGTGACGCATTACAGTGTATTGAAATAAAAATATCAGCTTTTTTCTCATTAGCGAATTGTGTTCTATCAACAAGTGGAATAAAAACATCAGTATCACGAGTAAGGAACACTTCATATCCATCTTTTTCAAATAATTCTTTCAATTTTAAACCTATGTCAAGATTAATTGTTTTTTCTTCTGTTCCGTTCGGTCCGATAGCACCTGAATCTTCACCTCCATGTCCAGGGTCAATAACAATTCTTTTAATGAAATGAGGTTTACTAACTTTTTTATCGCTTAGTTTTAGTTCTTCCTGTTGTTGAACAGTTTCGGAACTGACAATAACACTTAATGGTGTTGTTATCATTATATTATAAGTTGATTTCTCTTTAAGTTCTAGGAATTCATTTTTCTTTGCACTTTCTATTATTTCTGGTTTAAAATCAAGTATAAATTCTAATTTTTTATAATCATACTTGTCAGATAAAATAATATTTTTTTCATTCATAATAATTTTACAAACAGCAGTACGACCACTATTACTTAATTCGATTCTTTGAATAAATTTATCATCATAATTTATTACATCTTCAACAACGATCCCGCGGTAAAAAATTATTTTAAATATTTTATCGGACTCTTTATTTATTTTATAGGATAACTGTTCATTTAAATTGAATATAATTCTTGTATATCCGTCATAACTATAGATTCTTGGTTGATTTATATTAGGTATAGTATCAAATTCAAGTATATTTGTTTCTTCGTTATAATTTATATTTAATCCTATTGCATTACTGAATTCATTACTCAAAATAAATTCAAAAGGTATATAAACAGTATTTTTACTCAAGATAGACGGATATTTTAAAAACAATTTTTTTTCATCAATATTAACTTTTTTTGTTCCGTAGAAAAATCCTATTGAATGATTATTTATTTTGATTACAAGTTTCCCTGTAACTCTATACCAGTATAACTGACCAGAAAAAATGTTTACAATATCTTTAGCAGAGACATAATCAATTTTATTTATTGTCTTTTTCGTAATATAGTCACCGCGTTCACCATTAAATATGATAAATACTTTTTGTGAACTATAACAAGGTATAACAAAACTGAGAATAGTAATTAATAAAAATATTAATCTCATTTTTAAAAAAATGGCTGCGAGAGGGATCGAACCTCCAACACACGGCTTATGAAACCGCCGCTCTACCATTGAGCTACGCAGCCTTTTCAAATTAAGATTAATTAAAAACTAAAAAATTTTACAAATTAAATTATAAATTGTCAATTTTTTTTGATAAAAAAATATTTCTTATTTTTATTAATTATATAAAATAAAAAGAATCCATATCTATAAATTTATGTCTTACAATAGTTTGATTTCTATTTTTAACAC
>Ga0078972_1004947_pt1 | contig 35017 bp, 24 predicted proteins | sample YelNatPaOPGAMG01_FD_67568 | JGI IMG/M metagenome (GOLD analysis project Ga0078972, IMG submission 67568) | Hot spring thermophilic microbial communities from Obsidian Pool, Yellowstone National Park, USA - OP-RAMG-01 (SPADES assembly) (version 2) | ecosystem: Environmental > Aquatic > Thermal...
CACCAACCCCCACGCCCCCCTCGCAGGCGGTGACCTCGTCTGCTCCTGGTATGGGCAGGTATCTCCATCTGCTGTGGAAAGCGTGAAGGGGCGAGGTGGCGCCTCGCCCGCACGCATTCCCCTTCCATCCTCTCGGCGCCCTCTGCGTTCTCGGCGGTAGATAGCCCCTACAGGCGGACAAGATGCCTGCCCATGGGGCAGGCAAACCCCCAGGGCAGGAGGTACCTGCCCCTACTGTTTCTCATACGGCTGGCCGTCGGCGGCCGGGGGAATGGCCCGGCCGACGATGCCGGCCAGGACGATGATGGTGGCCAGGTAGGGGGCCATCAGCAGGAATTCGGAGGGGATGGGCACGCGCAGGATGCTCATCTTCATCTGCAGGGCGCTGGCAAAGCCAAAGATCAGGGAGGAGCCAAAGGCCCCGAAAGGAGTCCAGCGGCCAAAGATCATCGCCGCCAGGCCGATGAAACCCCGGCCGGCGGTCATCACCTCGTCGAAACGGGCCACCGAGCCCAGGGTGAAGTAGACTCCCCCCAGCCCGGCGATCAGCCCGCCGATGATGACGTTGATGTAGCGGGTGCGCAGCACGTTGACCCCCAGGGTGTCGGCGGCCAGAGGATGCTCCCCCACCGAACGGCTGCGCAGTCCCCAACGGGTGGAGAAGAGGATGATGTGGGTGACCACCACCAGAAGAAGCATCAGGTAGATGACCAGGTTATTGTTGAAAAAGACCGGCCCGATCACCGGAATATGCGAGAGCACGGGCAGGGCCACCTTGGGAAAGGTCGGGGCCCGGTTGAGGGCCTGGTTCTCGGCCAGGACCCGGGCCGAAAGGAAACTCGTCGCCCCGGTGGCAAAGATGTTGATGGCCGTGCCGGCGATGATCTGGTTCACTTTGAAGCGGATGGCCAGGAGGGCCAGGAAGGCCCCCAGCAGGCCGCCGATCAGCATCCCGGCCAGCAGCCCGACCAGGAGGCTGCCGCTGGCGCTGGCGGCGACCACGCCGGTGAAGGCGCCCGAGAGCATCATCCCCTCGATGCCGATGTTGATCACCGCCGAACGCTCGCACCACACCCCGCTCAAGGCTCCCAGGGCGATGGGCGTGGCCGCCTCCAGCATGCCGGCCAGCATCCCGGTTAAGTTAAAGGTCCGGCCGCTGCTGGCCCAGATCAGGAAGGCCAGGAGGAAAAGAAGGAGGATGGCGCCCAACACCCCGTTCGTCTCACGGGTGCGTAGAATCTGCCAGCCGGAGATTCCCAACGCCAGCGCCAGCACCACCAGGAGAAAGGCCCCCGTGCTGAGGCCGTAGTGAAGCGCGAGCACAACGGTAAACAGGAGGCCGGCCGCCACCAGCAGCCCCCCCACGGCCAGGCGAAGGAAGCGGACCTCCCGCACGGTCTGCCAGGCTCCCAGGCCGGCCACCATAGCCACCAGGATGGCGATCAGCCCGCCGCTGGGGAAAACGGCATCGCCGATCGGCCAGGTCTCTGCGCCCGGCAGGTTCAGGACAAAGGACGAGACCTGGGGGCCTCCGCCCGAAGCGAAGAGGAGGGCCATCAGCCATCCCAGGGAGACGAAAAAGGCCCCCATGGTCTGGGCGCGTCGCTCCAGGAAAAAGGCGGCCATCAGCGTCAACAGGGAGGCCTGGAGGAACCAGGAGAGCAGAAGGGCGGTTTCCCCCTGGAGCAGGGCCACGGCCAGGCTACAAAGCCCTCCACCGGGAAGGCAGGCCGGTGGAGGCTTCAGGCCGGCCAGGATTCCCAGGAGGGCCGCGGCTGCCCCGACGGCCAGGAACACCCCGCCGGCCACCCCCCGGATACGGGCCCGTCCTTCCCGCCAGGCCGCCTCGGCCTGCAGGGCAAAGAGCAGGCCGACGAGCGGCGGCAATACCCCCGCCAGAACGAGGGCCAGAGGAGAAGCGGAAACCTCCTCCACCAGGAAGAGGCCGTAGCGCAAGTTCAGCGCCGAGACCGGCCCGGCCACCGCCCAGAGGCCTCCCAGGAGTAGCCAGCCGAGGGCGGCCAGTCGGCCCCGGCCCCGCAACCGCCTGACCAGCCGGCCCAACGGCGTCCGCAGAAGCGCCGCCGGAAGGGCGAAATCGGCCCGGAGCCAGGTGCTGGCCAGCCGCAGGGAGGATAGCCCCAGGAGAAGGGGTATCCCCAGCCCCGCCAGGGCCAGGACCAGGGAGGGCAACGGCCGGCCCAGAAACAGCGTGGCCAGCGCCACCGGGGCCCAGGGGAAAGCGAAGAAGAGGGCCAGCAGGGTGAAGAAAACCCGGACGGGCACCTTCAGGAAGCCGGCCATCCTGGACCCCAGACGCACCAGGGGGGACAAGAACAGGCGCAGCCGGCCGGCCAGGGCCCCCAACCCGGCCCGCAGCCGGGCCCCGACCCGCCGCAATCCCCCCAGGGCCGAACTCGCGCTTTCGCTCCACCGGGGCTTCCTGTCCATCGCCTATCCTCCCCAACCTCGGGTAAAGATCATCTCTTCCTCCACCTTCTCGGCGCGCAGACGATAGATCCAGCGCACCAGTTCCGGAGCGGCAACGAAAACGATCACCATCGCCTGGATGATGGAGATGATGTCGATGGGAATGCCCGGCCCCGACTCCATCCGTTTGGCTCCGGCCCGGAGCACGCCCCAGAGGAGCGAGGCCAGGACCACCCCGCGAGGGTGGCTGCGCCCCAGGAGGGCCAGGGCGATGCTGTCGAAGCCGTAGCCGGAGGAAAAGGCCTGCCCGACGTAGTAGTTGACCCCGAGCACCTCGTTCGCCCCGGCCAGGCCGGCCAGCGCTCCGCTCAGGGCCATGGCCAGGGCAAAGTTCCGGGTGATGCTGATGCCGGCGTAGCGGGCCGCATCCGGGTTGGCGCCGACGGCGCGAATCTCAAAGCCCAACGTCGTCTTCCAGAGAAACCACCAGACCAGAAGGGCTACCGCCAGGGCCAGGAAAAAGCCGGTGTGGAAGCGCAGGGAGATGACCCGTTCCGCTCCGCCGATTACGATCTTGAAGGGCGCAAAGAGCGGCGGAATCTTGGCCGTCTCCTCGATGCCCGGGCTGCGCGGAAACATCCCGGCCCCCCGCATCGGCCCGTTCAGGAGGTAATCGCTCAGGCGGAAGGCGATATAGTTCATCATAATGGTGGTGATGACCTCATGCGCCCCTCGCCAGGCCTTGAGCAGGCCCGAAGGAAGGGCCCAGAGCGCCCCCCCCACCGCTCCGGCCAGGAGGGCCAGCGGCACGTGGATGTACCAGGGCAACCCTTTGATGGAATAGCCGATATAGCCCGAAGCCAGGGCGCCGATGAAAATCTGCCCCTCCGCCCCGATGTTGAAGAGGCCGCAACGAAAACCCAACGCCACGGCCAGCCCGGCGAAGATATAGGGCACGGAGGCGGTCAGGCTCTCGCTCAGAGCATAGAGCGAGTTCTTGAACGGAGCCGGGTCGCCGGTGGCGATCAGCGTGCGCAGACCTGCGTAAATCTCGGCCGGATTGCCGAAACTGCCCTCCAGCAGGGCGCCGTAGGCGGTGACCACGCTTTCCCCGGTGCTCAGCAGGCCCCGGCCGATCCCCTCGCCAAAGGCCCGGTGCACCGCCGGATCGGAGCCAACGATGAAGAGGGCGCTCACCAGCCAGGCGGTCAGAATGGCCAGAAAGGGGACCAGGACCGCCCGTCCCAGCCGCCTCCAGAAGGAGGGACGCGCTCTTCTCTCCTCAGAACGTTCCTGTCCGGTCATCCGATCCTCCCGGCAACGGCAACCGGCTCGGCCGCCACCGCCTTCTCCTCCGGGCGGACCCCGGCCATCAGCAATCCCAACCGCTCCTTGGTGGCCTCGGCGGCCGGCAGGATGGCCATCAGGCGCCCTTTGTACATCACGGCGATGCGGTCGGCCAGGGAAAGAATCTCGTCCAATTCCGTGGAAACCAGGAAGACGGCGCAGCCTTCATCCCGCTTGCGCACCAGTTGCTGGTGGATGTACTCGATCGAGCCGACATCCAGCCCACGGGTGGGCTGGGCGGCGATGAGCAGGCGGATGGGCCGGGAGAGTTCCCGGGCCACGATCACCTTCTGCTGGTTTCCGCCGGAGAGGTTGGAGGCCGGCACAAAGATGCTCGGCGTGCGCACATCGAACCGGGCCACCAACTCGGCCGCCACCTGGGAGATGCGATCCTCCCGAAGGGACAGCCAGCGGGCAAAGGGCGGGCGGTAGTAGGTACACAGGACCAGGTTGTCCGCCACCGGAAAACTCAGCACCAGCCCGTCGTGCTGCCGGTCTTCCGGAATATGGGCCACACCCAGTTCGATGATCTGGCGGGGGGTGGCGTGGGTCGTCTCTTCCCCCAGGATGAAGACATGGCCGGCCTCCACCGGACGCAGCCCGGTCAGGGCCTCGACCAGTTCGGTCTGGCCGTTGCCCTGCACGCCGGCCACCCCCAGGATTTCCCCGGCATAGACCTCGCAGGAGACCCCGTTCACGGCCATGTTGCCCCGGTCGTCCAGGACGTGGAGGTCCTGAATTTTCAGCACCGGCTCCCCCGGACGGGCCGGCTCTTTGGCCACGGTCAGGATGACCTCGCGCCCGACCATCATCGCCGCCAGGGAGGCCTCGGTCGCCTGAGCCGGTGTGGTGGTGCCGACAACCCGGCCGGCCCGCAACACGGTGATGCGGTCGGCCACCGCCAACACCTCCTTCAACTTGTGGGTGATGAAGATGATGGACTTGCCCTGCTCCACCAGGGAGCGCATAATGCGGAAGAGTTCCTCCACCTCCTGGGGGGTGAGGACGGCGGTGGGTTCGTCCAGGATGAGGATGTCGGCGTAGCGGTAGAGCACCTTGATGATCTCCACCCGCTGCTGCACCCCCACCGGCAGGTCCTTCACATAGGCCGTCGGGTCCACCTGGAGGTTATACTGGGTGGAGATTTCCCGGATTCGCGCCTCCACCTGCCGGCGGTTGAGGAAGGAGGAAAAGGTATCCACCAGGCCGTAACTCAGGGCGACGCCGAAGAGGTGGATGAGCAGGACGGCCACGACGCAGGTGGCGATGGGCGGCTCTTCGGTTCCGAAGACGGCCTGGCGAAAGGCCGGCCAGTTCACGCTCAGGAGGGCCAGGAAAACGCTTCGGATGCCGATGTCGGCCAGGAGAAAATACCCCCGGCCCTTTCGGAGCGCCCAGGTCAGGAAGGAAAAGAGGCCGAAAAGGGCCGAGAGGAGAAGAACGATCGCCAGCACCAGGGCCAGGGTCAGGAGAGCCAGCCATCCATAAAGGGAGGCGGCCGAAGCGTTCCCCAGGGCCGAGGTCAGGCCGGAGGAAAGCGCCCCGGCGGCCGCCGGGCCGGCCAGGGCGCCGACAAAGGTGCTCAGGAGGGAGACGAGCATCTCGCCGGCCGCCCCGGCGTTGCCGGCCAGAAGCAGGCTCAACACCAGGAGAAGGGAAAGGGCTCCTCCGGCCACGGCCAGGAAGCGGAAAAAACCTTTCCAGGAATACGGCCAGAGGAGCGACTCCACCCCCAGCATCACGTTTTCCGCCACCGTCATGACGGGGACCAGCATAAAGTGCTGGTGCACCATGCCGATGCCATGGGCGATGGCGTCGTTGGGACTGTGGATGTGCACCTCACGCCCATGGATGAAGATACGTCCTTCGTCCGGGGTATACAGGCCGTAGAGGATATTCATCAGGGTGGTCTTGCCGGCCCCGTTCTCTCCCAGCAGGGCATGGATTTCCCCTTTTTCCAACGTCAGGTCAATATGGTCGTTGGCCAGGACGCCGGGAAAGGACTTGGTGATCCCCTTGAGTTCCAGGATGGGTGCCATGCCACCTCCTTTCTGGAAAAGGGGGCGGCACAGGTGAGACCTGTACCGCCCCCTTCGAGTCGGCTAAACCGGGCCGGCCCTCGTTTTACTTGAAGCAGTCGGCCCAGCCGGTGTTGATCTTGCCGGCGATGATGTCGGCCTTGATCTGCTCGATCTCGGCCTTGAGTTCGGCCGGCACCTTGGACTCAAAGTCGTGGAACGGGGCGATGCCCACCCCGTTGTTCTTCAGGGTGCCCACGTACTTCCCGCCCTGGAACGTCCCGTCGATGACCGCCTTGATGGCGTCGAAGACGGCCACGTCCATGTTCTTCATGATGCTGGTCAGGTAGACTTCCTTGTAGTCCGGGGCGGAGATGTACCAGTCGGTGTCCACCCCGATGAGCATGGTGCCCCGCTCCTTGCAGGCCGCCGCCGAGCCCAGTCCCACCGGGCCGGCCACCGGCAGAATGATGTCCGCCCCTTCGTCCATCAGGTTGGTGGCAAAGCGCCGGCCGTCGTCGGTGCTCTCAAAGTTGCCGGTGAAAAGGCCATCCCCGCAGCCTTCCATGCTCGGGTCGGTCTTCCACCCCAGCACCTCCACCTTCGTGCCGTGCTTCTGGTTGTAGTACTGGACGCCTTTCTCGAAGCCGACCATGAAGATGGTGACCGGCGGGATCTTGATTCCGCCGAAGGTGCCCACCTTCCCCGTCTTGGTCATCCCGGCCGCCAGATACCCGGCCAGGAAGGCCGCCTCGTCGGTGGAGAAGGTCAGCCCCAGCACGTTCGGCAGTTCCTTGTCCGAACCGCAGTCCTTGCCCACCACCGCCCCCGGCCAGCAGTCGGGGAAGGAATAGTCCACGATGGCAAACTTCTGGTTCGGGTTCTCCGTCGCCGCCTTGCCCGTGGCCGGGCCCAGGAGGAAGCCGACGGTGATGATGAGGTCGTACTTCTGGTCCAGGAATTCCTTGATGTTGCGCTCATAGTCGGTCTGCTGCTGCGATTCCAGGTACTTGCCTTCGATGCCCAGTTTGGCTATGGCATCCTGGACGCCTTTCCAGGCCGTGGCGTTGAAGGAGCGGTCGTCGATTCCACCCACGTCGGTTACCTGGCCCACCTTGATCTTGGCCGCAGCCGGCGTGGGAGCGACGGTGGCGGAGGGGCCACAGGCCCCCAGGACCATAACCAGCCCCAGAACAAGGCTCAGCGCGATCAGCATTCCTCTACGCATCTCAGACCTCCTTCAGAATCTTTCTCCACCTGTCGGAAATCGGCTGGAAAGACAGCACGGACGAACCCATCACCTCCTTTCTGGGGCCGGAGGCGGGAAACCGATGTCCGGAAGGCAAATTCCGCCGTGCCCCCGGCCGCCGTACCGGTTACCCAACGAGTCCGGTCGATACGCCGTTCTATGCGCATTATACCACAATTGGGCCGGCCTGCAAGTCCTTGCCTCCGGGAAGGCGATATGGTATAATAGAAAATGAGCAGGCCGGGCGGCCGCGGGTGGCCTGGTCCATCCGAGGAAAGTCCGGGCTCCACAGGGCAGGACGCTGGGTAACGCCCAGGCGGGGTGACCCGCAGAAAGTGCCACAGAAACCACACCGCCGGCCCTGGGCCGGTAAGGGTGAAATGGTGGGGTAAGAGCCCACCAGAGGTCGGGCGACCGACCTGCTGGGTAAACCTCGTCCGGAGCAAGGCCAAGCCGGGGCATGGGTGGCCCGCCCGTTCGCCCCAGGTAGGCCGCTGGAGCCGGCGGGAAACCGTCGGCCTAGAGAGATGGCCGCCCCCGGCCGGTCCGGCGCCGGGGCCGGCCGGGACAGAACCCGGCTTACAGGCCTGCTCGCCGCCCGGGGAAAGCCCCGGGCGGCCGGCGCGCCTCTTTCCGCCGATGGACACCTGCGGGGCCGGGCATGGAAGAAGGTTACACCGTCGCCATCCTGACCGTAAGCGATCGGTCCTCCCGGGGGGAGCGGGAGGACCGGAGCGGCCCGGCTGTCCGCCAGGTCGTCTCTTCCCTCCTTCCAGCCCGGGTGGTCGCCCAGGAGGTCGTCCCCGATGAGGTCCCGGCCATCGAGGAGGCCCTGAGGCGCTGGGTGCGCCAGGGGGTGGACCTGGTGCTCACCACCGGCGGCACCGGCTTTTCTCCCCGGGATGTGACCCCGGAGGCCACCCGACGGGTGATCGAGAGGGAAGCGCCGGGGCTGGCCGAGGCCATGCGGGCGGCGAGCCTGCGTCAGACCCCCCACGCCATGCTCTCCCGAGCCGTGGCGGGCATCGCCGGCCGCACCCTCATCGTCAACCTGCCGGGAAGCCCCCAGGCGGCCCGGGAGAACCTGGAGGCGATTCTCCCGGCCCTGCCGCATGGGCTATCCAAACTTCGGGGCGACCCCGGCGAGTGCGGAGGAGAAGCATGGAACGCGGCCGCATCCGGCTGCTGATGCGCGAGGCCATCCAGGCGGCCCGCTCCGGGAACAAGAACTGGGCCCGCGAGTGCCTGGAGCGCGTCCTCAAGGCCGATCCCCGGAACGAGGAGGCCTGGCTCTGGCTGAGCGCCGTGCTGGACACGGTGCCCGAGAAGCGCTACTGTCTGGAACGGGTGCTGGCCATCAATCCGGCCAATGCGCAGGCGGCAGCCGGCCTTCGGTATCTGGAAGAACAGGCCCGGGTGGAGGCCGGCCGGCCCCAGACCAGGCGAACCGTCTGCCCCCTCTGCGGCGAACCGAACGATCCCAACGCCTTCCAATGCGCCAACTGCGGCCAGGACCTCTTTGTCCTCTGCCCCGCCTGCGGCGAACGGGTGGATATCGACCGCCCGGCCTGTGCCGCCTGCGGGCTGGAAATCGGCGATTCTTCGGACGGGGCCGCCTACTTTTTCCACCTGGGGGAACTGTACCTGAGGCACGGGCAGCCGAAACGGGCCCTGGATGCCTGGGACAAAACCCTGCTCCTGAACCCCGATTACCCCCGGGTGGCCGAGGTGGCGGCAGAGGCCTTTATGGCCTCCGGCCAGCGCGAGTTGGCCCTGCAAAGCCTGCAACGGGCCCTCGAGGAAGCCGGGGACGAGGAACACCGGCGCACCCTGCGCCTGCGGATGGCCAACTTCCAGCGCGACCTGGGGAACCTGGAAGAGGCCGGCCGCCTCTACCAGGAACTCCTCCGTGAGGACCGGGCCCTGGGCGAGCGACGGGCCGACCTCTACATCGAACTGGGCCGTTTCCACCAGAAACGGGGGGAGACGGAAAGGGCACGGAATTACTACGAGATGGCCCTGGCCCTGGACGAGGACCTCCCCGAGATTCGTTATGCCCTGGCCGAGATTCTCCTGGCCCAGGGGTATGAAACGCGCGCCCTGGACGAGTTTCGCCACCTGGCCCGCGCCGGCGGGGAACTGGGAGAGCGAGCCGTTGCCCGGATTCGGGCGCTGCGTCCCCCGGTGCCGGAGGAGTTTCGCCACCGCTGGCAGGAGACGGTGCGGGGGGCCGGGCGCTTTTTCCTGGCCGGCCTCCTCCTGCTGCTCCTCAATCGGGGGCGGGAATGGGCGGCCTCCCCGGCCTACTCCCCGGCCTATACCCTGAACCTCGTGGGCCTCCTGGCCACCCTGGCCGGCGGCTACCTGCTGAGCGCGGCGATGGCCGCCCCCCGGCATCTGCCTGGTTTCTCCCTCCTCATCGCCCAGCCCGAAGGCCGGCTGGCCGAGCGGCTCCAGGCCCGCCGGAAATCCCGGGAGCCCCGGAGGCCGGCCTGGGTCGCCCGGATTCAGGCCCAATCGCGCCGTTCGGCCCAGGCCATCTCCGAGGTCCTGAAGGTGGTCCGCCTGCGCCTGGCTCGAAGCCTGGAACGGACGGCCACCGCCCTGTCCCGGGCCTGGAAACGGGTGGGGGCCGGCCCCCTGGCCTGGCTTCGCCGCCAGGGAAGCCACCTGCTGAACCTCCTGGGGAAGGTGCGTCTCTTCCGCTCGGTGGCCTTTTCCTTCCGCAGGCTTTTCCCCCGGCGGGCCGGCCTCTCGCTCCTGGAGCGGCTGAAGCGGCCCTGGCAGGAGGGACGGCAGGTGGTCGGCCGGGTGGAACTTTCGGAAGCCGACCTCTACCGCTGGGGAGCCGGGTTGGTCGGCCTGGTCCTGGTCGTTCTGGGAGCCGTGATGGTGTTGTCGTGAGGAGGAAAAGGCCGTGATACCCCTGGGCGACGCCCGCAGGCGTTTTGGCTTCCCCTGGATGACCTGCCTTCTCCTGGCGGTCGGGCTGATCGTCTTCCTCTACGAACGCCGTTTCCCCCTGGACGGGCTTTACGGCCTCCGGCCGGCCGAACTGGGGCAACGGCTGGGGGCCCTGCAACAGGCGGTGGGCTGCCTGCTGGTGCAGGGGCCGGGCTGGCTGGCCCCGCTGGTGAATCTGGTTTATCTCTGGATTCTGGGAAACAAGGTGGAGGACGCCTGCGGCCCCTACGGCTTCTTCTCCCTCAGCCTGCTCTGCGGCCTGGGCGGGGTGGTCGTGGCCGGTTTCCTGGCCCCCTATTTGCCCGAAGAGGCCCGGCTCTACGGGCTGGCCGGGGTGGTGGCCGGCCTGTTCGGAGCCTACCTGACCCTCTACCGGGGCGAGGGCATCCGCACGCTCCTTCCCCCCATCTTCCTGGTTCGGGTGCCGGCCTTCCTGCACCTCCTCTACTGGGCCGGCTGGGAGTTCGTCCATCTGGACCTGGTCGCCCTCCGGGCCGGGAAGATCGGGCAGATCCTCTACCCCCACTGGCCCTTTGCCGGAGCCTTTTTCCTCGGCCTGCTGGCCGGCCCCCTCTTCGCCCGAAGCGAATTCCTGTGGCTACGCCTGAAAGGCCGGGAATCCCCCGGCCTTCCGGCGCCGGGGGCCTGACGACAGCGGCGCAACCGCCACTCTTCCCGGGAGCGAGCCATGCAGGAATCTCTGGAAGTGCGTATCGGGACCCGGCTGCGCCGGCGGAGACAGACCCTGGCCGTCGCCGAATCGTGCACCGGCGGGTTGCTGGCCCACCGGCTGACCAACGTGCCCGGGAGTTCGGACTATTTCCTGGGCGGGGTGGTGGCCTATTCCAACGCCGCCAAACGCTCCCTGCTGGGCGTGGAGGCCGGCCTCCTGGAACGCGAGGGGGCGGTGAGCGAGGCGGTGGCCCGGGAGATGGCCTCGGGCGTGCGCCGGCTGTTCGGCGCGGACCTGGGGGTGGGCATCACCGGAATCGCCGGGCCGGCCGGAGGCACGCCCGAAAAGCCGGTCGGCCTGGTCTATATCGCCCTGGCCGCCGAGGGACAGGTGCGCTGCGAACGGCATATCTGGCCTTATGATCGCCTGGGCAATAAGGAAGCCTCGGCCCAACGAGCCCTGGAGATGCTTGAGGAATATCTGGAAAGTTGATGTAAGTCACGACACTTTGAACAGGAGGTCGGCTTGTACGTCCGTTCCGTTCTGCCCAACGGCCTGCGCATCCTGACCTGTCCGATGCCCCATGTGCGTTCGGCCACCCTCTGTTTCTACGTCGGGGCCGGTTCCCGCTATGAGCCGGCGGAAAGGGCCGGCCTCTCCCATTTCCTGGAGCACATGGCCTTCAAGGGCACCCCCTCCTTTCCCACCGCCCGCCACCTTTCCGAGGCCATCGAGGGCGTCGGGGGTATCCTGGACGCCAATACCTCCACCGAGGTGACCACCTACTGGGCCAAGGTGGCCGCCCACCACTTTCCTCTGGCCCTGCAGGCCCTCACCGAGATGCTCTGCCGCCCCCTCCTGGACCCGGGCGAGATCGAAAAGGAACGTCGGGTCATCATCGAAGAACTCCACATGATCGCCGATTCTCCATCCGACTGGGTGCTGGAACTGATCGGCCGCCTCCTCTGGCCCGATCATCCCCTGGGGCGCGATATCGCCGGCACGGAGGAGGGGGTGAGCGCCATCCAGCGGGCCGACCTGGAGGACTACCGGCAACGGTATTACAACCCCACCCGCATCGTGGCCGTGGTTGCCGGGGCCCTGCCCGCCTCCGAGGTCGAATCCGCCCTGGGGGAGGTCTGGGGGGACCTTTCCCCGCAGACGTCCTCCCCGGCGGAGCCGGCTCCGCCGATCGCCCCCGAGCCTTCCATCCTGGTGGAGCACCGGGATACGGAACAGGTCAACCTCTGCCTGGCACTGCCCGGTCTGCCCTACAACCATCCGGAGCGTTACGCCCTGCTCCTCCTGAACACCATCCTGGGCGCCGGCATGAGTTCGCGCCTTTTCCAAAACATCCGGGAGGAACGGGCCCTGGCCTATAACATCTACTCCACCCTGCGCCAGCACGCCGACACCGGCGCCGTCCTCATCTATGCCGGCGTGTCTCCCGAGCGGACCGCCGAATGCCTGAGCGCCATCTGGGACGAACTGGAACGGCTGGCCGGCGAGGAGGTGGACCCGGCGGAACTGGAACGGGCCAGGGAGTACAACAAAGGCCACATCCTCCTGCGGATGGAGGACTCCTATGGGGTGGCCTCCTGGTATGGAGGACAGGAATTGCTCCTGGGGCAGATCGAAGAGGTGGACCAGATCATCTCCCACATCGAGGAGGTACAGCCGGCCGACCTGCGTCGCCTGGCCGAAGGCCTCTTTCGGCGCGACTGCCTCCGGCTGGCCCTGGTAGGGCCCGGCCAGGATGAAACCCTCCTGCGCCGGGCCCTGGATATCTGAACGCCGCCAGGGCGACCCCAGGGTGCATCCCCGGTAGCGACTGCATCGGAGGTCAAGCCCCGGAAAGAGGGACATCGCCGGGCAGCCGACGCCTCAGCCGTTCGAAAGCGTCCTCCGGCAGGTCGGCCAGGGACTCCACCACCCAATCGGCGGCGGCCAGGCGCTCCCGGGGATGGGTGGTGGCCACGGCCAGACAGGCCATGCCGGCCCGTCGGGCCGCCTCCACCCCGGCCGGCGCATCCTCCACCACCACGCAGTGTTCCGGCAGCACTCCCAGCCGCCGGGCCGCCAGAAGAAAGGAAGTCGGGTCCGGCTTGCCCTGCTCCACCTCCTCCCCGGAGACCAGGGTCTGGAACAGGTCAGACGCCCCGAGCGCGCCCAGGACGGCCTCGATATTTTCGCGGGGTGCCGAAGAGACGACGGCCTGGGGAACGCCTCGCCGGTGAAGCCGGTGCAGCCACTCCATCGCCCCCGGAAGCGGGGAAAGGCCCTCCCGGGCGACCAGCGCCCGGTAGCGCCGCTCTTTGGCCGCGCCGATGGCCGCCACCCGCTCCGGGGACAGGCCGGAGCCCAGCACATCGGCGATGATGGTGTCGTTCCGTTGACCAAAGGTGCGACGAAAGGTCGCCTCGTCCAGAAGGACGCCCTCCTCCGCAAAGGTGTCCTTCCAGGCCCGATAGTGGTAGGGAGCCGAATCCACCAGTACCCCATCCATATCCCAGAGGACGGCCAGGAGCATCTGCGCTGCCATCGGCAACCTCCATAAAAAGGGTGGGGCGGAACACCCGCCCCACCTCGGGTACCCTCAGCGAGTCCCCCGTTCCTATACCTCCCGATATTCCCCTTCGACCGTGCCCTCTTCGCCCGGGCCGGCCGGCCCCTGGGGACCCGGACCGCCGGCCCCGGCCGCCGGTCCGCTCCCGTAAACCGCCTGCCCGATGCGCTGGGCCGCCAGGGCCAGTTCGTTCATGGCCGAACGCACCTGTTCGATGGAGCCGCTCTGCAGGGCGCTACGCACCGCGGCGATCTTGCCCTCCACCTCCTGGCGGATGCCGGCCGGCACCTTGTCCCCCAGTTCGCGCAGCGAGCGCTCCGTCTGGTAGGCCAGGTTGTCGGCCTGGTTGCGCGTCTCCGCCTCCTCGCGCCGCCGGCGGTCCTCCTCGGCGTGGGCCTCCGCCTCCCGAATCATGCGCTGAATCTCCTCCTCCGTCAGCCCACTGCTGGCCTTGATGACGATCTTCTGCTCCCGGCCGGTGGCCTTGTCCTGGGCGGTCACATGGAGGATGCCGTTGGCGTCGATGTCAAAGGTAACCTCGATCTGGGGCACGCCGCGCGGGGCCGGCGGAATGCCGTCCAGGATGAAACGGCCCAGCGTCTTGTTGTCGGCCGCCATGGGCCGCTCCCCCTGGAGGACGTGAATTTCCACGCTGGGCTGGGCATCGGTGGCCGTGGAAAAGATCTGGCTCTTGCGCACCGGGATGGTCGTGTTCCGGGGGATGATCGGGGTCATCACCCCGCCCAGCGTCTCCACCCCCAGCGTCAGCGGGGTAACGTCCAGGAGGAGGATGTCCTTGACCTCGCCGCCCAGCACGCCGGCCTGGATGGCCGCGCCGATGGCCACCACCTCGTCGGGGTTGATGCCCTTGTGCGGCTCCTTGCCGAAGAAGTCGCGTACCAGTTGCTGCACCATCGGCATCCGGGTCTGGCCGCCGACCAGGATGACCTCATCCACCTGGGAGGGGGAGAGGCCGGCGTCGGCCAGGGCCTGTTTGACCGGTCCCAGGGTCTTCTCCACCAGGTCGGCCACCAGTTGCTCCAGTTTGGAACGGGTGAGTTTGTAGAGGAGGTGCTTGGGCCCGGAGGCGTCGGCGGTGATAAAGGGCAGGTTGATCTCGGTCTCCAGCAGGGTGGAGAGTTCGATCTTGGCCTTTTCCGCCGCCTCCTTCAGCCGCTGCAGGGCCATGCGGTCCTGGGAGAGGTCGATCCCGGTGTCCCGTTTGAACTCCTGCACCAGCCAGTTGATGATGCGCTGGTCGAAGTCGTCGCCGCCCAGGTGGGTATCGCCGTTGGTGGACTTGACCTCGAAGACCCCGTCGCCCAGTTCCAGGATGGAGATGTCGAAGGTGCCGCCGCCCAGGTCGTAGACGGCGACCACCTCGTTCTTCTTCTTATCCAGGCCGTAGGCCAGGGCCGAGGCGGTGGGCTCGTTGATGATGCGCAGCACCTCCAGGCCGGCGATTCTCCCGGCGTCCTTGGTGGCCTGGCGCTGGCTGTCGTTGAAGTAGGCGGGGACGGTGATGACCGCCTTGGTGACCGGCTCCCCCAGGTAGGCCTCGGCATCCTGCTTGAGTTTCTGCAGAATCATGGCCGAAATCTCCTGGGGGGACATCTCCCGTCCTCCCAGGACGACGCGCACATCGCCGTTGGGAGCGGCGGTCAGTTTGTAGGGCACCAGTTTGCGGTCGTACTGCACCGAAGGCTCGTCGAACTTGCGCCCCATAAAGCGCTTGATGGAGAAGATGGTGTTCTCCGGGTTGGTGATGGCCTGACGTCTGGCGATGCGGCCGATCATCCGTTCCCCGGTCTTGGGGTTGATGGCCACGACCGAGGGGGTCAGCCGCTCCCCCTCGGCGTTGGGGATGACGACCGGCTCGCCGCCTTCCATCACCGCCATCACCGAAAAGGTGGTTCCCAGGTCAATTCCGATCACTCGGGCCATGGCTAGACACCTCCCGGCGTATTCTGATCGCTTTCCGCTTTCTGCTGGGCTTTTTCCTCCGGGGAAGATTCGGCCTGGGCCGGCGTCTCCGCCGCGGCCGTGGACTTGCCCACCTTGACCAGGGCCGGCCGGAGGACCCGGTCGCCCAGTTTGTAGCCCTTTTGCAGTTCGGCCAGCACCAAACCGTCCTGCCCGGCCGGCACTTCCTCGAAGAGGACGGCCTCGTGGAAGTAGGGGTCAAAAGGCTTGCCCACCGTCTCCATCGCCCGCAGGCCGTGTTGTTCCAGGGTGGCCAGCAGGCGACGGTAGATCAGCATCACCCCTTCGATCCAGGAAAAGCGCAGGAGTTTCTCATCGGGCAGGACGGCCAGGGCGCGCTCGAAATCGTCCAGGATGGGGAGCAGGCGGAGGAGCAGGCCGGAGGCGGCCTCCTGGGCCATCTGCTCCCGCTCCTGTTCGACGCGCTTCTTGTAGTTGCGCAGTTCGGCGACGGAGCGCAGCCACTGGTCGTAATACTCGGCCGACTTTTTCTTTTCCTCCTCCAACTCCCGGCGCAGGGCCTCGGCTTCCCCGACGGCCGTCTCCACCGCCGGGGCTTCGGCCTGCTCGGGAACCGGATTCTCTGCGCTCTGGGCCTCTTTCTCGGTCATGGAAAAACACCTCCTATCTCGCCGTCAATCCGCCGTGCACCTCTCCCAGGAGTTCGCTCAGGGTCCGGGCGATGAAGCGTACCGCCGAGATGGAGCGGGGGTAGGGCATCCGGGTGGGCCCCAGGACGCCGAGCACCCCTTCCTGGCGGCCGGCCAGCCCGTAGCGGGAAAGGATCAAACTGTAATCGCGCATCTCCTCGCGCTGGCTCTCGCCGCCGATGATCACCTGGATGCCGCTTCTCTGAAGGGCCTGGGCCAAAATTTCCAGAAGGAAATGGCCCTGCTCCAGAATTTCCAGGAAGCGCCGCGCCTGGTCTCCGGAGGCGAATTCGGGCTGCTCCAGCGTCTCCAGCGCCCCGTCGCGGACGATCTCCTCCCACTCCCAGCGGTCCAGTTGCTCCATGGTGGAGACGACCAGGTTCAGGATCTGGCGCTCCAGGACGGTCCATTCCTCGCCCACCTGCCCGGCCACCTCGGAGGCGTCCAGGCCGGCCAGACGCGCATTCATACGGCCGGCCATGCGGCTCAGTTCCTCCTGGGAGATGGCCTCGCTCAGGGTCAGCATATGCTGGCGAATCGTCCCGTCCTGGAAGATGAGCACCAGGAGCACCCGGGTATCGTGCACGGAGAGGAGTTCCAGGTGCTTGAAGCGGGAACGGAGGGAGCGGGCCGGTGTGACCACGGCCGCGCTATGGGAGAGCCTGGCCAGGGCGGAGGCAGCCAGCCGAATCCACTCCTCCACATCGGTGCGCACCTGGTAGAACTGATGGCGAATCATCCGCTGTTCCTCCGCCGGAAGCGGATGCCACTCCATCAGGTGCTCGACAAAGTAACGGTAGCCCCGGTCGGTAGGGATGCGGCCGGCCGAGGTGTGGGGATGGTAGAGCAACCCCAGTTCCTCCAGGGCGGCCAGGTCGTTGCGCACCGTGGCCGAACTGACCCCCAGGGCATAGTTCTGCACCAGCGCCTCGGAGGCCACCGGCGACGCCGTGCGCACATACTCCTGTATCACCAGTTTCAGAATCAGTTCCCGCCGCGCCGTCAGCCGCGGCATCTCCGGCACAACCATCGCTCGCTCCGGAAAATTAGCACTCTCATAGTAAGAGTGCTAAATCCCGGATTGTAGTTTAGCACGTCTGGCCCGATTTGTCAAGAGGCCGTTTTGCCTCATTCCCTCTTCCATGCTATACTGGCGTCGTGGGGGCATGGCGGCCCCGAACGTGGGCTTTGATCGGTGGGACAGATGCGTGAGGTCGAACGGCTCTATCGGCTGCAAAAACTGGACGAGGGTTTGCTCCTCGGTGAACGGCGGATTCAGGAGTGGGCCGGACAGCGGAAGCGCCTGGAGGAGGGCCTGGAGCGGATTCGCCAGGCCCGGGAGGAGAGCGCCCGAATGCTTCGCAGCCAGGAACTCCGGCTGCACCAGGCCGAGGGCTCCCTCTGGGAGCAGGAAAACCGCCTGAAGGAACTGGAGGGCCTGCTCTACAGCGATGCCGTCCGTTCGGAGAAGGAACTCAAGGCCCTCCAAAGCGAGATCGAGCGGCTTCGCCAGCAGAAGGATGCCCTGGAGAGCGATGCCTTGCAGATCATGCTGGACCTGGATGCCCACCGCGCCCGACTGGAGGAACTGGGTGCCGAGGAGGAGCGTTGCCGCCAGGAGTACGAGGCCTTTGTCCAGGAAGTTGCCCGGCAGGAAGCCCTCCTTCGAGCGGAGTTGGAGCCGCTGCGGGCCGAACGCGAGAAATTGGCGGCCGAGGTCTCCCCTTATGCCCTGGTGCTCTACGAGCAGTTGCGCCGCACCCGGGGCGGGCTGGCCGTGGCCCAGGTGGTCCATAACACCTGTAGCGGTTGTCACCTGGAGGTGCCTCTGCTCACCCGTAAGGCGGCGTTGGGCGAGGCCCTGGTCCGTTGCGAACATTGCGGACGCATCCTTTTCCTTTCCTGAGGGAACGGACCCCTGGGGCCTCTGCCCCGGGAGCGATGGATGGGACCGGAAGAAACGATCGTCCAGGTGCGTCCCCGGGCGGCCTCCGGCCGGCCCAAGCGGGGATGGTGGGCCGTCCTGGTGGCCCGGAACGAGGAGATGCTCCTCCTGCGCGCCCCCATGCAACACCCGGCCGACCTGGGCTATGTCCTTTTTGCCCCTGAAGACACCGTGTGGGAGCGCTACTGGTTCGGCCGCTGGTACAACATCTTCTCCATCTACGGCCCGGACGGCCGGCTGAAGGGCTGGTACGCCAACATCTGCACGCCGATTTCCTTCGACGGCCGCACGGTCCGTTACACCGACCTGGAACTGGACCTGTGGGTCTGGCCGGAGGGGCGCTACCTGGTGCTGGACGAGGAAGAGTTCGAGGCCTGGGTGGTGGGAAATATGCCCCCAGAGGTAGAGCGAAAGGCCCGTGCGGCCCTGGACGAACTCCTGGCCGACCTGGCCGCCGGCCGGCGGCTGTTCCGGGAGGACCTTCCCGAGGCAGGTCGGGCGGAGGAGAGGGGGAAAAGCGGATGAGCGAGGGAACGGTTCAGCCGTATGGCGAGCGCGCTTTCCTGGTCGGCCTGGACGGCGGGGCCACCGGCACGGCAGCGCTGGTGGGCGACCTGGAGGGGCACATCCTGGGCTGGGGAACGGCCGGCCCGGCCAACTATCACACCGTCGGCCGGGAGGCTTCCAGCCGGGCCGTAGGGGAAGCCGTCCGTCAGGCCCTCCGGAGCGCCCGGGTCTCCCCGGAGCAGGTTCGGTTGCTTCTGGTGGGGGTGGCCGGGTTGGACCATCCCCGCCAGGACGGACAGGCCTATCAGGAGATTCTGGAGGCGACCGGGCTGGGCATCCCCTTCCAGGTCGTGGGCGACGTGGTCATCGCCTGGGCAGGGGCCACCCTGGTCCTCCCCGGCCTGGGCGTCATCGCCGGGACAGGGTGTAGCGCCTACGGGATGAACCGCCGGGGCGAGACCTGGAAGGCCGGAGGCTGGGATTACCTCCTGGCCGACGAGGGCAGCGCCTACTGGATCGGTTTGGAGGGGTTGCGCGCGGCCATGCGGGCCTATGACGGGAGAGGCGAGCCTACCGCCCTCCTGGCGGCGATGGTCCGCCATTATCGCCTGGCCGACCCGCTGGACATGGTCCAGGTGGCCTATTCCGGGCATTTCCACAAAGCCGAGGTCGCCGCCTTTGCCCAGGAGGTTACCCGCAGCGCCGGGGAAGGCGACCCCGTGGCCCGCCAGATCGTCGTCCGGGCCGCCGAGGAGGTGGCCCGTATGGTGGTCGCCGTCATCCGGAAGTTGCAGATGGAGGAGGAACGTTTCCCCCTGGGGTTGAGCGGCGGCGTCTTTCGTTCGGGAGACCTTTTCCTTTCCCGCTTTATGGAGGTGGTGCGGCAGGTGGCCCCCCAGGCCCAGATCGGGCCGGCCCGTTATCCCCCCGTGGTCGGGGCCCTGCTCTACGGCCTGCATCTCCTGGGCCGGCTCACTCCGGAAGTTCGAGAGGCGGTCGCGGCGAACACGGCCGGCCTGCTGGAACTGCTGCGCTGGAAGGGCGCGGCCCTGTAGTGCCCCGGCACGGCAGAACAGCCTTCCCCTTCCCAACGCCGGGGGCGTGATGGCCGGCCTCTCCGACCATCACGCCCCCGTGGCATCTCCGCCGGCTGGGATTACGGCCCCCGGCTCACCAGCGGCAGGTAGACCCGCCAGTTCAGCCCGACCACCATGGTGACCGGCACATAGACCGCCGGCCGGCGAGAGTCGGTGCTCAGGAAGCCCACCGCCGCCCGATAGACGCCCGGCGACAGGCCGGCCGTGTCCAGAAGGAGCCGCACCGTCGCCTGGGCATCGCCGGCCAACCCCCCGGAGGAGGGCGAGACCTCCAGCCAGGGCACGTCCTCCCACACGGCCCCGCAACCCGGCAGGCTGCCGGGCGGTTCAAAGCAGATGGCCAGGGAGTCGGTCAGCACCGCCTCGTTGCAGGAATACTGGAGATAGACCCCCGCGTCTTTCTGGATGCCCACGGCGGCGTCGGCGCCGGCATTCCCATAAGGATACGGGCCGCCCGTGGTGACATCCCGATACTGGAAGAGGATGTCGTTCGTGCCTTCAAAGAGGAGGGCCTCCAGGGTCACAGTGCCGGTAGGCCAGTCGAGCAACATTTCGTGCCACTCGATGACCAGGACCCGATGGGGCGCCGTGCCGAGCACCTGGGCGTAGATTCCCCCCTTTTCACCGGTATTGAGCCAGTCCCAGAAGGGCAGCAGGAGTTTGGAAGCCTCCATCGGCAGGCATTCCTCCCATAGCCAGGCATAGTCTTTCAGAGAAATGTAGCCATTGACATCGAGGTTGAGCGTCGTGGTCGGCGGGTGAGTAACCCCATAGAAGGTGAAGGTAAAGGGCAGGGTGATGGTAGCGTATCCCCCCCAGGAGAATGGCAGGCGGTTCTCCGGCCGGGCAACTTCGAGCCAGTCGAACGTCGGCCCCCGCTCCTCGGTCGAGTCCACGAAGGTATAGCCGAAAGGGTCCGGCCCGCCGGAGCGCATCGGGCCGGCCCTGTGCCCGAGGGCGTTTCCCCGTGGGCCGAAAAAGCCGGCCGGGAAAAAGGCCTCCTGGGCCTGCCAGTCCAGGGGGACGACGCTATGGTTCCGCAGGGTCAAAGTGACCTGGGCCTGGGTCTCGGTGGGGACATAGACCGTCACCTGGACCGGCGCCAGTTGCAGGCAGGGCGTCAGGTAACGCAGATCAAAGTTCAGCGTGGTCGTCTGGGCCGGCCCGACGGCCACCACCGCCGTCTGGGTCAGGTAGTCGGGCGCTCCCACCGTCACGGTGTAGGTGCCGGCGTGCAACCAGCGGTGGTAGTTCCCCCGACCGTCGGTGGCCACCGTCCAGGTGAGGCCTCCCGGCCCCTCGATGCGCACGTCGGTACGCCGCAGAGGGGCCGGTTCCTGGTCGCAGTAGCCCAGCCCACGCACCGTCCCGGCCAGGAGGCCCAGGTCGGCGGTCGGCTGAACGCACAGGGTCGCCGGAACCCGGCCGGCGCCGTAGACGGTATTGTTGCGGATGGAGAGGGTGGCGGCGTAGCAGCCCGGGTCCGGCACGGCCCCGGCATCCACGCGCAGGGTGACAGTTGCCCGCTCCCCGACCGCCAGGGTCCCGCTGAGCGGGCTGGCGGTCAGCCAGGGCAACCGCCACTCAGGCGGTTCGTAGCAGGACCGTCCCTCGTCCAGAGCCTGGTGCTCCGCCCGGAGGTCATAGTATTCGCCCAGGCCGCCGGCGATGCGAATTCGGTCGGCCGTGCAGCCGCCGGCCGGGGCCACGACCGGCGTAGGGAGAGTCTCGGGGAGGATTTCCCACGTCCCGGCCGGCCATTCCGCCAGAGAGTAGCGTTCCACCGTGTCGTAAGGCTGCCAGATGTCTCCGCCGAGCCCTCCGCCGCCGACGACGTAGAGGTCGTCCCCGTACACGGCGGCCGCCGGAGACATGCGCCCTTCGTTCAGGGGAGTCCCCTCCTCCCAGGAGTCCGTCTGGGGGTCATAGCGCCAGAAGGCCCGGCTGAGGTTGCAGTAGGGGCAGGAGCAGGAGTGGATGCCCCCCAGGATGTAGAGGAAACCGTCGTGCTCCAGCGCCACTCCATAGCCGTTGATGTCCGGCATGGGAGCGATCTCCCTCCAGTGATCTGCCGCCGGGTCGTAGGCCCAACACCGGTCGGAGGGGCCGGGCCACCCGCCGCAGGCATAGACCAGGCCGTTCACGGCGGCCACCATAGCCCCGGAACGAGGTTCCGGTAGCGGTTCCAGGCCTTCGAGCCAGGCGTCGGCGACAAGGTCATAGGCCAGGAGGGAACTCTCGTAGAAGTCGCCGGAATAGCCTCCGGGCAAGTAGGCGATGTCGTTCACCACCGCCGCCTGCATGTTGGTGCGACGGACGGGCAACGGGGCCATCGCCGTCCAGGTGCCCGTTGCCGAGTCGTAACGCAGGTTTTCGTCCAGGGGATCCTCGTAACCCCATCCGCCTACCACATAGAACCATCCTTCCCAGGAGAAGGAGGCGCTGCGGTAGCGACTTCCCGGCAAGGAGGGTTCGTAGGACCAACCCGGCCCCTGGGGGCCCGGAGATGTACCCCGCCCCAGGCCCGGCGGAGGCCGGTCCACGGGGCTCTGGCCGGCCAGTCGCGGGCCGGGCGCATGGGCCTTCAGGGGCGGCTGGCCGGCGGCTTGGCCACCGCCCACCCACAAGGACCATTCCAGGGGGCCGGCCGTTCCGGTGTTGGAGAGGACCAGCGTCGTCGTGGCCGTCTCCTCCCAGAGCATCGTCCAGGAGAAGGACTCCGGGGCATAGGACAGGCGCGGAGCGCGCAGGGCGATTTCCAGGCGGACGACGGAGGCGGCCGGGACGCTGATGGCGGAGAGGACCTCCACTTCATATCCGGGCTGGTAAACCGTCAATTCGTAGGAACCGGCCGGAAGGGTGAAGGTGAAGTGGCCCTGAGCGCCGGTCTTCCCCTCGGGCCGGGCTGCGGCCACTCCTCCCTCCGGGACCGGGATGACCGAGGCGCCCTCCAGAGGCTCCCCGGTATTGGCGTCCACCACTCGACCCAGGAGCAGGCCGGTCGGCCGGCAGCCGCCGTAAAAATCGAGGGCGGCCTGCAACACGGCCCGCCGGGAGGCCGGCCCGGAGAGCGCCTCAAAGGGCCAGGCCAGAAAGACCGTCTTGAAGGAACCGCCGTCGTAATCGGTGGAGTTATCTTGGCCGGTGCCCTGCCAGCGGAAGGGCGAGGAGGCCCCGCCAAAACCGTCGTTGGTTACGTCGTCCGTGTGCAGAGGCCCCGACCATCCTGGCGGCGGAACCAGCAGGTACGGCCCCAGTCCCCGGCCGATGAGGTCATCGCCGTTGCCGACCGGGTCGGTTTGCCCGGTGTTCAGGGTGTAGATAGGGCTGATATGCAAATAATCCTGCTGAAACCGACTGGGAGCGCCTGTCTCCAGATAGTCCTGCGAAGACAGGAAGAGGTTGCCCCGGGCATCCAGGTAGCCGGCCAACAGGTCTTCGTCCTCGGCGCTCAGGACCTCCCCCCGGTCGTTTCCGGTCCACCAGAAGACAATCCAATGGCCCAGAAGGTCTTCGGCCACCGGCCGGCCTTTCCGGGCCACGTCCCAGACCCGGTAAGGGACCCCCAGGGCATCCAGGGTGGCGGTGTAATAGGCACGGACATCGGGAAGGTCGGCATCGTCGTCCACCAGGAGGGCGCAGGAACCCTTTTCCAGGACAAAGTTCACCGTCTGGTTGTGGTCGGCGACCACCGATGCACGTTCGGAGAGGTGCAGGAGGGACGTGGCCCGCACCGGGTAGGCGCCTTCCACCAGGGTCAGGCTGTAGAAGCCGGTGGCCGGGTCGCTCCAGACCGGGGGAATGGGGGCTCCCTCGGCGGCGATGCGGGCCTCCAGGGGAAGGCCGCTTTCCGCCTCGCTCACGGTGCCGGAGATCACGTAGCGGGGTTTGGCCTGGAGGGTGAAATTCTGGACCGTGGTCGTGTCGGTGAAGATAAGGACGCCGGTGGCCGTCTGGGGGTAGTAGCCGTAGAGGGAAACGCTGACGGTGTAGGTGCCGGCCGGCAGGGTCAGGGAGTAGGCGCCGGTGGCGTCGGTCGAGGTCTCCCGGGAGAAGAGGGTCCGGCGGGTGGCGACGATTCTTACCCCTGGCAACGGCTCGCCCGTTCCGACCTCCCACACCGTCCCGGCCAGGGTTCCTGCCGAGGCCACCATCTGGACGGCCAGGTAGGCATCGATTCGTCCCCAGCCGTACACGTTGTTGTGGCAGGCCTCCCCGCCACAGGAGGTATCGCTCCGGCAAACGGCGGTGCTGGTGATGGCGTATTCGGTGGCGTCCAGGTTGCCGATGAGGTCGGGGTCGGCGCTCCAGAGGAGGGCGACCAGGCCGGCCACATGGGGGCTGGCCATGGAGGTGCCGCTGTAGGAGCAGTCCCAGGTGTTTCCAGGGACGGAGGAGCAGATGCTCACCCCGGGGGCGACCACCTCCGGCTTGATCTCTCCCCAGCAGGAAGGCCCCCGGCTGGAGAAGTAGGCAATCTGGTCGGAACTATCGGTGGCCCCGGCGGCAAAGGATTCGGGATAATCCCCAGGCGAAATCAGGGTGTTGCATCCCGGGCCGGAGTTCCCGGCGGCAAAGGCAGGGAAGATGCCCGCTGCCCGCCAGGCCTGCACCAGAGGGCGATACCAGGTATCGCAGCCGTAGCCGCCCCAGGAGTTGTTGACCACATGCGGACGGTTGTCCGGGTCGCCGCCCGGGGCCAGAAGCCAGTTCGCGCAGGCGGTCAGGGCATAGTCGGAGCACCAGTAGTCCTCGCAGCCCTTGCAGGTGATCCATTGGGCATCGGGGGCCATGCCGACGTTGTAGCGCAAGGCCGGGTTGTCGTCGCCGACCATCGTGCCCATGGTGTGGGTGCCGTGGCCGACGTTATCGCAGGGCACGGCCGGGTCAGGGCAGATCGACGAAGGATCGTGCCAGCAAGGGGTGTGGGGGCCGTTGCCGCACTTGTAGTTGGGGAACAGGGCGTCGTGGGTGTACTCGACGCCGGTATCGATGCTGGCCACGGTGATGCCCTGTCCTTTGACCCGGTAGTCCCTCCAGACCTGGTCGGCGCCGACCTGGGCGATGTTCCAGGCCACGCCCTGGGGGAAGGCGTCTTCAGGGCCGGCCGGCCGAGGCTCCAACTCGTGGCGATGGTTTCCCCGGAAGCCGGCCACCTCGGGGAAGGAGGCCAGCGCTTCCAGGGTGGCCCGGTCGGTGGTGACAAAGAGGCTGTTGTTGATGGGCAGGGCGGTGTAGGGCAGGCCGCGTTCCTCCAGCCACCGGCGCACCCGGAACTGGGAACGTTCGGCCGTCTCCCAGAGGGTCTGATAGACCCGGCGGCCCCGTTCGTTCCAGTCGTTCAGGGCGTAGGCCGGGCTGAGGTCGGCCTGCTGGCGGAAGAGGACAAAGTAGCCAGCAGTCCCGTCGGGTGAGGCCGCCATCTCCTCCAGGATGAAGGGATCTACCGGCGCTCCCGGCGGGCCGCCCATGACGGGCGCGGGAAGGGATGAGCAGAGCAGGACGAACAGGATGATCAAGGGGACTCCTCGACGCATTGGACACCTCCTTTTTTTACGACCTTGCATCCCTGCTTTCCGATGACCACGGGGAAGATGGCCGGCCGAGGCCGGATGGATGGTGGTCATACTCCCCATATACAACCGGACAACCCGGTCTGGGCGACGATTGCCCTACTCCTTTCCGGCATATTGCCGGCCCTGCCCGGTCTCCTCGATCGATCCGGCGGCCAGGAGGCTCCGGTAGAGGCGCTCCACCTGCTCCGCCACCACCGGCGCGGCGAAGCGTTCCTCGGCCGTCCGGCGGGCTTCCTCCCCCAGGCGGCGCCGGCCGGCCGGGTCCAGAAGCAACTCCCGCAGCCGTCGGGCAAAGGCCCCGACCTCCGGCGGCACCAGCGCCCCGTTTCGCCCGTCGGCCAGAATCTCCGGCGTCCCTCCGGTGGCCATGGCCAGGATGGGGGTGCCGCAGGCACAGGCCTCCAGGAGCACCCGGCTCAGCGGCTCCTCCCAGCGGGAGGGGAAGAGCAAAAGTTCGCAGCGGGCCAGCAGGCGCAGCACGGTGTCGTGTTCGGCCCAGCGGAGAAAGCAGGCCGGCCAGTTCAGCGCCGCCAGTTCGCCTTCCATCCGGCTGGAGAGCGAACCGTCCCCGGCCACCAGCAGGGGCAGGCGGGCCTCGGGCGGCAGTTCCGAGGCTGCCTGCCGCAGGGCGTCCAGAAGTTCGAATACCCCTTTGTTGGCTTCCACCTTGCCCACAAAGAGGAGGAAGGGCCTGGGAAAAGGTACGTCCGGCTCTCGGGCGACGATGCGGTCTATTTCCTCCAGGTCCACCAGGTTGGGCAGGACGTGCAACTTTTCCGCCGGAACGATGGCGGCCAGCCGGCCGGCCAGGAAACGGCTGACGGCGATGACGGCATCGGCCCGGGCCAGCGCCCCGGCCTTGCGGCGGACGTTGCCGCGGATGTAGGGGTAAGCCGGGAGGGCCCAGGGGCCGCCCAGGCAGGACGCCGCCCGGTCCGGCCGGCAACCCGCACAGGCCACCTCCCCCCGGCCGAGCAGGGTGGCGCGGTAGCAGAGCGGCCAGTAGTCCCGCACGGTGGCCACCACCGGGACGCCGGCGGCCTGGCCGGCCCGGACCGCCGCCGGGACGGTCAGGCTGTGCTGGGCATGGATGAGGTCGTACCCTCCCTCCCGGACCTCCCGGGCCAGGAAGCGCCCCAGCCGGGGCCAGAGAAGTTCGTTGCGCCAGACGTTGCGCAGGAGAGGGAGAAAGGGGGCGAAATAGCCGAACTCGCGGATGGGGATTCCCCCATGGGTGCGCTCCCTCACCCCCTTCCCGCCCTCCCGGGGGACGACAACCTGCACCTCATGTCCCCGATGCACCAGGGCCCGGGCCAGGTGGTAACTGCTCCAGCCGGCCCCGCCACAGCGAGGGGGAAAGACATCGGCGGCGATCAGAAGGCGCATCGGCCATTCCGCTTCCTAGAACTCGACATACTCCTTTTTGACCAGGTCCTCCTGGGGGATTTGGAACATCTCCAGGAGTTCCCCGATCAGGCGCACCTTGTTCTCGGCGTCGGCGCGGGACCAGGTGCGGCTCTTGATCTCCAGGAAGGAGCCGGTTGCCGGCTTGAGCAGGTGGTCCAGGTTGATGGCAAAGTGCTGTCCCTTGTAACTGATGTGCACCCGGCTACGGCGCTTTTCCACCTCGCGGACCTCGTCCGGCTGAAAGTACTCTCGATAGAAGCGCAGCGAACGGTCGGCGGTGGCCGTGTAGCGGGCGCGGGAGAGGATGGCGGCGTTGGGGTATTCCTCGCGCCGCGTCGGCGAGGTCAGGGTCAGGGTATAGGTGGGATGGAGGCGGCCGTTCTCGTCGATCAGGTTGTCCTCCCGGTAGCGCAGCCGGCCCCGGCGTTCGTCGTGGAAGAGAAAGTAAGTATCGTACTGAATCCGCTCGCTGCGCCGGCGGTCGCTGATCTGGGGAAAGGCCAGGAGTTGTTCCAGCCGGGTCTGGGCCGGCACGCGGGCCTTGACCTGCACCTCGAAGATTTCCTCCTGCTCCACGCCGCCGATGGCCAGAATCTTGTCCAGGAGGTTCTCCTCCCGGGCCAGGACGAAGCGGCCGATCTCATCGGCGATGGCCTGGGCGCGGGCGGCGATCTCGCCGATGTCCAGGGTGGTGAAGCGGCCGTCCCGCAGGAGGAAACGCCCGTCCACCAGGACGTGGCGGACGTTATCGGGGCCGGCGGTATAGACCAGTTGGGAGTAGATGTTGTCCTCGGCCACGCGGTAACGGGGGATGGTATGCGGCCGGTTCAGGTCCACCACGGCGATATCGGCCTGCTTCCCGACCTCCAGGGAGCCGATTCTCTCCCCCAGGCCCAGGGCGCGGGCGCCCTCGATGGTGGCCATGGCCAATGCCTGACGGGCCGGCAAAGCGGTGGGGTCTCCGCTGGTTACTTTGGCCAGGAAGGAGGCCAGGCGGATTTCCTCCCACAGGTTCAGGTCGTTGTTGCTAGCGCAGCCGTCCGTCCCCAGCCCCACCGTCAGATTGCCCCGGAGGAAATTGCGGTAGGGGGGTATCCCGCTGGCCAGTTTCAGGTTGCTGGTGGGATTGGAGATCACCCCCACGCCGTGCCGGGCCAGGATGGCGATGTCCCCCTCGTCCACGTGGACGCAGTGGGCGGCGATGACCGGCACCCCCTCGAAGAGTCCCTGGGCCTGTACCCAGGCCACCGGGGAAAGCCCCACCTCCTCCAGCATCTCGCCGACCTCGTGGGCCGTCTCCGCCAGGTGGATGAGGATGGGCACGCGGTATTCCAGGGCCATCCGGCGCACCTCGGCCAGGATTTCCGGGGTGGTGGTGTAGGCGGAATGGGGGCCGAGGGCCGGGATGATGCGCTCGTGGCTGCGCCAGCGTTCGATGAAGCGGCGGGCATAGGCCAGGCTTTCATCGTAACTGGTCGCATCGGGGGTGGGCAGTTTCATGATCGTCTCGGCGCAGAGGGCCCGCAGGCCGGCCTGGTCGGCCGCAGCGGCCACGGCGTCCTCGAAGTAGTACATATCCACGAAGGTGGTGGTGCCGCCGCGAATCATCTCGGCGCAGGCCAGGAGGGTTCCCCAGCGGACAAATTCTTCGTTGACGAAGCGGGTCTCCACCGGGAGCATATAGCCAAAGAGCCAGACGTCCAGTTGCAGGTCGTCGCGCAGGCCGCGCAGGAGGCTCATGGCCGCATGGCCATGGCCGTTGATCAGGCCGGGGATGATGGCCGCGTCGCGGCAGTCCACCGCCTCGGCGGGATGAAAACGGCCGGCCACTTCCTCCTCCGGCCCGACGGCGACGATGCGGCCCCCCTCCACGGCCACCGCCCCGGGGTCAAAGACGCGCCCACGGGCGTCCATCGTGACCACCACGCCGTTATGGAGGAGCAGGTCGATTTTGCCCTTGTCTTTCATCGAAAACCTCCCTCCAGGCCCCAGGGGAGCCTGTTGGGGGTATTATATCCCCGGCCGGGAGGAAAGGCAAATTTTCCTGCCTGACGTTACTTGACGAAAAACGAAATGGCTTGTACAATTAATTCCCCCGGCCGCATCCGGGGTGGAAAAGGAGGTGATCGATGCCGACCCTGGGCGAAAGGATTCGCGCCTTGCGGCAGGAGCATAAGTTGACCCTACACGATGTCTCGGAAGGGGCCGGCCTGACCCCTTCCTTTTTGAGCCGGCTGGAACGCGACCGGGTCAATATCTCCGTGGCCAACCTGCGCAAGATCGCCAACTTCTTCGGCGTGCCCATGACCTACTTCTTCTCCAGCGAGGAGTCGCCGGCCGTGGAGGTGGTTCGGGCCGCCGAACGGCGCAAATTGCAGGCGACCGGGGAAAAACTCCAGGTGGAGGCCCTCCTCCCGGAGGGCGAATTCCATCCCGATGCTTTCGAGGCGGTGGTCCTCCCCCAGGGGAAAAGCAGCCGCCGTGCCCCGCGCGAGGGAAGAACTCTGCTCTTCCTCCTGGAGGGGGAACTGCGCTGTTACGTGGGAGAGGAGCAGTACGACCTCCAGGCCGGCGATAGCCTCTACATCCGTAACGGCACCGACTACGGCTGGGAAAACCCTGGCCCCAGGGAGGCCCGTTTCCTCCTGATTCAGCCGCTGGGCTACCGGGGGAACTCTTGATTTTTGACCGGAGGGCGAATTGCGGTATAATAGGCCGAACGCCGGCCGGGCCGGCCCCAGACCGTTCCGATAGGAGGGCCGGGGGGTCCAGAAGCAGGGCCGGCATGTCCGTCTGGCTCCAGCAGACCGATAAAACGCTACCGGAGGTAAATGGATGAAAACGTACCCGACGAATCGCCTTTACAACATCGGGCTCTTTGGACACGGGGGGGCCGGCAAGACCTCCCTGGCCGAGGCCCTGCTCTACGATAGCGGGGCCATCGGCCGAATGGGCAGCGTGGACGAGGGCAACACCGTCTCCGACTATGACGCCGAAGAACTGAAACGCCGGATGTCGGTCAACACCACCCTCCTGCCCCTGGAATGGTCCGAGGCCAAGGTCAACATGCTCGACACCCCCGGCTATGCCGACTTCCTGGGCGAGGTCTACGCCGCCATGTGGGTGGTGGATGGGGCCGTCCTGGTCCTCTGTGCGGCCTCCGGGGTGGAGGTGGGCTCGGAGACGGCCTGGACCCTGGCCGGCCGGCGCGGCCTCCCCCGCCTGATCTTCCTGAACAAAATGGACCGCGACAACGCCAACTTCTTCCGAACCCTCGAACAGGTGCAGAAAGCCCTCAGCCGGGCCGCCATTCCCCTTCAACTGCCCATCGGGGCCGAAGCGTCCTTCCGGGGCGTGGTGGACCTCCTGCGCCGGCGCGCCCTCTTCTACAGCGACAGGCGCGACGGCCAGTTTGAGGAAGGCGAGGTTCCGGAGGAGATGCGCGCCCAGGTCGAAGAGTACCGCCTGGCCCTGATCGAAAAGATCGCCGAGACGGACGACGCCCTGATCGAAAAATACCTGGAGGGAGAGGAACTGAGCGAGGAGGAACTCAGCCAGGGGTTGCGCCGGGGCGTCCAGAGCGGGACCATCGTTCCCGTGCTGTGCGGCTCGGCCACGCGCAACATCGGCATCCAGCCCCTCCTGGATACCCTCCTGCGCTGCTTCCCCTCGGCGGCCGAAAGCCCGACCGTCCAGGCCACCGACCTCCTCCAGGACAAGGGGATAGAACTTCGCCCCAGCGACGCCGGACCGCTGGCCGCCCTGGTCTTCAAAACGCTGGCCGACCCCTACGTGGGCCGGCAGTCCTTCTTCCGGGTCTATAGCGGCGTCCTCCACAGCGACTCCCGGGTCTATAACCCTGCCCGGCGCACCGAGGAACGCATCGGCGCCGTCTACATCACCCGGGGCAAGGAACAGATCGCTGTGCAGCAACTGGGCGCCGGCGACATCGGCATGGTGACCAAACTCTCCCAGACCGCCACCGGCGATACCCTCTGTGCCGCCGACCGCCCCCTCCTCCTGCCGGCCATCGAATTTCCGGAGCCGGTCTTTACCGCCGCCATCCGCCCCCAGACCAAGGCCGACCTGGACAAGATGGGCACGGCCCTCAGCCGCATCCTGGAGGAGGACCCCACCCTGCGTACCGGCCGCGAGCCGCAGACCGGGGAAATCCTCCTCTCCGGCATGGGCGAATCGCATGTGCAGATTGCCGTGGAGCGGATCAAGCGCAAATTCGACGTCAATGTGGTGGCCGACCTGCCGCTGGTGCCCTACCGGGAGACGATTCGCAAGCAGGTGGAGACGGTCTATCGGCACAAGAAGCAGACCGGAGGACGTGGGCAGTTTGCCGAGGTGCATCTGCGGCTGGAACCGCTGGACTATAACCAGACCGAGTTCGAATTCGTCAACGAAATCGTGGGCGGGGTCATCTCCAAGCAGTACATCCCCGGAGTGGAAAAGGGCGTCCGCGAGGCCATGCAGGAAGGGGTGGTGGCCGGCTACCCGGTCGTGGGCGTGCGGGTGGCGGTCTTTTACGGCAAGGAGCACCCGGTAGACTCTTCCGAACTGGCCTTCAAGATCGCCTCTTCCCAGGCCTTTAAGCAGGGCCAGGCCCAGGCGGACCCGGTGCTCCTGGAGCCGATCATGCTGGTGGATGTCACCATCCCCGAGGGCTATACCGGCGATATCATGGGCGACCTGAACAGCCGGAGGGCGCGGGTGCTGGGAATGGAGCCGCTGGGCGACGGCAAGACGGTCATCCACGCCCACGTCCCCCTGGCCGAGGTGCAGCGTTATGCCACCGACCTGCGTTCGATGACCGGGGGACGGGGGACGGTGCACATGCAGTTCGACCACTACGAGGAGGTGCCGGCCCATATCGCCGAGCAGGCCATCGCCGAGGCCCGCCGGCGGAAGGAGGAGCGGCAGGGGTAGGGCCGGCCTCCTCCGGAGGCGATCCGGTGACGGTCCGGGGAGAGGAAAAGCCGATGAAGAGACGATGGCGAGCAGGGCTGAGCCTTCTGGTGCTGGTGTTGCTGGCCGGCTGTGCCCCGACCCCTCCACCCCGGCCTCCGGCTCCTACCTCGCCCCCGGGGACACCGACGGCCCAACCGCTGGTGCTCCGGAGCAGCGCCTTCGCCCATGAGGGAGAGATTCCCGAACGCTACGGCTTCTTCCGGGAGAACGTCTCCCCGCCTCTCCGCTGGGAGAACCTGCCGGCCGGGACCCGGAGTCTGGCGCTCCTCATGGACGACCTGGACTACCCCTTCTCCCACTGGGTGGTCTACAACATCCCGCCCGAGGCCACCGGCCTGGACGAGGGACAGGTGCCGGCCGGGGCGCTCCAGGGACGCAACACCGCCGGTACGGTGGGCTACGTCGGCCCCTACCCGCCGGCCGGCCAGGTCCACCGCTACGCCTTCACCCTCTACGCCCTGGATATTTCCCTGGGACTGCCGGCCGGCGCCTCCCGCCAGGAGGTCGTCGCCGCCCTCCAGGGGCATATCCTGGCCCGGGCGGAACTCGTCGGCCGCTACCGGGGGGTGGAACGGTAACCTTGTGGTTATCCCTGCCGTTTTGCCCAGGAGAAACGCCGCTGCAACACCTTGGGGTAGTAGTCGGCCAGGACATCGTAGCCGACCTGCTCTCCCCACCGGACATAGACCCGGGGGTCGATGTACGACTTCAGGCTGGTGGTCAGGTTCCAGGTGCGCTTTTTCTCGGCGATCAGCGCCTGAGCCCTTAGCCGGCCCCGGGCCAGGAGCGCCCGCTGGAGCCGTTCCCGGGCGACTTGAATCTGGCGGGTCACCTGGTCCAGCCTCTTTTTGTAGCGGGCCCGAACCCGCTCCCGCCGTTCCCCGGACGCCGCCTGCAGGGCCTCCCGGGACTCCTGGCGCAAAGCCCTGGCCTTTTCCTCCAACGCCCGGAGCGCCGCCCGATGCCGTTCCACCTGCGCTTCGGCCCGCTCCAGCCGCTCCTGGAAACGCCGACGGCTGGCCTCCCAATTCCTGGGGGCCTGCTTATAGTGGTTGCAGAGGACGGCTGCCTCCAGGTTGGCCAGGCTGGCCGCCTCCCATTTCCTGTATTCGGGGTCGTCGGGCTGGACGCCCGAACGCCCCAGGCTCTCCCGGACGGCCAGGGTGGCGTGGTGGGTGCGAAAGACCTTGGCCGTCAGGCCGGGGAGGATGTCGGAAAGGTAAGCGTTGACATCGTTGCTGCTGATGTCGGGGAAGAGTTGGGGTTTATCGCGGGTGGGGTGGGATTTCTCCTTCCTCTGGGCGCGGGAAGGACGGGCCTTCTCCCGCAGTTCCACCAGGTTACGGAAGACGGCCTCGGGCAGGGAAAGCCGCTTATGCCAGAGGACCGAGTCCTTGCCCAGGAAGCGGAATTCGGCCGTCCCGTCGGGGCGCAGGTGAACGTGCTCCGGGCGCAGGGTGGTGGCCCCCACGGTATCGGCCTCGTCGGGGTCTTTTTCGTCGCCCACCCGCAGGCAGAGGGCGTCGATCAGGTAGCAGGCGGTGGCCAGCATCCGCTTTCGGGGGTCGGGGGAGGAGAGGTCCTCCTGAATCCGGGCCCGCACCCGTTCCAATTCGGCGTCCAGGGCATGGGCCTGGTCGAACTTGCGTACCTCCCGCTCCTGCTTGATCGAGGCGGTGTCGCCCAGCCAGACGTACTTGAGTTCGCCGGAGAGCCGGTCGCGCCAGCAGGCCACCCAGAGGGCCTCCGGTTGCCAGACGATGGCGGCCCAGTTGCCCTCCGGCCGGGGGGCGTCGGGGCTGAGGTTGAGGGTGATGTCCTCCTGGCGGGGGCCTTCCTTCCAGCGGCCGCGCAGAGGGTGTTCCCCACGCCCCATAAAGATGCCGCTGGGCTCGACGGTGAAGTTGGCCACCTCGACGCGCTCCCCGTTGACGATGGCATAGCCGTACCGTTCGCGCAGGGCTTCCCGGCGGGCGCGCCGTTCGGCGGCCAGGGCGCGGCGTTCCTCCCGGCTCAGGCGCTCCCGGGCGGCCTTTTCCTCCTCGATCAGGCGAATGGCCGGCCCGAAATCCACCTCATCGGGCGACAGCACCTCCTCCAGGCCCAGGGCCCGGCTGAAGTCGGTCAGGAAGTTGCGGACGAAGACGGGGTCCTGGAGGTAGGGGGTGCCATACTTCCTGGCCCAGGCCAGGGCCATCTCCTCCTGTCGAGGCGATAGAGCCACCGGCCGGCCGCGTATGGTCAGGACCAGCCCCCGGGGAACCGGAGGCTCCGGCACCAGGACGCCGTTGTGAATCAGTTGGGTCAGGTTGGCCATCGTTTCACCTTTTCGGGCATTTTGAGGCCCTATTATACCACAGGTCGCCCCGAGGGCCGTTGGGCGCCCGCCATATGAAAGCGCTGCACCTCGGGTGGTGGTATACCAGGCCGTAGTCGAGGCCGTCATAGAAACCACCAGAAAAGGAGGGACATGATACCATAGGTTGCGATGCTCACGAGCGTTTCTCGATACGCGACGACCGGGGCCAGGTCGGCGAACGGCCTTTAACGGCGGTGGGCGATCACGGCCGATCTCTCCCGCTTTCCCCCCGGCACCCCGGAGGCCCTGGAATGTGTCGGGAACTGGTACTGGCTGAAGGGAGCCGCCGGCTGCCAGCCGCTTCTGGCCCACGCCGGGAAAGCCCTCGGGGAATATCCACAAGACCGACAAACTGGATGCGGACGTGCTGGCCCAAGCAGTCCATAGCCCTAAACGTTCAACGTTGAACGTTGTACTTGACAAAAATCCAATAGTGTTATATAATCAAGAGTGTACGATCATCCTACCCGAGGAGGACGGCGATGGAGGAAAATGTCGGCTGGGGTCGGCGGCGGCGCGGCTGGGGGCAGTTGGCCCTCTTCCTGCGGCCGGCCATCCTGCTTCTGCTCAGGCAGGACCCCTCCCATGGCTACACCCTGATCGAGGACCTGCGTCGGGAGGGCTTCATTGACGAGGACCTGGACCCGGCGGTGGTCTATCGCTACCTGCGGGAGATGGAGGAGGAGGGCCTGCTGGCCTCCGAGTGGGATACCGGGGGTGGGGTTCCCCGGCGGGTTTACCGGCTGACGCCGGCCGGCGAGGAGTTTGCCCGGGGGTGTATCGTCAACCTGCGGCGCACCCGCCGCCGGCTCGGGCGAATCCTTCAGATGTACCGCGAGCAGTTTCCGGGAGGACGAAGGTGAACCTGCTCGACGAGGTGCTGAGCACGCTCACCGATGCGCCGCTCGAGGCGGTCTGGGTGGGGGCACACTGGACGGCGGTGGTCGTCTCGCGGGGCGGCCGTTCCTGTTGCGGCCTGGCTTCGACGTTGCGGGGCGAGGGTCCCCACGGGGAATCCCCGGTGCGCTGGGCCGGCCGTCTCCTGGAGCACGGTGCCCTGGAACTGGCCGGCCTGGTGCGCTCCCGCCAGCCCCTGGAGGCCAGCATCGGCCTGGCGGCCGTCAATGCCCTGCTGGGGGTGGACGAGAGCCGTTGCCGTGAGGAGAACGCCCTGCATATTCTGGAACGCGAAGGCCGGGGAAAGCGCGTCGCTCTGGTGGGGCATTTCCCTTTCATCCCACGGCTACGCGCCGCCGTGGGCGAACTATG
>Ga0078972_1004948_pt1 | contig 35007 bp, 22 predicted proteins | sample YelNatPaOPGAMG01_FD_67568 | JGI IMG/M metagenome (GOLD analysis project Ga0078972, IMG submission 67568) | Hot spring thermophilic microbial communities from Obsidian Pool, Yellowstone National Park, USA - OP-RAMG-01 (SPADES assembly) (version 2) | ecosystem: Environmental > Aquatic > Thermal...
CCAAACCACATGGCGGCTCGCTGGCCATCCACTACAGCGTCGAACCCTCCCATGGCCTTCAGCTGATCAGGGGTAGGCATGACCTTGTAGCCCAGGGCCAGGTCGGCATACCACTCCAGAGCCTCGATGGTGGCGGGATCAGTGAAGGTTACGGCTTTGGGGTCAACCAGGTTGTCCATCAGGGTGCCGCCGTTCTGATAGACGAAGGTGACGAAGTCGGCGCGATCGATAGCGGAGACGAACCCGTACAGAGGCTGGTCCGCATCCGGCTCACTCAATCGCTCAGCCGCGTCCAGCAGATCGTCCCAGGTCCAGTCGTTCGTGGGGTAGGATATGCCCTTGCTATCGAAGAGATCCTTGTTGTAGTAGAGCACCCAAGGGTCAACATCGGATGGCAGAGCCCAGAGCTGCCCCTGCCAGCGCAGTGCGTCTATCGTTCCGGCGTAGAACGCGTCGAGTTCGAGATCCGGTGATTCCTTGACGAGCGGGTCGAGCGGCCTGAGGGCGCCGGACTGAGCGAGCAGAGCCAGCGGGATCTGGTCTATCTCGGCGACGTCGGCCGAAGGGGCAGCGGAAGCGATCGCCTGGTTTGGGTCGGCGCGTGTCAGAATGACGTGGAGGCCCGGGTTTGCGGCCTCGAACTCCCGCTTGAGTTGCTCGAAATGCGCCGTTTCGAGCGTGGATGGGTAAACAAAGCGAATCTCGACCGGCTGGGGCGTGGCGGTAGGCGGTGACGAAGCGGAGCAGGCGGGCAGCAGAAGAGCCAGCAGCATGAGTACGGTCGGACACACCCTATGGAGCACTGGCTTGTCCTCCTTTACCTGTCGTATGGATTCTAGCACTGGCGAGTGGGGCCCTACAACCGTTGGCGGCGACCAACAGCGCGCCCGCTTCTAGAGGGCACGAACCCGGCGCAGATGCCAGCCGGCACCAAGGCCGAAGAGGATGGGCACCCAGAAGGAAACGGCGCGGAACACGAGCACCACTGCCAGGCTGAGAGCGGGAGCCTGCCCGAACGCGGCGTAGGCAGCGACCATTGCCCCTTCGGTCACGCCAAGGCCCGCTGGCATCGCGACGGCTGAGGCAGCTACGCTGCTGATGGCATAGGCAATGGCAGCCGCGGGTGCCCCGGCATGGCAGCCCAGGGCCAAGGAGACCAGGTAGAGGCTGGCCACATCGCCAACGATTGTCCACGAGGAATAGAAAAGACCCTCGGTCAGACGCGGGCCGGTCCTGCCACCCATGGTCAACGCCGTCGCCAGGCTCGACGCTGCTGACTCGAGGCGCCGAGCGCAGTCAGAGTTCCGGTGAAGCCTCGACTGCAGCACCCGGTCGCAGGCGGCGCCGACCTGCCGGGCGTGGAACATGGCAGCCCGGGGGCGGCGAGCGATGAGTACTATGACAAACATCGCGGCCAGGACGACGCCAAGCGACGGCAGCAGTGTTTCAGCTGGCAGGAGGGCTGCCGAACCACTCAACCGCTGGTAAGCCAGCGCTATCAGACTGAGCAGGAGCAAAGAGGCGGTGCCAAGGAGGTTCTGCAGCAGGAAGTAGCCAGCGATGGCCGGCTCCCCCAAGCCACAACGCTTCAGATAGGCGAAGCGTACAGCGATCCCGCCAGCTCCGGCGACCGGCAGCAGGCGCGAGGCGGCGCCCGACGCGAGCGCCACCTCTGCCGACTGCCACCGGGGCGCCGGCGTAGCGAGCTGCCGGGTGCACAAAGACATAAGGAAGCCAGCTCCCAGATAGCGAGGAGCCTGACACAGGATCGCTGCCAGGATGGGGACCGGCGCCGCTTCAGCGACGTAGCCTGCCAGGCGGCGGAGGTCCAGCGCCTGTGGTGCCAGGAACCAGATGGCACCCAAGAGCACGAGCGAAATAAGAACGGCGCGCCAGCGGCTCCAGAGGTGGGCGAGCCTGCCTGGAGCAGGGCTCACTTCGTCGCTGCCAGCCTCTGCCGATATCGGACTAACGTTCATGACCCGATTATCGGGCCGTTGTGTGGCTGGCCGCCAGTTCCCGGCATGCCGGGCGCGCCGGTGGGGTGGGTCTGCATGCTGGCAGAGGGGCCTCTCTGGCTTGCTGCGGCACTTGTCAAGCGGCCGGCTTGGGCATATAAGGTTGTATCTGGCGCACGCGCCGCACCAGGCTGGTGGCGCCTGGGACGGAGGCTGCGGGACCTTTGCCGCCTAGTGCGCCTGTTGGGGACATGCTATAATGGGAATGTTATGCACTGTTGCCCAGGGCATGGCACCTACTTATGCCCATGCCCCTGTTGGGGCATCAGGTGATAGTGTAAGGTATGGATAGATTCGGAGGGTTTTCAACCCATGGCAATAGATGAGGAGCGAGACCTCGCAGAGGGCCAGGAGCCGGAGAACGAAAGCGAGCCAGGCCTGGCCGAGCTGCTGGATAAGGGCAGACAGCAAGGCTTTATCACCGAGGAGGACATCCTTGCCATCCTACCCGAAGCCGAGAACAACCTCGACCAGCTGGACGAGATCTACACAGCTCTGCTGAATGAGAATATCGAGGTGCACGAGGGCGACCAGGAGCCGGAAGAGCTTGAGGCGGAGGAGGTTGAAGTCGCCCCGGAAGCAGAGGAAGAGGTAGACCTCAGCGAGATCGGAGTTGACGACACGGTTAGCCTCTACCTCAAGGAGATCAGCCGCGTCCCTCTGCTCACCGGGGAGCAGGAAGTGGACTTGGCTCAGAGGATCGAGGCTGGTCAGGACGCTCAGGCGAGGCTGGCGCGAGGCGAGTACGAGCCCGATGAGAAAGAGGCTCTGGAGGCTCTGGTTCAGGATGGTGAACGGGCCAGGAAGCACCTGATCGAGGCGAACTTCAGGCTGGTGGTGAGCATCGCCAAGAAGTACGTCGGCCGAGGCGTCTCTTTTCTGGACCTGATCCAGGAGGGAAACATCGGCCTGATTCGTGCCGTAGAGAAGTTCGATTGGCGCCGCGGCTACAAGTTCAGCACCTATTCCACATGGTGGATCCGTCAGGCGATCACACGGGCGATCGCGGACCAGGGCCGAACCATTCGTGTGCCGGTGCACATGACCGAACGGATCAACAAGGTCATGCGGGCGCAGCGCAAGTTGGTCCAGGACCTGGGTCGAGAGCCGACCCCTGAAGAGATTGCTCAGGAGATGGATACCACGCCGGACCAGATCGAGCGCATAATGAAGATATCGGAGCGGCCGCTCTCGCTCGAGATGCCGGTGGGTGAGGAGCAGGATAGCGCCCTTGGTGACTTCATCGAGGATGAGCTCAGCCTCATGCCCAATGAGGTCGCGTCCAACGAACTGCTGCGGCGCCAGGTTGAGGAAGTGCTGTCCACGCTCAGTCCACGCGAAGCGCGAGTCCTTCAGATGCGTTTCGGTCTGAAAGACGGCCATACGCACACCCTGGAGGAGGTCGGCAGGCGGTTCGGTGTGACTCGCGAGCGCGTGCGGCAGATTGAGGCGAAAGCATTGCGCAAGCTCCGGCATCCCAGCCGAAGCAGGCGGTTGCGTGACTACCTGCAGCCAGAGTAGCCGGAGGTCTGCTGCGAGCCGAGCGGCCGTACAGCGTCGGCGGCCAGAGCCCGGCGAGGGGCGTAGGATGACAGGTGTGTGCGGCGGGCACCCGGCATGGAACTGGGTGCCCGCCTTCGTTTGGGCCACTCTCCACACATCGGGAGGGGGTATAGTTGGAAGACGAGTTGGCGAGCCTGATAGACGAGCACTTTCTTGATGCCTTGGCCAGCGCTGAGCCGGTTCCAGGCGGCGGCAGCGCTGCAGCGGTCGCCGGTGCCATCGCCGCTGGGCTGGCGAGCATGGTGGCCAGGTTGACCCTTAGCCCGCGGTACGAACAGGTGAGGGGTGCCATTGAGACAACGTTGGCAGCCAGTGAGGATTTGCGGCGGCGTCTAGCCTCTTTGGCAAGGCAAGACATGTCAGCATACATGAGCTTCAGCCGGGCTCAGCGCCTGCCTCGTGCAAGCGAGGAAGAGAGGCGGCTGCGCACGACAAGGATGCAGGAGGCGCTGCGGGAATGCACGCTTGTACCGCTGCAGATAGCTGCGGCTTGTCGGGAGGTGCTGCAGCTGTGCCCGATGCTGGTCGAGAAGGGGAACCCGGCAGCAATCACGGACGTAGGCGTCGCGGCCTTGCTCGCTGAGGCGGCGCTCCGCGGAGCCGGCCTGCAGGTCGAAGTGAACCTGGCCTGGCTGAAAGACGAGGCTTTCATCGCCGAGCAGCGCCAGCGTCTGGCGGCGATCCTGGCTGGCACGGCGGAGCTCAAGGAACAGATTGCAGCACAGGTGCAGACGGCGCTTGAGCGCTGACAACTGGAGGAGGTCTTGATGCCAGCTCAGCTTTTGGATGGGAAGAGCCTAGCGGCTCAGATGCGTAGCGAAATAGCGGCCGATGTCGCCGCTTTTGCCGGCCAGCATGGCCGCTCCCCGGCACTTGCGGTGGTCAGAGCGGGTGAAGACCCAGCCTCGGTCAGCTACGCGCGGATGTTGGCACGTTCTTGCGACCAGGTAGGTATTGCCTTCGTGCCTCATATCCTGCCGGCGGAGACTGAGCAGAGTCAGCTGGTGCACTTGGTGGCGCAGCTTTCGGCCGACCCGGCTGTAGATGGCGTGATCATCCAAGAGCCCCTACCGGCGGCGATCAGGGCGGAGTCCGTGATCGCCGCGCTCGCCCCGGAGAAGGACGTGGATGGGGTGCACCCGGTCAACGCTGGCCGGCTGATGCAAGGCGTGGGTGAGTACTTCGCCCCGGCGACGCCCAGTGGCGGGATCGAGTTGCTCGAGCGCCATGGCATCACCTTCGCGGGCAAGCGGGCGGGGGTAGTGGGCCGCTCCAATGTGGTCGGCCGCCCAATGGCCATGTTACTGCTGCATCGTCATGCAACGGTGACCATCTGCCATTCCCGTACGCGCGAACTAGCCGCGGAATGTAGCCGCGCTGAGATACTCGTCGCAGCTACAGGCAAGGCGGGGCTGATCACGGGCGACATGATCGCTCCTGGGGCCGTGGTCGTGGACTTCGGCGTCAATTTCGTTGATGGCAAGATGGTGGGCGATGTGGATTTCGCCGCCGCTGCAGAGCGTGCGGCGTGGATAACGCCCGTCCCCGGAGGGACGGGACCGATGACCAACATGATGCTGATGCGCAACGTGCTGAGAGCGGCTAAGTTGCGCTATGCTCCTGGCGTTGCCTGACCAGCGCCGGCCTGGCTGCCTGGAGGGACGCGACGACAGCGTCCATAATACCCTATCTACCACATTCTCTGGAGTGGTTAGCCCCAATTCCATCGGATGGAGGTTTGGTATGGCCGAAGGCAACACCGTCCCCAGCGACCTGGAGATAGCACAGGCCGCCACACTGGAGCCCATTACTGCTATCGCTGCAAAAGCTGGGTTAACGCCAGATGACCTGGATCTTTACGGCAAATACAAAGCCAAAGTGCATCTGGATGTTTTGAGCCGGCTGTCGGGCCGCCAGAATGGCAAGTACATAGATGTTACTGCCATAACGCCTACGCCACTCGGCGAAGGCAAGACAACCACGACGGTTGGCCTGACGCAGGCTCTGGGCCGGCTCGGCAAGAACGTCATAACCTGCATCCGTCAGCCCTCTATGGGCCCGACTTTCGGCATCAAAGGTGGCGCGGCCGGCGGTGGCTATTCGCAGATCATTCCAATGGAGGAGTTCAACCTCCACCTGACTGGCGACATCCACGCGGTAGGTATCGCCCATAACCTGCTTGCCGCGGCAATTGATGCCCGCATCAGCCACGAGGACGAACTCACGGATAAGCAACTGGCCAAGCTCGGGTTGCGCCGTCTGGACATTGACCCTTATTCAATCACCTGGCCGCGTGTGGTGGACGTCAACGACCGGGAGCTGCGCCGGATCGTCATGGGCCTTGGAACGAAGGACGATGGCCGCCCGCGCCAGAGTGGTTTTGACATAACAGTCGCGAGCGAAGTGATGGCGGTGCTCGCTCTCGCGACCTCGATGAAGGACCTGCGCCAACGGCTCGGCCGTATCGTGATCGGCACGAGCAAGGCGGGCGACCCGGTGACGGCCGAGGACCTGGGGGTAGCGGGGGCGATGACGGTGCTGATGAAAGACGCCCTCATGCCAAACCTCATGCAGACGCTCGAGGGTCAGCCGGCCTTTGTCCATGCGGGCCCGTTCGCCAACATCGCTCATGGCAATTCCTCGGTGATCGCCGACCAGATCGCACTCAAGCTTGCCGATTATGTGGTCACTGAGTCAGGGTTCGGCGCTGACATGGGCATGGAGAAATTCATGGACATTAAGTGCCGCGTCTCCGGACTCAAGCCGGACTGCGTGGTCGTAGTGGCCACCGTGCGGGCACTGAAGATGCATGGCGGCGGGCCGAAGGTCGTTCCCGGGAGGCCGTTGGCCGATGCCTATAAGCAGGAGAACCTGGACCTGCTGCGGGCCGGCCTGCCGAACCTGGAGGCCTGCATCGGCATCGCGAAGCAGTTCGGCGTACCAGTGGTGGTGGCGGTCAACGCTTTCGCTACCGACACCGATGCTGAACTGGAGGCCATCCGCCAGGCCGCGATCGCTGCCGGAGCGGAGGACGCTGTGAAATGCGAGCATTGGGCCAAAGGCGGGGCCGGCGCAATCGCCCTGGCAGAAGCGGTGATCTCCGCCTGCCAGCGCCCAAGCGACTTCCGCTTCCTTTACCCGGTGGACCTGCCGATCAAGGACAAGATCGAAACGATAGCGACCCGCGTTTATGGTGCGGGCAGGGTCGAGTACTCCCCTGAAGCTGAGGCCAAGATCGCGCTGTTCACGCGACTGGGCTACGATAAGCTGCCGATCTGCATGGCCAAGACGCATCTATCTCTGTCCGCCGATCCGACGGTGAAGGGTGCCCCTAAAGGTTTCACTTTGCCGGTGCGCGATGTCAGGGCGTCGGTCGGTGCCGGCTTTTTGTATCCGCTCTGCGGCGAGATGCGCACCATGCCCGGGCTCCCGAGCCGGCCGGCCTTTATGGACGTGGATTTGGACGAGAACGGGCGTATCGTCGGCCTGTTCTAGCCTGGGCCGAGTCCCGAAAGGGCATTGGGGGGCCGCTGTCGGGGCGGCCCCCGAACTTGGAGGTGAGTATGGCCGAGCGTGTAACGTTGACATTGCCAGGTATGTATGCCGACCACCATGTGCAACGAGTACGCGAATTGCTGTCCAAAGTAAGCGGAGTGGGCGACGTCTATGCCAGTTCAATGACCATGCAGGTTGAGGTCGAATTCGACCCATCACTGACGACGCCTGAAGCCATCCGCTCGGCTGTCGCACGAGGGGGGTACAGCGAGGGGCCGGTGCAGGCGGCGGCTAGCGACATTCTGACGCAACGTTCGTCTTGGTTTCGTGCCAGCCTGCGCATGACGAGCCCCAACGCTGTAGACAAGGCGCAGTCGGGGGATTTCCGCAAGTACTGATCGGCTATGAGCGGCGCCGTGCCTCACAACTGGGTGCAATCGTTCTGGAAGTAGTTAGTTAGGACTTACCGGAGGTTGAAGTGGCGGAGCTACGGAGTAAGGATTCAGCGGCAAATGAGATGCTCGAGGTGGCCAAGGAAAGAGGGATCTCGACGGCTTTTTCACGGGCTGAAGAGATCCGGCCCTGCCCGATAGGCGCCCAGGGACTCTGCTGCCGCATGTGCGGCATGGGACCGTGCCGCCTTGTAGGCAAGACGACGCGCGGCGTCTGTGGAGCGACGGCGGGGACGATCGTTGCCCGCAACTTCGCGCGCATGGTTGCGGGCGGTGCTGCGGCCCACTCAGATCATGGGCGAGACATGGCCTTGACCCTTTTGGCTGTTGGCCGTGGTGAGGCCGGCGGCTATACGGTCCGCGATGAAGCCAAGCTTTTGACAGTGGCGGGCTACCTGGGCATTGACGTCAGGGGCAAAGACATGAGGAAACTGGCCGAAGAGGTGGCTCTCCGCTGCCTGGAGGATTTTGGCCGGCAAGAGAAGGGCCAGATCAACTTCCTCAAGCGTGCTCCGGAGCGGCGCCAGCGCCTATGGCGTGAACTCGGGATCGCACCTCGTGGCGTTGACCGTGAGATCGTGGAGGCGATGCATCGAACGCACGCAGGGGTGGACCAGGATGCCGAGAGCATCCTCAAGCACAGCCTGCGCATGGCCCTGGCTGACGGCTGGGGCGGCTCGATGATCGGCACTGACTTGAGCGACGTGCTCTTCGGCACTCCCGGGCCGGTGAACTCGTCGGCCAATCTGGGCGTGCTCAGTGAGGACGAGGTCAACCTTGTCATCCATGGGCACGAGCCCACACTGTCCGAGATGATCGTGGCTGCCGCGCAGGACCCAGAGTTGATCGAGTACGCCAGGAGCAAGGGCGCCAAGGGCATCAACCTTAGTGGCATCTGCTGCACGGCGAACGAGGTCCTCATGCGGCACGGCGTGAAGCTGGCCGGCAACTTCCTGCACCAGGAACTGGCCATCCTCACTGGCGCCGTGGAGGCGATGATCGTAGACGTCCAGTGCATAATGGAGGGCCTGGCCAACGTGGCCGACAGCTTCCACACCCTTCTCATCACCACCTCGCCCAAAGCGAACATCCGCGGCGCCACGCATGTCGAGTTCGAGGAAGAACACGCTTACGAGATTGCCAAGCAACTCGTGCGCATGGCTATTGACAACTACCCCAACCGTGGCACCACTCACATTCCGCAGGTTCAGGAAGGGCTCGTCGCCGGCTTCTCGCATGAGTACGTGAATTACATGCAAGGTGGCCTCTTCCGTGCCTCGTTCCGGCCGCTGAATGATGCCATCATGCAGGGGCGCATCCGCGGTATCGCTGGCGTCGTCGGCTGCAACAATGCCTGTGTCACGCAGGACGAGGGCATCACCGAGGTGATCCAGGCGCTGCTGGCGAACGACGTCCTGGTCGCTGTCACTGGCTGCGCCGCCATCGGCGGGGCCAAGTATGGCCTGCTGCAGCCGGAATACTGGGATAGCATCGGCGCGAATCTGCGCGAGGTTTGCGAAGCGATCGGCATACCTCCTGTGTTGCACGTCGGCTCCTGTGTGGACAACTCCCGTATTCTCACGGTGCTGACACAGATGGCCGAAGAGGGCGGGCTGGGAAGCGACATCAGCGACATCCCTGGAGTCGGCATCTGCCCCGAGTGGATGTCGGAGAAGGCGATCTCCATAGGCACTTACTTCGTCGCCTCGGGCGTTCACGTGTTCTTCGGCGTCCGCTCGCCTGTATCCGGCAGTCAAGAAGTCGTGGATATCATGACCAAGGACTGGCCTGAGCAACTGGGTGGTTCGCTCGAGTTCGAGCCGGACTACGAGAAGTTGGTGGCCAAGGCGCTGGCGCACATAGATGAACGGCGAGCGGCATTAGGCCTGGAGGAATACCGGCCAAACCGTTATGGCAGCAGCGGCGATCGCGCCCTGGTGGAATGGGAGTCTATCCCGGCGGACCGGCGCAGCCTCTACAGCCGCAGGCCGACAGCTTGAGATCCGCTGTAGCGAACGGGGAGTGATGGATCATGTCTAGATACATAGCGACAAGGGCCATTCGCGGCGCGAATCACATCGTGGCCGAGGCCTCGGCCATGCTCGAGCGAGCGATTGCCGAGTTGGGGGCTGAGAAGCCGGTAGCTTTTACCAACACCGCTTACTTCTTGCCCGTGATCTACGGTTTCACTGGGCGAGAGGTGACCCGCCTTGGCGAACTCAGGCCGGTTCTTGAGCAGGCCATGGCTATGCTCAGCCCCGTGCCAACGGAGCGCCTCTGGCTGCCATATCTGGGCGAGACGCTGGACTGCGGTGTGGCCACCCTTTTGGCGGAAGAGGCCATCGAGGCGGTGCGCTTTGCCTACGGCGAGCAGCCCGAACGGCGCCCTGGTTTCCGCCTGGCCGGAGGCAGTTTCACCAGCCCTGAGTTCGAGAAGGGCGAGGCCGGCGACGAGAGGCTGAACGGCCCGATTGACGATATCCAGCTGCGCGCCTGGGGCATCCAGCTGGTTGACGGGCGCATGCCGGGGTTCGCGGCGATCGTGGGCTGCGCCAAGAGCAACGAGGTGGCCGTCGAGATCGTGCGCCAGTTGCAGCAACGCAACATCCTGGTCTTCCTGAGCGGCAATGTGAACGGGCGCAGTATCATTGACCAGCTCCACGAGGAAGGCATCGAGATGGGTTACGATACCTACATCGTGCCCTTCGGCACGGACACCATCTCGGCCATATACGCTCTCGGCTTTGCCACGCGCTCGGCCCTGACCTTCGGTGGGCTGAAAGGCGGGCAGACGCGCGAAATCCTGCTCTACAATAAGAACCGCGTTTTCGCCTTTGTGCTCGCCCTGGGCGAAGTGGACGACCTCAAGTACGCGACGGCTGCCGGAGCCATCACCTACGGCTTTCCCGTGATCGCCGACACTGTCATCCCTGAGATCAGGCCGACAGGCGTCACCACATATGAGCACGTCATCTCCATGCCCTTCGACGACATCGAGGGCGCGGACGACCTGGAACGCGCCAAGAAACTGGTACAGCGTTGCATCGAGGTCCGTGGCGTCAAGGTGCGTGTCACGGAAGTGCCGATCCCCGTGCCGTACGGTTCTGCGTTCGAGGGTGAACGGGTGCGGCGAGCCGACATGCGGGTCGAATTCGGTGGGCGGGATGCCAGGGCGTTCGAGTACCTGCGCATGCGCGACATGAGCGAAGTTGAGGATGGCCGGATCCAGGTGATCGGCCCCGGGCTCGAGAGCGTGCGAGAAGGCGGCGCGATGAACCTGGGCATTCTCATCGAGGTTGCTGGCCGCAAGATGCAGCAGGACTTCGAGCCCGTCCTTGAGCGTCAGGTGCACTATTTCATCAACGGCGCCTCGGGTGTGCAGCACATTGGCCAACGGGACATCACGTGGATCCGCATCAGCAAAGCCGCGGCTGAGAAGGGCTTCGACCTGCGCCATCTAGGGGACATTCTCTACGCGCGCATGCACAGCGATTTTGGCGCCCTGTTGGACAAGGTGCAGGTGACGATCATCACCGAGCCGACTCTGTTCGAGAAGACGCTCGAAGAGGCGCGTCGTGCCTACAACTTCCGCAATGAGCGGTTGGCCGACATGACCGATGAATCGGTTGACACCTTCTATTCCTGTACGCTTTGCCAGAGCTTCGCTCCTAACCACGTGTGCGTAGTTTCGCCGGAACGGCTCGGCCTCTGCGGCGCTTACAACTGGCTGGACTGCCGCGCTTCCTACGAGATCAACCCAACAGGACCCAACCAACCGATCAAGAAAGGCCAGGTTATTGACGAGTGGAAAGGCTACTTCTCGGGCGCCATTGAGTACGTCTACGAGCACTCGAACCATAGCGTCCACGAGGTGTCGCTCTATTCCGCCCTCGAGAACCCCATGACGGCCTGCGGTTGCTTCGAGTGCATCCTGATGGTCATTCCCGAGGCCAACGGATTCATGGTGGTCTCGCGCGAGGACCCGAGCATGACGCCAGCGGGCATGACTTTCAGCACACTCGCCGGCGTGGCAGGCGGTGGCCTACAGACACCAGGCGTGATGGGCATCGGCAAGTACTTCTTGCTCAGCAAAAAGTTCATCCGCGCTGATGGTGGGCTGAAGCGCATCGTCTGGATGTCCAGCAATCTGAAAGAGCAGATGCGCGACGAGTTGCGAGCAGCCTGCGCTCGCGAAGGCGATCCCGACTTGCTCGACAAGATTGCCGACGAGCGCAGCGTGACCACGGTCGAGGAGCTGCTCGTCTACCTGGAAGAGCACCAGCATCCGGCTTTGGCGATGGAGCCGCTGTTCTAGCAGCTGGGCGTTCGAGGGGGCAGGCCGGTGAGCATGCCCCCGTTTCCTGCGCCTTACCGTCGCCGGCGAAGCCGTGTCCTGGCTCGTTGGCGCGAGGTTGGGCGTGGCGTATAATGCGGCGGTGGCAGCAGCCACATTGTGGAGACGCCGATGATCACCGTAGACACTTTGGGCTCGCTATTGGCGCCCGCTTACAGCCACGGCGAGGATTTCCTGGCCGAGCAATGTGCGCGCTACGCGGAAGCGATCAGGTTGTTCCAGGAGACCTATGGCCAGGGGCCGGTGCGCATTTACCGCGCCCCCGGGCGAGTGAACCTGATTGGCGAGCATACGGACTACAACCAGGGTTTTGTTATGCCCACGGCCATAGATCGCGATGTTGTGGTCGTTGGGCGGCCCCGCACGGATAGCGTCGTGCGGGCGAGGAATGTCGAAGAGCGCTATCGCGAGTTCGAGTTTGAGTGCGGCACCAGCATAGCTCCCGGGCCGGTGGGGGACTGGAGCAACTACGTTCGCGGTGCGGCGCAGCGCCTGGCGCAGGAAACCGGCGGGCCGCTGCAGGGCATGGATATGGTGGTATCCGGCCGGCAACCGCACGGCACGCCCATTGGGGTGGGCCTGAGTTCCTCCACGTCGCTGACCGTCGTCGCCACCCTCGCCCTGTCCGACGCCAATGAGATGGGTCTGGATGGCCAGAGGCTGGCCGAACTGGCTGCCCAGGCGGAATGGTACACCGGCACACGCGGTGGGATCATGGATCAGTTCGCCTCGGTGCTGGGGCGTGGCGGTCACGCTCTCTTTCTCGATTGCAGGCCCATCGCGCCCGGCAGGTATCGCCTGGAGCGTATCCCTTTGCCGGAAGGTTACCGGGTGGTCGTATGTAATACGGGCGTTCGGCACGAGAACACACGCTCGGAGTTCAACACCCGGGTCTTCGAGTGCCGGGTGGGCGCCCATCTCCTGAGCAGGCGGTTCCCGCAAGTGCGCTACCTGCGAGATGTGTCCGCGGAGACGCTTGGTATGACGCCGAGCGAGATAGAGGCTGTAGTGGATGAGGCGTTGCCGCCGGCGGTGAGTGGCCGTGATCTCATTGACCAGGGCATCGTTGCCGCCGTTGCCGGCGACATGCCCACCACTTTCAGGGTGGACCCGGAGCGTCTCTATCGCGTGCGGCAGCGCTGCCGCCACGTAGTGACGGAGAATCAGCGGGTCCTGGACAGTATGGAAGCGCTCAAGGCTAAGGACGTGACGTGGTTTGGCCACTTGATGGAGGCCGCGCACGAGAGCGTACGCGACAATTACGAGGTGAGCATCCCTGAGGTCGAGGCGATGCTTGAAGCGGCGCATTCCAGCCCCGGCTGTATCGGCGCCCGGCTCACCGGTGCCGGTTGGGGCGGGTGCGTGGTCGCGATGGTGCGCGAGAGCGAGGTTCAGGACTTTGCCGTGTCGGTTGCGGAGCGCTACCACCGCGCTACAAGCATCCGGCCCGACGTTTTTATCTGCAATTCGGCAACTGGAGCCCAGGTGATCGCCCGCGACGAGGCGTTCCAGTTGCCGACGTTGACCAGGTGAGTTCATCCCGGAAAAGGAGCGTTAGCACATGCCAGCCAGGGTGGAGGTACCGGTAGACAAGTACAGGGGCGCTGTCCGCCAGGTCACTCTGGGCGCTGGCCCAGATGCTGGTGGCACGCGAAAGCGAGTGGTAGTCGTCGGTGGCGAGACTGGGCTGCCATTTCTAGGGTTCGAGGGCAGTGTGCCGAACCCACCGGTAGTTGGCATTGAGATCACGGCTCAACCGCCCGAGGGCTGGTCCGAGCCTTTGCACGAGGCCTGGGGCGACAGCGTCATGGCCGATCCGGCAGCGTGGGCTGCCAAGGCCGAGCAGGCCGGAGCGGACCTCATCTTCCTGTCCGTCCAGGATACCGGGCAGCACCAACTCAGTGCGACTGAGTTTGCGGCGCGCGTGAAAGCGGTGCTCCAGGCAACGGGCCTGCCCCTGATCGTCGTGGGTCCTGGGTCCGCTGAGCGCGACAACGAACTCCTGGTCGCCGTCGCCGATGCGGCGAAGGGTGAGCGCCTCGCCCTTGGCCGGTGCGAGGACAAGAACTACCGCACAATCGTGGCGGCGGCGATGGCTAACGGGCATCTGGTGGTCGCCAGTTCCCCGATTGACGTGAACCTGGCCAAACAGCTCAACATCCTTATCCGGGACATGAACTTGCCCCTGGAGCGGGTGCTGATGGACCCGACAACCGGGGCTCTCGGATACGGCCTGGAATACACCTACTCAGTGATGGAGCGGCTGCGCCTGGCGGCCCTGCAGGGCGACGAGATGACGCAGCAGCCCATGATCTGCACCATAGGGCAGGAAGCCTGGCGCCAGAAAGAGTCAAGAGTGGGCGAAGGCATGCCGCCTGAATGGGGCGACTGGCGCCGCCGTGCCGTGCTCTGGGAGGCGGTGACGGCCACCAGCCTGATCCACAGCGGTGCGGACATCGTCATCCTTCGGCATCCGCAATCGGTTGCATTGGTGAAGCAGAACGTGGCCGAACTGGCTGCGGCTTACGCGCGGAGGGTTTGAGCATGGCTCTGTCCGGCCTCGCCATTTACAAACTACTGCCCAAGACTAACTGCAAGGAATGTGGCTTTCCGACCTGCCTGGCTTTCGCCATGAAACTGGCGGCGAAGCAGGCTGAGCTGTCACAGTGCCCGTATGTGTCGGAGGAGGCCAAGGCGGCGCTCGAAGAATCTGCGGCACCACCGATTCGTCTGGTCAAGATTGGCGAGGGCGACCGAGCCCTCGAGGTGGGCAACGAGACGGTCATGTTTCGCCACGAGAAGCGCTTCTACCACGAACCGGGCCTTTTCGTGCGCGTCGGAGACGATGAAGCGCCGGCTGCCATCGAAGCGAAGGCTCGCGAGGTGGCCAACTACAAGGTTGAGCGGGTAGGCCTCAACCTGCGCCTGAGTGGCATTGCCATTGAGTGCCGTTCCGGGGACGCGGGCAGGTTCGCGGCCGCAGTTGAAGCGGCGCGAAAGGGTGCTGGCGAGGTGCCCATGCTTCTCATCGGCCCCAGCGCGGCCGTGCTGCGTGCCGGCGTTGAGCGAGCCACTCCGCGGCCGCTGCTGGTAGCGGCCACCAAGGACAACTGGCAGGAGATGGTGGCCCTTGCCAAGGAGAAAGGGGCGCCTCTGACCATCCGCGGCGACGGCGACCTCAGCGCACTGGCAGAACTGGCGCAACAGGTGAAGGACGCCGGCATCGAGGACATCGTGCTCGACCCAGGCGGGCGCTCTCTGCCGGACAAGCTCAGCCAGTTCACGGCGTTGCGCCGCCTGGCTCTGCGCAACAACTTCCGGACGCTGGGCTATCCCATCATCAGCTTCCCTGGTGAGGGGCGGGACCTCGAGAATGAGGCCATAGCCGCTGCCCAGGATATCGCCAAGTACGCCGGGATCATTGTATTGGACCACTTCGACCCGGCCGTTGCCTACATCCTGCTGACACTGCGGCTGAACCTCTACACCGATCCGCAGAAACCGATCCAGGTGTCGCCGGGTCTGTATGAGATCGGCGCTGTGAAGCCAGAGTCGCCGCTCCTTGTCACCACCAATTTCTCTCTCACCTACTTCAGCGTCGCCGGCGAGGTAGAGGGCAGCGGCATCCCGGCCTGGCTGCTGATCGCCGACGCCGAGGGGCTATCGGTGCTCACGGCTTGGGCCGCCGGCAAGTTCGATGCCGAGGTCATTGCCAAAGCAGTCAAGAAGTTCGATGTGGAAAGCAAGGTCAGCCAGCGCAAGATCGTCCTGCCCGGCTTCGTTGCCAGCCTGTCAGGAGACCTGGAGGACGAACTGCCGGGCTGGGAGGTCAGGGTCGGGCCACGCGAGGCGATAGACATACCGGCCTATCTCAAGCAGTGGAAGTAGTCGTGAACTCGGTCTAGGGCCGTGCTGAACCTCTACCCGGTCTATGTCGCCGAGCACTATGGCCTTTTCGTGTGCCTGGTGGCGCTGGGGACAATCCAGGCGGCGGCCTGTAGGGCGGGCTTGAGGGGCCTGCAGATCGGGGGCCGGCTGTGGCCAAAGGGCATCGCCTTTTCCGCCATGGCTCTGGTCTGGCTTGGCGGAATAGCCGTGTTTGTGCTCACCACGCCGGACTACCTCTCACCCGGGCTAGCCGGTTCGGAGCTGATCGCAGTCTTCGGAGCGGGTGTGGTCGTCGCCATGGCTCTCTCGCTCCTGGGAGCAATGGCCGGGCGGCGCCCCAGGGAAGGCGGCGATGAAAACCTGCTTGCGGGCGGCGACACTGTCGCCGGCCGTGCCTGTCGGGTCTCCTGCAGCGCCCAGGACCCGCGAGGGCTCGCCATTCTGTTACCGGATCCTGACCTGCCCGCCGCGGCCGCTAAGCCGCTGATAGCAGCGATCGAGGACTGTGGTTACGTCTGTGCCTCGGTGTGCTGGGGCGATAGCTCCGTGCCTCTTTATCCCGATTGCCTGGCGCTGGTGCCGATGCTCATCTCGCGCGAACTTGGCCGGCGTCCCATCGCGCCTGTCGTTGTCGTCGGTTGTGGCCTGGCGGCGGACCTGGCCCTGCGTTCGGCTTGCGAGGACTCGCGCGTGCAGCGCGTTTACGCCATAGGGCCGGCACTGGCCCCCAACAGCATCAACCGCGGCTTGCTTCTGCTGCGCGAGATGTCGCTCGTCCAGGCAATCGCCTGGCTACGCCGCTGGTCGAGGACGGCATTCGTTGTCGCCCTCAAGACTGAGGATGCCGTCGCCCGCCTAGGAGGCAGGGCCACGATCGTCGTCAGCATGGCCGACGGCTATTTCGTGCCGAACCCAGATGCCCTGGCTCTTGCCAAGGCTAAGGGAGCCTATGTCGAGACTTTGCCTTCGGCGACGCACTATCGGTTGGCCACTGAGGTGGGCGCCAAGCGCCTGCTCGCGTGGCTGGGTGGATAGATGCTGCAGCAGTTGGACCTGAGCTTGCTGCTTCAATTCAACTCGCTTGCCGGGCGGTGGCCTCTGGTTGATACAATCGCCGGCCTCCTGGTGAATGATTACTTGGTCCCGACGGCCCTTGCCTCGCTCTTGATCTGGCTGTGGCTGCGTGGGCGCGGCCCAGCCGAGCGCGCCGCCGACACCGGCACAGCCCTGAATGCCTTCGCCAGCCAGTTCGTCGCCAACATGATCCTGAAGCTCACCAACCTTGCCTACTTTCGGGCCAGGCCCTTCGACCGCTACCCGCAGGTGCACTTGCTGTTCTACCGCCCGTGGGATTCGTCCTGCCCAAGCAATCCCGCCACCTTTGCCTTTGCCCTGGCCGTGGCCATCTACCTTGGCGATCGCAAGCTCGGCCTGTTGGCGCTGGCTCTGGCCACCGTCTGGGCCCTGGCACGGGTATTCTGCGGGGTGCATTACCCCCTGGATGTAGTGGCGGGCGCCGCCCTGGGTGGGACGGTGGCTTACTACCTGTCGCGGCGCTCGGCAACCATGGCATGGCTACGCCAGCGCCTGCTCGATCTCATGCGCAAGGGGTTGATAGCATAGATGGGCGAGAAACAAACCTGCACGGTGCTCTTCGAGCCGTCCAATGCCTCGATCGAGGTCGCTCCTGGGACGCTGATCTCAGCAGCGGCAAGCGCGGCAGGTGTGCGCATCAACCTGCCCTGCGGCGGCCAGGGCCGTTGCGGGCGTTGCCTGGTTCAGGTGCGGGCAGGGCATGTAGCCAGGCGCGCCTCAGCCAAGCTGCCCCAGGAGTTGGCCCAGCAGGGCTACGCCCTCGCCTGCCAGGCGACCATATATGAGGACGCTATTGTCTTTGTGCCGGCCCAGGAAGAGATGGAGCGAGTGCTTGTGCCGGTGGGCGGCGTGTCCCAGAAGGCGGCCAAAGCGGAGCAGTTCCTTGTGCCACCTGAGCCTGAGGTGCAGCGCTGCTACGTTCAGCTGGACCCGCCCAGCCTGGAGGACAACACTGCCGACGTTGACCGGCTGCGCCGGCACCTGGCCAGTCAGTGCGGCCTCGCAGGAGTGAGCCTTGGCCTGCCTGTCGTCCAGCGTCTGGGTAGGGCGCTGCGTGAGCAGGGCTGGCGAGTCACGGCGACGGTTGAGCAGCCGCGAGAGGGCGGTGGACTCTGGCTCATAGACGTTGCCCCTGGCGACGCTGCCAGCCGTCTTTACGGCGTTGCGATAGACATTGGCACAACCAGCAACGTGGTCACGCTGGTAGACCTGCACACTGGCAAGATGCTTGCCACAGCCTCGGCGTACAATGCCCAGATCTCCTGCGGCGAGGACGTGATCTCGCGAATCATTTACGCCAGGCGCGAAGACGGTCTGAGACGCCTGCAGGCCTTAGTCGTTGAAACCATCAATGGGCTCATTCGTCAGCTGGCCGACAAGCGCGGTCTGGCTCTGGACGACATTGTCCGCGCGACGGTGGCCGGAAACACGACCATGCTGCAGCTTTTCCTGGCCGTGGATCCGCAGCCGATCCGCCTGGCGCCTTACATCCCGGCCATGACCCATGCGGTAGGCGTCCGTGCCCGTGAGGTGGGGCTGGGCATCAACCCTGAGGCGAGTGTGGACTGCCTGCCGTGTGTGGGCGCATATGTCGGCGCAGACATCACCGCCGGCGTGCTCGCCTCGGGTATGGCGGAGAGCGACCAGTTGTCGCTGTTCATTGACATCGGCACAAATGGCGAGATCGTACTGGGCAACAGGGACTTCCTGATCAGTTGCGCCTGCTCAGCCGGCCCGGCCTTCGAGGGCAGCGGCGTTGAGTACGGCATGCGGGCCGCCGCCGGGGCGATAGATGGCGTCTGGATCGCCAAGGACTTCGAGCCGACGTGGCGCACGATCGGGAACGAGAAGCCGCGCGGCATCTGCGGCTCCGGCATGATTGACCTGTTGGCGGAGATGTTCATCACCGGGCTGGTGGACCGCAACGGCCGGCTGGCTAAGGACCTGCCGACCGACCGCGTGCGTATGGGCGAGCATGGCCGCGAGTATGTGGTCGCCTGGGCCGACGAGACGGCAATCGGCAGGGATATCACCATCAACGAGGTGGACCTGGAGAACCTGGTGCGCACCAAGGCGGCCATATACGCCGGCTTCAATGTTCTGCTCGATAGCGTTGGTACCAGCCTCGATGATGTTGAGCGGGTGCTGATCGGGGGTGCTTTCGGCCAGTACGTTGATGTCGAGAAAGCGATCGAAATCGGCTTGCTGCCCGATATGCCCTGGGATCGCTTTCATTTCCTCGGCAACACTTCGCTGGCGGGGGCCTACCAGTGCCTTGCCAGCCGCGAACGCCGCCGCCAGGTTGACGAGATCGGCGCCAAGATGACTTACCTGGAACTGAGCGCTGACAACCGCTTTATGGATGCCTTCACGGCGGCCATGTTTCTGCCCCACACCGAAATGAGTCGCTTCCCATCGGTGGAGGCGGAGCTAGCGGAGCGCGGCAGCGCGTGAGCGCGAGCCGGATGGTCAAGGCCGCCAGTGGGCGCCGCAACCTGGCAATAGCCTGTGCCTACGGTGGCCTGGGTCTGGCCATGAGTTGGCCGTTGCCGCTTGTCCTGGGCTCGGCCATACCGGGCGATGGCTTCGATGGCTGGCAGAACCTCTGGAACCTCTGGTGGGTTCGCCTGTCATTGCTCAGGCTGGGAATCTCGCCCTGGTGGGCGCCGATTCTCGACTTTCCATCCGGCGTCTCGCTTTATTTCCATACTCTGAACCTGCCCAATGGCCTGCTGTCCTTACCTGTACAGGAAGCATTCGGGCTTATCGCCGCCTACAATGCTGTAGTCGTAGCTTCGTTCGCGCTGAGCGGTCTGGGGGCCTACCTGCTGGCGCTGCGGGTGTTGAAGAAAGACGGTTGGCGAGCTCGTGCCGCCGCTTTCCTGGCCGGCCTGGCCTTCTCGCTCTCTCCCTTTCATTTCGCCCACTTGCTCGGGCATATGCAGGTGTTCGCGCTGCAGTGGCTGCCCTTCTACTGCCTGGCGCTCATGGGCGCGCTCGAGCGGCCCCGGCCACTGCGACTGGCAACAGCCACCTTGTTTATGGTGCTGGCAGCGCTGACCGACTGGTACAACCTCATCTACCTGGGCGTTCTGACGCTGCTTTGGAGCGTGGCGTACTACTGGCAGCAGGGCCATAGGCGCAACAACCGGCCGCTCATCGCGGCGGGTTCGATCATGGCGGGGGCGGCGGTCCTGCTCTCACCACTCTTGCTGCCGATGCTTGCCGAGGCCAGGCGAGCCACCTACATGATCCCGGATTCGGCGCAGATCCCGCGGCTGTCGGCTGACCTGCTCGGATTTGTTCTTCCCCAAGAGATGAACCCGATCTGGGGCGCATTCACCAGGCAAGTCGCTTCGCGCTTCACCGCCACCACCTCCGAGCGCATGCTCTCGCTCGGCATAGTGCCCGTGTTCCTGGCGGCGCTGGCATGGTGGAAGCAGCTTCCGAAGGCGCAGCTGCTGGCATGGACAGGCCTGCTCTTTGCCACCCTCGCGCTTGGGCCCGTGCTACATGTCGCCGGCAGGGTTGTGACTGTGGCAGGAAGGCCGGTGGTCTTACCCTACTTGCTGCTCTACCGGCTGGTGCCTTTACTCGGGATCGCGCGCACCGTCGGGCGTTTCAGTGTCATGACGTCGCTAAGCACCGCGGTGCTGGCCGCGATTGGTTTGGACTGGTTGTTGAGGCGGATGCAGGCGCGCCGGGCCCAACCCTTTGCCGCCGCGATTGTCCCGGCGCTGGCGTTGCTGGGTGTGTGCCTGGAGTTCCTGCCCGTGCCCTACCCCATCAGCGCCCCCGACACGCCTCACTGGTATCAGAGCCTGCGTGGGCAGAGCGGCGCCGTGCTCAACCTGCCCGTGAACTGGGACCGGCCGCGCTACCTGCTGTACCAAACAGTTCACGGGCGGCCGATGGTGTCCGCCTATACCTCCAGGCGCGACCCCCAATCGCCGGTGGAAGAATACCCTGGTCTGCAGAACCTGCGCGCCCTGGGGCCGGACGTGTTGCCCTTCCCAGATGCGCAAACCTTTGCTACCATTGCGGCGGACTTGGGCTTACACTGGGTAGTGTTGGACAATTACCAGATGCCCGGCGAGGATGAACGACAGGCGACCCTGGACATCGCGGGCCGGCTGTTGGAAGGAGCGCCGCAGGTGTATCAGGATGGGCGGCTTGCAGTGATACAACTGGAGCCGCCGCCGTCCCCCCGAGCCTATGTTCGCCTGGTCGGTATGTGGGGTGAGCGGCAGTTGGTGGCGGGAGTGCCGGAGAGGGCGGTCTGTGCCGACTGCGGCATCCAGGTGCGGGTAGGGGCATGTCCCGTGAAGGTCTCGGTCACCTGTTCCTCTGGTGAGACAGCCGAGGTGGACGTGGGCAGCGATGCCGATATCGGCATGCAGGCACTGGCTCCGGCTTGCCGGGCGGTGCGGAACATAACGTGGTCTGATCAATGCCAGCCCACTCAGTGACAGCAGCGGAGGGGAAGCCATGCTGAAGATAGGCGAGAATATCCAGATTCTCAACAAGCGCGTTCGTGAGGCTCTCGACAACCGCGATCCGGCCTACCTGCAGAGGTTGGCCAGGGCGCAGGTAGAGCACGGTGCCCAGATGCTCGACCTGAACACCGGCCCGCGCAAGAAGGACGGCACTGAGGTAATGCCCTGGTTGATCGAGGTCGTGCATGAAGTGGTCAATGTCCCGCTTTCGCTCGACACGATCAATGCCGCAGCACTGGAGGCGGGGCTACGCAAGTGCCAGGAATTGGGCATCGGGGCGATGATCAACTCGACCTCGGCGGACCCGGACCGTCTCAACTCGACGATGCCGCTTGCCGTCAAGTACGGGGCCGACATCATCGCCCTGACGATGGGCAAGAACCTGCCGAACACCGCCGATGAGCGCGTGGAACTGGCGGTCTCGGTGATCATGCCTAAAGCTCTCGAGCTGGGCCTCGACCCGCAGAAGCTCTATTTCGACCCTCTGGTACTCACCGTCAATGGCACGCAGGAGCATGCGCCAGAGACTCTGAATGCCATCCGCTACCTCAGGGCGGTGAGCGACCCCGCTCCCAAGACGGTAGTGGGCCTGAGCAACATCTCGAACAGCGTGCCAAGCGAGAACCGGAGCCTGATCAACCGCACCTTCCTCGCCATGCTGCTGGGTGCTGGCCTTGACGCAGCCATTCTCGACCCGCTCGATGAGAAGCAAAACCGAGTGATCGAGGTCGTGGAGAGCAAGGAGGCGAGCACGCCGGTTGAGAGGCTGTATCTGGCTATCAGCGAGGCCGCGGCTGCCGGCGAATCGCTGGACGAATCGGCCGTGGACTTTGCCGACCCAGAGCAGGTGGCGATCTGGCGCACGGTGCAGATCCTGGAGAACCGCATCATCTACGCCCACTCCTATCTCCAGGCTTGAGCGCGGATGGTGCGATGAGTCTAGGGGCGGCCAGTTGAGGTCGGTCCAGCGGGCAGTTGAGCCAGGGCCGACCGGCAGGGTTCTGCAACGACTGCTGCCGTTGGCCCTGGTGGTGGGAGCGACGCTGATGGCGTCGCTCCCACTGTTGCGGCCGGGCTTACCACAGACGGACGACGGGCTGTTCCACTATTACCGTCTGCGTGCGCTCGATGAGTCGGTCCGGGCGGGGGCGTTCTATCCACGCTGGTTCCCTCAGTTTGCCTATGGATACGGCGAACCGGTGCTCGCGTTCTACGGGCCGGGCACGTACTATCTGGGCGAAGCGGCTAGCCTGATCGGCCTCGGCCCTTTGGCCGGGCTGAAGTTGTCGCTGGCTATGGCCTTTCTTGTCTCAGGAGTGGCCACCTATGGCCTGGCAAGGTGCGCCATGGGGCGCTGGCCGGCAGCGCTGGCAGGGGCGGCCTATGTGCTCCTACCGTACCATTTGGCGGACGTCTACGTGCGCGGCGCTTTCGCCGAGCACTGGGGGCTGGCACTGCTGCCGCTCAGTCTGCTCTTGCTCGAGCGCTACCTCGCGCGGCCTAGCCGCATTGGTTGGGTGGCTCTTGCTGTTGCCTGGGCAGCGGTGGTGCTGCTACACAACCTGACGGCTTTGATGCTGGCGCCGGCCTGGGCGGCCTATCTCCTGGTGCTGACACGGGGCCAGTGGAGGGCGTGGTTGCGGCCAGCGCTGGCCGTGCCAGCAGCGCTGGCACTCACCGCTTTCTACTGGCTGCCCATTCCATTCGAGTCGCACCTTGTGGGTCTGGGCAATACCTTCTCAACCGACGCCTGGCGGCGGCAGCTTGCGGGCGTCATAGATGTCGCTGGGCGCCTGCTCATCTATCGCTATTCTCTTGGCCAGGGTGTTGCCTACCAATACCCTCTCGGTCTGGCCGCCGTGATGTTGCTCGGGCTGGCTCTAGTGGCCTGCCTTATTGGGTGGCGGCGCCTGGCCCAGCGCGCCCGTTTGGGCTTCTTTTTCGCGCTGCTGCTAGCGGCGCTGGCGATGCAGATGCGCTTCTCAGCACCCGTCTGGCGTCTCGTTCCGCCGGCGGGTTTCCTGCAGTTCCCTTGGCGCCTGATGGGGTTGGCCGGCCTGGCCTGGGCCTGGCTGCTCGGGCTGGGAGCGGAACTGGCATGCGGCCCGTCGCGGCTCAGAGCTGCGTCCTGGCGCGAGGCGTGGCTGTCGGTCGCGCTGCTGATCCTGGTCGGCCTCTCTTCCTTGTGGCGCTTGCCTGTGCGGCCCGTGGCGGTACCATCGGACGCTGCCTGGGTCGAGCACATGTGGCAGAACGACTTCGCCATCCGCCAGATCGGTGCCACATGGACAGCGGAATACGTGCCCGTGGCCGTCAGTGTTGACCGTTCGGCCTTGCCGCTGGACCCGGTAGAGAGCGACCGGCCGCCATCGCTGGCGATGCCTGCTTCAGCACAGCTGCAGGTCGTCTCTGCCGGGCTCACCAGTTTCTCGTTGCTGGTGAGAGCCGCCGAGCCCTGGCGGCTCTCCTGGCACCAGTTCGACTATCCTGGCTGGCGTGTGGGTTGGCAGGGTCTGGGCCTGAGGCCGTCGCCCTATTCGAGCCTCGGCCTGGCTAGCGTGACCCTCCCGGCGGGGGATGGACTGCTCAGAGTGATCTTTGCCGACACGCCGTTGCGCCTCGCCGGGGTGGGCATATCGCTCGTGGCGGCGTCTGGCCTGCTCTGCTACTGCCTTGGGCGTGTGCGCTTGTCGCTGCGCCTACCGCTTGCTTTGTTGGCGGCGCTGTGTCTGGGGCTGCTGCTTACCTCCGCTGCCAAGGAATTGCCGGTTACACCATCCTGGGTCACCTTCGAGGGCAAGCTGGCTCTCACAGGTTGGCGCTTCCAGGCCTCGGCACGGCCTGGCGACTTGTTGAGCGCTGACCTCTATTGGCTGGCGCTGCGTACGCCCGAGGAGGACTACAAGGTGTTCCTGCACTTGGTATCCGCCAGCGGCCAGGTGGTGGCCCAGAGCGATGGCGACCCCGTTGGCGGCTTCACTCACACACGCCGCCTCGTTGGCGGTGAACTGCTGCTCGATTCCCGGCTGCTGGCCCTGCCCGAGTCTTTGCCGCCGGGCGAATACGAGTTGGAGGCCGGCCTGTACCGCTGGCCGGCGGTGCAAAACCTTGCAGCGACCGGCGGTGCAGCCACAGAGGACGGAAGGGTGCGGCTCGGCAGCCTGAGGGTGACACGGTGAGGCGCCGGATCGAAGCCTGGCCACCTGGCCTCGTCGCCCTTCTGGTAGCGTACCTCGCCTTGGGGTTCGCGTACAGCGTGTTGGTGCCGTTGGGCGAAGCGCCAGATGAGCCGGGGCACTACAACTACGCCCGTCTGCTCTACCTGCACTGGCGCCTGCCTCGGGCGGGCGAGGAGCACGAATCCTTCCAGCCGCCGCTGTACTATGCCCTGGCCGCCCCGTTGGCCGGCGTGGGCGACCCCACTCAGTTGCCAATCCGTGGGAACTCGGAGTTCAGCCTGCAGCCGGGCGGAGCGGCCAACTTGCTGTTGCACACGCGGGCCGAGTTCATGCCCTATGCCGCCTGGGCCAGCGGCTGGCACCTGACCCGTTTGCTCTCACTGCTCCTGGGCGCCGTGAGCGTCTGGGCGAGCTACCGCCTGGGCCAGGTGATATTGCGGAGCGAGCCGGCGGCCCTGCTGGGCGCGGCCGCTCTCAGCCTGGCGCCGCAGTTCACCCTCACTCATGGGGCTACGACCAACGATGCCCTGGCCGTTGCCCTCGCTGCTCTATTGCTGCTTCAACTCTTGCTGCTGGTTCGCCGGGGATGCAACAGGCGGCGCCTGGCCCTTGTGGGCATCCTTTACGGCCTTGGTGTCCTCGCCAAGGTAAGCCTGCTCGCTGCCGGGCCTGCCATCGCCGTGGCGATCTACATGGGCCAGCCTTCAGGGAGCTTTGCGCGCCGGCTCAGAGGAACGCTAGTCAGTGGCGCTTTGTCGGCCGTCGTAGCCACGGCGGTCTGCGGCTGGTGGTTCGTCATGAACACGCTGGCCTACGGCGAGCCACTGGCGTGGAAGCTCATCCGCGCCACCAACCAGGTCCGCACTGTTCCGGTGAACTGGACGGCGCAACTGTGGGGGCTGCACCGGACGTACTGGCTGGGCTACGTGGGCATGACCTTGCCTGGGTGGCTTTACGGGCTGCTGGTCGTCCCCTTGCTGGCCTGCCTTGCCGGGTTGGCAGTAGCCCTGGGGAGAGGCAGGTGCCGTCTATCGGGCGCGGCCCTGGCTTTGCTTGGCGTGTTCTCTGCCGGCTTTGTTCTGTCTTGGGTCCAGTGGACGAGTGCGGTGGCGGGCGCTGATCAGGCACGGCTGCTGTATCCGGCTTTCCTGGCGACCGTGCCCGTGCTGGCTGGCGGCGCGCTTGCGTTTGTGCCTCCGTACCGGCGTAAGGCCGTGGCCTGGTTCGTGCTGATATGCCTGTTTTCCCTGAACCTCTATGCCCTGCGCTGGCGAGTACTGCCCGTGTTCGCTCCGCCGGCGCGCATGAGCATTGCTGGCGTTCCTGAGGAGGGACGAAGGCTTGAGTTCGCGAACGGCATTGTGCTGCTGGCATACCGGAGCGCGACAGTGGCCGAAGCTGGGGATACTCTGGAGGTGTCCACCTGGTGGCAAGCGACGCGGCCGCAGCAGGTGGATGTGTGGATGACTTTGAGGCTTGTGGCAGCGGACGGTGGCGTCCCAGTGTGGTTGCGGGGCTCGCCAAGCGGTGGCCGCGATACCACCGATCGCTGGCCGGTTGGGCCAGTGACGCCTGCAGTGCATAGGCTGAAGTTGCCCGGCGACCTGGCGCCCGGGCAGTACACCCTGCAGCTGGGACTACAGGACTTCGGCAACGACGCCTGGTGGCCGGTCACCGATGGTTCGTCGCCGCCTGTTGAGGTCTGGCCGCTCGGAACAGTTGAGGTCCTGCCGCCTGGCTAGGGGGACCTCTCCGGCAGAGGTATGGCTACCGAGTCCGGCCCAGCATCGGCCCCTGTGGCGGGCAGGCGAGCCATCGTGCGCTCGCTGTAGAGGCCAACGACGATGGAGTAGGGCTGCCCAGGCTCTATTCCGGCGAGCGAAAGGCGGTGTTCAGACACATACTCCTCGCCTGGTAGCCAGTCGCTCGTTGCCAAAGAAGATGGCGGCGCATCGGCCTGGCTGAGAGGTACGCCCTGGCCAGCGGCGTCAAGGTGTACGAAGGCTTTATAGGGTTCGGCTGTCGGCGCCACACACTGCCAGTATAGCTTGAGCAAAGCCTGGCTTCCCTGCAATTGCAGGTCATAGCCCAGCAAGCGCACTTGCTGGCCGAAAAGGGCGTCCACAGGGTGTGATGGCTTCTCCTCCAGCCGATGCTTCGGACGGGCCTGCACGTTCAACTGGCTCACAGCCAGGTAGCCCGGATCGAGGAAGGGGAGCGTCCCTTGCGGCCGCAGCAGGGCGCCATCGTGATAGGCCTGGACAGCCAGTACGTAGTGCCCAGTGGGCAGGTCCGGCGGAAGGGCCACTTCATAGGCACAGCGCCACAATTCACCAGGGAGCCATTGGCTGGATTGCAGCTCGCCAGCGGCGAGGGGAAACTCTCCCAATTGCCAGTGCCGGCCGCCGCTTATCAGACCGAAACGTAGTTGGACATCGCCGGGCTGGCTTAGGCTGCGGAACCGCAATATCCCCCGCCACCGTTCACCGGCAATAACGTCAGCGCTGGTCGCCTCGCTGCCAACATACGCGAGCCCAGGCGACAGCGGCTGGCCTGCTGGCCAGGCACCAGGGACGGGGCCACGGCGCACCTCAACTGTAAGAAGCTGCGGCCACGGGCCGAGCGCCGAGCCGTTCCCGTCGCTGGCAGCCAGGCTGGAATTGCTGCGGAGGTCTATCAGCCCCACCTGCAGATTGTACCTGCCCGGTGGGGTACCTGCGGGAAGTGACAGGGCTTGCCGTGATCTCAGTAGCCCACCTTCGTCGATCAGCAGCGGCTGCTGCACATCTTCTGCCCAGACGCCCCCGCGTTCGTCAACCAGGCGCAGGGCAACCGCCGTTCGATGGGCGAGGTCCGGGTTGGGCTGCCAGGTGATCTCGACCGTGGCAGCGTCGCCAGGCAGTAAGCTACCCTCGCTGACGCGGAGCGAACGCATTTGGCGGCCGCCCTCCCAGGCCAACGGGCCCGCAGTGGTGGACTTGGGCGGCGCGGCGTAGAGAAGCCACAGCCACTGGTCTCGACTGTAAGTCTGCTGTCTTGACGGGTAGAGGAGACGTACCAGGTCCGCGTTAAGGCCGGCCAGGTCGCTGGCGGCCCAAGTCTCCCAGCCGACCACCCATACCCTCTGGGCCTTGACCAGGTCAGTCACAGGCAGCGGTTGCCCGTGGCCGACGCTGGCCTGCGGCAGGTTGGTGTGGTTGTAGTAGGCCGCCAGCACCCACTGATCCGGGTTGGCAAGGAGCAAAAAGTCGCCGGAGCGCTCTTGCTGCCGCACTTCTTCGAGGGCCCGGCCGTACTGCCCCTTGTTGACACCGTACTGCCAGGCCAGACCGCAGACAGCAGCCGCAAGGATGGCCGTCGCACCCAACAGGGCGGCAGCGCGGTGCCAGCGCCAGAGGAGAAGAAGCCCAGCCGCCGTGAGCAGGGTCAATGCTGGGGCAATATAGGAGAAGTGGCGCAGCACCAGGCCACCGTAGGGGACAATCACTGCCAGGCCGGTAGGCACGGCGACCCAGGCCAACAACATCCAGCGCCAGCGCCGACCAAGCGACGTGCTCCCGAAGCCGATAGCCGTCAGCGAAGCCACAGCGAGTACAGGGATGGCCGCCCAGGCCGGCCGTCCGTCCCCTACGATTGCGCCACCCAAGGCCCAGTCGCTCAGGACGCCATAGAGATAGCTCGGTGGTTTGCCCCAGAGAGCCTCGCGCCACATACGCTCGACCGTTCCCTGCAGCCCCGGGGCGAGGGCAAGCCACGATGCCAGGGCCAGGGCTCCAGCCGCGCCCACGGCGAGCGAGACTCGCAGCAGTTTGCCTCGCTTTTCCGGCATCACCAGGCCCATGAGCACATGCGCGGAGAAGAGGAAGGCGAAGAAGTAGTGGGTGGTCAGGCCGACCAGCATGGTTGCGCCGTAGGCCAGCCACAGCCGGGCTCGATTGCAGCGGAGCGCTGCGACGAACAGGACCGTCGCCGCCAGGCCCAGGCACTGGAGCAGAGCGTACATGCGCGCTTCCTGGGAGTAGGTGACCAGGAAGGGCGAGATGGCGGCGACCGGAAGCGTCACTGCGGCCAGCGTGCGGCCGAACAGCCTGGCTGTGACCCGCCAAAGGCCGACCACGAGGATCAGCCCAAGCAGCACCGAGGGGAAGCGCAGGGCCCATTCGCTGTGGCCGAACAGGGCCATGCTAGCGTGAAGGAGCAGATAGTAGAAAGGCGGGTGCTCGAAAGGAGCGTGGGCGACATAAGTGACAATGCCGGCCCAGGACTTGCTGGCGATGAAGTAGGAGGCAGCCTCATCAAACCAAAGCTCAGGCCGACCCAGGTGGAAAAGGCGCAGGCCCCAGGCCAGGACGATCAAGGCGTACAGGCAAAGGCGCTCGCGCCTCATGGTCGCTTCGCCTCGCCCAGGTTGATGCGGCCATCGGGGATGGTGTTGCCATCCTGCATGGCCGGCAGGTTGGCAATGTCCGGCCAGGTGTACATTCCGGCATAGAGGCCGAATGCCGGTGCCGTAGTCTTGAGCATGTGGCGATCGGGCACAAGCTCGCCGGCCTGCCAACGCGTTGTGGGCGAGAACTCATTGCCCGGCTGGCCGTCGTGCTGGCCCACCCTGCCTGAGCTACCCTCGGCATGAACGAATACGCGATAATCCCGCGTGGGGTCAGACAAGGATAGCCAGTATAGCCAGACGTCAGCACCACCTGGCCGTTTCTCCAGGGCATAGCCGGCCAGAGCGGCGACGTCGCCCAACTGCGCCTGCAAGGCCTGGGGACGGCGAATGGTGGGGTAGCGCCAGGCGCGCAGCATCACCAGGCCGAAGAACAGCAGGATCACCCCCAGGGACACGGCGACCGCTGACACCTGGCGCCGCCACAGCGCCCAGGCCACTCCGATGAGTGCTGCCGCCAGGCTGAGCATGGCGCCGCCGAGCCGGCATGGTGTCCAGCCCAGGCTCCACGTGAGCTGGTGTTCGCCCGCCGGTATGTCCGCGCCCACCAAGCCTAGAGACCCGACCGGTCTGGCAGGCACGACCCTCCCATCAACTGAAACCTGCCAGCCAGGGAAGTAGAAGCGGTGCAGGCTGAGCACGGCCGCCTGTGGCAGGTTCACGCGCACGGCAGTGCGCAGGGGCCCGTCCTCGAGCACCGTCAGTGAAGAGCCTGCCGGCAGCGCCGGCAGGGTGGCGGGCTGCTTGGCGGGCAGAAAGAAGGTCGCCCGTTCCGGAAGGGCCCAGACGGGCAGGTATTCGAGCAGCCACTCGCCGCCATACTGGCGCAGCCACAGGGCGGTCTGGAAGTCGTAATCCAGCAGCCCATCGAGGGTCACCTGGCTCTCGCTGAGTGGCTTCTGAGAGGAGGGCAAATGGGCAGGCTCGAGCCGCAGGCCGGTCATGCTGTTTGCAGCGACAAGCCCCGCGAGCGCGAGGCTGAGCGCCCAGGCAGCGGGCGAAGCGGGGAGGCGCAGGAAAAGGGCGCCTGCAATGATCGCAGTAGCAAGGCAGGTCACCGCCTGCAGCCTCCAGGGGAACTGGAGGAACTGCAGCGGCGTGAGCAGCCGCCATAAGGGAGCCGAGGCCGGTGTCAGCAGGAAGAGCGAGGTGGCCAGGGAAAGGGCGGCTGTGGTCAGGGCGACGCGTGCCATTCTGCCGGCGCCGCGCCAGGCGAGAGCGGCAGCCAGAGCGCCGGCAAGGGCAAGCCCGGCCTGGCTCAGGCTGAAGGGATGCTGAGCTGCCACCCCCTGCAAAGGCGTGTAGCGATGCGCCAGGAAGGGCGAGAGCCACTGGCCCAGGGGCTGCAGCAGGCCGAGGAGGTCGGTGAGGCCATGCGCCTGGCCAGCGAGCACGTACTTCACTTCCAGGGCCGCCGGCAGCCAGTAGAAGGCTGAGAGCAGCACACCGAGCATTACGGAGGTGAGGATAGCCGCGTAGCACGGCCAACTCTCGCGCCGGGGCCAACCGAGCAGCAGCACGGTGTAGAGAGCCAGCAGTGGCGCGAACATGAAGGCGGTGAGGTTATGGGTGAGGATGAAGGCGGCTGTGGTCAGGGCCAGGCCGGGAAGGTACCGACCTTGACGGCTGACCCAATAGCGGGAGAGCAACCAGAGGAGCAGCGGTGGCCAGATGAAAGCGGTTGCCTCAGCGAGTGCGCCGCGGACCAGGATGTCGGCAACGTGGTAGGGGAAGTAGGCGTAGGCCAGAGCCGCCAGAAGCGCGCCCGGGCGGGGCAGGAAGCTGGCTGCCCAAAGGTACATCGCCAGGGCGGCGGCTACACTGCCGATCGCATAGGCAAAGCGGATGCCGCCCAGGTAGCCGGCGCCGGCAGCTGTCGCCAGCCAGGCCAGGTAGTAGGAGAGTGGCGAGTAGAAGTTGAGCACGGGGTAGCCATAGCCGAAGCCCATGTCGGCGAAGATGCGGGGGTAGAGTACTCCCGCTCTCAGGCTGCGGTCGAGTTCAAAGAGCCGGAACAGATGGTGCAGCCCGTCGTGCGTCGCCGGCAGGGGACCCAGGAGCAGGGGCGCTATCGAGCCAAGGCTGAGAATGGCGACCAGGGCTGGTGGGAGCCAGGGCAGAGAGAGTGGACCCTGCTGACGCGGCGATCGGCTCATGAGCCGCCCTCGCATGGGCCCACTAGCATTGGCACGCCCCAGCCGGCCCAATCGGCTGTGGCATCGCCGGCCGGGCCGGGCGTGGTTTCCAGGCGCAGGTCCACCCGACGGCCCGCCCACTCCGAGAGCGGCAGCAGCCAGTCGTGCCAGGCGCGATCCGCCGGCCGAACGACGGCATCGCCAACCTCGGTCATCGTGCCCTGGCTTCCCACTAGCACGCGGAACTCGACGCCGTCGCTGCCCCACCCCCAGGACTGAGGGTCCAGTAGAGGCGATGAGACCAAGAACACGGGTGCGTCCGGCAACACCAGACTATACGTCACCGAACTGGGCGGGTGCATGAAGAGCACCGGCCGGCTCTCACCGTTGCTGGGAAGGGTGAAGGTTGACCTGGCTACGTAACAGGAGGACGCGGAGCCGGGCCGGCAGTAGGGCGTCTGTATGCTCGCCGACGGTGTCTGCACCCGAGCCTCATCTGTGATGGCCAGCAGGTCTACTTGCATGCAGAGGCCGGCTGGCCATTGGCCACTGACGTGCCAATACTCCAGGTAGGCACTGACGGCGCCGGATGCATCGCCTTCGTGCTGGCGAGCCTGACCGAGGCGCAGATAGACCTCGGCCAGGTCCGGCGCCGGGTGAGTGGCGGTCTCGTAATCACGCGCTGCTGTCGCCCAGTCGCCGCGTAGCCGTGCCAGATCGCCGCTGAGCCGGCTGCGGACGCGCGGCTCGCGGTAGTAGGCCAGTGCCCGCTGGTAGGCCTGGGCGGCGTCGTCCGTCCGGCCGAGTTGCTCGAGCGCTGCTCCTTGCGTATCCCAGGCCGGCCCGGCCAGGACGGCGTCGAGACCGGCGGCCTGGGCAAAAACCGGCAGGAGTGTGCTGGCGGCTTCCAGCGCTGGCACACGGCTGCGCAAGACCAGGACGCCGTAGAAGGCCTTGTCGTCGAATGCTGGCTTCAAGGCTGCTTCGCCCGGGGCCCAGCCGGAAGGGATGAGTACGATCCAGTAGACCGATCTGGCGTTGGCGCTCGCGTCGAGCAGCGGCGGTAGGGACTGGCGCCCATAGCCAAAGCCGATAGGAGGCGTTACGGCCGTTTCGGGCCGGTAGTACCACTGCATCTCGGGCACGGCCGGTGGCAGCATGATCACCGCATCCCCGGGCCGGACACGCGAGGCGAGATAAGCGGTGGCAGCACGCCAGTCGAACTTCTGCGAGCGATAGTAGGCCTGTGCTGGGCCAGCCTCGCCGAGGATCACCAGTGCCAGCCCAGCGGCAACGGGGCCGAACTGGTAGGGGGTTGGACTAGACCGGGAACCTGCCAAACCGTGCACGGTCGTGCTTCGAGCAATGCGCAGGTGCCGAGCGAGGGCAGAGAGCCAGCCGAGCACTCCTATGAGGCCGGTCGCCACCAGAGCCACGAACATGGGGAAGAGGTAGTGAAGATACTTGCCGAGAAAGAAATGGGTGCTCGTTATGACAGTCAGTGGTGCCGCGACTGCGAACCAGAGGATGGGCAGGGCAGCGGCCAGCCCGCGCTGGCTAGCCATCAGTGCCAACCCGGCCAGGGCTAGCAGTGTCATGACCAGTGCTAACGCGGTCGCGGAAAGCCCGTAGCTGAGCCAGAGGCCGCGCAAAGCGGCGCTGGTCAGCATGGGGGAAGCACCACCAGCCTCCGTTCGCAACAAGCGGATAGCGTAGGGCAGGGAAGGTAAAGCAAACAGAAGCAGGGCGACAAGGCCGAGCAGCCAGATTCCCGCCAGCCTGCCTTGCTGGCGTTTCACCACGAGCAGGAGGAGCACGAATGCCAACTCGGCGGCGAACATGAGCACGCAAAAGAAGTGAGTGAGCAGAGCAGCACCGGTGCAGGCGGCGAAGGCCAGCGCGTAACGCCGGCAGGGCCGGCGCAACAGGGCGAGCAGAAAGGCTGCCGAAAGAGTGGCGAGCAGCCCGACCAGGGCATAGTAGCGGGCTTCTTGTGCCGCCCAGAGCTGATACGGATGCAGAGCCACCATGCCAGCAGCCAGTACTCCGGCGGACTGTCCTCCGAGTTCGCTGCCGAGGCGGTACATGGCTGCCACGGTGAGCGCGCCAGCGAAGGCGGAAGGCAGGCGGATGGCCCACTCGCTATTTCCCAGCCACGAGAACGCCCATTGCACGAGGTAGTAGAAGGGCAGGTCATTCGGATCGCCTCGCAGCGAGCGCCAGACGGCGGCGAGAGGCTGGCGCGAGATCTGTGCCGTGACGATCTCGTCTGACCAGAGGCTATTGCGCCCGAGGTGCCAGACTGCTAAAGCGAGGCCGCCGAGCGTCAAGGTCAGCGCCAGTATGGTCCACTGCCGGGCGGGCGACGAAAGCGGTTCGCGCGCCTTTCGCTCCATTCCCGGAGTGGGCGCGGCGTCCTGAGCTTGAAGCATGCCTAGGCTTGCCGGGGGCTGCCCTGACGAGCCGGGTGGCCTTCGCGCCAGAGGCGCAGCCTGAAAGCGGCGAGTTCCCGAAAAGCCCGCCAGATCACGCGAAGCTTGGCCCCAGTCGGCTTGCCCGCTATCCGAGGGAGATGAGTCACAGGCACCTGGACGATGCGGAAACCCATCCGCCTGGCCATCACCAGCCATTCGGCGCTGAAGGTTGCGCCACGGCTGCGCACCAGCGGCGCCAGAGTGGTGATGACCTCGCGGCGCATCAGCTTGAAGGCACAGTCAATATCCCGCACGGTGTAACCGAAGAGCAGTGAGACAAGGAAGTTCCAGCCCCTGGCGTAGAGCAGGCGGACCGGCGGGTCGCGGCGCGGGTTACGGTAGCCTACGATAAGGTCGGCGTCGCCGGTGTGCTCCAGAAGCAGGCCCAGTTCCTCCAGCCTGAATTGGCGGTCAGCGTCGGTGAAGAAGACCCAATCCTTGGTGGCGCTGGTCAGACCGGTGAACACCGCGGCGCCGTAGCCCCGATTGCGTTCATGCTGCACCAGGCGGACGCGCGGGTGAGTGGCGGCAAACCGCCGGACCACGCCGGCGGTATCGTCGCGGCTGCCGTCATCCACGACGATGATCTCATAGTCGTCCGACAGGGAGTCGGCCACGTGGACGGACTGCTCCAGCATCGGTTCAAGGTTAGGTGCCTCGTTGTAGGCCGGCATGGTTATGGAAAGGCTGAGCTTGCTGGCCAAGTGTCTACCTCATCCCGAACATTCGCCGCCAGTACTGGCTCCGGCGGCTGGCGTCATCGGCGCTGGAAGCTGTCTGGCCGGACCCAAGCCAGCGATCCGGAGCCGACTGGAGCCTGCCCACCAGTGCTTTCATCGTCTCCTCATCGCCGGACTCCAGCGCCGTGAGTGTCGCTTGCAGGAGGCTGATGTAGCGGCGCAGCCACTCCGCCAGGACGGACCGCTCACTCTCAGCCATGGCGGCCTCGAAACCAGCGGCGGCCAGGCTGCCAAGGGAGAGCACTTCCGCTGGCAGTGCCTGGCTCAACCCCTGCAGGTCGGCCAGGGCTGAGCTGGCGAGAAGCGTCTCCAGGGTGGCATACCCGGCCAGGGCTGGCAACTGCTGCAGTGCTGCCATGAGCCCGTCGTGTTCCTCGGCTTCCAAGAAGAGGGGCTGAGCCCGCAGAAGATCCACTACCTGGATCACGGCGGCCACAGCCTCGGGTTCGGCATCCGCCGGCGGCGTCAGGCAGTAAACGCTTCCCTCGAAAGCATCGGCGCTAGCTCGTTCTGGCATTTGCGCCAGTGGGTGGCCGCCAACATAGTGGACGCTGCCGGGTAGATTGGCCTTTGCCCAACGGCCGAAAGGCGATTTGATCGGGGCAGTGTCGGTGACGACAGCGCCAGGGCGAAGCTCGCTGCACAATGCGGCCAGCGTCGGGATCACCTCG
>Ga0078972_1004949_pt1 | contig 35006 bp, 27 predicted proteins | sample YelNatPaOPGAMG01_FD_67568 | JGI IMG/M metagenome (GOLD analysis project Ga0078972, IMG submission 67568) | Hot spring thermophilic microbial communities from Obsidian Pool, Yellowstone National Park, USA - OP-RAMG-01 (SPADES assembly) (version 2) | ecosystem: Environmental > Aquatic > Thermal...
GGGGAGGGGGTAAGGGCCCACTGGCCCTTAGCCCCCTCACCCGCTCATCTTCGATTATAGATTTTGTAGAGCAAAAGACATAATCGATTAACATAATATTTCGCAGGCTGAAGCCTGGGGCTACCTTTTTCTTTCAGAAATTGGAGTCTCCCCTGAAAATCAGCGGTTCCCCCCCGGGGAAGAGGGTGCGAAACTGGACTTTGTAAGTGCCGCTCATCTGATTAAACATGGTTCCGTAATTGCAGTTCGAGGGGGTGGGGGTTCAGATACCATTGACCTTTCAGATAGGGTTCATCGTATTTGCGGACATAATGATTGATCAGAGTCACGGGCACGATGAGGGGTAAAAGGCCCCGGCGGTACAGGTCGATGAGATCCCGCAGTTCCTGCTTCTCGTCGTGGCTCAGATTCCCTTTGAAGTATCCCATGAGGTGATAGAGCACGTCGGTGTTTTTTCTGGCGGTGGTTTTTCTTCTTAAGGCCTCAAGCAGCAGGTGTTGATAGCGGTCGCAGAGTTCAGGGACCGGCAGATGCACAGCTTCGGCCACGAGTTTTCCCAGTTGCCGCAGATGTTCAAGACTATGGGCGCGCAGCAGGAGCTTGTGACGGGTGTGGAAATCCACCAGCGCGTGGCGCCCGCCGTTTTGGGCCAGCATTTCCCGCCAGCGCTCCAGGGTGAAAATGGCCTCAATAAAGTTTTCCCGGAGCGCGGGATCGTGGAGCCGGCCTTCATCTTCCACGGGCAGTAAGGGGAAGTGCTCCATAAAGGCGCGGGCGAACAGACCGACCCCGGTTTTGGCGGGCATGCCTGTGGGACCGTAGACCTTGACCCGTTCCATGCCGCTCGAGGGAGAGCCGCTCTTGAAGATAAAACCGCAGAGCCCTTCCTTTTCCAACTCCGCCACCCGCGTCCTGGCCCACTGCAGCATCCGTTCCGTGTGATCTATCCCGCTGCGCACCGTGACCAGCCGGGGATGCTCGGGATCGCCCACCAGGCGCATGGCTTCCCGGGGGACGCCCAAGCCGCATTCCACTTCGGGGCACACCGGCACAAACTCGACGTATTTCCCCAAGGTTTCCGTCAGGAAACGGTCCCACTTGTGGCCGCCGTCATAGCGCACCTGCTCCCCTAAAAGACAGGCGCTGATTCCCAACTTGATCTTGTCAGTCATAAGGGTGTCTCCTGTGGTCTGCCCGTTATTATACCCGAAATTCCTCCAGAAGATGTGCCGCCTGTGAATCAACCGGGAATGCCGGACAGAAGAATATTCCGAAAAATTAAACAACATGTCCATATAACTGAACATTTGTTTTGTTAACGGGGCCAGGAATGTCAATTATATAATGTAATATCAAATAGATATATGTAGTGGCACGCTCTTTGCTCAGTTTATGCATGAGGGAAGATTCCGTCAATAAAACGGTACACCTGAGATGTGCCGGTCGGCTCCGTGTTAGCCGGAGACCAGGCCGGCCGCGGGGTTAAAGGGCTGGTGCCGTGGGGAACCTGCCGTTCATACCGAGTCGCGGTCAAACGATCGCACAGGCTTTCCAGCCTGTGCAGGAGCAGGCTAAGACCTGCGGGTACAGAACATTGCCGATTGAGTGCAACTTGGTATTGGCCCCGATAGAAAAGCCTTGGCCTCCCTTGCGGCGGCTCCAATTTGACGGGTACTGCTGCGGGGCGCGATTCCCGAGGAACCGAACCGTAATTTTTCATTTTCTCACAAGTAAGCCGAACAGAATATGCTGAACAGGGGTTTGGACATTATTGTCTCCTTGCTGGGGCTGCTGATTCTTCTCCTGATGCTTCCGGCGATCGCCATCCTCATCAAGTTGGACTCTCCCGGGCCGGTATTTTATGCGGGCCATCGGGTGGGGAAGGATGGCAAGCTGTTCCGGATGTTCAAATTCCGAACCATGTATGGGACCTCCAAGCCTTTCGGGGCGAGCGTTTCGCCTCAGGGGGACCCCCGGGTCACCCCGGTGGGCCTGTGGCTGAGGCGCCTCAAGCTCAATGAATTTCCCCAGTTCTATAACATCCTCAGAGGGGACATGACCCTGGTGGGCCCCCGTCCGGAAACCCCGGATATGGCGGAAAAGTACCCCCCCGAGGCCAAGAGGATTTTTTCGGTCAAGCCCGGGCTGGTGGGACCCACCCAGATTCTGGGACGCAACGAAGCCGAACGGTATCCCCGGGGCGTGGACCCCGTCAGGTTCTATCTGGAAGAAATTCTTCCCAGAAAATTGCCGGTGGACCTCGAATATATCGAAACCAGGTCTTTTCTCACTGACTTGAAATACCTGCTGCTGGGCTTCTGGGTGACGATAACCGGGGCCATCAGCCGCCAGCATCTGACGGATAATCTCACCCAGATCCTGATGCTTATCGCCGATACCCTCTGTTGCCTGGCCTCCTTCACCCTGGCGCATTTTATCCGGTTTGACGGCTTCCCGCCGGGAGAAATCACCCGGACCTTCTGGTACATCCTGCCCCTGACGGTGCTGACCCGCATACCCCTTATCTTTTATATGGGGGGCTACCAGACGTTAATCCGCTATTTCGGGCTCAATGACCTGAAGCGGGTCTTTCAGGCGGTTTTCCTGGGAAGCCTGCTCCTGGTGCTGTGCAGCTATTTTGCCGGCGTCTTGTTTCTGGGCTACGGCCGGGGGGTGTTCGTGGTGGACTGGCTTTCTCTCACGGTCATGCTCCTGGGGTACCGGATTATGCTGAAAACCCTGCACCAGTTTTTTATGAAAGAGAAAATTCAGGGGCAGTTGGAAAGGGTCGCTCTCATCTGGGGGTCGGGCGAGCAGGGCGTCTGGTGCTCCAGGTATTTGGCCCAAAGCCGGAACCCCCGCTATTATGTGGTGGGCTTCATCAATGACGAAGCCGGCTTGCAACACAAGCATATCGATGGTCTCCGGGTGTTGGGGGATCATCACCACCTGGAGATGCTGGCCCGGATTTACCACATCCAGGAACTTTTCGTGGCCATGCCGCATCTTCCTTCGGGGCGTCTGGACCGGGTCCGGGAACTGTGCCAGCGCCTGAACATCACACTCTTGCGCTTCCTGCCCCGCTCCGTTCAGGAGATTCCCATCCCGGAACCGCTGGCGGAACCGCAGGCAGGGGTACCGTCATTCTCTGCGGTCGAAGAATGCTGCTGAGCTGGACTTATGGCGGCAAATCAAACTCTTATGAGGGAAAACATGAGCACTGGAAGGGCAACTACGCGCATAGGTTTCTCCTGCCTGAAAAGCCGGGCGACGTTTGGCGGTGGGCCATATCGGACTTCTCAAGTGGTTCCGGCCTTCATAATCTTTTTGGGAATGTTCCTGGCAGGATGTGGCGGCACCTCCACACCTTTGTATTATACGGCCAAGTCTTCGATTCCTCCGCAAACCCAACCTGTGCCGCAGGTGCAGCCACAGCCGCAGATGCAGGCGCCCCAGGTGCAGCCGCAGGTGCAGGCCCCGGCGCCGCCGCCGGCACAGCCTCAGCTGCAAACCCGGTTGCAGGCGCACGTGCCGCCCCAGGTGCAGCCGCAGATGCACGGGCAACCCGGGGGCGGCTATAACAGCCAACTGCTGTCCCAGGTTATGATGCAGGCCGCCTATAATGCCGGGTCAGGGTACAAAGATTACAAGGTCGGACCGGAAGATCTGTTGTATATCGATGTCTTCGGGCAGAAAGACCTGCAGCGGGAACTGCGGGTCAACGGGCAGGGACAGATCAGTATGCCCCTGGTGGGTGTGATCAACGTCAACGGTTTGACCACCCAGCAGATTGAACAGCGCTTGAAGGAGGCTTATGGTTCCGAGTATCTGAGGAACCCGCAGATCACCGTAGAGGTCAAGGAATTCCACCATCAGCGGGTGGCGGTCACCGGCGCGGTCGCCAAACCGGGCTATTACGACATCATCGGCCCCCGTTCTCTTCTCGAGGTGCTGGCCATGGCCGGCGGCTTCACCAACAAACCGATGGAAGCAGGTGATGTCATCCATGTCATCCGCCGTCAGAGCCCTGCGAGTGCGGCCGCTGCTGACAAGACGGTTTCCGTCCGGGCCTATCCCCCGCAACGCAACACCCTGGTGATCAATCTTCAACGGTTGGTGACCGGCGCAGCGCCGGACCTCAACGTCATGGTGGAAAACGGCGATGTGGTCTATGTGCCTTTTGCCGGCACCGCCTATGTCTCGGGTGGGGTAAAAAAAGCGGGGGATGTCACGGTAAAAAATAACTTGACCGTGACCCAGGCCGTGGCCATGGCCCAGGGCGTCGACCCGGTGATCGGGACCAATAAGGTCATCATTATGCGCTTTGATCAAGAGGGGAGACCCGTAAAACTTGAAGCCGATCTGAAGGAAATCGCTGCCGGCAAAGAGACAGATATCCCGGTGCAAAACAACGACACCATAGTGGTCGAAGAAAGCGGCTTGAAAAAGAAACTTTACGTGATCAGACAATTGCTGCCCGTTCCCAGCGGCGGTTATTCCATACCGACTCAATAATCCGTTGCCACGATTTAAACTGGAGACATAAACATGTCAAATCAAGTTCCCAATTCTTTACCGGCTGCTGCAGGCGCTCCCTCCGGCACCCTTCAACCTGCACCTCCCACTCATGACTTCTATTATGAGTTGGAGAAAGGGAACTCCATACGAGACTATATCGACATTTTGTTGAGGCGCAAGTGGTGGATTATTTGGACTTTAATAACCATAGTCTTCCTGACGGCCCTGTATTCTTACCTCGCGACCCCCATTTACCGCACCACGGCGATGCTGGAAATCACCGCCGACAATCCGGCTTCCAATGTCAGCGCCGATGGCAGAATGGCAGGGGTGGGAAGCTGGTTTTACGCCCAAAAATTTCAGGAAACGCAAAACAAGATACTCAAGAGTCATTCCCTGGCGAAAAGGGTCATACAGGTTCTAAATTTGGAAAAACATCCTGACTTTGCCGGCTTGGCGAAGGCCAAGAACAAAACCAGGGACCAGATTTTAAATTCCATGGCTTCTGCTTTTGTCCAGAGATTACAGGTCGAACCGATCAGGGGTACTAACCTGGTCGATGTTTCCTATCTATCTCCTGATAAAGAAATAGCCAAAAAGGTTCTTGACGTTATTGCCAATGAGTATCTGTATCTTCTCATTGACCGCCGGAATGAGTCCTTCGCCCTGGTCAGGAACTGGCTGAACCAGCAGCTCAATGAAATGGCCGAGAAAGTGCAGGATACTCAAAAGAAGTTGTACAAATTCGGCCAAAAAACCGACATCTACATGGTCGGCAACAGCAAGACCGGTGATCAGGATAATGTCATTGTCCAGAAATTCGTCGATCTGAGCGCCCTGCTTACCAAGGCCCAGAGCGATAAGATGGCTAAGAAGGCCCAATATCAGCAAATCAAGGAACAGGGTCCTAATGCCTCGATTATCGTCAATAATCCATCAATTGCGGCTCTGAGACAGGAACTCGTGGTGCAGGAAGCCAAGGTTTCAGCTCTGGGAAAAATTTATCTTGGGGGCCATCCCGAGATGCAGGCTGAAACGGCAAAATTAAAGGAATTACAATCCCGCATCAACGCCGAAGTCAGGCGTATTCAAGACAGTGTGAAGGCGGATTATGAAGCGGCCGAGCGCACGGAAAACCTCCTGCAACAAAGCTTTGCGGCCCAGAAACAGCAGATGGCCAATCTGCAGGATAACCTGAGCAATTATCAAATCCTCAAACGGGATGCCCAAACCAGTGAACAGTTGTACCAGGCCCTGTTAGCCAGGGTGAAAGAGGTCAACATCTCCAGCACCATGGTGTCTTCCCACGTGTCGGTCATTGATCCGCCGCCGCTGCCGACTTCGCCCTACAAACCCAAGAAACTGCAAAATCTGGCGCTGGCCATCTTGTTCGGGCTGGTGTTGGGTATCGCCCTGGCGCTCATCGTCGATACCCTGGATGACAGCATCAAATCCACGGAAGATCTGGAAAAGCATTGTAATTTGCCGGTGGTGGGCACCTTGCCCTCGCTGAACAGTTATCGCAAGTTGACTTATGGCCGGGGGAGCCAGGGTCTCTGGACCTGGCGGTATTATCTGCCGTGGTTCAAAAAGAACGATGAGGTTATACCCGAGGTGGGGGATTTGGACCTGGTGGTCTATAAGCATCCCACGGATCCCATCACCGAAGCCCTGCGGCATATGGAAACGTCCATCATGTTGTCGGTGTCGGGGCGGCCTCCTGCCACCATTATGGTCACCAGCCCGAATCCCGCCGAAGGCAAGACCATGGTGGTGGCCAATCTGGCGCAATCCCTGGCGATGCGTGGCCGCCCCACGGTGATCATTGATTGCGACCTGCGGAAACCCCGGGTCCATAAGATCTTTGATCTTGACGCCCTTCCCGGCCTGACCAATTTTCTCACCGGCAATGCGGCCAAGGAGGATATCCTGCGGAAAACCGAGATTCCTAACCTGATGGTGATTCCCGCCGGTCCTCAATCGCCCACCCCCAGCAATCTGCTCAATTCCGAGGTCTATAAAGACCTGCTGATGCAGCTCCGGAAGGAGTTTACTCATATTATTATAGATACTCCCCCCATCCTGGGATTTTCCGATGCCCGTATTGTTTCTGTGCTGGTCGATGGGGCATTGCTGGTGACCAGATACAATGCCACCCATAAAAGCGCCGTCCGCCTCGCCATACAATTGCTCAGCCAGATTAATGCCCCTTTAATGGGCGGGGTCTTAAACGACGTGGAAAGTTCGAGTCGCAAGTACGCCGGCTATCATTACTATAACTACAAGGAATATTCCAAGTACTATCAGGCCGACTAAAACTCTCAGGCGGCGATGAGCCTGTGATAATGCAGAGATGACCTGGAGTAAATTATGGTCAGCCCGATGAGCCGGGCTGGCAGCTAGTTGGACCGTGAATTCTCAAATATCTAAGAGCATGATTTGGCATATAGCGGAGCCGGTCCGTTCCATTGCTTCCCTGGTGCAGCGCGTGCTTGGCATCGTGCGCTGGCGGAAGTTTGATGTCACCACCGCCGAGGGCCGCTCCCAGGAGCGCTACCGCCGGGTGGCCCTTACCGCCGTGGCCTCGGCCGGGGCGAAGATCGTCGCCATTGTCACCATGCTCATCACCATCCCCCTGACCCTGCGTTATCTGGGCACCGAGCGTTACGGCATGTGGATGACCATCAATTCCATCGTTGCCATGATGGGCTTTGCCGATTTGGGCATGGGGTTAGGCGTGATGAATGCGGTCTCCGAGGCCCATGGCATGGAAGACCGTCAGGCCGCGGTCAGGTATGTGTCCAGCGGGTTTTTCATGCTGTCCGCAGTGGCGCTGCTCATGTTGCTCTGCTTTGCCGTCCTTTATCCCCTGATCCCCTGGCAGGAGGTCTTTAATGTGAAGTCCCCCCAGGCCATCCGGGAGGCCGGCCCTGCCATGGCGGTGTTTGTGGCTTGTTTCCTGGTCAATCTGCCTCTGGGGATCGTGCAGCAGGTCCAACTTGGGTATCAGGAGGGTTTTGTCAACAGCCTCTGGGAGAGCGCCGGCAAAGTGTTGGGGCTGGTGGGGTTGCTCCTGGTGATTTACCTCCAGGCCGGCTTGGCCTGGCTGGTGCTGGCCGTGGCTGGGGCTCCGGTCATGGCCTGGCTTTTCAATAGTATTTCCTTATACGGCTTTAGTCGTCCCTGGTTGCGTCCCAGGTTGTGGAATTACCATGGCGCCAGCGCCAGAAAAGTTCTTTACACCGGTCTTTTTTTTTTCATCCTGCAGATGGGTGTGGTCCTTATCTACGGTTCCGACAACTTGATTATTACTCAATTCTTGGGCCCGGCTGAGGTTACGCAATATGCCATTCCCTATCAGATGTTTAACCTCTGTCTGTTTGTCTTTAATATCATGATTGCGCCGCTGTGGCCTGCCTACGCCGAAGCCCTCGCTCGCGGCGATATGAATTGGGTAAAAAAAACCTTGGGTCGTTCGTTGAAACTTATCCTGCTGTCCACCGGACCAATAGCCATATTTCTTATTATTTTTGGCAATCAAATTCTTCATCTTTGGGTCGGGCCAAAGATCAATCCTCCACTACTGCTTAGTATCGGACTGGGAATTTGGATGGTGGTATTGCCCTTTGGCAGTGCGATGTCAATATTGCTCAATGCCGCTAATATTTTTCGATTTCAAATTATATTTATTTCGCTGACACTGATCTTTTCAATAATATTTAAATGTTTTTTTATTTATTATTATAAACTTCCTGGTATCATTTGGGGAACAATATTGGCATACGTCATTTTTTTCTTAGTTCCATACAGTATCTTTATCCATAAGGTGCTTTTTAAAGAAAGGAACTCAGATGCTGTTTCGAATGTTTAAGTTAAATAAACTGTGCGCTATGAAAGACTAATTGCTGATGAAGTTTATGGCAAATAACATTAAAAGCGTTGTTTTATAATATCAGGAAATAATGTAACTATACGGATCTAAGAAGTCTTATCCATGGATCAGCTAACTATTCCAGGGTACCCTTTAGAAGTATTTTACGTAGCTGCGATTATCGGCGTGGTATTAGTATTATTCTGTCCGCGCTGGGCCTTCTTCTTCGCGGTCTTTTGCCTGTCCATTCGCCATTTTCATATGGCAGCTTTTACCCGAATCAAGGAACTGGGGCCATACGTAAACTTAAATGACCTTTTCCTGTGGATCGGCGTGGGCGCCATGCTCAGACTTGTTTGGAAAGATCGTACCCTATGGGCCCCGAACATTTTATTGGCGATTATTGGTATCGTGGTGCTGGGGAGTTTACAATCTCTATTCTTCTATGGATTCCATCGTGATGTGATGCAGGAGTTGTGGAGATCCTGGATTTTCCCAATCATGTTTTTGGTTGGCGCTAACATGGTAAGGGATAATGATGATGCTCGTCTCTTTTTCTGGGCCCTTATTCTGGGATCATTGGGAGCCGCACTTCAACATCTGGTATACATGCAAACTCAGATGGATATGGGGGAAGTCGGGGTTGGCGTCTCGCAACTGAGAACAATATCATTTAGTATGAGTGGTGGCATATTCCTGGTTATCTCTGCTCTCTATTTCGATATGCGGAAAATTTTAAAAAGGAGTTATAGTTTTCTTTTTTGCATGGCCGCCCTTGGGATAATTGCCATAAGTTATCTCTTGAGTTTTACCCGGACGGTTTGGATTGGTGCTGTCATGGCAGTTGTTGCCTTGTTTGTAGCATTTTATCGGGAACGAAAAAAGGTTTTGCCTAAAATGGCGTATTCTATTGCCCTACTGGTAGCCATATTTTTAATATTTCGCCTGGCGAATACCTTCCTCTTGTCAGATGTTAATTTAGAACAATCAATCAACGAGAGGGCAGATTTTATCCGGTATGAAGACTCCTTTGAGGAAGCCTATCAAACCCGGGAATCCGGCATGGAAACAGAACTTTCCATGTGGAAAAATGGCTCCATTCTCTGGGGCGTGGGAGCCAGTTATCCCCCGGACCTCATGGATTCTACCATTGAAGAGACAGGAGCCCTGGGTCATGTGGCCTACTCCGTGTATCTGGCCCACTTCGGACTGATCGGTTTACTTGTGTATGCCATTTTATTGCCTTATCTCACCATTAAGGGCGGGAGACGTTATTTTTTAATCCACCGGCAAGATTATGGCGGGGCCCTTGCCATGACCGCCATGGCTCTGGCCTTTTTTGACGTCTTCACCCTCTTGTCCAGCAATCATTATATAGCCTCTACAAGCCAGGTGCCGGGGTTGATCTATGGGGCCTTTTGGGGCTTGGCTCGCACCCTTGAAGTCAGTCCCATTGGCTATCCGGCGAACATCATGCTCAACAAGCGGACGCAATCATGGCTACCTGGACCCATAAACCAATTAAGCGGATACCTATAATATGAGTTCCTGGCCCCGTATCACCATCATTACTCCTTCTTTCAACCAGGGAGAATTTCTGGAGGACACCATCCTCTCTATTTTGAATCAGAAGTATCCCAATCTGGAATATTTCGTGGTGGATGGCGGCAGCACGGATAACACCCTGGATATTATAAAAAAGTACGAAGACAGCATTGATTGGTGGGTCAGCGAGCCTGATCGTGGCCAATCTCATGCCATTAACAAAGGTTTGGAGAGGGCCACCGGCGACCTCATCAACTGGATCAATTCGGATGACCTGCTGTTTCCGGATGCCCTCCAACATATGGCATTGGGTTTTATAAATAATCCAGAGGCAGATTTATTTATCGGCGAAACCGCCAGGATCGATCTTAAGGGACATATCAGGTCAATATCGGCACCTCCTTCGATATTATCTTTTTCATCAAAATATTATATTTTGCCCATCGGCCAACAAAGTACGTTTTTTACGGCAAAGGTGGTAAAAAAAGTAAACAAAATCCGAGAAGATCTCCATATGCTGATGGATTATGATTTCTATTATAGAATTCTTTCATTAAACGTGAAGTACAAAATAATAAACCAATTAATCGGAGCAATCCGAGAACATCCTTTGGCCAAAGGATATTTCAGAAAAGATCTCTGTGCCGAGGAAAGCGCAAGATATAGGAATAGCGCGCAGGATAATGGTTTAAAACAATTAACGGTTGAATGGATAATAAAGTTTCTAAGAGTTCTGGATGGCAGCATTCTCAGAGGAAAAATGCTTACCATGAAATTGAATGGTAAGAAAATCAGCGGCCATGGCTGGAGTGGCTCTTTGATAACCTCATAGGTTCATGCCGCTCCAAAATCTGTCTTCAAAGCCTTATTACAGCGAAAAGGCTTCTTCAAAGAAACTGGCCAGAGCAGGAGTCACAACGGTTTGCCGGCCGCTAAAAGACAACTCCCAAAAACAACCCCTGTTTGCTATGAGATCAGGAAAGTTACTCGTAATTTTCACCTGTTTCGGACCCCGGCATCGGGCTAAAGCAGCTGTTTTACATGCCCACGATCCCGAAGCAGCATTTTTGGAGATAGCCGGGTCATCTGAGACATATTTCTGGGAATCAAGTCCAAACAATCTGCCCTTTCAATTCTTCAGGTTGTTTCCCTCAAAAAAGAAAGAGGAATTATCACGAATAAGAATTATTCCCCCGTTAATTAAAACGTTAGATGACATAAACCCTGATATCATCATGTACCATGGTCTTTTAGAGCCAGGGTTTCAAGCAATTGCAGTCTGGTCAAAAGTGAATAATATTCCAGCTATATTACACCATGACAGTTGGCATGACAATAAATCCAGAATACCATGGTTGCAATATGCGAAGGGAAAACTCTATAGGTATTTTTATCAATATGCTTTCGTGGCAGGAAGATATAGTAAAGATTATTTGATTTCTATGGGGTATCCGGAAAAAAATATATTCTTAGGCTGTGATGTGGTTGATAATGATTATTTTAAAGAAAAATCAGCAAAATTTAGAGAACAGGAAGTATTTCGAGAGAGGGAAGGCCTGCCTGCTAACTATTTCTTGGTAGTAGCTCGATATTCTCCTGAGAAAGATCATGCTACCTTATTGGAGGCCTACAAACAATACGTGGATTCAGGTGGCGATTGGAAGTTGGTTCTCATAGGCGAGGGACCTCTCAGAGACCAGATTAAAGATCAAATAGATGCACTAGGTTTGGCAAATAATGTTATTCAGAGAGGTTGGATCAGTTACGAGAAGATGCCGCTGTATTATGCTTTTGCCAAATGTTTAATTCTCCCCAGTTCATCAGAGCCGTGGGGTTTGGTAGCAAATGAAGCGGCGGCCTGTGGACTCCCTCTTATTTTAAGCAACAAGTGTGGTTGCGTCCCGGAACTTTGTCAACCGGGCGTGAATGGTTTTGTCTTTGAGTCAGCAAATGTTGAAAAGTTATCAGAATGCATGAAAAACATTTCTAACAACAGCGTTGATCTTAGCGCATTCGGAGTAAAATCGAGGGAGTTGGTATCTACTTTGACTTTTGAGAACTGGGCCCTCCAAGTCCTCAAAATGAAAGAAATAATTCTACATAATGGCAACATCTAAGTAACTTATTCACGAAATACACTGACCGATGCATTTTTAAAAGGAATCAAGATAAGTCAGGTTCAGAGAGATACATGAAGGTAACATTGGTCGGACCTGCCACATTCCTCAATATGAATACGCATCCTTTCAATATTGGTTATTATATGCCTCGCTCCAAACTGATAAAGATATGAGTATGCTATTGAAAAATAGACCATTTAGCGATTTTCATACGGAGAATATCATGAATAGAAAAAATAGTACAGGGAACCGAAATGATTGATGAGGTATATTTATAAAATATTAACAGGCCGAGACTGTTTGTTAGCAAGATAAATACCTTAAGCAGGGTTAGATTGCCTATTATGAATCCGAATTTATTGCTTCTAAAATTAAAGAAAAGATATTTTTCATAAATAAAAATTGGTTGGATTTCTTTGTAATAAGGGAGATCAAAATGATAAAGTTTTACGGCCTGCTCCACCTCGCTGAAGGCGAAAAAAGTTTGATGAACAGTTATGCCCCGGAATTTGAGCAACAAATCCGCTTATATGCCAGTAACGCCACCTTACTTGCTTTAACCTTAAGAAATAAGGGGATTGAATTTACCTTAATAACCAATAAAAAAGATTATCTACTGGATATTTTTAAAGAAATAAAAGGTGGAAATACTGTAGCAATAAAAGAGATTGACTTTGAAATTCAGATACCTTCAGGCATTAGGTTCTATTCTGACCACTTTAAAATTGATCTCTACCGTTATTTTTCTAGATTCGATCAGGATAATTATATCTGTTATTGTGATCTGGACATGTTGGCCATCAACAAGGTCCCCACTACCTTGGAGTATATCGTCAGAGAAAGAATACCGATGTGTTATGATATTACCGAACAAATCATACCAGCCATCGGCCATGAAGTTATGATTGCGGACATGCAGAAACTTAACGCCTCAGCAGGGGAGGGTAGATGGTCAGGCGGGGAATTTATTGCAGGACCGCCGGAATTTTTCTCTTTGCTGGGTCAAGAAATTAATAGCGTCTTTGATAATTATTTAGCCAATCTAGACAATTTGCATCACGTGGGTAGCGAGATGTTTGTCTCCGTGGCTTTGGAACAGTTGCGCCGAAAGGGTATGTACATTGCCGATGCCGGTTCAATAGGTATCGTCGGCCGATATTGGAGCAGCCGAACACTGCACCCACAAAAGCCCTTTAAATATTTTAAAAATTGTTTTCTCCTGCATCTGCCGGCCGACAAAAACTTTCTGTCAGAATTTTGCTCTCGGGGAGTGATTAACGATTCCTTGTTTCTTGAACAATATTCATCGCAGGTATGCTCACCGATTGCCAAGGGCAAAAGGCTGGCCAGCAGCGCCTTAAGAAAAGCCCGTGCCAAGATTGACACTATGTTTTCCTAAAAATGGCCAGGGCGTTGAAGATCAAAAGTGGTGCTTGAATAAAGGTTCATGAAGATACTCCAGATCACTCCCAATTATGCACCGGCCTGGCATTTAGGGGGTGTGGTCAGCGACGTGTATAACCTGTCCACCGAACTGGCGAGGATGGGGCACGATGTCACGGTTTTTACCACCGACAGCGGCAAGTACCAGCGGCTGGACGTGTCGGTGAATAAAGCGGTGGATGTTGAAGGCGTGACAGTTTTTTATTTCAAGACGGATTTTTTTCTGAAGTTTGCTTATTCTTTAGCCTTCGGACAGGCCTGCCGGAAAATGATCCGGGACTTCGACATCATGGAACTTTGGGCCATCTGGCATTACCCTGAAATTCCCGGAGGATTTTACGCCAGCCGGGAGGGGGTGCCGTTTGTGGTGAAGACCGTGGGCGCGCTGCAGCCCCATGGCCTCAAAACCAGCCCGCTCAAAAAATGGCTCTATTTGAATCTAGTGGAATATCGCAATTTCAGGCATTCCCAAGGGATTCACTATACCACCCTCATGGAGCAGGAGCAGGCCCCTCCCCAGATCCGCGGGCTGCCATCCTTCGTGGTGCCCAATGGCATTGATGTCCGTAGCTTTGCCGATTTGCCTGACCGGGCCACGGCGCGTCGGCACTTCGATCTACCCCGGGACGCCTGTGTCGGGGTATTTTTGGGGCGCCTGGATCCCATAAAAAATTTGGCCAACCTGATCGAGGCCGCGGCCATGGTTCGGAACCAGGGTGTGGAGATTTTTTTCCTGGTGGGGGGACCTGACTTTGGGGAGCGGGAGAAGCTGGAAGCCCTCACGGGCCGGTTGGGCCTCGCAGACCGGGTGCGCTTCCTGGGCTATGTGGAGCCGTCAGCCCGCAACCTCCTGTTAGCCGCCGGTGACTTCCTGGCCCTGCCCTCGTTCCAGGAGAGTTTCGGTTTGGCCGCGGTGGAAGGCATGGCGGCCGGACTTCCCGTTTTGGTGAGCGACCAGGTGGGCATTGCCCGGGAGGTGGAACTGGACCAGGCCGGCCTGGTGACTGGGGTGGATGCCAGGTCCATCGCCCAGGGGTTGGCGAGTTTGGCCAGCCGGGATGGGCAGCTTACCGCCATGGGGCGGAATGCCAGGCAGGCGGCGGCAACGCGTTTCGACATCAGGATAACGGCCAGGAAGGTGGAACGGGCTTATCTGGATATTTTGAAGGGTATCCGTTCCCCCGGGCTGTATTGGTCCGGGTAAAAGATTTGGGTAATAGTATCCCGGATTATGCGCCAAGATGCAATGGAAATAACCTTATCTAATTGATATAATTTGATAAATTAGATAAATAGAGGTTCCCAGGATGCTTGCTCATGGGGAAGGCCAGAAAGAGGTAATCCGGCCGGATGTTAACCGGGCCATCATGATAGATTCCCACGGTGCCAAGATCACCTCAGACGCTGATTCTCTCCTGGTGCGAGGATCGATGACCGATTCAAGATCATCGGACTCAGGCAAGATGGCTTGGAAGACTTGAGATCCCCTACTCATACGAAACACTCTCTGGTCCAGATGGTGCGACAGAGGGTTTATCAGATGGCCGCCGGCTATGAAGATTGCAAGGATGCCGATTATCTGAGGATTGATCCTGCGCTGAGGCTGGCGTTAGATAAGGGCCATGAGGCGGGTGCCAGCCAGTCCAGGCTCTCCCGGTTGGAGAATGACCTTCTGGGTAATGCCGGGGGCTTAGAAGCCCTGGACGCCGCGCCGAGGCACGGACACCCTGTTAAGGCGGAAGAACAAGAAGCGGCTGATTATCGATCTGGATTCCACCGAGGAGCCGGCCCACGGCAAGCAGGAGGGAGTGGCTTATAGTGGCCATTTTGCCAAGAACCATTTCTATCTGTTTTTTTGCTTCACCAGCGAGGGCGACTGCCTGAGTGCCAGAATGAATAAGAGACTTTTTAATTTTATAAATATCCTTCTGCTTATCGCGGTCGCGTCTTTTTATGCTTTGTGGGATATAAATAAGGGCGAACTTATAGGAGCTGACACGTGTGCACATGCTTTAACTGGCATATTTTTTTCTGATTTTTTTAAGGATGTTGTTTTTCTAAAAAGTTTTAAAGATATTTGGAATTATATTTGGATTTATTATGCTCACTATCCTGCTCTTGGCTTATTGCATTGGCCCCCCCTCTTTCATTTAATCGAAGGTTTCTATTTTTTATTCGTCAATATATCAGAATCACATGCTCGTTTTCTTATATATATTTTTTTTGTTTTGGCAGTAATTTATTATTATCTCTTAATGCTCAAGTTATTTGATTATTATGTTGCGATTCTGTCATCAGTATTATTTATTACAAGTCCTATTATAATTATTTACTCCAATATTGTTAGTCTAGAAATTCCTTCTTTAGCGTTATCTTTAATGGCAATCTATTTTTTCAATAATTTTCGTCATGATTTTCGTACAAAGGATGGATTATTGACATCTATTGCTACTGGATTAGCTTTATTGACTAAACAAACTGCACTATTTCTTTTACTATTCTTTATATTATTTTTCCTTTTTAATTATAATAAATATAAGCTGAATATTAAATTATACTATAAGAAGCTGATAATATTTTTTGTCCTAATTGTTATACTTATATTTCCTTATTACTTCATTGCTATGTATTTTCACAGTGGCACCATTTTTAAAGATGTTTTAATAGGATCAGTGAGTAAATCGCCTTATCTTTCTATACATTTTTATTTATATTATATTATTCATTTAGATCAACAATTATCATATATAACAATATTATTATTGTTAATATATTCAACAATAATCTTCACTTTTTATAATAAATTAGTATATTCTCCAAACTTTCTAATTATATGGGCCTTGTCATGTTATTTATTCTTCACTTTTATAGCCCAAAAAGATGTTCGATATATTATTTATTGGATACCTGCTTTGACGGGCGTAGCAAGTATTGGCTTTTTTGAAGTTAATAAATATATTAGTAATAGATATAATATAACCTCATTAAAATATGCCCTCATTTTTATAGTAAGTATTATATGTATCTCAATAAGTTCAGGATTCTTAGTCGAGCGACCTTTTATAGAAGGTTATGATAATGTAGCTAAATATATTGTATCAAGAGTACAAGATAGGCAAAATGAAATAATTCTTTACGATGGATATGATTATGGGAATATGATAATTTCTTTAAGAAAAAATGATCCAAGGCGAAAAATATATTTATTTAGAACCTCTAAATATTTATATACAACTAATATAATGCCGCAATATGAGACACGTATTATTAGTTCTGAAAAGTACAATATAATAATGTTTTTAAAAAAATACGGCATTAGATATATTACTCTTAGTTGTAATTATGATAATACTATAATATCATCAGAAAATCTCAGAAAAATGATAAAGGAAGATAGAGACTTTATATTATTAAAGCAGTTTTATGTGAACAATAATGATGGAAGGGATGGCTATGTATCAGTATATTATTACAAAGAGGGAATACCTTTAGCTTCTGGAACTGAGCTCGAAATTCCAATGCTCACCATCGGGAAAACTATCAGAATCCAATTAAAATGATACTTAAAACCATGATAAGATTGCCTGGAAATGATTTATTATTTATTGACTCATTGCATACTGTAACACCAGGAAGGGATGTTAACTCTCTTGTTTTAGAGGGAATGCCACGTTTAAAACGAGGGGTAATGGATGGTTAAATAATAAATAACCCCCTTTTGCACCAATAAAGCAACACTTTTTATCAACAAATTATATTCAGATACAATAATATTCAGATAGAGGGAGTAAAACTGAGGAAGAGAAGGAGGGCTTATTTTATTAATCAAAATCTTTTTTGAAAAGACTATGGTTATTTAAGGCAAATATACACTCTTCAACATTTTGATAGGGACGAGATAACGTGTTTAAGTACTTTAGCCTCAAGGTTTCGGTTTGGAAAATAATCCTGCTATTGGGAGACGTCGGTCTTTTATTTCTATCCCTGATGGCTGGCTTATTTTTAAACCCAAAGCTCGATCTCTATCCATGGGAATACTTTATCGCCTATAAACTACAATTTTTAATGATGGGATTAGTGTATCTGACAGTGAATTATATCGGTGAGTTATATGATTATCAACGGGACTACCGGCGCTGGCGCCATCTCGCTCAGGTCTTCCTGGCGGCATGCATCGGTGTTCTCGCCAACATCGTACTTTTTTATTTTCCCATGGGAAAATTTGTAGGCCGCACTTTACTTGTCATACAGGCCTTCAGTTATATAATTTTATTAACCCTCTGGCGTTATGTATTTTCTTCCCTCGCCTTGCCGGAACGCCTGCAAAGACGATTGCTCATCCTGGGAGCGGGAAACAGCGGGACCCGCATTTTAGAGGCCATCCGCAAGCGGCCAAAGGCCGGTCTGGACGTTCGCGGGTTTGTCGATGATGACCCGAAGAAAATCGGCACCCGGATAGAAGGCCTCCCCGTTCTGGGAGACAGTTCCCGTTTACAGGAGCTGGTGTCCCAATACAAAGTCGATCTGGTGGTGGTGGCCATCACCCATGAAAAAACCCAACAACTGGTGAATACTCTGACCCGGATTTCGTGGACCGGCATTGAAGTTGTCGATATGCCCAATTTTTATGAACACCTGGCGGGCAAGCTGCCCATCGACCATCTTTCCGATATCTGGCTGTTGTTCAACGGCCTCAATAAAAACAAGCTGTACTGCCGTCATCTCAAACGGGTCATGGATTTGGTGGTGGCGGGAGTGCTGACGGTGACCCATGCACCCCTGATGGCTTTGATAGCTGCCGCGATCAAATGGGACAGTCCCGGGCCGGTGTTTTATCGTCAGAAGCGTTTGGGCTATGAGGGCCATTCGTTTCAGCTCATCAAGTTTCGCACTATGGTCCATAATGCTGAGAGTTTCGGACCGCAGTTTGCTTCGGAAAACGATCCCCGCATCACCAGGGTGGGGCGGGTTTTAAGAAAATTCCGTCTGGATGAGCTCCCCCAATTGATCAATGTTCTGAAAGGGGAGATGAGCATTATCGGGCCCAGACCCGAGCGGGAGGTATTTATCCGGGAGTTTAGGGAGCTGGTCCCCGTATGCCGCCTGGGACGCCGGGCCACTGATCCTGACGGGACCGTGGTGCCCTGCGGGGTTAAGGAAAAGATTCCTTATTACAGCCACCGTCTCCTGGTAAAACCGGGCATCACCGGCTGGGCCCAGGTTATGTACCCCTACGCTTCCTCCCTGGAGCAGACCAAGGAAAAGCTGCAGTATGATCTGTTTTACGTGAAAAATATCGGGTTCTTTCTCGATATGGCCATTTTGCTGAAGACCGTGCGCATCGTTCTGTTCGGCCGGGGCACCTGAGGGAAAAAGAATTGTTGAACTTTTCAAGCATGAGCAGTCAGTCCTGGTTAGGCCGGATGCTGAAGCAGTTTCTCCAGCGATTGATTCCACGGGATGCAGTTTTGCCCATCATCCATGGTCCTGCCAGGGGTATGAAATGGTTGGTAAGTTCTTCGGTGTATAGCTGCTGGCTGGGTTCCTATGAGTTCAAGCAGCAGCAAACCATACTAAAATATCTGAAGCCTGGCATGGTGGCCTTCGATATTGGGGCCCATGTTGGCTTTTATACTCTGATGTTTTCCAAGATCGTGGGACTTTCAGGAAAAGTATATGCCTTTGAACCGCTTCCAGATAATTATAGAATTTTACAAAAACATTTAAACCTTAATAGCATTACTAATGTTATTACAGAACCAGTCGCGGTAAGTAACAAGGATGACGAGGTTTTATTTTATATAAGTCATAATACTTACATGGGTAATATAGTTAATAATACTGAAGAAATAATGAAAAGTATATATGTTTATTCAATATCTATTGATCAGTATATTGATATCAAGAATAAGAATTATCCAAATTTTGTAAAGATGGATGTGGAGGGGGCTGAGGCATTAGCTTTGACGGGTATGAAAAAATTGTTACAGGCAAAGAAGCCTATCCTTTTTATATCTCTTCACAATAAAGAGGTCGCCAAGGAATGTGCGATGTTGTTAAAAGGATATAATTATACCATGTTAGATCTCGAAGGCAAGTCAATCGATATCCATAAAGTCAATGCCGGTGAAATAATAGCACTGTAATATCCATTTTTATCAATGAACAGAGGGAGCCGGCCCTTTCTTTTGATAGGAGGACTAGTTAGCCGCCGGAAGAAATGGTAACGATAAGCTCATATGCGAATCCTTTTATTAACTCAGTATTTTCCCCCAGAGGCCGGTTCGGCTGCGGCCAAGATGGCCGAAATGGCGGAATATTTGCAAAACCGGGGTCATCAGGTGGAGGTCGTGTCCCAGATTCCCAGCTATCCCCAGGGGGTGGTCTATCCCGGCTACAAGGGGGCCTGGTATCGGCGGGAACAGAAAAACGGGGTGTGTACCAAGCGAACCTGGTCATATGCCTCCCCCGAGCGTGACCGGTTTAAACCCCGGCTGGCCAATTATGTGAGTTTTATGGGCACTGCCCTGGCGGCTATGCTGGCGGGGGACCGCCCGGATCTGATGCTGGTCTATTCCCCGCCGCTGTTTTTGGGCCTCACCGCGGCGTGGGCGGGCGCCATCTGGGATTGTCCGTTTATTTTCTGGGTCAATGACCTCTGGCCCAGGGCCGCGCTTTCCTTGAACTTCATGCAGGAAGGCCCGTTGTACCGGTGGGCCTGCGCGCTGGAGAGCTATATTTACCGGCGTGCGGCCCGTATTTTCGTGTACTCCGGGCAGATGCTGGAAGAAGTGGTGCGGGGGGGCGCCAGCCGGGCCAAGCTGGAATGTCATCCTCTGTGGATCGATACCCGGGTCTTTCATCCAGACCCTGAGGGTGCGGCGCAGGTGCGGCAGGAATATGGCTGGCAGGGCAAATTTGTGGTCCTGTACGGGGGGAATCTGGGCCTGGCCCAGGGTCTGGATGTCCTGATTGAGAGCGCCAGGCTGCTCAGGGATAACCAGGACATCTATTTTGTGCTGCTGGGGGGCGGGGTCGCAAAGGACAACCTGGCCGACCTGGTGGCTGAATACCGTCTGGGCAACGTGGAGTTTATCCCTCACCGGCCCAAGGAGCAGGTGCCCGCCTTCTTTTCTGCGGCTGACCTGCTGTTTGCCCACCTGAAAGCCGCCCCCCACCGGGTGGGCACGGTTCCGGAAAAAATCCTGGCCTACATGGCCTGCGGCCGGCCGGTGCTCATGGCGGCCCAGGAGGGCGCGGCCCTGGAAGTCATCAGAAAGCATCGCTGCGGCCTGACAGCCCCGCCCGACAACCCGGAGGCCGTGGCCCAGGCCATCCTGTCGCTTTACCAAGACCCCTCCCGGGTGGAGCCCCTGGGAAGGGCGGGGCGGCGGGCGGTGGCAAGCCATTTTGCCGGGCCGGTGGTGCTAACGGCCATGGAAGCCAGCATGGTGAATCTGGCCGGGGTGTCATAGGGCAGATCCATGGGCGGCCGTCAGGATAATCCTTCCGCAACTGCGCGCCTCCTCGCCTCCGCCGAACGGCATCCGGGCTGTTTATCCCTGTTGTGCACCGATCACGACGTTTACCTGGCCCGGCAATATCACCTGCAGGTCAGGCAAGGGGGCGGGTTGCCGGATGCGCTCCTGGCGGCGCTTCCGGTGCATTGGACGAGGGCACAGGCGGCCCGGCTGCGCTATGTGCGCCGCTTGGGACGCCTGTGGGTGCGGGAGCTGATACAGATTGACCAAGATCATCTGCTGGCGGTGGTGCAAAGGCGGCTGATACGCCTGCATCGGGCCAGCGGCGAGATGGAAGAAGTGTTCCGGGTACGGGACGGCGGCAGACCCAAAGGATTAGCGGTCACTCCCCAGGGCTGGATTTTTTCCGGGGAATATTGGGACAACCCCCGGCGCCGACCTCTGCGCATCTGGGGCAGTGCCGACGGCGGCCGGTCCTGGGAACTCATGCATACCTTGTCGGCGGGCCGCGCCAAGCACATTCACAACCTGGTTTGGGACGAGTACCGCCAGGGGATGTGGGTGCTGACCGGGGACGGCGACGGTGAGTGCGCTTTTCTGTTTACCCCGGATCTGTTTCACACGGTCACCGAAGTGGGCCGGGGAGGGCAACAGTGGCGGGCGGTGCACTGCTTCTGCCGCCCCGAGGGGCTGTATTACAGCACCGATACGGAACGGGATCAGAACTGGCTGATCTTTTTGGATACGGCCAGCCTGCACAGCCGGAAAATCCGGCCCATGCCGGGAAGTTGTATCTATGCGACCCGAATGGCCGGCCGGTATTTTCTGTCCACCTCGGTGGAGCCCAGCACAATAAACCATTACCCCAACGCGGTGTTATGGTCGTCCCCCGATCTGGAAAACTGGGAGAAAGTCCTGGAGATGGAAAAAGACTGGCTACCCGGGGAATACTTCGGTTTCGGCAGCATCATGCTCCCCCGGGTGCAGGGCGGGTGCGATAAGCTGGTATTTTCCGCCATCGCAGTAAGAAAATATGATTTTATGACGTTTGTTGTGGAGCCCGACGTTCTGGACGGGGACCTTTCAGCGTGAAACCTGCCATGGTCACAAGTCAACTGCCCCCCTTGCGCATCCTGGTGATGGATGGCCGCATCCAGTCCTGCCTGCCGGTTATTAAGGCCCTGCGCACCAGGGGCCACCAGGTGACTATTGCTGAATCCGATCCCCTGTGCGTGGGATTTTTTTCCCGGTATCCGGGTGAACGCTGGCGGCATCGTGATCCCCGCCGGGATCCCGGGGGCTTTGTCGATGATCTGCGGCGCAAACTGTCCACCGGCCGCTTTGATGTGCTCATTCCCATACTGGATGTCACCGCGGAACTGGTTTCCCGCCACAAGCAGGAGCTGGAACAATATGTCCGCATCCCCCTGGCGGACTATCCTGTCTTCATGCGAGCCCGGGATAAATCCCAAACCATGAGGATAGCCCGGGATCTTGGTCTCCCGTGCCCCAAAACCTATTTCCCTGAAGATTCCCCCCTGGAAGAAATCGCCGGGCAGGTTGATTACCCGGTGCTCATCAAGCCCAACTTCAGTGTCGGCGCCCGGGGCATGATGAAAGTCCGCAATGCAGAGGATCTCCAGCGGCTGTATCCCCTGGTGGTGCGGCAATACGGCCCGTGCACTGTCCAGGAGTTCATTCCGCAAACCGACCTGCAATATAAGGCCGAATTTTTTCTGGATCAGCGAGGGGCCGTGAAGACCTGCGTGGTTTACAGTAAAATGCGCTATTTTCCGCTGGCAGGGGGGGTGAGCGCCCTGAATTGTACGGTGTCGCGGGATGATGTCCGGGGTTTGGGCACTGCTCTTCTCAAGGCCATGAACTGGTATTCCTACGCCGATATCGACCTGATCGCAGACCCCCGGGACGGCCAGGTCAAAATCATGGAAGTAAATCCGCGGATTACCGGCAGCGTGAAGATTTGTTTTGCTTCGGGCGTTGATTTTGCCGATATGCTGGTGCGCCTGGCCATGGGCTGTGAAATTCCTTCTGTCGACCACTATCAACCGGGGATTTATCTCCGGCATCCCGGCCTTGACCTGATGTGGTTTTTAGCCTCACCTGACCGGTTCAAGGCCGAACCAAGCTGGTTTCGGTTTTTTGGCAAGAACTTACATTATGAAGTCCTCAGTATTGCCGATCCAGGGCCGACCATTGCCTATACGTTGGCGAACCTCAGAGACTTATTTTCCCCAGAAGCCCGGCGCTACAAATATCAGAGGAGCTTTCTGGAAGGGGGATAACTTGTCCCTGACGACACAGGTATGTACGCGTCTTATCTCTGCGTCTCTGCGGTACGTCTGTTAAACCGCGGGAAGGCAAGAGGATGAGTGATTGATTAAGTCGCCTCACATTCCGGCGGGGGGCTTTGGGGTAAGAGAAATTTGCTGGTGGGACCGGTTGCTTGAAGAATTTCGGAGAACACGTTAACCTGCTTACCTTCGATATCGAAGATTGGTTCCATACGTCTGCCCTGCGTCGGTTTATTGATGAGAAAAGCTGGGACAATCTGGAATCGCGGGCCGTGGAAAACGTCCGCCTGATCCTGGCATTATTGGCAGAGCATCGAACCAGGGCCACTTTTTTTGTCCTGGGGTGGATGGCTGAACGTTATCCCCAACTCGTGCAGGAAATTGCTTGGGCCGGCCACGAAATCGCCAGCCATGGGTACCGCCACCGGCTCATTTACGAGCTGGACCGGGAGACGTTCCGGGAATATGTGCGGCGCTCCAAGCAGTTGTTGGAGGATTTGACAGGGCAGCCCATAGCAGGCTATCGGGCCACCAGCTTTTCCATCGTCAAGAATACCCTCTGGGCGTTGGATATTCTCCGGGAGTCCGGGTTTCTGTATGATGCCAGCATGTTTCCGGTGCGACACGACATTTACGGCATTGAGGGGTTTCCCCGCTTCCCGTTTGTGCTGGCCAACGGCCTCATTGAGATTCCCGCCTCCACCCTGAGGGCGGGGGGGAGGAATTTTCCCTTCGCGGGCGGGGGCTACTTGCGTTTGTATCCTTACCGGGTAACTCAAAAAGGCATTCAGCGCCTGAATCGGGACGGCGATCCCGCGGTAATCTATCTGCATCCCTGGGAGCTTGATCCTGATTGCCCCCGGGTGGCGGGAACCGATTGGCGCACCAGATTTCGTCAATACGTGAACCTGGACAAAACCAAATCAAGATTAACCAGGTTATTAACGGATTTTACCTTCATGCCGGTCATTGATTATATTAACCGGGGGGATTTTTTTGAAGCAGATCATTCAAAGTTATAAGGACGGGAAAATCAGACTCGCCGAGGTGCCGGAGCCGGCCTGTAAGCCGGGCGGCGTTCTGGTGCAGAACCGGGCCTCGCTCATCAGCGTCGGCACTGAGAAGCTGATGATCGAGATGGGCAAAAAGAGTCTCCTGGGCAAGGCCCGGGCCCGGCCCGACTTGGTGCGCCAGGCTTTTGCCAAGGCCCAGAAAGAAGGCTTTGTCAGCGTCTTCAAGGAAGCCATGCACCGCCTGGATGAGCCGGTGCCGCTGGGCTACAGCGCGGCTGGCGTGGTGCGCGAGGTCGGCGCGGGGGTCTATGACGTGAAACCCGGCGACCGGGTGGCAGTTATGGGGGCCGGCTTCGCCTCCCACGCCGAAGTGGTCTGGGTGCCGGAAAATCTTTGCGTGCCTATCCCTGCAGGCGTGAGCTTTGAAGCCGCGGCCTTCAGCATGGTGAGCTGCATCGCCCTGCACGGCGTCCGGGAGGCGGCCCTCACTTTAGGGGAGAAGGCGGTGGTCATCGGTCTGGGTCTGTTGGGGCTGATCACCGTGCAGCTTTTGACCACGCAAGGCTGCCGGGTCATCGGCGTTGATCTGGACCGGAAGAAATGCGATCTGGCCCAGGTCCTCGGGGCGGACCTGGCGCTGGTCCCGGGCAAAGATAATGTGGAAGAGGCAGTGGCCAATGTTACCCAGGGCATGGGCGCGGATGCGGTGCTCATTGTGTCGGCCAGCAAGGATAACCGGCCAATTTTGTTGGCCGAAGCCGTGGCCCGGGAACGGGCCCGGTTGGTGCTGGTGGGGGTGGCGGATCTCCACCTGACCAGAAAGACTTTCTGGACCAAGGAACTGCTTTTTTCGGTGTCCCGGGCGGCCGGTCCCGGCAGCATCGAACCACGGTACGAAGCCAAGGGCTTTGATTATCCCCTGCCGTACGTGCGTTGGACCGAAGGCCGCAACCTGGCGGCGTGTCTCGATTTTTTAGCCCAGGGCAAACTGCGGGTGGACAGCCTTGTCACCCATCGCTTTCCCATTGCTGAGGCCCTCAAGGCCTATGACCTCATTTTGGGAAATAAGGAACCCTATATCGGGGTGCTGATCACGTATCCCCAAGAACAGGCCGGGGCCGCCACCCGGAGAGAGGCCCGCACCCATTGGCTCAAGCTCCCGGTGTCCCCAACGTCCGCGAGAACCACGCCAACGGTGGGATTGATCGGCGGGGGGAAGTTTACCAGGAATATTCTGATGCCGGCCCTGCAAAAGATTCAGGGGGTGCAACTGGGCGGCGTGGCCACCACTTCCGGAGTGAGTTCTCAGCACCTGGCGCAAAAATACGGCTTTTCCTTTGCCACCACGGATTACCGGGAGATCCTCCAGGATGAGCACATCAACCGGGTCATCATCACCACACCCCACCATCTCCACGGGCGCCAGGTGCTGGCAGCCCTGCAGGCCGGCAAGCACGTCTTCGTGGAAAAACCCCTCTGCCTGACAGAAGAGGAGCTGGCCGCCATCGAGGCAGCCTATGACGGCTCCCGGATGCTCATGGTGGGGTTTAACCGGCGGTTTGCGCCGCTCACCGCCGAACTCAAGAAGATGCTGGCCGGCCGGACCACCCCCTTGGTCATGACCTACCGGGTCAATGCCGGCTACATTCCCGACGACAGTTGGGTGCATGACCCGGCGGTGGGCGGGGGGCGCCTCCTGGGTGAAGTTTGCCATTTTATTGATTTTTTGCAGTTTATGGCTGAGTCTGAGCCGGTTCAGGTCTATACTGCATCCATCGATGGCGATACCGGGAAATACCGCCGGGATGATAATATGGCCATTACTCTTACCTTTGCCGATGGTTCGGTGGGCTCCATTCTCTACACGGCCAAAGGCTCCAAAGGCTTCTGTCGGGAACGGTTCGAGGTTTACGGCGAAGAATCGGTGGGGGTCATCGAAGATTTTCGTCTGGGCCAGATCGTCCGGGGCGGCGCCAGCCGCAGAATCAAGAAACTGTCCATGGACATGGGTTATGCCCGGGAGCTGGAATTTTTCGTGAAACCGGCGTCAGACCAGCCCGATTATCACCGCCGGCTTTTTGCGGGTCTGGTGGGGTCGACGCGGGCCTCTATCAGGGCTTGGGAATCATTCCAGACGGGAAAGGTCATGAAGATTTGATCCGGCACCCTTCATCTCCGCGCACTCTGCGTCTCTTGGGCGATGGCTTGACCCGCAAAGACGCAAAGCACACAGAGGATAATTATGCGCCGGAAGTTCTGTCGTTCTGTCTATTTTTTACTTTCCAAGGGACATGGGAGTTAAAGGATGACTAGCAAAGATTACCTGGAATACTACCAGGACAAAACCATTCTGGTCACCGGCGGGGCCGGGGCCATCGGCAGCAATCTGACCAAAGCCCTGGGGGAGTTGGGGGCCAGGTTAGTTTTGGTTCTGGACGACCTTTCCTCGGCGTCCCGGTGGAATGTGCCCTCCCTGGCCAACGTCCTGTTCATCGAGGGGAGTATCCTGGACGAAGTGGAGCTGAAACGGGTCTTTTTTGAGGGTCCCGACCTGGTGTTCCACCTGGCCGCGCTCTTTGCCAATCAGAATTCCATCGATCACCCCGAAACCGACCTCCTGGTGAACGGTTTAGGAACACTGAGACTCTTGCAATATTCCCAACTTTCCGGGGTCAAACGCTTTGTCTACGCCTCCTCGGGGTGTTCCATTTATGGCAGCAGCGCGCCCTTGCCTCTCACGGAAGAATTCATGTCCCTGCACCTGAGCAGCCCCTACCAGATCACCAAGATGCTGGGGGAGCTTTACGGCAATTTTTTCCAGCATCACTACCATCTGCCGGTGGTCAAGGCCCGGTTTTTTAATTCCTACGGGCCGGGTGAGGTGCCGGGCCAATACCGCAACGTCATACCGAACTTCATCTATATGGCCATGCAGGGACAGCCGCTCCCCATAACGGGGACTGGCGAGGAAACCCGGGACTTCACCTTTGTGGGGGACATTGTGGACGGGCTTTTACGGGCTGGTTATTATGAGAATGCCGTCGGCCAGGAATTCAATCTCGCCTCGGGGGTGGAAACCCGGATAATCGACTTGGCAAACATGATTAACACCGCGGTGGGTAATACCGCGGGGGTGACCTTCAACCCCCGGCGCAAGTGGGATACCAAGCCCCGCCTGTTGGCCTCGGTGGAACGAGCCCAAGAGTTGATCGGCTACCAGCCCCATACCCCGTTTCCCGAAGGCCTGAAAAAAACCGTGGCCTGGTTCCGGGACAAATGGGACCTGATCGCGGCTGACGCGCGTTTCGGCCCGGGGATGTCGTCCGCGGTGCGCCAGGTGGTCTGCAAGGCATAAGTGAAAAAGATACTTCTTATTTTCGGCACGCGCCCCGAGGCCATCAAGATGGCCCCGCTGGCCTTGCGTCTGAAAGCTGCCGGCGATTTTGACGTCCGCATCGCGGTCACGGCCCAGCACCGCCAGATGCTGGACCAGGTGCTGGAGATTTTCGCCATCGTCCCGGACTTCGATCTGGATCTCATGACCCAGAACCAGGACCTGTTTGACGTCACCGCGCGGGTTCTTTTGGGGCTAAGAGATGTCCTTAGGCTGGAGCGCCCCGAGATGATCCTGGTGCACGGGGATACCACCACCACGTTGGCTGCGGCGCTGGCGGCCTATTATTGCCAGATCCCGGTGGGCCATGTGGAGGCCGGGCTGCGCACCCGGGACAAATACCGGCCTTATCCTGAGGAACTGAACCGCCATCTCACCGGGGTCATCACCGATTATCATTTTGCGCCCACCCCCTGGGCCCGGGATAACCTGCTGGCTGAAGGTGTCCCGCCAGAGCGCGTCTGGGTCACGGGCAACACGGTCATCGACGCCCTCAGAATAATTCACCGACAGGTGGAGGGCGAGAAAGATGCCTGGCTGCATGATCTGGCCCACAAATACTCGCTAGCGTTGGATGACCGACGCCTTATTCTGGTCACCGGCCATCGCCGGGAAAACTTCGGCGAGGGCTTCAGGAACATTTGCCTGGCCCTGCGGAATCTGGCCGAGCAGTATCAGGATGTCCACATCATTTATCCGGTCCACCTGAATCCCAACGTACAGGGGCCGGTTTATGAAATTCTTGGCTCTTCCGGCCAGGACATTCGGGAGGCGGGGGCCGCCTGGCACACAGAGATGCAGGGCGGCGGCCGCCTGTCGCTGTTGCCGCCCCTGGACTATGCGCCCTTTGTTTTTCTGATGAGCCGCAGTTACCTGGTGCTCACCGATTCGGGAGGTATCCAGGAAGAGGCCCCGGCCCTGGGAAAGCCGGTCCTGGTGATGCGGGATGTCACCGAACGGCCCGAAGGGGTGTGGGCGGGGACGGTCAAGCTGGTGGGACCGGACCGCCACCGCATCCTGGCAGGCGTCAAGGAACTCCTGGATGATGAGAATAACTACGCGGCCATGGCCCGAGCCAAGAATCCCTATGGGGACGGCTGGGCGGCCAACCGCATTGTTGAGGTTCTTGCCAGTCTCCTGTAAGGAAAAAAGCCACCCTGTTTGGCTGGCTGTTGAAAAACAACCGAAAGAGGGAATTTGTCAGGCTTTCCAGCCTGTGCAAGCGCAGGCTGAAGCCTGCGGCTACATTTTGCAAAAGGCTCAAGGGAAAGATTTTTCAACAGCCTGTTAGAAGTGATATCCAACACCTGCCTGGATGCTAAACAGATTGAATTGAGGCGAAAACTTCAGTCGGTGGGTGAAACCTTCGGCATCAAGATCATATGAGAGCGAGGGTTGATAATATCGATACTTAACAGAGGTTTCAAAGGATATGGCGCGGCCGGGTGGCCCGTTTTTCCTGGTGAACAGAAATCTCACGCCCAGTTCTGTTTCCAGACCGGGAGTGACGACCGTTGTATACGATAATGGCACTGTTCTATCTTCTGAACCGTATATGGGAATAACCTCAAAAGCACTTGGCTGAAATCTGAAATTCGGGCTGATACCGGTAATAAACAGGGCTGGCCCCACCGCCACGTAAGGCTGCACCTTGCCAAAGGGAACTTTTTCCGTGGGAAAGAAGCCATAACGGCAAGCGAACATAAAGGCCAATGAGGTGATTGATGAGCCTCTGTTCACGGAGAATTGATACTGTTGGTAGTGCGGGTAAGGACTTGGAAAGATGTTCATCCTCCGAGTCCCTATGGTTTTGTCAACAAGGGCCGATTTATCGAAGCCATTATAGCTAAGATCCAGGTAAAAACCCAGATACTTCATCCAATCAGGGAAATCCAACTGGGGGAAACCTTGCTTGCTAAACCAGATACCTGCCTTGCCTCCAAACAGGAAAGATGATATCAAGGTCCTGGGAAATTCAAGACTGGTGTTAAACGGCCCCTTGTAATTAGGATTGAAATTGAGCTCCAGCGGGTTCGGAGAGGTTACAGCAAAGTTGTTACCGAAATACATTTCGACATACATTTCCGCCGGGGCCGTTCCGGCCGTTAAAGCGATGAGTCCCAGGGCCATAACGAACACCGTTATTTTTTTCATTGGCTTCGCCCCCCAACATTTTCCCAGGCATGTTAGCAAAAATACTCCGGAGGATAAACCTTTTTTGCGGGGTTAGGGCGGTTATTTTCAAGCCAAAACCAAATCCAAATTCGTTGAGAAGGGAACTCCTCCGATATTTCTGTGCCGGCTCCGGCACTCTTCACAAAGGATGATATCAATGTCAGAGACAAAGCGTGCGATGATCACCGGTATTACCGGACAGGACGGCAGCTATCTGGCGGAATTGCTCTTGTCCAAGGGCTATGAGGTGCATGGCCTGATCCGCCGGGCCAGCACTTTCAACACCTCCCGGCTCGAGCATCTCTATGTGGACCCCCATGAGCCGGGGGCCCGGTTTTTCCTGCACTACGGCGACCTGAGCGATGCCGGCCAGCTTACCAACTTGATCTATAATGTGCAGCCTCAGGAAATCTATCACTTGGCGGCTCAGAGCCACGTGCGGGTAAGCTTCGACGTCCCCGAGTACACCGGCGATATCACCGGTCTGGGCTTGACCAGGATATTGGAGGCCATCCGGCGCAGCGGCATTGCCACCAGGTTTTATCAGGCCTCTTCCAGTGAGCTTTTCGGGGATGCGCCCCCGCCGCAGAATGAAGACACGCCTTTCCGGCCCCGCAGCCCGTATGCCGCCGCCAAACTCTATGCCTATTGGATGGTGCGCAATTACCGGGAGGCTTACGGGATCTTTGCGGTGAACGGCATTCTCTTCAACCATGAATCCCCGCGCCGGGGAGAAACCTTCGTGACCCGGAAGATTACCCGGGCTGCGGCCCGCATCAAGCTCGGGCTGCAGAAAAAGCTGTATCTCGGCAACCTGGAGGCAAAAAGGGACTGGGGATATGCCCCTGAATACGTGGAGGCCATGTGGCTGATGCTGCAACAGGACAGGCCCGAGGACTTTGTCATCGCCACCGGTGAGTCTCATTCCGTCCGGGAATTTTTAGAGGCAGTGTTCTCCCATATTGATCTGGATTGGCGGGAGTATGTGGAAATTGATCCCCGGTATTTCCGGCCCACGGAGGTGGAAAGTCTCCGGGGAGACGCCAGCAAAGCCAAACAGCGCCTGGGTTGGGAGCCCCGGGTGACCTTCAGCGAACTGGCCCGCCTGATGGTGGAGGCGGATCTGCAGGCTCTCCTGGAGCTGCGGCAATGTCATGATGTTATCCGGCACATGGCCAAAGAGAATCTGACCGGAAACGCCAGGAAATAAAATTATGCGGATCGGTATAGGTTATTGGGTATATGCAGCACCCTGCGTTCTCAGCGTCCCGGCGCTCAAAAGCATCACCGCAGAGACGCTGAGGGCGCAGAGATGAACCCGGCCGCAGCTTGGCGGATGACCTCGATGAGGCGCTCCTGATCGTTTGTTGTGAGATATGGATGCATGGGCAGGGAAAATATCCGGGCAGCGGCGGCCTCGCTCACCGGAAAATCCCCCGGTCCATACCCCAGGTCCCGAAAAACCTCCTGCAGGTGCAAGGGCTTGGGGTAGTAAACAGCCGTGGGCACTCCGGCCTGCTGCAGCTTGACGCGGATCAGATCGCGGGCCTCGCTCTCCACGGAATATTGGGCCCAAACCGAGGTGCAGCCCGGGGCCACTTCGGGCACTGCCACCACCTCTTTGAGGCCCTGGTGATAGCGCCGGGCGATTTCCTGGCGGGCCGCCACCTCCTCGTCAAATATATCCAGCTTGGCCAAAAGGATCGCGGCCTGCAGGGTGTCAAGGCGCCCGTTGATTCCCAGGCGCACGTGATCATAACGGTCGGCTCCCTGGCCGTGGTTGCGGATGGACATTAAAATTGCCGCCAGATCATGGTCATCAGTGAGCACTGCGCCGCCGTCACCGTACCCGCCCAAGGGTTTGGCAGGAAAGAAGGAGGTGGCCGCCGCCTCTGCCAGGGCCCCCGCCTGTCGGCCATGGTACGTGGCCCCGAAGGACTGGGCCGCATCCTCCAGGACAAAGAGGCCGTGATCCCGGGCCAGGGCGCTGATGCGGTCATAATCGGCCGGCTGGCCGAAAAGGTCCACGGCAATGACGCCCCGAGGGGTGAGACCTGCGGTTCGTGCATGCCCGGCGAAATTGACGAGCGCCTCTTGCAGGGCTTCAGGGTCTACATTGTAGGTTGCAGGGTCGATATCCACGAACACGGGGGTGGCGCCCAGCAACCGGACCACCTCGGCGGTGGCGATAAAAGTGAAGGGCGTGGTGAAGATGGCGTCCCCCGGCCCCACGCCTTTGGCCATCAGAATCATGAGCAGGGCGTCGGTCCCGGAGGAGCAGGTGACAGCATGTCTCACCCCGACGCAGGCGGCCAGACGCTTTTCCAACTCCGCCACTTCCGGCCCCAGGATATATTGCCCGTGGGCCAGGACCCGGCGGACATTCTCCGTGATCCGGTCTTGGATTTTTCTTTGCTGGGCCTCAAGATCAATAAAGGGCAATGGCTTTGTCATGGTCGCACCGATCTCCGGGCATGGCGACGCAGGGAAATCTTTCCCTCGGCGCCCTCTGCGTCTGTGCGGTCTCTCTTTTTCCCCGCAGAGCCGCAGAGAACGGCATAGGAGTCTTTATCGGGATTCAGTATGGGTTTAGTGTTTTGAGTAGTATAAGGTAAAATCTGGCAAAGAGCTATTCTTCCTGATGAGGTGACCAAAGGCCCCATGGCAAATGCCGCCAGGTTCGTCTCCGTCATCATGCCCTGCCGTGATGAGGAAAAATATATTGCGGAGGCGCTCGCCTCCCTCGTGGCGGGCGATTATCCCCAGGACCGCCTGGAGGTGCTGGTGGTGGATGGCATGAGCACCGACGCCACCCGCAGGATCGTCACGGAGTTTGCCGGGGAGCATCGGTTTATTCGGCTTCTGGACAACCCCCGAAGAATCACCCCCGCCGCTCTGAATATCGGCATCAGCCAGGCCCGGGGCGACCTTATTGTCCGGGTGGATGCCCACAGCACGTATCCGCCGGACTATATTTCGAGCCTGGCGGCCTGGCAGGAAAAAACCGAAGCAGACAATGTGGGCGGCGCCTGGAGCATTCTTCCCGGAGGCGACACGCCCATGGCCAAAGCCATCGCGGTGGGTTTGGCCCAACCCTTCGGCGCCGGCAATGCCTATTATCGTTTCGGCGTCACCGAACCTCGCTGGGTGGATACCGTGCCCTTCGGTTGCTACCCCCGGAAGGTGTTCTCATGGATCGGGACTTTTGACGAAGACCTGGTGCGCAACCAGGACGACGAGTTCAATATGCGCCTCAGGAAACACGGCGGCCGCATCCTCCTGGTGCCGGGTCTGGCGGTGGATTATTACGCCCGGGAAAACCTCCCCAAGCTGGCGCGCATGTATTACCAGTATGGTTATTTCAAGCCTTTAGTGGCCAAAAAATTGGGAATGGTTCTGGGATTACGCCAACTTATGCCGCCGCTGCTGGTTTTTTCCCTGGCGGTCGGTCTCCTCCTGGGCTGGTTGTTTCCTGTCCTCGGAGTGTTGGGATTCCTGATTTTCCTGACATATGTTCTGGCAGATGTGATCAGTGCCTGGTTTGCAGGCAGCCGTCTGGGTCCGGCGGTGACTGCCTGTCTTACCCTGGTTTTTCCCACCCTGCACTTCAGTTATGGTCTGGGGTTTTTAAAAGGTCTTCTGGACTTTGTGGTTGTGGGGAAGCCAGCCGGAAAAGCAGGAAACGACCTGCCCCTGTCACGCTAATCCGGTTGAATTGCCGGAACATCCCGGCAAAAATACCTTTTTGCTCCGGAGAAACCCGAAGAACCCTGATAATGCCAAGACCTGAGATCAAAGAAAGCATTTCCCCTTGGGCGGCCGAAACCGCACGCCTCAGGGCCGCCTATGCCCGCCGGCAGTGCGGCGATTTGTATTCCTGGTTTCAGCCGGCGTACCTCTTCCATATCCAGCAGAGGGAATGTCGGGTGCTTGACCTGTTGCGGGACCTGGGACTGAGCCGGCTGGAAGGGCGGAAAATACTCGAAGTAGGCTGCGGCACAGGCTTATGGCTGGGAGAATTTATCAAATGGGGGGCCGGCCCGGAGAACCTTACCGGCATTGATCTGCTTGCCGAGCGCCTGGTTGCGGCCCGGTTAACATTGCCTCCCAGGGTGGGGCTGCTGCAAGCCAACGCCGCTTCCCTCCCTTTTCCCGCCGGCGCCTTCGACCTGGTGCTGCAATCCACGGTGTTCACCTCCATTCTGGATGCCGTTATGAAACAGGCGGTGGCCAAAGAGATGCTCCGGGTCCTGAAGCCCCGGGGTCTCATCCTGTGGTATGATTATCATTGCAACAATCCCTGGAATAACGCGGTGCGGGGCGTAAAAAAAAAGGAAATACACGCTCTTTTCCCCGGCTGCCGGATAAGACTTGCGCGTGTTACCCTGGCCCCACCCCTGACCCGCCTCCTGGCCCCATATTCCTTCCTGCTCTGTGCCTTCCTGGAAAAACTCCGGTTTCTTAATACCCATTATTTGGGAGTCATTGGCAAATAGCGTGATGGGCTAAGTACCTGTGCAGCCCGAGGAAGGCCGGTGTCAGGGATACTGTGCCACCGGTATCAGGTATGCTGGGAAAACCAGAGGCTTTCCGCTAAAAATCCAAACAACTGGGCAGAAGAGAGATGCTCAGAAACACGCAGACATCCATTTTTGTCAGCGAGGGAGAGGCCAATCTTCATCATGAGCACATTGTTCATGAACGCCTGGCCTGCCACACCCCTGGACCGCTGCAAAGATGGTCCATGTCCCTATCCTTGAGGAGGTGGCGATGAAACACCAGCTTATCCGGATATCGGGAGCCTTCTGCATTCTGCTGTTAGCGGCGATGGCCACGGCCGGGACCTGGAGCCCGAATAACTTTTTTTACCAGCCCTCTTTAGGGGCTCGAGGACCCGCCGAAAAAAACAACTTCGATGCCGGCCTTAACAGGGTCGATGCCCATCTGGGCAAATACAAGACTCTGGGTGATCCCGGCTACGGCACCCTGGCAGAGGCACTCACCACCATAGGGAGCAGCAATGTCACCCTGACCATCCCCGCCGGGACGGTTACCGTGGCCAGTAATACCACCATCGGCAATAACATTGCCCTCCGGGTCTTCAAAGGAGGGCAATTTACGGTGAACAGCGGGG
>Ga0078972_1004950_pt1 | contig 35001 bp, 24 predicted proteins | sample YelNatPaOPGAMG01_FD_67568 | JGI IMG/M metagenome (GOLD analysis project Ga0078972, IMG submission 67568) | Hot spring thermophilic microbial communities from Obsidian Pool, Yellowstone National Park, USA - OP-RAMG-01 (SPADES assembly) (version 2) | ecosystem: Environmental > Aquatic > Thermal...
GGAGAGCAGGCTGCGCCTGGCTGACGAACATGGCCTGCAGGTGGCCATTCACGCCATCGGAGACAGAGCCAACGCTCTGATACTGGATATCATGGAGAAAATAATTAAGGAGAACGGACCATGTGACAGAAGATGGAGAATTGAGCATGCCCAGCATCTCAGAAAAGAAGATATCGCCCGTCTGGCCAGACTGGGTTTAATTGCTTCCATGCAGCCTTACCAGGCCATTGATGACGGCTGCTGGGCCGAAAAAAAGATAGGTGCGGAGCGGGCGAAAACCACCTATGCTTTTCGTTCACTTCTGGAAGCTGGTACCACTCTGGTTTTTGGCTCAGACTGGACAGTGGCGCCTCTTGACCCCCTGGCCGGGATTTATGCTGCCGTGACCAGAAGAACGCTGGAAGGGAAAAATCCTCAGGGCTGGATTCCTGAAGAAAAAATAACGGTGGAGCAGGCTGTTCAAGCCTACACCAGCAAAGCAGCCCTGAGCGAGTTTTCAGAAAAAGAGAAGGGAACTTTACAGGCCGGCAAGCTAGCAGACCTGGTGGTGATTGACCGCGATGTCTTTAGCCTTCCGCCAGAAGATATAATCAAAGCCAGAGTCCTTTTAACCATGGTTGATGGTCAGGTGGTTTTTCAGGATGAGCACAGCGGGCTTCTAAAATGAACAGCATCCTCAAACCTAAGGAAAAGATTAAACAACTTTTAAGAAATTATCCGAGAGAACGAAATCATCTGATAAATTTCCTGCATCTGGTCCAGGCTGAATTCGGCTACCTTCCAGAAGAAGTAGTAGAATCTCTCTCAGAACATTTTTCTGTCTCACCGGCGGAAATTTTTGGGGTGGCGACTTTTTATGCTTCATTCAGAATAGACCGGCCGGCAGAACATGAAATCCAGGTTTGTCAGGGAACAGCCTGCCATGTTCGGGGTGCAGAAGCTATCCTGGAAGAATTTTCCCGTGAGCTGCAAAAAAAATTTGGGGTGGAAGAGTGGCCGAACAAGGTGTCTTTGAAAAAGGTAAATTGTCTTGGCTGCTGTGCAATCGGGCCGGTAGCTATGGTTGATGGAGAGGTGGTATCAAAAATCACGCCAGCCAGAGTAAAGGAAATTGTCAGGCGGCTGGCTCAAGGCCAGAGCAACAAAAACGAAAAAGAAAACTTTGCCCAAGGGATCAAACAGAATTAAGATGAAGAAATTTATTTCCCTGAACCAGTTGCAGACTTATGTTCAGAGCTGTCTTGATAGACGTCAGCCAGAGAGGATTATTTCTCTGTCGGCGGCCAGCTGCGGCCGGGCTTCTGGTGCTCTGAAAATTGCTTCTGCCTTTGAGAGATATTTAGAAGAATTCAAGCTAAGCGACAAAATCAAGCTAAAACTAACTGGCTGCCACGGTTTCTGCCAGCTGGAGCCAGATATAATTATATTTCCCGAAGGATATTTTTATGCCAGCCTTAAACCTGAACAGGTACCAGAAATTCTGGAAAAAACAGTGGTCGAGGGGAAATTCCTGGATGAATTTGCCCTGGTCTACCCGGGAAGCGGGAAAAATATCAGGCGCGTCCTTGAACTTCCTCTATACCAGAAACAATTGCGCTGGCTGCTTGATGTCCACCTGGACCTTGACCCGCTCAGCCTCGATGATTATTTTGCCCACGGTGGTTTTTCTGCCCTGCTCAAAGTTTTAATGGATGGCAGCCAGGAAAAAGTGATTGACCTCGTCACTGCCTCCGGGCTCAGAGGACGCGGTGGAGCCGGCTTCCCCACCGGCTTGAAGTGGCGTTTGGCCAGGAAAACAGAGAGTCAGGAAAAATATCTGATATGTAACGGTGATGAAGGAGACCCGGGAGCTTACATGGACCGCGGGCTGCTGGAGAGCAATCCCTTTAGTGTAGTGGAAGGAATGATTATCGGAGGATATGCCACAGGCGCCCGGAAAGGGTTTATCTACATCCGTCAGGAATATCCACTGGCCGTGGCCAGAATGGAAGCAGCCCGGCAAAGCTGCTATCAGGCTGGTTTGCTGGGTGAGAAAATACTCGGAACAGAATTTTCTTTTGACCTGGAAATTATTCGCGGCGCCGGAGCTTTTGTTTCGGGTGAGGAAACAGCCCTGATAGCTTCTGTTGAAGGACGGAGGGCTTTTCCCCGGCAGAGGCCGCCCTTTCCGGTAGTTAGCGGACTTTTTGGGCAGCCGACCGTAATCAACAACGTGGAAACCTGGGCCAATGTGCCCCTGATTATTCGCCAAGGACCAGAGTGGTTCAGCCAGGTGGGCACGACCACCAGTAAAGGCACAAAAATATTTTCGCTGGTTGGTCAGGTCAAGTTTACCGGACTGGTAGAAGTACCTCTGGGCATAAGCATAAGTGAAGTGGTCCAGGAGATTGGGGGTGGAGCACCGAAGGGGAGAAAAATAAAAGCTGTACAAACAGGAGGTCCTTCTGGTGGCTGTTTGCCGGTCAGTATGTTTAACCTGCCCCTGGATTATGAAGCCTTGCAGGCCGCCGGAACCATCATGGGTTCAGGGGGTATGATTGTCCTTGACGATTCCACCTGCCTGGTGGACCTGGCCCTTTATTTTCTGAGGTTTGCTGCCAGTGAATCCTGCGGCAAGTGTGCGCCCTGCCGGCTGGGAACGGCTCAGATGGTGGATATTCTGGAGAGGATAACAAGAGGCGAAGGCCAGCTTGCCGACCTGGAGCAGCTCAACAAGCTGGGCCGGGTCATGCAGAAAGGTTCTCTCTGCGGACTTGGCAGAACCGCGGCCAATCCAGTGCTCAGCGGGCTGCGTTATTTTCGGGAAGAATTTGAAAGGCACGTGCTGGAAAAACAATGTCCGGCGCTGGTCTGCCGGAAGCTTATAACCTACGCCATTGACCGGGAAAAATGTCGCCGTTGTTACCTTTGCCTGAAAAATTGTCCTTTTGGGGCCATAAAAAAAGAACCTGACGGCTGGCCTTACGTGGATGAAGAGTTATGCCAGTCTTGTGGCCTCTGCCTGAACACCTGTCCAAAAGAGTTTGGTGCCGTTTTTAAAAAGCCACGGTACAGGGAGGTCAGTGAGGAACGCCCGATGGATGATGAAAATAATCAGGGGCCGGGTAGAAAATGAGCCAGGACAGAATCAGAATAAAAATTAACGGCTGCGAGCTGCCAGCCCGGAGGGGACAAACCATCCTTCAGGTGGCCAGAGAAAACGGAATTTTCATTCCTTCTTTATGTGAGTTAGAAGGACTAACGGCTTTTGCTGGCTGCCGTCTCTGTCTGGTGGAAGTGGCTGGAAAACCAAACTGGTCACCGGCCTGCCAGCTAAAAGCAGAAGAAGGGATGGAAATCATTACTTCTTCTGCCGAACTGGAAGAGCTGAGGCGAAACATACTGGAGCTGATTTTAAGCGAGCATCCTTATTTCTGTCTTTTGTGCTCAGAAAAACAAACCTGCCAGGAAGAAAAAGTTACCATCTCACGGGCGCTTGAGCCCGGTGGTTGTGTATTTTGTCAGAAAGACGGTAATTGTGAGCTACAAAAAGTGGTGGAGTACCTGAAAATTGAAAAGGTAAATTATTCTTTCAGGGATAAAGGCCGGACTTTATGGCTTGAGGACCCGTTTATCAAACACAACCCCAACCTCTGTATTCTCTGTGGCCGCTGTGTACGGGTGTGCGACGAAGTCAGGGGAGAAGGGGTGCTGACTTTTGCCTGGCGCGGCCAGAAGATGGAAATCAGTACGGCTTTTGGCCACCGTCTGCTGGAATCTGACTGCAGCTTCTGCGGCGCCTGCCTGGATGTTTGTCCGGTAGCAGCTTTTTCTGAAAAAGGTATCTGGACCGACCGCCGCCAGGGCCTTAGAAAATTTAAGTATCTGTGTTCGCTCTGTAGCTCGGTTTGTGAAATGGAAGCAGAGGTAACAGAAGAGGGAGAAATTCTCAGGCTTCATCCCGCAGAAGAAGGCCAGCCAGCTTTTCTTTCAGGCTGCAGCCGGGGCCGGTTTGGTTTGAAAGAGCTGCTAAAAGAAAAGCAGGGAAGTTTGAAGAATCTGGCTGAAGTTGGCCCTGAAAGCAGAGTGATGGAGCCTGACCTGGCTGCGGATGAACTGACCAGAAAACTAAGGCACTACCAGCCTGAAGAAATGGCCTTTATTTTTGACGGACAGTCGCCGCTTGAAGAAATAATTCATTTTCTGGAGATAGCCAGAGGGCTTCAGACTAAAAATGTTTTCTGGTTTTATCCAGATGATTTTTTGACCAGGCTGGCAGCCTTTGAACGAGACCAGGCTGTCAGTTTCAGAAGAAAAATAGAAGAGGAAATTATTTCCCGGGCCGGTACTTTTTTCCTGGTGGATTGTGATTTAAAAAACGAAGGTCTGAAACTGTGGCTTCAGGTAAAAAACAGGCTGAGGCAATCAGCCCAGCTCATTACCGTTGATAGCGGGTTAAACAGCCTGGAGCTTCAGGCTTCAGACCGGCTGCGGTGCCGGCCAGGAACCGAGGCCCTGGCCCTGGTTCTTTTACAGAAAAAAATTCTGGAGAAAAAACCTGGCCTGGATTTTGTTGAGGGCCAGGACCGCTGGAGAGAACAATTAACCCGGCTATCCACGGATGTTTTGCTTCAGGCAACTGGTCTACAGCTTGAACAGGTTGAAGGAACCGCAGAGCTTTTGCTGAATTTTGGGCCGGCCGCCATATTTTTTGGCCAGAGATTATTAAGGCAGAAAAACTGGCGGCTTAACCTTGTTTCTCTCTGGAACCTGGCGACGATGCTGGGAGTAGAGGCCTGTCCGGTAACCATCAGAGTTAACGAGCTTTTTCTGGAAAAACTGACCACCAGGTATGGGGCGGAAACATCGGCTGACCTTTCGGAAATTTCCAGGAAAATAGAAGCCAGAGAAATCAGGGCCGTGGTAGCGCAAGGTGAGGTGCCTTTGCCGGCCAAACCAGAGTTTCTCCTGGTTTTAAGTCCCTGGAGTTCAGGCCAGGCTCCGGTAGGTCAAAGCTTCTGGCGGCAGAATAATATCATTTTTGCTGAGGGACATTTCGGGGATGTTTTCGGAAACCTGAAAGGAAGAAAAAGTGGCCGCCTGATATCTTGCGGAAGTCAGAAGCTCGGAGAAATTTTATTAAGTGGAGAAGCTCAGCCTCTCCAGGATGAGGAGATGATAGAGGAATTAGCCCGAGAGTTAGTTTCCGAAAAGTTAGAGAAGCCAAAGTATGTGGTTAATGTTTCTCTGGAGGAAGAGGCCGAACAGGTTTTTGCTCCCGCGACCGAAAATGGATTAAAGGAGTTAACCGTTTTTCTTGAACCAAACCTTGACTCTTATGCCGGTGAGTTTATGGGAAAAGAAGGTAGTGCTTTCCGGCTGCTCCGTCACCCGGACCTGCTCTGGCTCAACGAGAGAGATATCTTAAGATGGGGGTTAAAAGAAGACGAAGGTGTTATTCTGGAAGTTGAAGGAGTAGAATTAAGCCTGATTCTTAAGGCAGACCGCCGGGTGAAAAAGCAAACCGCCGTGGTCAGGCCTGATTTACATCATCCCTTCTGGCTTAAAAAATATAAAGATGGCCTGGTAAGGGGAAAAATCAAGCCTTTTAAAAAATTGAAGCAGGAAGAAAAACAGGACGGAGAATGAATAGAATCGTAAAAAATGAGAGGCTGGTGCCCAACCTTTATCACCTGGTGGTGGAAGCACCGGAAGTGGCCCGTTCGGCCAGGCCCGGTCAGTTTGTCATGGTCATTCCTGATGAAAAGGGAGAACGCATTCCTTTGAACCTGGCTGATTTTGATAAGGATAAAGGAATGATTGAGCTGGTTTACCTGGTAGTGGGGGTGAGCACCAGAAAACTTTCTCGCCTGAAACCAGGGGCTTTTCTGGCTGGTGTCGCCGGACCGCTTGGACATCCTGTGGAGGTTAGCGGGCAGGAAACAGTGCTTCTGGTTGGCGGATGTTTTGGACCGGCTGGTTTATACCCGGTGGCCAGAGCACTGAAGTTAGCCGGGAATAAAGTGATTTTTCTCACAGAAGCTAAAGACCGGGCTTATGTCTACTGGGAGGATAAAATTAAAGCTGTGGCCGACCAGTATTTTAATCTGTTCAGGCGTGACTGCTTTGATTCCGGGAAAACGCTGGAGACCGCTTTAAACCGGATTAAGGGAAAAAACCCGGAACTCAGCCGGGTGCTGGTCATAGGCTGTGATTATTTGCTGCATAAGATTTCCAGCCTGACTGCTGCTTCAGGAATTAAAACCGGAGTTTATTTAACGCCGATTATGGTGGATGGCACCGGGATGTGTGGAGCCTGTCGGGTAACAGTTTCCGGGAAGACTTATTTTGCCTGTGTTGACGGACCGGTGTTTGATGGACACAGCCTGGACTGGGCAGAGTATTTCGCCCGGCGATCACGCCAATGCCGCCGACCAGCAGGCCGATGGAAGAAATGACAATCATGACGATAAAGGCCGCGCCGGTGATCTGGTTGTAAAGGCTCAGCAGCGTTTCCTGGGTAAAGACGGCGAAATCATTGGGTTTGTTTGGCGGGACCTTTCTTCTCAGGCGGAGCAGGTTGGTTACCTGCTCAATGGTTTCGTTGATTTTTGTCGGGTCAGAGGGAATGATGGTGATTTGCAGTGAGCTCTTGTCGTAGGGGAAATATTTCATCAAGGATGTGTAAGGAATGACCACCAGGTTATCGCGGCTCTGGCCAAACATTTGGCCGCGCTTGCCCATAACGCCGATGATGGTAAATTTTTCCGGTCCGATACGCAACTCCTTGCCCACCGGGCTCATATGGGGGAAAAGGGCATCAGCCACTTCAGTGCCAATCAGGCACACTCTAGCGCTGTGTCTGACCTCAGCTCCGGTAAAGCTCCGGCCTTCTTTTGGTAGATAAACAGAATAGACAGTGTTGAAATTTTCGTCAGCGCCAAAGATGATGGCGTTATCACTCTTCAAGTTCTGGTATTTGACTTCCGGCAGTCTGGAAAAATCCGGGGTCAACTGGATGGTCATGGCTTTAACCAGCGGGCATTCCTGCTGGATAGCTTGAGCATCTTCAATGGTCAGGTCCTTACGTTGTCTTTCTTCTTCTGAGAGCAGGCCCACCCGTACCGGTTCATTTTTCTGGATGATAATCAGGTTGCTGCCGATTCTTTCAATTTCGCCGGCGATGCTCTGGTTCAGTCCTTGAATGACAGAAACCATGCCGATGACCGTCATCACGCCGATGACAATTCCCAACGTGGTGAGAAAGGAACGCAGTTTGTGAGTTTTGATGGAATCCAGAGCCATGGAAAAGATTTCCAGGAACAATCTGGTCCGGACTTTCATTGTTCTGACCTCAGCGCTTCAACAGGATTAAGCTTGGCCGCCCGGTTGGCCGGGTAGAGACCGAAGAAAAGCCCGACCATTGTGGACATCAGGATGGCCACGATGACGGAGACCGGGTCAATCTTTGAGGGTAGAGAAGTAGTGGCGGTTACTATCCTGGCAATAAGATAGCCAATCATTATGCCGATTAAGCCGCCAAGACCCGACAGGATGGCGGATTCTATCAGAAACTGGATGAGAATGTCTTTTCGCCTGGCGCCTATCAAAGTTTTGGTTACCGACCTTGATCCAGCGACCGAGGGGGTTGAGCCCGGGAAATAGCTTTTCCGCCACGTCGGCGCCGATGATGCAGACAGAGCGCGAGCGGTCTTCGTCGTCTTGCAGGAAATGCCGGCCGGCTTCCAGCTCCAGGACCGAGCCGATCAGATGGTCTACGGCCGTCACTCCGGAAATGCTGACATCTTTTACCGTCTGCCGGCCGTACTTGACTGTCTGGGTGGTGCTGACCGAGGCGCCCACCAGTTCGCAGGAGCGGCATCTTTCTCTAAGAAGCCTGACTTCGTTCATGGTCAGGTCCTTGCGCTTCATCTGTTCGGTGAATTCTTTAATGGTGGAAATAAAAGGGGAGAATTTGGTTACGGAAAAATCGTTGGCCCCGTAAAAAGACATCTTGGTGTAAACATAATTATTTAATCCCTGGATGACAGAGACCACGGCAATAATGGTCAGAACTCCGATGATGACGCCGAGCAGAGTGAGGAAGGTCCGCAGCTTGTTGGACCGGAGCGAAGCCAGCGCCATGCTCAGTGATTCGTGTAGATAAATACTGCCTTTTCGCATTGCTGTTGCTTTTTATAAGTTTACCTTATTTTATACGATTAGATAAGTGAGAAGTTTTAAAAAAAAAGCTGGCGGCCGCTTGACGTCAGCCGGACCGGAGATAATAATCTAAAAGCACCATCTTTAAAACTATAAAAGGAGTCAGAAATGTGTGAATTTGACCTGCACGCCGAGGGCGAGAGCGTTCCCGCTTTATACTTTGATGAACCCGGGGAGAAAAACACCGAAGCTACGCTGAAAAGAGCCGCCATAAGAGCGGAAGAGCTGAAAATCAAAAAAGTGGTCATCGCTTCAGCTTCTGGGGCCACGGCTTTAAAAGCCCTGGACATTTTTCATGATGTTCAGGTTATCGTGGTCACCCATTCCACGGGCTTTTATCGGCCGAATTACCAGGAAATGCCCGCTGAAGTGCGCCAGCAGCTTCAAGCCCGTGGCGCCCATGTGCTCACCTGTCAGCATGCCTTTGGCGGGGTTAACCGGGCCGTCAGGAAAAAACTGGGCACTTACCAGCTGGATGAGATTATTGCTTATGCCCTGAGGACTCTGGGTGAAGGTTTCAAAGTGGCGGTGGAAGTCAGTCTGATGGCTGCTGATGCTGGCCTGGTGGAAACGGGTGAACCCTGCCTGGCAATTGGCGGAACAGAAAAAGGGGCGGATACGGCTATTCTCCTGAAACCGGCTAACGCCCAGAATTTCTTTGATTTGAGGGTGATGGAAATTCTGGCCAAGCCCGGTTTTTACCACCAGGAGAAAACTGAAAAATAGGGCAGGCCGAAGAAATATGGTAAAAAGAGAAATTTTCAGCTGCCAGCCGCTTGGTTGAAGAATATTGAAGGCGGGAGGCCCGGTCTCAGCCTTATCCTTATTGGAAAGCAAAACAAACTCTGTATTATCTTAGCTTTTCATTTTGTGCTAAAATACTGAAAAAGCTGAGAGCCGTAGCAAGGACGGACAACTCCAGAAAATCGGGAAAAAGGAGAAAAACCATTATCAGAATTAATAAATATTTAGCTCTGGCCGGGGTGGCTTCCAGGAGAGAGGCTGACCGGCTGGTGGAAGAAGGCCGGGTCAAAGTTAACGGTCAGGTGATCAACAAACTTGGCCTGAAAATAGATGAAGAACGCGACCGGGTAGAAGTTGATGGCCGACCGGTCAGGTTACCAAAGAATTTCGTCTATCTGCTCCTGAACAAACCTTCTGGTTATATCGTGACCATGGATGACCCGCATAAGAGAAAAACGGTTATGGAACTCCTGCCTTCGCTTCCAGTCCGGGTATTCCCTGTGGGCCGCCTGGATGCGGAAAGTGAAGGTGCTTTGCTTTTCACCAACGATGGAGAGCTGGCCCACCGGCTGATGCATCCGCGCTACCAGGTGAAAAAAGTCTATGAAGTCAGAGTCAAGGGCTTTGTGGAAGATAAAGACCTGGAAAAGCTGAAAAAAGGTGTTTACCTGGACGGCCGACGGACAGCGCCAGCCCGGGTGGAGGTTATTTACCGCAACCGAGAAAATTCTTTAATCCATCTGGAAATCTACGAAGGTCGCAAACATGAAGTGCGAAAAATGTTCTATGCCTTAGGGTTTGATGTGCGGAAGCTCAAGCGCCTGTCCATCGGTGGGGTGACTATCAAAGGGTTAAGAAGAGGTTTCTGGCGGCACTTGAAACCAGAAGAAGTAGAAAAGCTCAAAAAACTAACCGGCCTCCAGCAGTAAATTAACCAGCATTAAGCTGCCAGCTTTTAATAATTCCTTTTATTCTTCTTCAATTTCGCTGCCTTCTTCAGCTTTACTGGATTCCTCTCCGACCGGGTGGATTTCTTCCTCGGCTTCTGCTTCTTCCCAGGCCCGGGCCAATCGCCGGATGGCCTCATCTACCAGGGCGTTGATAGTTTCCGGTTCGTAGCTTCCGTCCGGCAATCTTTCTCCGGCTTTTACTCCGGTCAGGATTTCCATACCTTCATCAACGTTCTTGATGGGATAGATGTGAAACTTTCCTTCAGAGACAGCCTGCACCACTTCTTCTTTGAGCATCAGGTTCTTCACGTTCTGGTGGGGTATGATGACCCCCTGGGTTCCGGTCAGTCCGCGGGCTTTACAGACAGCAAAGAAACCTTCAATCTTTTCGTTAACTCCACCAATCGGCTGAATTTCCCCTTTCTGGTTGATGGAGCCGGTCACGGCGATATCCTGCCTCAAGGGCAGCCCCGAAAGACTGGAAAGGATGGCATAAGCTTCGGTTGAAGAAGCGCTGTCTCCATCCACGCCCGAATAGGATTGCTCAAAAGCAATGCTGGCAGAAAGGGCGAAGGGTTTGTCCTGGGCGTATTTGCCACGCAGGTAGCCAGCCAGGATTAAAACGCCCTTATTGTGAGTCTTCCCGCTGAGGTCTGCTTCTCTTTCTATGTTAATCAGACCGGCCCGGCCGGTGGAAACCCGGGCCGTAATTCTGGTCGGCTTACCAAAGGTCAGCTCACCAGTGTCATAGACAGCCAGACCGTTAACCTGACCCACAACTTTTCCTTCCGTATCAATCAACAAAGTTCCTTCTTCAATGAGTTCCTGAATTTTCCTTTCCACCAGGTTCACTCTCTCCACCTTTTCAGCAATGGCTTTTTCCACCTCTTCTCTGGTAATGATTTTTTTGCCGGCCTGTCTGGCCCAGTAATCAGATTCCCGGATGACATCGGCAATGAGGTGAAAACGAGTAGAAAGTTTCTTCTGGCGGCCGGCCAGCCTGACCCCGAATTCAATCACGGCCGCCAGGCCACTTTTTTCCATCGGCAGAAGGTTATCTTCATCTATAATCTTTTTTACAAACCGCGCATAGTCATAGATGCTCTGGTCGTTGCGGTCCATTTCCGTGTCAAATTCAGCTTTAACTTTAAAGATTTTTTTAAAATCTTCATCCAGGAAATAAAGCAGGTTGTAGAGATAATCATCGCCAATTAAGATGACCTTAACCCGGCATTTTATGGGCTGGGGTTTCATCCGGGAAGTAGAAACCAGAAAAAGTGAGATGGGGTTCTGGATTTCAAACAGCCCATACCGCAGAGTTCTCATCAAAGTGGTCCAGACACCCGGCTCAGTTAACACATCAAGAGCATTCAGCACCAGGTAACCGCCGTTAGCTTTGAGAAAAGAACCGGCTTTAATCTTGGTGAAATCAGTCTGCCCCACGCCGAAGCGGGTGTAGGAGTACTCAATGGTGCCGAACAGGTTTACGTAGGTAGGGTAATTTTCTATGACGACCGGCGCTCCGCTCTGGCCAGAATTGTCTACCAGCAGGTTGACCCGGTAGGGGAGGAAGGGGTCAAAGCCCTCAGCTTCCAGAACCTCTTTGGGCTGAGGTTTAAAAAGGTCCAGGTCCTGGATGAGGTGATTCTCTATTTCCTCCAGGTACTTAAGAGCCTGGTCAGAAGAAATTTTCTTTTTCAAGTCATACAGGGCTCCCTTAATCAGGGGGGTGCAGGCCTCTACCTCCAGATTCCGGAGCTGAACGTTCGTTTCTTCATCAATGGCTTTTAAAGCCGCCATGACCTTTTCCAGCTCGTCCGTCAGCTGGTCGTATTTTTTCTTCAGCTCTTCCAGCTTTTTACGGGGGAATTTATCTTCTTTGGTCAGCAGTTCCAGTTTGTTAAACGGCGTCGGTTGACCGTCAATGACCGGAATTAAATCCGGCCTGGTAAACAGACCCATGGGAACCTGAATAACGGCAAAGCCCTCGGCCGCCACCAGCTCTTCAAACTGCTGGAGAATTTCTTTTTGTTTTCTTTGCTGAATTTCCAGGATAGCTTGCTTTCTTTCCTGAAAATACTGGCTTTTGAGAAGCTCCGGGATGTTAGCCCGCAGCATGCTGATCAAACGTTCCAGACCATCTTTAAGCAGGCGCCCCTGACCGGCGGGTAGGGTCAACAGCACCGGTTCTTCAGGCTTGGCAAAATTGTTAACATAGAGCAGGTCTTCGGGGATTTCTTCCTTGGCTCTGATTTTTTCCAGGTATTTCTTGATGGTGGTGGTGCGACCCGTGCCCACCAGGCCCGTAATAAATATGTTGTAACCTCGGCTTTTTATCTCCAGGCCGGTCTGGATTGATTTTAGAGCTCTAGCTTGGCCGATAATGTCCTCACAGCCCGGACATTCCTCAGTGGTGGTGAAGGGAATCTTATCCAGCGGACAGGTCCATCTCAGGTCTTCAGGCTTAAGTTCCAAGAAATTACTGACTGTTTTCATGACTTCTCCTTCTTTCTTTTTTACCATTTTATCATTATTTGTTCAATTCTTTTGGGGTTGATCTTTTCTTAAATATTTACTGCAAATTTATCTGAGATTTGGTAGAATTATTAAAAATAAAAACGAGGAAGAAGATGGCTGTCATTACGGTCGACGGGGTCAAGAACAGGAAAGATTTTAAAGCTTTTCTTACTTTTCCCTGGAAAGTGTACCGGGATTATCCCAACTGGGTTCCACCGTTGCTGCTGGAGATGAAGGAGAAGCTTAATAAAAAGAAGAATCCTTTTTTTGAACATGCGGATATGGAGTTGTTTCTGGCCAGAAAAGATGGGGAAGTGAGCGGACGCATCGCGGCCATAATTGATTACCACCATAATGAACGTCATCAGGAAAAAGTCGTTTTTTTTGGCCTGTACGAGAGCTATAATGACCTGGAAATAGCCAGAGCGCTGCTGGAAAAAGTGGCTGACTGGGGGAGAAAAAGGGGCCTGGAAATTCTGCGCGGCCCCATGAACCTGTCCATGAACGATGAGTGCGCTTTTTTGCTGGAAGGTTTTGAGGAACCGCCGGTGATCATGATGCCTTACAACCCGCCTTATTATAATGAGCTTATGGAAAAAGCCGGTCTGGTTAAGGCCAAAGACCTCTTTGCCTTCAAGATGACCAGGGACCATGAAACCAGAGAAAAGGTCAGACAGGTGATTGAAAAGGTAAAATCGGTTACTTCTTTTTCTCTCCGAACAATTGACATGAAAAAAATTTATGAAGAAGTGAAAATTGTGGCTGACATTTACAACCGGGCCTGGGCCAATAACTGGGGTTTTGTGCCCTGGACAGAAAATGAGATGAAGTTTATGGCCAAAAGGCTGAAAAGTTTTGCTGACCCACAACTGGTGATTTTTGCCAGACACCGGGGAAAAGAAGTGGGTTTTGCTTTCGGTCTGCCCAATTACAATGAAATCCTCAAAGACCTGAACGGCCGGCTGTTTCCCTTCGGCCTTTTCAAACTTTTAAAGAACAGGAAAAAGATAAAAGGAATGAGAGCGGTGGTCTTTGGCGTTGTTCCCGAAGTTCAGCACACGGGTCTGGCTTATTTGCTTTATGACCAGCTGGAGAAAAATGCTTTGGCCCGGGGCTATGAATGGGCAGAAACATCCTGGCAACTGGAAGATAATGAAGCTATTAATAGATTTACCACTTCCATAGGTGGTAAAATATACAAAAAATACCGTATTTACGAAAAAAAGATTGTTTAAAAGGAGAAAAGGATGGAAGTGTATGAAGGTAAATTGCAGGCTAAAGGATATAAAATTGCCATTATCCTCAGCCGGTTTAATCAGTTCATTTCCGGACGTCTGCTGGAAGGTGCTTTAGAAGCTCTGAAAAAGCTGGGCGCCGAAGAAAAGGACTTAGCCATCTATAAAGTGCCCGGTTCTTTTGAAATACCTTTTCTGGCCAAGAAACTCGCAGCTAAAAAAGAGTTTAACGGAATATTGTGTCTGGGAGCTCTTATCCGGGGCGATACGCCTCACTTTGATTTCCTCAGTGCGGAAGTTACCAAAGGGCTGGCCCAGGTGGCTCTGGAAGAAGGGATACCGGTATCTTACGGTATACTGACCGTGGATACAGTAGAACAGGGCATAGAAAGGGCCGGCACCAAAGCCGGAAACAAGGGCTATGATGCGGCTTTTGCCCTGGTGGAAATGTTGAACCTGGTTGAAGAGGCTAGGCTCGACTGATAAGCCTGAAGAGAGAATTCTGAAAATGGGAAAAAGAAGAAAAGCGCGGGAGTGTGCTTTACAAATTCTCTTTCAGCTGGAGTTTGCTGAAGGAGAACTGGAAAGCGTGCTCTCTGATTACTGGAAACACCAGAAACAGCCAGCGGAAGTAAAGGAGTATGCAGAATGGCTGGTGCGGGGCATACATGAACATCAGGCTGAAGTTGACGAGAAGATTCAGGAAGCTTCCAGAAACTGGCGGCTGGACAGAATGGCCAATGTAGACCGCAACGTCTTGCGCATTGCCGTTTTTGAAATGCTCTTTGAAAAGAATTTGGCCCCGCCCATTATCATCAATGAAGCCATCGAGGTGGCCAAAAAATTCTCCGGCCAGGAGGCCGGTGTTTTTGTCAACGGCATTCTGGATGGCGTCTATAAAAATCTGCAAAAACAGGTGACGGCCGGGTTTGAGGCCCGGACGGAAAAAACTGAAGGAAACACACAAAATCAAGCGGAAAATAAATCTGAAGAAGAGGTAAAAAAATGAGTGACCAAGAACATCAGAAAGATTTTCGACTGGTCCAGGAAGATTTAAGCGACCAGGAAGTCATCAGGCTGGAAAAATGGAAAAAACTCCAGGAAAAAGGTCTGGAAGTTTTTCCCCATCGGGCGGAGATAACTCATGCCGTGCATGAAGTTATCAGTGAATATTCTTTTCTTAGCAAGGAAGAGCTGGAAGAGAAAAATATTGTGGTCAAGGTCCCGGGCCGGATTATTTCCGTCAGAAAAATGGGCCGGGCCACTTTCTTTCATATCGCTAATTTTCAGGACAAAATCCAGGTATATTTGCGGGAAGATATCGTCGGAAAAGAAAATTATGAACTCTTTGACCTGCTGGACATCGGGGATATCATTCAGGTGAGCGGGAAGCTTTTCCGGACCAAAACGGGAGAGCTGACCATCCTGGCTGATAGCTACGTCTTTCTAGCCAAATCCTTTCATCCCCTTCCAGAAAAATGGCATGGGCTGCAGGATGTGGAACTCAGGTACCGCAAACGTTATCTGGACCTGATCATGAACCCGGAATCCGGGGAAACTTTTCGGCTGAGAAGCCAGATGGTGGCCAAGATCAGAAGATTTTTTGATGAACGGGGCTTTATAGAAGTGGAAACGCCGATGATGCAGGTCATGCCCGGTGGTGCTCTGGCCAGGCCCTTCAAGACTTTTCACAATGCCCTGGGAATTGACCTTTACCTGAGGATAGCGCCTGAACTTTACCTGAAAAGGCTGGTAGTGGGCGGCATGGAGAAAGTTTATGAGATAAACCGGAATTTCCGCAACGAAGGAGTTGATTCTCAGCACAACCCCGAATTTACCATGCTGGAGTTTTACCAGGCTTACATTGATTATCACCAGCTCATGGACCTCACCGAGGAACTTTTCCTTTACCTGGCCCGGGAATTACACGGGAAAGATGAAATTCCTTACGGCGAACATACCATCTCCTTCCGCCGGCCATGGAAACGGATTAAGTTCATGGAGGCCATCAGAGAGATGAGCGGTCTGGCGCCTTCCAGGTTTGAGGACCCGAAAAGTTTGATGGAGTTTGCTGCCACCCTGACTCCGGAAAAAAGGCCCTTATCTTACGGTAAGGCGCTGGATGTTATTTTTGATAAACTGGTTAAGGAAAAAATCATCCAGCCTACTTTTATCATCAACCCCCCGAAAGAGATTTCTCCTCTGGCTAAATCCGACCGGGAAGTGCCTTCAGAAGCAGCCCGGTTTGAATTAATTGTGGCCGGGATGGAACTGGCCAACGCTTTTTCTGAGCTAACGGACCCCTTTGAGCAGAGAAAAAGGTTTGAAGAACAGGCGGCCATGCGTCAGACTGGTGATGAAGAATCCCACCTGGTGGACCTGGATTACGTGGAAGCCCTGGAGTACGGCCTGCCACCTACTGGAGGCGAAGGTATTGGCATTGACCGCCTGGCCATGATTTTTACCAACCAGAAATCAATCCGCGAAGTTATCCTCTTTCCGCTGTTAAAGCCGAGATGAAAGAAACCTGAGAGCTACCATGGGTTTTGAGCTGCTGATAGCCAGAAGATATCTCACAGCCAAGAGGAAACAGGCTTTTATTTCGGTCATCACCTTTGTTTCCATCCTGGGCGTGACCATCGGAGTTATGGCCCTGGTGATTGCGCTTTCTCTGATCACCGGTTTTCAGGAAGATGTGCAGGATAAAATTCTGGGGGCCACTTCTCACCTGATGATCTCTGACCTGTCCGGGGAAGGCTTGAAAGATTATAAAGCCCTGGCTCAGGAGGTAAAAAAAATTCCCGAAGTTGAAGCTGTTACTCCGGTGGTTTACAGCACAGTGCTTCTGACCAGCCAGGGGCGGAATGCGGGCGTTTTGCTAAAAGGGCTGGAAATTTCAGAAGAAGTTCAGGTAGCCAACTGGTTGAACAAACTTCAGGCCGGAACCCTTCCCTCAGGAGAGCATCAGGAAGAAATGCTTCTGGGTAAAGACCTGGCTGCTTCTCTGGGTGTCTCGGTTGGCGATGTGGTCACGGTGCTCATACCTTCAGGCAGGCTTACACCGGTTGGTGTTTTGCCGCGCTCCAAGAATTTCAAAATTTGTGGCCTTTTTAGTTCGGGGCTTTACGAGTTTGATTCCACCACGGCAGTCATCTCTCTGCCTTTGGCCCAGAAGCTCTTTAACCTGGGAGAAAGGATTTCCTACCTCCAGGTCAGGATAAAAGATATCTTCGCCGCCGACCGGGTGGCCGAAAAAATCCACCGCCTGGGTCGTCCAGGCATCTACGTGACCACCTGGATGGAACTTAACCGCTCGCTTTTTTCTGCCCTCAAGCTGGAAAAAACCCTTCTTTTTCTGACCATTTCTTTAATCGTTCTGGTGGCGGCTCTGAACATCATTGCCGGGCTGGTGCTCATGGTCATGGAGAAAACCAGAGACATCGGCATCCTGATGGCCATGGGAGCCACTTCCAGAAACATCAAAAGGATATTTTTATTACAGGGCACCATAATCGGAGTGGTAGGTACGGTTTTAGGGCTTGTCCTCGGGCTGCTATGGTGCTGGCTGGCCAACACTTTTAAGCTGATTAAAGTGCCGGTGGACATTTACCAGATTTCTTACGTTCCCTTTCACCCTCGGGTGCTGGACCTGACGCTGGTGGTGCTGGTGACTCTGGGGATAACGTTTATTTCCACCCTCTTTCCCTCCCGAAGAGCGGCTAAAATAGACCCGGTTATGGCTTTAAAATATGAATGAAAAAAAGGGATTAAATTAATGACCGGAGATAGAGTAATTGTCAGGGCCATAAATCTGGGTAAATCTTATCCTTTGCCCGACGGTGGCTGGCTTAACGTGTTTTCTGGTCTTAACCTTGAGCTTAAAGCCGGGGAGCTGGTGGCCATCATGGGCGTTTCCGGAGTGGGGAAGACCACGCTGCTGAACATTATCGGAGGACTGGACCGGCCGACAGAAGGCCAGGTTTTTTTTGACGGCGAGAACCTGCAGGAGAAAAAAGAAGAGGAAGTGGCTAGGATCAGGAACAGGAAAATTGGTTTTGTTTTTCAGTTTTACCATCTCCTGCCCGAGTTTTCTGCTCTGGAAAACGTGGCCATGCCCTTGCTCATCTCCGGTATGGAAAAAGAAAAGGCTCTGTTGAGGGCTGAGTCCGCGCTCCAGGAAGTGGGCATGGAAGCCAGGAAGAACTCCCGACCGGCCCAGCTTTCAGGAGGAGAGCAGCATGAAGTCATCGGTAATGACCGGATTTCTCGAGACACCATCATCTATTATCTTTCCTCGCGGGAAGGGGATTATTACAACGAAGCTCTCCTGAAGAAAGATTTCCGGGTTCTCTGGTCCACCGGTTTTTTTGCTGACCTCAGGATAGAGGCCGAAGACGGAACCCGGGGCAAAATCATTAAAATTTATGTGGAAGAAAACCCGGTCATCAAGAACGTGATTTTTAAAACCGGGAAAAAAGTTAAGCAAAACGATATTGTTAACAAACTCAAAGAGAAGGACGAGTACATAGCGGCGCATTCTTATTACAGCCCGGATAAGATACAAAAGGCTAAGAAGACCATCAAAGAATTACTGGAAGAAAAAGGTTTACAGGCGGCCCGGATTGACACTGACCTGGTCAGAAAGGGCAAAAATGAAGTGGACCTGATTTTCCGGATTGATGAAGGGCCCAAGCTCAGGGTGGGTGAGGTCGTTTTTGTCGGGCGGACGAAAATTCCCAGCTCTTTTCTCCAGGAAGCAATGAAGGAAAACCGACCTTACAATTTTTTTAACTGGGTGGCGGGCAAGGATGTTTTCAAGAGGAATAAACTGGAAGAGGATGTGGAGGCGATCAAGAAGAAGCTGCAGGAGTTTGGCTACATGGAAGCTTCTGTCGGGGAGCCGAGGATTGAAGAAATAACGGCCAAGGGACCTCTGTTTAAAAAGCAGAAGATGGTCAGGCTGGTCATCCCGGTAGAACCCGGCTATGTTTACCGGACAGGCGAAATCAAGGTAGAAGGCAACAAGTTCTTTAAGACCCAGTACGTGCTCAGCCAGGTTAAGTTGAAGCCCGGGGAAATTTACAGCATCAAAAAAAGAGAAAAAACCGTAGAGTCTCTGGGTGAAGCCTACCGGAACTTTGCTTTTGTTTATGCCCAGATTATACCGGTAGAAAGCCTGGATCCCAAGAATAAAGTAGTTAACGTGACCTTTAACATTAACGAAGGCGAAGTTGCTTACTTAAGAAGGCTGAATTTCGTCGGCAACACCTTTACCAAGGACAAAGTTTTACGCCGGGAAATGCTTTTGCGAGAAGGTGACCGCTTCAGCCTGGCCATGTTTAAAGATAGTATCCTCCGCATTAAACAGCTTGGCCTGGTGGATGTGGAAAAAGAACCGGATATAAAACCAGACCCGGAACAGCCGACGCAGATAGATGTTAACATCAACGTCAAGGAACTGCAGAGAAATAACCTGCAGTTCACGGCGGGTTATAGTGGTTACGAAGGTACTTTTGTGGCCTTTAGCTATTCCACGGTCAATTTCCTGGGGGCGGGGGAAACGCTGGATTTGACCTTACAGCACGGCAAGAGAGTTAAAAACTACAGCTTCGGTCTTACCGAACCTTATGTTTTTGATAAACCCATGACCCTGGGATTTAACATTTTTGACCGCAAGGTCAACATCCCTTATCTGTACAATCAGCTGGCTAAAGGTATAAGCCTTATCTACGGAACAAGGATTTATGGTTACTGGCGCTTTAATCTGACCTATTCTTACCAGAACACGACTCTGGAATTACCTTCTTACCAGACCACCGAAGGGACCCAGTATATATACAACCCTTATTTTTATCCAGGCAAGTATTTTGTCTCGGCCGTGGAACCAGTTATTTATCGTTCCACTATAGATAGTCCGTTGACTCCCACCCGCGGCACCATGTACCAGGCAGCCATCAAATTTGCCGGGTCTTTCCTGGGTGGAGATGTTCATCTCATCCGACCGAGGCTGGAATTCTCTCATTTTCAGCCCTTTATTTCCAACCATGTACTTGGCTTTCATGTTGAATATCAGTACATCAAACCGCTGAAAAACAAGCCAGTTCCTTACTGGGAAAGATTCTTCCTGGGTGGCGAGCAGTCCATCAGAGGGTATGAGTTTTTCACCATCGGACCGAGGGACGCCAATAACATCCTGATAGGCGGGGAGAAATCTCTGGTGGCTAATTTTGAGTATATCGTGCCCGTTGGCGGTCAGTTGTTTTTCATTCTCTTCCATGACCGGGGAAATGCGCTTCTGCCTTCTCAGAAGTTTAACTTAAAAGATATGTATACTTCAACTGGTCTGGAAATAAGGGTTTTTGTGCCAGCCCTGAGAGTTCCTTTCCGGCTGATCTTTTCTTACAACAACCGGAAGATATATGCGGATGACTCAAACTTTGCCTTCCGCTTTGCCATCGGGACTACTTTTTAGGTGAAGGGCATCTTTATTATTTGGTCAGAAAAGTGTAAAATTAGAAACTCATAATTTTATAGGAGGAATAGGATATGCAAAAAAGACTGATGACCATGGTTTTACTGGCTGCGGTCATGGTAGTGATGTGCGGCCTGCTGGTTCAGGCGCAGACCATCAAAGTGGGTATTGTTAATTCTCAAGAAATTCTGGAAAAATCTATTGAAGGTAAAAAGGCCATCGCCCAGCTGGAAGAAAAAAACAGAAAGACCCAGCAGGACCTGGCCAAGCTGGATGAGCAGATCAGACAGCTGGAAACCAAACTGAACACCCAGAGTCTGACTATGACTCAGGAAGCGGTTATTTCTTTAAGTGCCGACCTGGACCGCAAGAGAACCGAAAGACAGAGAATGGCGGAAGATGCCACCAAGGACATGCAGGAACTCCAGCAGAGGCTGTATCTCAAGATTCAAAATGAGGTCATGCCGATTATCAATAAGCTGGGGCAGGAAAAAGGTTTAGATCTCATCCTGGACCTGAGGGCGAGCGGAGTTCTTTATTTTAATCCGGTGGTGGACTTAACTTCTGAAGTAATCAGAAGGTACGACGCCACCAAAACCCCGGCCAAATAAGAACTGAAAATACCTGAACTAACATGAAGCCCGAACAAATCGAGAAATGGTTGCCGCACCGGTTTCCATTTCTTCTGGTGGACCGGGTTCTGGAATTGAAACCAGGAGAAAGTATCCTGGCGCTGAAGAATGTCACTTATAACGAGCCATTTTTTACTGGGCATTTTCCAGAACGCAAAATAATGCCCGGAGTGCTGATTGTGGAAGCTCTGGCTCAGGCGGGTGGCATTCTCCTCTGGCATTCGGTGGAGAACCCGGAATCGGTTTTTGTCGTTCTCAGTAAGATTGAGGAAGCTAAATTCCGCAAATCAGTTATCCCCGGTGACCAGCTCAAGCTTTATGCCAGGCTGGTGAAACTAAAGGCCACCTTCTGTGTCATGGAAACACAGGCCAGGGTGGGAGATGAAGTGGTGGCTGAAGCCAGGCTGGTAGCCGGTATTTTGAAAAAAGATGAGCTGGATGAGAAAAGTTAATTCTCATCCAGCTCTTTTCCTCTTTTCTTGATTTGCCCAGCCCTTACTGTTAGAAAGAGAAGTTCACCTTGCTCTTTCCAATACTTTCCCGTTTATTTAAGCACAAACAGGGAATCGTCCAGCCCGGTGTTGAAGACAATTTCGCTGATGGTCATCTTCATCTGCTCTATACCTGATTGTAATGCAGTTATAGAGAAAGGAGCTATGATTTTGCCCACTTTTCGGTAATCTGAGAAAATGGTTTCGGTTTCCACTTCGGTTCCGGTAGCTCCCAGGGATTTGCCTTTTTGTTTGTAAGTGAGGTAGGTAGCAGCATCAAGATAGATGGTGACCAGGTCACCATCCTGGAATTTCTGTTCCAGCACCAGGTATTTCTTACCGTCAATGGTTTCTTCGCCTTTATACGCATAGGTGATGCCATATTTTTCTGGGTGAAGAGTGGCATCATTGCCCAGAGCCTGCCGTCTGAAAGTTTTGGCCTGGTCGGCTGGGAGTTCTATGATTTCACCGCTCTGAGGGTTAGTCATCATGGCTTTTTGGCCATCATAAACCTGGACCATGTTCATGCCCATTATTTCCATTTCCATACGAAATTTGTCAGGTTCTTTCTGGTATATGGTAAAGGGTGCATTCATACCATACTGGATGATTTCCATATTTCCAGTCATTCTTGTATCTTTGATTTCAGCCAGGGCTTCTCTACCGCCTAAAGCCTGGATCATTTTTTCCAGGATCTCCTTTTCTGCCTGGGCTCGGACTGGAAGCTGAAAAAGAACGGACAGGAAAATAATCAACATTATCCCCGTTAAAATTTTTCTTTTCATTTTTTCCTCCCATAACAGATTACATTTTTATTCTAAATAAAAGATACGAAAAATAGAAGGAAAAGTTTTTGACCCAGGCCGGGGGGTGATAAAGCTGGTGGAAAATCATCTTTAAGGGGTATTGCTTTTTATTCCATTTCACCTTATTTTATTATTAAATTTTATAACAAGGCGTAAGATGATCTGGCAAAACTTAGAGGACGGGTATAAAAGTATCTTCAACACTATACCCAATCCGGCTGTGGTCCTGGACCTGGATGGCCGCCTAGAGGCCATTAACGACGCCTGTTTTGAGTATTTCCAGACTCAACTTCCGCCTTCCTTGATTTATGGCGAAAAAATTGCTCTGGATAAGGTATTCCCCTGGCTGAATAATGAACTGAACTATTTCCTTTCTGTCAACAATCGTCAGTTGACCCTGGAAAAAGAAGTGGAAACTTTCCGGGGAAAAGTTGTTTTTCAGATCATCCTGAAAAAAATCCTGGATCCCTTTGACCAGCACATCAACACCCTGATTCTGATGAACGATATTACTTCCATAAAAGAAGCCGAGAAGAAAGTGAGCCGGGCCCGGGATTTTTACCTGACTCTTTTTGAAGAATTTCCCGCCATGATCTGGAGAGCCGACCCGGCTGGCCGTTTTAACTATTTTAACCGCGCCTGGTTAGCCTTTACTGGCCGCTCCCTGGAAGAGGAAAAGGACCTGGGCTGGCTGGCTGGCGTGCCCCAGGCCGACCAGGAAAGGTTTTTGAAAGTTTACGGCACTGCCCTGGCAGAACGCAAGGCCTTTGAGATTGAGTTCCGACTGAAAAGATATGACCAACAATGGCGCTGGGTTTTGTGCGTTGGTCGTCCGTTCTCTGGCTTAGAGGACGAGTTTGCCGGTTTTATCGGCTCCTGTTATGACATTACCGAGCGAAAAATGCAGGAAGAAAAGCTGGCGGAGCTGGCCATGCACGACCCTCTGACCGGGCTGCCCAACCGTCGCATGCTGGAAGTAATCCTGCCACGTTTGATTGAAGAGACGGAACTGGGCAAAACCAGTGCCCTGTTCTTTATTGACCTGGATAATTTTAAAGAGGTTAATGATAATTTCGGGCATCAGGTAGGGGACGAATTATTAATAGAACTCGGTCGCTGGTTGAAGAAGCAGCTCCGGGAAGGGGATTTGCTGGTCCGTCTGGGCGGTGATGAGTTTGCCATTCTGCTTGATGGTCTGGCTCTTAAAGAAGCGGAAAATATAGCCAGAAGGTTGCTGGAGTACGCGGCCAATCATCAATTCATAATTCGGTCAAACGTTTTTAAAGTAAATTTCAGCATGGGGGTGGCTTTGATTACTGATAAAACTGAGGCCGAGCAAATCATTGCCCGGGCTGACCAGGCCATGTACCAGGCCAAGGTCCAGGGGGGAAACCGCTACTTGATCTCGGTAGTCTCATAATTTTGTGTTTCTTGAAGAAGAGATGCTGGTAGCGGGAATTCTAAGGTAGTAAAATATTTCCAGCAAGTTGTGACCTTTTATCATAGAAAAAAGAAAAAATGTTTTTATTCAGGGCAAAAGTTCAGGCCAGGGAAAAGGTCCGGGTTTTATCTTTTTTCTTAATTTTTTTGTTTTTGTTTTCCGGGGTCAGTGGTCTGGCTTTTTCAAGGATAAGACCGGCCCTCAGGTTCGGAGTGGGGAGAGCAGATTTATTCGGAGCCGATTGTTACCGGCAGGAATGGAAGACAGTTTTAAGCGGGGGCCTGACGGCCGAAATAAACGTCTGGAAAAAGCTCAACCTGGAAAGTGGCATATTGTTTATGCCGGGCGGAGCCATCTACAGGTCAGAAGACGAGGAAACCGGATATCAGGAGACTGTTTCGCTGGATTATCTGGCCATTCCTTTACTGGCCAAATTTTATTTCTGGCAGAATAAAAACCTCGCTGCTTACCTGGCTGCCGGGCCAGCAGTCCTATTGAATGTGGGAGCCAGGCTGGAAGTGATTTCTGCGGGCCAAAAATACTCGGTTAAGCTTGATAATCTCCAAGGCCAGGAGCTGAGTTTTAACCTGGCCGCCGGAGCCGAACTGAAAACCGGCCCAGGTTTTTTCCTGGTGGAGCTGGCTTACAGCCAGGGAACAAATTCTATTTCTCGAGAACCTGAAGAAGAGGTGAAAAACCGGAGAGTTTTCTGTTTTCTGGGGTTCAGGTTTTAGGTTTTGGCCATTATTTCTTGCTTTTTCTTGTTCTGCTTTTTGTTTATTTCCCTGACATGACCGGTCGACTGCGGTAAAATTCCACCCGGATTCGGTCGTTAGCTTCTTCCTCAATCACCGCCAGTTTGAAGTTTCCCTGAGAAAGGTATTTAGCATGAGCCCGCAGGTAAACCAGGCCCTGCTCGCACAAGAATTGTAACCAGGACCCGGTAGCTGTTTCATCCATGACTTCTGGAGTTTCTTCCAGCCAGGTCATCTGGTTTTTCGGCGTCAACCTTGTTTCCTGGGAAGATTGTCTTCTGGCAAACAGGTTCAGCCCGTCGTATATTTCTAAAGGCGAAACGAAAGGAGACCATCTTTTAGCCCAGCGTTCGTAGCGGCGGTAAAGCCGCCGGTTGGTTTCCTTTATTCTGGGGTCAGCATTCATTTCCTGGATGAGGGTTTTTTTCAGTTCCTCAGCTGCCGTTTTGTAGGGTCCAAAAACATCCAGGTTTACCTGGCGCAGGTAAGCAAACCAGCCCTTTGGTATCCAGTAGTCACGGAAAAGGTAAGGGGAATAACCGGAGAAAAGCTGCACCCATTCATGAGATGGATAACCATGAAGGTTTAAAAAGATATCAGGCTGCCAGTCTTTCATTATCTGAGCCCGGACCCTGGCTTCTGGAAGTATGGGCTGGCTCAGGCCTACCTGATAACCGATATCCACGCCCAGGGCACTGTAACGTCCGGCGTGTAGAGAATGGAAGGGTTCATTTTTCATCAACTCCAGGGCCAGCCGGGCACCATCCGGGTTTTCCAGAGGTTCAATCACCACGTTTATTTTTTTCAGTAACTGCTGATAACTGAAATCTCGTCCGAGAAGTTCAGCAAATTTCAGAGAATAATTAGTGGAAGAGACTTCGTTGGCATGCTGCCGGGCCAGCAGGTAAAGAACCGGCTTGAAGGTTATCAGCCTGGGCCGGGAGATGTATTTTCCCGCGGGCAGGTAAGCTTCAATGACCGGGACTGGCTGCCCTTCAAAAGAACGGCCGGCCTCGTAAGGATGAAGCGCCGGATATTTTTTCAGGGATAAGGCCAGTTTCCAGCATTCTTCCGGGCTTAAGATGCGGTCGGTGGGCACCGGTAAATCAGAAACAGCCGCAGGTTCTTTCTCCTTCACCGGCAAAACGTTGATGGTTTTTTCTACAAATAAATTCTGGTGGACAATTTTTATCCTGATTTTTTCCACTCCAGGGTAACTAAAAGCTTCCTGCTCTACCCGGCTGTCTTGCAGCTCGGTGAACCTGTCCAGCAGGTCAGAGAGAAGTTTGTAATCCGCCTCATTTTCCAGCTGAACTTCCAGTCCGACCGAATCCAGCACGTCCCGGCTGGCATTATAGACCAGTTCGTTAAGTCTCAGGCTTTTAGACTTGAGGGGTTTGAATTCAAAGGTTTGCTGGGCAGGCGGCTGGTCGGCTACCTGCCATTTTATGGTCATAACGGGCTTTAAAGAAGAGAAATCTTCCAGTCGGAGTCTGATTTCCGGCTGGCCTCCTTCTCTGGTGTGGATGAGGGGAAAAACATTTCCAGGCGCCGAGGAACGGGAGGCATCTTCTGGCAACTCCACCTCTTCACCGGGAAACTTGGTCAGGCCTCTTAAAAAATCAAGCGTGTCAAAATAGAGTTCATCGTGCAGCGCTTCCGGAGAGCTGATGATTTCTTCATCCAGCCCCAACCGGAAATCCGGTTCACTGAGCCAGAGCTCAGCCGTGAGCTTTTTAAAATATGGCTGCCGGGCAAAAGTTGGTTCAAAACCAGTTTTCTTCAGGATAAAATCGCGCAGAGGTTTTAACCCTTCTTCCTGGTAAAAATCCCAGATTTTTTCTAAATCAGTAGCCAGAGAAGTATCCCAGAGGGTTTTCTGTCCTTGTGCTACTTTCAGCCAGCCAGTGTTGATGAGGACCGTGCCCCAGTCGGGCATGACTTTGAGGTAAGGTATTTCTCTGGTTCGGGGAGAAAAGGATTCATGAAGCAGAATGTTGTTTTTTTCATCAAAGGCGTAAACTTCGTAGATGGGTTCGGCGGTGGGTTTAATCTCAAAATCAATTTTCTCCAGGGGCAGGTTAAGTTCCTGAGAAATAACTTCATCAACCGGGTAAAGCTCCTGCAGCCAGCGGTGCGGGTCTTGATAAAATCTTTTGAGCTGCTCTGTCGGGTTATCCTTAAACTCTGAACAACGAATCAAAATTCTTTGTACAGGCCGGTTTTTTAAAGAGGGAACTATTTTTTCCGTCAGCCAGAAAAAACCCGGCTTATAGGCGGAGAGGACTTCAACTTCACCGGTCAGATTTTTTTCCAGAAGAAGCTTTTCTACGGCTTTTTTAACCTGAGCTCTCACGGCTGGAGATTCACTCAACCCCAGGCTTATCTTCAGAGGACCGGCCTCGGCTGTGACCGCAGGCAAGACTTTATTCTGGATAATTTCCAGAGCGTCATCTACTTCCCAGGTCAGAGTTTTTTCTTTTTGGAATATTTCCTTGCTCTCCCGACCGGGCTTGATGGTCAGTTGAATCTTTTCCGAGTTAAAGTTTGTTTTGAGGTACTTTTGCAGGTAGGTCTGATACTCTGTCTCTACTGAGGGAAGGAAGATTTCCACTTCCAGGTCTTCCAGAGCCTGGTTTTTCAATTTCTGCGCGGTTTCTTCCAGTTTTTTCAGAAAAAAAGCTCCAGCCGCACCCTTTTCCCCGCTGAGGAATTTGTAGAAATCGTCTTTAATCCAGGAAAGCTCAGGTTGCCCCTTGGCAAAATCTGTTAGATAGGGGAAACGCTGGCCCAGATACTCCAGAGTTTTTTCCAGTCCGGCTGGATTCGGGGCATAAACTACCGTCAGGTCAGAGGGACCGAGCCCAGAAGGAATAACTTTTATAAGTCCTTGGTATGATTCCAGGGCCGGGAGTTTCAGCTGGCCATTCTTCATCAGCTCCCGGGTGAAGAGGTTATTCCCGACCAGAAAAGGAGCAGCTAAAACTTTTGGATTCTCAACTTCAGTGTCAAAGATGGTGATGGGGAAAGAGCAGCCGGTGGTTTCCAGTGTTAGCCGGCTGGTGAGGCTGGCCAGGCTCGTACCCCCGAAATCCTTCGGTATGACCACGTAGGCCTCCAGGTCATCGTTCAGACCATCCTGGTTGCGGTCAGCATAGACTCCTTTGGCCGTGAAAAGTTCGGTCAGGTCAAACTGTTTTCCTTTTTCCGGTGCCCGCCGGAATTCTTTAAAAGTCGGGGTTAGCAGTCTTTTAGAACTGCCGGGCCTGGGGAGCAGAACTTTATCCTGTTGACTGCCAGCAATCAGGTTAAGTTCAATTTCCGCGCAGCCGGGATAGGCCAGGAGGTCGGTTTTCTGTCCACGGGCTCTTAACCCAGAGAGCAGCCGGAGTGAGCTCAGGGCTTTCTGCTGGTCCTCACGGTCAGAAAAATAGACTTCCACGCTCATCCGGGAAATTTCACCGTTGTTTTTAAAATTCAGACTGTTCAACCCGGCTGGTATCAGGTCTGTAGGCGGGAAAGAGTAGAGCAGACTTTTAACTACTATTTTAGGAAACTTTACTCCTGCTTCAGTCAGAAAATTATTAAGGTCTTCTTCAAACTTCAGAAAAGTATAGCCAGATTCCCGTCCCCATACTTCCCAGAAATAGGGCCAGCGTAAAAAATAGGCCCGGCCGGTTTGCAACAGAGTTTCTCCCGAGCCGGCGAGGAGTAAAAGGCCCTGGTTTCCCTGGTAGGAAAAAGACAAAATCATCCCCTGGTTCGGCTTAAGGGCAGCGGCGTCTATTTTTTTATCCTTAAGAATTTTTTTGCTCAGGTTAAGGTTGGGGCCGAGGAGTACGGGGTTGCTTACGGCGGAAAAGTTTTTAATTTCCGATTCTTTTTTAATCAGGTCAAAAAAGAGAGACAAGCTTTCCAGGTTAGCCCGGGCCACCAGTTCTGAAGCCAGCGAAATCTCCTCTGCCGTGGGGTTATCCGGAATGATGACGGTAAAGTCCAGCTTGTCCACCAGCCCATCTCCATCGCTATCCAGCAGAAATTTCCCCGGCTGGTATAAACGGGAAAGGCTGAAGACCTGAGCCTGTGTTGACTGGACGACAGCCAGAATTAATATTCCGATGAAGGCCAAAATTATTCGCTGATTCTTCTTTTTCATGGCTTTATTTTACCATTAGTTTCAGCTTGGATTAAGTTAAATCAGGCTAACGATGTGGTAGAAAAGTTGTAGAAAATAAGATAAACGGGCAAAAGACGTAATTTCTGGGTTTGTTGGCTTTGTGGGTAGAGACAAATTTTTTGCTTGTAATTTTCCGGCCGGCTCTGGATAATAGAAGTGTAACAAGGAAAAGAAGCGGGCGGCGAGGCCGTTTTTAGTCTGACCCGGAGAGGCCCGGGCCGCGGGTGAGTTTTTTAATCAATTTTGCCTGGCGAAAATAACTAAGTCCTCATTCAGGAGGTTATAAGAAAATGAAAAAAGACATGGGCCGGTTATTAATCATAATTTGGGGTTTGTTCTCGTTCAGCCCTCTTTTCAGCCAGAGCAAAATGCCTCCCCGTTTTTCTGTACTTTCACCTGATAAAAGAGTGGAACTGGTGGTGGAACTGAAAAATCAGGTTACCTATTCTGTTTACTTTAACCAGAAATTGATTGTCAGTCCTTCACCCATTTCCCTGACCATAAACGATGGGGTCGTTCTGGGCAAGAGAGCAGTTTTAGAAAGCCAGAGCCGGAAAAAAGTGGATGAAAAAATCAGCCCGGTTGTTAGAGAAAAGAGAGCCACCATCAGAGATAATTATGAGGAACTCAGACTTCAGTTCAGGGGAAATTATGGCCTGATCTTCAGGGTCTATAATGACGGTGTAGCCTACAGATTTTATACTGGCTATCGGGTGCCGATTAAAGTCAGGTCTGAAGAAGCTACTTTTAATTTTCCTGATAACTACTATGTTTATTTTCCCTTCACCCGGAGTCTGCATACTTCTTTTGAGAGCAATTACACTTATTTGCCTTTGAAAGACATCGGACCAGAGCGTTTTGGTTTTGCTCCAGTAGTGGTGGATATAACTGGAGGTCCAAAAGTTGCCATCACGGATGTGGCGGTGGATGATTATCCCGGGATGTTTCTTAAAGCCAGCCCTCAGGGACAACCGGGCCTGGTGGGGTATTTTGCTCCTTTTCCGCTGGAAGAAAAGTTGCGGGAAAAAAGCGACCGGGAACTGGAAGTGGTCACAGCCGCAGATTACCTGGCGGAAACAAAAGGCGGCCGGGAATTTCCCTGGCGCCTGTTGGTCATCGCTGAAAAGGATGCTGATTTGATAGCTACTGATATTGTTTACCGGCTTTCTCCGCCTCTGGAACTGAAGGATACTTCCTGGATAAAACCTGGTCGGGTAGCCTGGGACTGGTGGAATGCTAATAATATTTTTGGCGTTAACTTCAAGTCGGGCCTCAACACTGACACTTATAAGTATTACATTGATTTTGCTTCCAGGTACGGGATTGAGTACATCATCTTAGATGAGGGCTGGTCAGACCCGGCTGACCTGTTTAAGATCAACCCAGAGATAAACCTGGAAGAACTGGTAAAGTACGGGCAGCAGAAAAACGTGGGATTGATTCTCTGGTGTGTCTGGTACACGCTTGACCGGCAGATGGAGGCGGCCCTGGATTATTTTCAGCGCCTGGGAGTCAAGGGAATAAAAGTGGACTTTATGGACCGCGACGACCAGAAAATGGTCAATTTTTACCGGCGATGCGCGGCCGCGGCCGCCAGAAGAAAATTAATAGTAGATTTCCATGGAGCCCACAAACCAGTAGGCCTGCGCCGGGCTTTCCCCAACATCCTGACCAAAGAAGGCGTCATGGGCCTGGAGTACAGCAAGTGGACAAACACCGTGACTCCCGAACATGACCTGTTGCTGCCTTTTATCCGCATGCTGGCCGGGCCGATGGATTTTACTCCCGGAGCCATGCGCAACGCCCAGGAAAAACAATTCCGACCGGTCTTTGACCAGCCCATGAGCCAGGGCACCAGGTGTCATCAGCTGGCCATGTACGTGGTTTATGAATCACCTCTGCAAATGCTGTGTGATTCTCCCTCAGTCTACCTTAGAGAACCGGACATGATGGATTATCTGAGTCAGGTACCCACGGTCTGGGATGAAACCAGAGTCCTGCAAGCCAGGATAGGTGATTATGTGGTGGTGGCCCGGAAAAACGGTAACAAATGGTACCTGGGAGCCATGACCGACTGGACCGCTCGGGAGCTGGAGGTCAAGCTGGATTTTCTGGAGCCCGGCCGAAACTGGAAAGCAGAAATCTGGCAGGATGGGGTCAACGCCAGCCGTTGGGCCAGCGATTATCTGCGCTCTAGCCTCCGGGTTACCCCGGGCCAGTCTTTAAAGCTTTCTCTGGCGCCGGGTGGTGGGGCAGCCATAATTTTCACCCCTGAACCTTGAGGTGTTACGATTTATGAATTTTGTAACACTGAAGGCTGGCCGGATAATTAGATAATTAAAATGAAGAAGGTTTAATCAGCCAGGCGGCTAACGACCGTCCGGGTTAGCCTTGTCGGCCAGAGCACCCGGCTTTCGGACCTTGACATTTTCCAGTGGTTGGGGTAAATTGTACTCAGCCAAGGGAACACAACTTAATGGGTTGTTTATAAATTAATACTATATATTGAGGTAAACTCAGTGATTGAATCAGACCAATTAACATCCGAACCCCCTTCTATCTCCTCTATTCTGGCAACTTTATAACCAGGAATAAATTTTAACTTCAAGTATGGACAAATGAGAACCATAAAATATTTTGCTGGTATATTTCTGGCTCTTTTTTTGCTGGTAGCCAGTCCGCCGGAATTTGGCCGGGAAAATCAATTTTTCCATGGTTATCTTATCCCCAGGCCAGTCGTCAGAGTTGGGCTTTTAAGCAACCTGAAGCAGGCTTCTATTACTTCTTCTTCAGGCATGAATATTTACGAAATTGGCCGTGGCTACCGCTTGCTGGCGGAGGAAGCCAGCGAGGTGATGGTAAAAGTCCAGAAAGAAATCCTGACCGAAAAATTCACCTTGATTTTAGCTCAGGTTCAGAACCGGTCTGAAGCTGAAGTTCTGGCCAGTGACCTGCAGGGAAAATTGGCCGGGCCCGTTACCCTGGAAGAAAAGAACCTCGGTGCTGGCAATTTTTATCTGATTAAATACGGCGAATTCCTTACCCGTGGTCAGGCGCTATCTTTCATCCATGAACTGGAAAAAACAGGGCTCAAAGATATATGGATTCAGAGAGAAACGGTCAGCTTCCCTGAACCCGGGCAGTTGATACTTCAAATTGACCACCGGCTGGTTACTCTCAGCGGCGAGAGTGATGTTTATTTTATCCCTGGTTCACAGCAGAGTTACTTGAGCCTTGATAATAAGCCATACCGGGGAATTTTTGTCTTGAAAAGAAATGGTCAGGGGCTGTCACTGGTGAACATTCTTAACCTGGAAGATTATTTAAAGGGGGTGGTGCCCCTGGAACTTTCACCCGTGACTTTTAATTCCCTGGAAGCACTCAAGGCTCAAGCGGTGGCGGCTAGAACTTATGCCCTGAAAAACATTGCCCGCAACCAGCAGCTGGATTTTGACCTGACCGATACCCAGAGTTCTCAGGTTTATGGAGGTATGTCCGTTGAGCATCCTTTGAGTAACCGGGCGGTGGAAGAGACAGCGGGTGAAGTCATCGTTTATCGGGGAGAGCTGATTGATGCCCTGTACACCAGTACCTGCGGCGGGATGACCGAAGATTCGGAAAATGTTTTTTCCGGCAAGCCCTTGCCCTACCTCAGAGCGACTAGCTGTTTTTATGAAAAACAGACCGAATGGAGCCTGGCCACAGCCCTGGAATATCCTTCCGTCCAGATAAAAGGCCGTGACCTTCTGCCTGAAGTGGCCCCACTTCTGGCTCTAAATATTTACCCGCTGAATGTCAACCTAGACTATGACCAGCCCGTGAAACCGGAAGAAATTATTTCTTCTCTGGAAAAAATTCTGAGCTTTAGAAAATTGAACCAGGGGCAAATCAAGGCCGAACTTCTGGCCGGTGAGGAAAAAGTTAATTTTAGAAAGCTGGCCAGGCTGCTGGTGGAGTTTTTTGGCTGGCAGGAAAAAAGCGCTCATTTTATCCTGGACAGTGAAGTGCGCTTCATCCTGGAGAATTCGCCGAACCGGACTGAACTGAAGGATGGGGAAGCGCGGATGCTGGCTTATCTTCTGCAGGCCGGAATCTTTCCCAGTTACCTCAGAGAAGAAAACCTCAACCGGCCGGTGACCAGAGCGGAATTTATTTATATTCTTAGAAAATCTCTTTCTTGGCTTGATGATTATTTTCACGAAGGAACCTTTCTGACGCAAAAGGGACAACTTCTGGAAGTCCAGGAAAAAGCAGAAAAAAGATTGCTGAAATTATCTGATAAACCTCTTCTACTCCGTCGGCTGGAAGAGGGTCGTTTGGTGGCCCGCCAGTTGATCCTGGTAGGCGGAGAAAATGTCAGATGGCTGGAGGTGGCGGGGCAGGTGATGCTTTTGGAAGTTATCTATCCGCCCAACTCCAACGTCCTGGACCGTAATTCGCGCTTCAACCGCTGGATGGTCAGGGTTTCAAGAGAGGAGCTGGAAAAGAGCCTTCTGCGCTATTATCCCAAGCTTGGCCGGTTGGTAGACATAAAAGTACTGAGAAGAGGACGTTCTAATCGTGTGGTGGAGTTACAGGTCCTGGGCACAAATCAAACCGTGACCGTCTTCGGGCTGCGGATAAAATGGGTGCTTAACCTCCGGGATACGCTGTTTTTTGTTGACCGGGAATTCGGGCCGGATGGAGGCATTTCATATTTTATTTTCACCGGTCGGGGCTGGGGCCATGGAGTTGGCCTCTGTCAGGTTGGAGCCTATGGTATGGGCATAGCCGGAGCCACGTATAAAGAGATACTTGCTCATTATTACCGGAATACAAAGGTGGAAAAGATTCAAGAGAAAGGTTCGGGTTCATGAATAAAAGCCCGGAGCATCCCGGCAAAAACTAAAATTTGTCTGATTCTTTTGTGTTTCTTCTGAGGGCTACGATTTTATTCCAAAAATTTGTTTTTTGGCAAGATATAACCCGGCTTCTTTTCTGAAGCTGGGAAAATTTCTGGTTTTAAAAAGCATTTTTCTTCAGATACTTTAAAAAACCCATTTTTTTAAACCATAGTCCGTAGCGTCTGATAAACCTGGTTTCTTTGAACCAGAGAGGGCATTTTTTAGTTGACAGCCTTCTAAATTAAAAGTAAAAAGAAACTTCTGGTGCTCAGGATTTTGACCTGAAATTATTTTTGGGAGAGAACATCACTGATGAGTTACTGGCAGGCTATTTTCCTGGGAATCTTACAGGGTGTGGGGGAGTTTTTACCCATTTCCAGCTCCGCCCATCTGGCTGTCTTCCCTTATCTTTTTAACTGGAGTTATCAGGGACTTTCCTATGATGTCATGCTCCATTTAGGAACACTGCTGGCTGTGCTTTCAGTCTTCTGGAAAGACTGGCTAAAAATCATCAAACAGGGTTTGACTCAGCCTTCTTCTGACGACGGCAAACTTCTCTGGTACCTAGCCCTGGCTTCAGTACCGGGGGCGGTGGCGGGTTATCTGCTGGAGGATAAAGCAGAGACTGTTTTTCGGGAACCCTGGGTTATAGGTTTAAGCCTGCTGCTTTTTTCTGTTTTGATTTTTCTGGCTGACCGGAAAGCAGCCAACCAGAAAGCTCTGCCGGAAATAACCTGGAAGCATGCTCTGCTGATTGGACTGGCGCAGAGCTTGGCCATCATTCCGGGAGCCTCACGTTCCGGTATGACCATCATGGCGGCACTTTTCCTGGGCTACCGGCGGGAAACCGCGGCCCGTTTTTCCTTTCTGCTGTCCACTCCGATTATCGCCGGTGCCGCTCTGCTCACTTTGCCCAAGGTTAGCCTGGCCCAGGTTAACGGCCCCTTCCTGACGGGCCTGGCCGCCTCTACTCTTTTTGGCTTTCTCTCCATCAGGTTTTTGTTAAGCTACTTAAAGAGCAAAAATCTCCTTCCTTTCGTCATCTACCGGGTGCTGCTGTCCCTGGTCATCTTTGCCCGTTACCTCTGAGGCAATTCGCCAGGTTGACTAAAGCGGGGGACTTCTCTAAAATACAGGCTAAATTTAACCAGCTAGTTGGAGGAAAACTTGAAAAACAGAGCTCTGGACCAAAACCGTCAGGAAGCCAGAGAATACCAGACCAGGTATTCCGGCCTTTTTTTCAAAGCCAAAAAAGTCCTGCTGGAGAAAAAATCAAAATTCCAGCGTATAGAAATCATTGAAAACCAGTTTTTCGGCAAAGTTCTTTTTCTTGATGGCCTGGTGCAGACCACGGAAAAAGATGAATTTTTCTATCACGAGATGCTGGTTCATCCAGCCCTGGCCTGCCATCCTCATCCGGAAAGAGTTTTGATTATCGGCGGTGGCGACGGCGGAGCTCTGAGGGAAGTTTTGAAACATCCGGTCAAGAAGGCCTGGCTGGTAGAGATAGACCAGGAAGTTATCAGAGCCTGCGAACAGCATTTTCCCTGGCTGGAATCAGCCCTGGCTGACCCGCGGGCTGAGCTGGCCATCGCCGACGGCTTTGATTTTATCCAGCAAACCAGGGACCGGTTTGATGTAATTATTGTTGATTCTTCTGACCCGGTGGGGCCCTCCGCCATTCTTCATGCCCGGG
>Ga0078972_1000987_pt1 | contig 34959 bp, 38 predicted proteins | sample YelNatPaOPGAMG01_FD_67568 | JGI IMG/M metagenome (GOLD analysis project Ga0078972, IMG submission 67568) | Hot spring thermophilic microbial communities from Obsidian Pool, Yellowstone National Park, USA - OP-RAMG-01 (SPADES assembly) (version 2) | ecosystem: Environmental > Aquatic > Thermal...
TTTACAAATACATAAGCAAGAAAGCTCCGACCTTCAGGGAGGAGATGAATTGCGAAGTGTTTATATTTCTGGAAATATTTAAAATTGTGTACGAAACTCCTCTCTGAGAAAGTCGTACCATTAAATCCTTGATCGCTGGTTGTTCCATCAGGACTCCGGTGATAAGGTTGAGAATGTCCCTGTTCCACTGCCCATACTGAGGAACAGGATAAAGACATATCTCGATTGCATGCAGACAGGGATGCATGCAAAGGGAGCACTGATACCCCCAGAGGGGCAACTTCAAGGGCAGTGAAGACCTCAAAACTCCGTAATGGGTTCTCGCAAAACCCGCCTGATCGTGAGAAATGATGCGGAAATAAGTGCAAAAGTGAGAACCTCCGAAGCTTTAGCGAGGAGAGCATGTCAGATGCGTTTCCGACTCTAATATAAGGACAAAACGTTGGGCCGTGATTTCAATCATAATCCTGGAGGCGTCATGCTGTTTGACGTTGACATAGTTCTGGAGCCGGAAAAAAAAAGTATTCTGATGTCTCTTTGAGGGACTATGAAGAGGTATCAGATGGCAGTTCCCTTTTTCGTGCTAAGTATGTGGCAAGATTTCCCTAGAACTCAAATAATTTTTTAGAATTAATTGTACTCTTCCAATCATCAGATGATGATATCTGGGATTTTAGATGCTGCTCGGAATTACTGGATATATATTCACATGGGCTTGTCCGGATTTGAACCGGAGTCTTCGACTCCCGAAGCCGAAAGGATGGACCAATCTACCCCACAAGCCCTAGTCCGAATGTTCAAAGCATTTAAAAGCATTTAGTAGATAATGTATGGTGACAAATAGCAGATATCCAAATGAGGATGCCCTAAAATTCAATGTGAGTGGAGAAATAGTTATGTCTCTGAACCCTGGAAAGACCATAAAAAAATGGAGAGAAGAATTCAACGTAACTCAAAAAGATCTTTCAGAAAGATTGAAAATTAACACCTCTGTCATCAGTGACTACGAAACAGGAAGGAGGAAATCACCAGGTGCTTCATTTTTGAGGAATCTTGTCAATTCACTTCTTGAAATTGACTCTGAGAGAGGAAATCCAGTGGTCCTGAAATATTCACTGGGAGCAGATAGTAAAGTAATATTGGACATAAAGGAATTTTACTATGATGTCGACCTTGCGAAGTTCACCAAACTAATTGATGGGAAGCTGGTTAGCAATCCAAGCATTAAGAGAAACATAAGGGGATACACGATTCTCGATTCTCTGAATGCAATACTGGAACTCACTTCCTTTGACTATTTCAAGGTATACGGATGGACCTCGGAAAGAGCACTATTCTTTACCAATGTGGAGTTCGGGCGATCCCCTATGATAGCCGTAAGAGTCCATCCATTAAAACCAGCTGTGGTTGTATACATAAAACCGAAGAGAATCGATCCCCTTGCTATCAAAATTTCAGAGATAGAAGGAGTTCCTCTCATAACAACTGACCTTTCCCCGGAAGAAATCAAGAAAAGACTGAAATCCCTCTAGGCTAGAAGCTTATCGAGGTACCAGTCAAGGCTAAATGGAATTAGATCCGAGTACCCCTGGCCGGTTCCAACATACAGTATCGGTTTCTTGGTTTCCGAAAGAAGAGTAAGGATGCTTCCGCCTTTTGCGTCTGCATCGATCTTGGTGACAATGTAGCCGTCCACTCCAACAGATTCATCAAAAAGTTTTGCCTGATTCAATGCATCCACTCCGGAGAGAGCATCAACTGTAAGCAATATGAGATCCGGATTAGATATTCTCTTTATCTTTTTCATCTCTTCTAGGAGGTTCTTATTGGTCTGCATCCTTCCTGCAGTATCTATAATCACCACAGATTTCCTGAATTTTGAAGCATGTTTGATTGCGTCAAAAGATACTGCTGCTGGGTCTCCGCCAGCCTGATGTTTCACAACTCTTATGCCTAGCTTATCCCCGTGAAGGGCAATCTGTTCTATAGCACCTGCCCTGAACGTGTCTGCAGCTGCCATCACAACATAAAACCCATTGTTCTTGAAAATTTCAGACAATTTTGCGGCGGAAGTGGTTTTCCCCGTTCCGTTCATACCGATAAGCATTATGACGTATGGTGATTTCTTCTGTGCAAATTCCAGAATATTAGGCTGAGGCAGTGAAGCAATATCCAGTATGGTTGTTTTTACGGCTTCTCTCAGGACGGAACTCCTGTCTCCCTTCAATTTGACCCTTTTCTCCTTTATCTTCTGGAGAAGATCGGTTGAAATTTTATCCGCAGTGGGCAAGGAAACATCTGCTTCAAGCAATGAAATTTTTAGATTGCCAACAATGTCGTCGGCGTCCTTCGTAGAAAGATCAGTCCCGGAGATTACTCCTTTTTCCAGATTGTCTATTGCAGTTTCTTCCTTCTTCGGGGCCAGTCCTAGTTTTTCCTTTAGCTTTTCGAACATTTAGTCACTTTTTGTAAATTCTGTTAAGGTATTCTTCCAACTGGGCGTATTTGGTCTGCAGCTCATACTGGGAATTCCTTGCATTATCAAGTGCACCTGCTGCCTCTTTCCTCCTCTCCTCCAGGATGCTCAGTGCCCCTGAAACGGAAGTCTTCTTATATGATCCTGACCCAATACTAACAGTCACCCTCTCCTTATTCTTGATCTCCCCCTCAACATAGAGTCCCCTTCCAAGTGGGATAAGGGATACACCTTCCACTTTCCCTATGTTTTTGAGAAAATCGATAGAGGTCATGAGGTCCTGAAGCATAAGGGAAATTGACTGAATCTGGTCCTCAGTTTCCTCCAGCTGCTGCCTAATCAGTTCCATGCTGTATACGATCTGGTCTATTTTGGAATCCTGCGACATTTTAAACACCTGCAAATTTTTTCTTGGAATTTATTAACGATTCTATTGCTGGCATTGGCTCGCCTGCTAGATAGCTTATAAGCGCACCACCACCAGTAGATATATGATTTATCTCTCTTTCAGTTATGCCTAATTTCTCAAGAGCAGCCAGGGTGTGTCCTCCACCCGCAATTTTGTACGCCTTTGATTTGGCAATTGAGGAGAATATTTCTACAGTACCTGACTCAAAGTCTTTTAGTTCAAACACACCCATTGGTCCGTTTAATAGGATCGCATCAGAATCCCTTATTACGGCTGCATAGGATGCTATGGTATCGATGCCTATGTCCATTGATGGTACGTCCTTCCTGAAATTTGAAAGCTTGTAAAAACATGGTTTACCCCTGTCATTTCCAAGAAAGTCCGTCGGCATGTATACAAATTTTCTGTATTGGTCAAGTACCTTACGGGCCTCGTTGACTACGCCCTCGAAATCATTTATTTCCTTTTTAATGACATTTTCGTTCTTCTCCCCCATGTTGAGACCGTCTGCAATCAAGAATATATGCCCCACAAGTCCACCGGTAAGGACTATATCCAGCTTCCCTTCATCAAGCATTCTTCTGATGATCTTGACGGAGTCATCAGCCTTTGCACCACCAAATACCCCTGTTCTCTTGCTTGATTTAAGGTTGAAAAACGTTTCCATTGCAGTGATCTCCCTCTCCATCAATTTTCCCGCAATATTGGGAATCTCCTCACTGAAACCCACAAGAGTAACGTTTGGCCTGTGGGCGGCAGCAAACGCATCGTTGACAAAATAATCAGAGATTGATGATAAATTTCTCACTATATGTGTTTGCTTGAGAACTTCAGGCTTTTCCTCCGCCAATACAACCTCTTCCGAGTAGAACCTCGTATTTTCAAGCATCAGGAAATCCCCTGGGGCTGCACTATTTATCCTGTCAATGACATTTTCTTCGAAGAGACCGGGAACAAATTCCACTTTTTTCCTCAGAAGATTAGAAAGATGGGATGCGTGTGTTTTAAGGCTCACAAAGTCACTTTTTCCCGGTCTGCTTTGATGTGCAAGTATAACCACTTTAGATCGCCTGAGTTCCTCCAGTGTACCCATGTGAGCCTTGAACCTTGCATCATCAAGAATTAGCCCAGTTTTCGGGTCAATTGGGGAGTTAATGTCAACCCTTAGCAGCACCGTTCTGCCTGCCAGGTCAAAGTCTTTGAGAGTGAAAAAGGGAAGAGCAGTCATATTACCGTATTTTCTAGTTCCTTAAATCCGTTTCTAAAGATTTCCTGAAAGGCCTTCCTTTGACATATACTTCCTCTATCGGGTCAGTGCCGAGCTCATAACCAAGTTTTGAGAATTTGTCCCTCAGCACGATTAAGTTAGCTTCTTTCCCGGCATGTATTGAACCCTCAGATGATGATAAGGCGAGAGAATAAGCTGCATTCAGCGTGGTCATGTTTATGATATTTTCCAGTGTGAATGGAGTCATCTGTCGCACAAGCGATATGATTAGCGGCATGGAGAGGATATAAGTGTTCGGAGACGAATCAGAGCCCATTGACAGGATGATTCCTTTTTCCTTCATTTTGCCGAATATCGACGAACTTTTTCCAAGGATAATGGAAGTGAATGGTAGAAATGTTACAACTGCACTACCTAGCATTCCTATCTCATTCTCTCTTGTTTCCAGCATGTGATCATAAGAGACTATCCTCAGGTCATTCAGCTTTTCTAAGCCTCCAACATTACTAATTTCATTCAGGTGAATTCTTGCTGGAATACCAATCTCATTAGCATGGATAATGGCCGATCTCGCAAAAGAGGGTGTTAGAGCCCCCGAATCGACGAATATGTCCACATAATCAATCCTTCCTTGAAATTGATCTATCATTTCTTTGAAATCATGGAGGTATCTGTCTTCACTTAACCCCCTTGGCAGAACGTGCGCCAAGAGTGATTTCTTAACAGTTACTCCTATTTCTCTCTCTATCCTCTCTATTACGCTCAGAATCCTTTCTTCTGAAGACAAATCCATTCCATAGCCTGTCTTGATTTCAAACGTGGAGGTACCGTTACTTATCATGCTCAGCACTCTCTGTTTAGACTCTTCAAATAGAGACTCCTCATCGCAATCCATCGTATCCTTCACTGTTCTGTATATTCCACCTCCTCTGCTAAGCACGCCATCGTATCCAATGCTCTTCCTGAGGTCTATCTCATTCTCTCGAGATCCGCAAAATACAAGGTGTGTATGAGGATCACAGAATGCTGGTATAACCCATTTAGAACTTTCATCTTCATTTGATTTAACAATCTTCTCTATTCTTTTCCCCTTTATATGTATGTCCACATTATTCAAAATTTCAAGGCTATCAAAGTCTTCTTTTACCGTGTAAGGCTTCAGGCGAGGGGTAGCAACATTTACATTTTTTATGATCATCCTATTTCATTACCAGGTCTTTGTAGCATGAGTCAGCCGCAATTGCACCATCAGCTGCAGCCACTATTATCTGTGCAAATGAGCCTGCAACATCTCCTGCCGCATACACCCTGGGAACATTCGTCCTTCCATTTCTGTCTATCTTTATGAATCCCCTTTCTGTTAGCTCAACACCAAGTTGCTTTGCGAGTTCGCTCTGCGGTGTGAGACCAACATATACAAAGACACCGTCGAACTCCTCTGTAATTTCCTTTCCGGTGTCCCTCTCCTTGTATTTCACATATTTCAGGGATTTCCCATCCCCCATGAGTTCGGTAACCTGGACGTTCATCTTATAAGTTATTCCCATCGATTTTATTTGTCTGACGTAGGCGTCCTCACACATGTATTTTGGCATGAACTCAAAAATCTTGATCTCTCCCACTATATTCTTCATTGATATTGCAGCTATCGCCCCAGAATTCCCACCTCCTATAACAAGTACCTTCTTCCCTTTGAAGAGATAGCCATCGCAAGTGCTGCAGTAGGACAATCCTTTCCCGAAATATTCCTCTTCTCCCTTGATCCCGAGATGTTTATGCTTCGTCCCTGTGGCAAATATTATGCTCTTTGCCCTGAATTCTCCCTTCTCCGTATTAAGAGTGAAATCATCATTCTTCTTTATTGACTGCACCTTACAGTTATCAATGATCTTTGTGTAGTTCTTGGCATGTTCTATGAATTCTCTAGAAAGTTCTGTGCCAACTATGGCAGTAAACCCAAGGTAATTCTCCACAAGTGGAGCCTCCTGAGTTAATCCTCCTGCAACTGATGAATCAATTACAAGATTGGAAAGCCCGGACCTGCTGGCATAGATGGCTGCAGATAGACCTGCAGCCCCTGCACCTATGATAACGACGTCGAAATCCCTTTTCTCAATCTTTTCCGCTTCCCCACCGATGATGAGTTCCATTGGACGTCAACTCTTACATCGGAGGCATTCCGCCCATTCCACCCATTCCTTCGCCGCCACCGCCCATTCCGGGAGGCATTCCGCCTCCGGGTGGGTTCTCACCCTTTGACTTCCTTGATGAGATCACATCGTCTATTCTTAATATCATAGTGGCGACCTCAGTTGCTGCTTCTATGGCGTGTGATTTTACTCTAGTAGGCTCTATAACGTTCTTCTTGAACAAATCTCCTACCTTGCCCTCGAAAGCATCAACGCCCTCGTTTTTCCTTCCCTTCTCATGTGCAGATCTGAGCGTTAACAGGGCGTCTATTGGATCCATGCCTGCATTTTCTGCAAGTGTCCTGGGAATTATCTCTAGGGCAGTAGAGAATGCTTCCACTGCAAGTTGTTCTCTTCCTCCAACGGTGGGTGCAAACTTTCTCAGTTGGTAAGCGAGTTCAGCCTCTATAGCGCCCCCTCCTGGAACAAAAGACTCGTCTTCTATTGCAACTCCGACAACTTTAAGAGCATCGTGCAGTGCTCTCTCTACTTCATCTATCGTGTGCTGAGTCCCTCCCCTTATCAGTATGGAAACTGCCTTGGGATACTTGCATCCCATTATGAAAGTCAACCTGTCGTCACCTATCTTTCTCTCTTCGACCAGCTCCGCATTTCCAAGATCATTGGAGGTTAGGTCGTCAAGATTGGTGACTATCCTGGCACCCGTTGCCTTGGCAATTTTTTCCATATCGCTCTTCTTCACCCTTCTTACAGTGTATATTCCCTCCTTTGCAAGGAAATGCTGTGCGAGATCGTCCACACCTTTCTGACTAAGAAGGACATTCGCACCAGATTTCTTTACCTTTGCAACCATTGCCTTCAGTGTATCCTCTTCCTGATCCAGGAATGCTTGTATTTTCGAGGGGTCCGTGATCTGCACCTTTGCATCGATCTCAGTCTTCTTTATTTCCAATCCTGAGTCTAGAAGTGCGATCTTCGCTTTCTTGACTTCGCTGGGCATCCTTGGGTGAACTTTTTCCTTATCAATAACTACTCCTTCTATAAATTCGGTATCTGTTATTCCCCCTCCAAATTTCTTCTGAACCAGGATATTGTCAATATCCGCGACTTTCTTTCCGTCCCTCTGTTCAACTATGTATTTCACTGCTTTAACCGCTATGTCCGCGAGGAAATCAGTTACCCCCCCAACGTTTTTCCCAGTCATTGCAGTCATTGCAACATTTTTCAGGACAGTATCGTCTATTGATTTTATTGATATGTTATTCATAATTTCTATGCTCTTATTTGATGCAGTTTTGTAACCGTTGGCTATGACAGTTGGATGAACATTCTGGTCAAGAAGGACCTCTGCCTGTTTCAAGAGTTCTCCGGCAAGAACTACAGCAGTTGTCGTTCCATCCCCCACTTCCTGATCCTGACTCTTTGCTATTTCCACTATCATTTTTGCGGTTGGATGGTCAACATCCATCTGCTTCATTATGGTTGCGCCATCGTTTGAAATTGTTATATCTCCAAGGGAGTCGACTAACATTTTGTCCATTCCCTTTGGACCCAGTGCTGATTTTACGGTATCAGCAATTGCCTTTGCGGCTTCAATATTGTTTCTCTGGGCATCCTTTCCGGATTCCCTAGTAGAACCTTCCTTCAAAACTAGAATTGGGATTTGTCCTGATAGCATTTATATTTCACCCTAAAACGTAAATTCGTTCTTCTATATAAATATTCATTCATGGTCCTGTCAAATTTGCGGTTGTTTCTGATCCTGCGAATAATTGGACTGTCCAAAAAATGATTCAGGCACGGCCACCGGGTTCCTGTAATAAGACAGTTTATATCTTTTTGCTTTGTGTTAGTGAAAGCAATACGATAAAAGAGCAGCTTAGATTGCACAGTCACACATTTCCTCCAAGTGATAGTAAGATGACGACGGAAGTAGCTTGGGAAGGTGTTGAAGAAACAATGGCAGGTATTATCTGTAATGAAATTATACGCACACCTGCAATGGGGAAGCCCAAAACTGGGGATGCTAAACGATTGAATATCAATGGGAGCAAAGAATTTTAGTGACTTCATTTTGCATTCAACTACCGTATGGGTTCTTGGGACAAAACTTGTCAACTCTCAGTTTGATATCCCTGAGGCATTATCATAGGTATGGAATATGACAGACTTAATTGATAGAGGGACAAGCAATCCAATGTAACAGTTTAATATTATTTCTCATTTATGGGCAATGAGAAGGTATCCATGCAAGGGCGAAGTGAACTTAAAGGCCCTTCAGTCAGTGATGAATGAGATTTTTGGGAATGTTGTGATTGAAGGAGAAAGCCTAATTTCAAATATGCCTGGAATCCTGAAGGTGAAGGCATTTGTAAGTGGGAATAAGGAAATCAGTATTGAAACCGACACCTCTACAAGTTCGAACCCGGATTTAGCCGTAAAACTCTACAACAGGTTCCTAGAAAAGGCGACTGGGTATTCTTCTAAGGAAAGGAAGAGGATGCTGAGCAAGGTATGACAAAATTAGATATATTCAATGTGAAAACGGTAACCATAGTAGGAGTTTCACGAGAACAGGGAAAGATAGGAAACATAATCCTTTCAAATCTCCTGAAAAATTTCAACGGTCGGATATTCTTGGTACATCCAACCGCAGACCAGATTCAGGGAATAAAGTGTTACAAAAATGTAGAATTGCTCCCTGAACCACCTGACCTGGCCGTTGTATCTCTACCGGCTTCCAAGGCAGTAGGGGCAATCAGGTCGCTTGCTATCAGAGGATGCAGAATTTGCATCCCGGTCGCAGGTGGCTTTGGAGAAAGCGGAGAAAAAGGGAAACAACTGGAGGGCGAGATGAAGGATATTGCAAGCCAGTACGGGATGAGGATCATTGGACCAAACACCGTTGGGATTATCGTACCAAGAATCGGGTTAAATACTGCTCTTACAACTGGCGAAAAGACACAATTTCCTTCAGATGGGCACATTGGTTTTATTTCTCAGAGTGGGGCTCTGGGCCTACTTGCGATGGATGAATTTTCTAATATGAATGTGGGATTCTCAGCATTCCTGTCGCTTGGAAATGAGGTAGATGTTGATGAAACAGATGCTCTGATCGTCCTTGGAGAGGATAAATCAACTTCATCAATTTCGCTGTATCTAGAAAAATTGGGTAGGGTCGAAGAATTCCTCAATCAGGCAAGAAATATTTCAAAACACAAGGGAATTGTTGTTCTGAAGGGTGGGCAAACGGAGGCCGGGAATCGAGCGACAGCCCTCCACACGGGTTCCCTCTTCCGAACTGGATTCTCCATGAAAAGCCTCTTCAGGCAGTATGGTATAATACCGGCAACCGACGAACTTGAACTGATGGATTATTCTATTGCCCTTTCTTACGGCAAACCAGTATTCGGGAACAGGGTGGCGGTGATCACTTCTGCTGGAGGTGTTGGGGTGACTTCATCAGATATACTTGAATCCCATGGTTTCAGAGTTCCAAAAGTTTCTGAATCCCTGAGAATAAAGATAGCAGAGGACATTGCTGATATAGGATCTTCTGCCAACCCTATAGATCTGACGGCAGAGGCAACTGATGAACAGTATGAGAAAGTTATGTCTAACATAAATGAGTCTGATGAATTTGACTCAATGCTCGTATTCGTACTGTTCCAGACACAGGGAGTAACAGAAAACATAATAGGGTTCCTGCAAGATTTTAACAAGGGGAATAATAAGCCCATTGTAGTTGGTACTATTGGAGGAAGATATGCAATGGACGGGTTAAGAAAAATGATAAGTGCTGGGATACCTACCTATCCGTCAATATCTAGGAGCGTGAAGGCATTATCAGCACTTAGGGAAAGGGGGTTATTTTTGAGGAGGTACCTGAATGAGCGTCATACCTGAGATAAAATTCAAGGAATTATTGGAGGAAGAGAAGTTCAATCTTCCGGTAAGATTCGTTTCGGAAAACCCAGGCGAGTACAGCGGAAACTTTCCAGTTGTTGTAAAGATAAGTTCTGAGAAGATCGTACATAAAACCGAGGCAGGAGCAGTAATAACAGACATCAAAAGCAGAGAAGAATTGATAAAGACATACAAAGACATGAGTAGAAAATTTCCTGGGGAAACAATATATGTTGAGGAAATGGCAAAAAGAGGAACAGAAATAATAATTGGAATGATAAATGATCCATCTTTTGGAAAGATGATCCTCCTAGGGATAGGGGGATTCTTTTCCGAACTGATAAATGATGTAACTTTCAAAAAAGTGCCGATAGATATCTTCGACGCAGAGGATATGATAAGCGAACTTAAATATTCAAGACTGCTTGATGGGTACAGAGGATTCAAGGCTTCGAAGGATATCGTTAAAGAACTTCTCCTAAAGGTATCTGATTTCGGTTTGAGAACAGAATTCTCACAGATCGATCTGAATCCCGTTTTCCTGTATGAAGATCATTACCTGATAGTAGATGCGAAGATGATTGTTTGAGTTGAATGTACCGCTCCCCACAGTACAGGCGAGTCCATCTCCTCTCATGATAATTGCGTCATTGTATTGAAGGAAAGCATCCTTCTCACAAAAACTTTTTATTGACAGATTTATGAGTTTCTATGCAGTATGAACCGCAAGAGATAATTAAAATTTCAGACGCCCAGAATTTGAAGTATTTTTATTTCCAATTTACTGACATTAGAGGTACGCCAAAATCTGTAATGATCCCAAGGAATAGACTTGATAAAGTGCTTGAAGAGGGAGTTGTGTTTGATGGTTCTTCAATTCTCGGTTACGCAACGATAGAGGAAAGTGATATGAGGGCCTTCCCTGACTATAATTCGTTCGAGATACTTCCTTGGGCACTTGACGGTGGAAAAGCTGCTAGATTCGTGTGCTCTATCATCAATCCCAAAGGAGAGAAGTTTCCCGGAGACCCAAGGTACATTCTTCAGAGGCAGCTGGAAAGGGTGGCTCAGAAAGGTATGCAATTCTTCGTTGGTCCTGAATTTGAATTTTTTCTACTTGAACTGAAGGATGGGAAGTATCAGCCCCATGATTCGGCAGGATATTTTACATTTGGCCCTCTGGACAAAGGGGAAATGGTCAAAAAAGAGATATTAAATTATCTTGAAGTTCTTGATTACAAACCTGAGGCTGCCCATCATGAAGTGTCACCCGGCCAGCATGAGATAGATCTTAGATATGCTCCAGCTCTTACAATGGCAGACAGAATAATAACAATGAGGACTGCAATAAAGACGGTAGCATCAAAATTTGGTCTATATGCTACATTCATGCCTAAACCTTTCACAGGAATAAATGGGACGGGAATGCATATACACCAGAGTTTGATGGATGAGGAAGGACAACACAATTTCCTCTGGGATGAGAATGACTCAAACGGCCTCTCCGATCTTGCCTACCATTATTTAGCTGGAGTTTTGAATTATGCCGTCGAAATCTCACCTATTATCGCATCTTGGGTGAATTCCTACAAGAGACTGGTTCCAGGATTTGAGGCACCTGTCTATATTTCTTGGGCAAATAGGAACAGATCTGCCCTAATAAGGGTTCCAGACGGTACAGGAATAAAGAAGAGATTCGAGTTCAGAGCTCCTGATTCTGCAGGAAATCCTTACCTTCAGTTCGCTGTTCTACTGGCTGCAGGTTTGGAGGGTATAGAAAAGAAATTAGAGCCCCCTCAACCAGTGGAGCAGGATATTTTCCACATGACCCAAAAACAAAGAGATTCAGCAGGCATAGGCTCGCTTCCTGAGTCACTTGGGGAAGCACTGCATCATCTTAGGAAAAGCAGCTTTATGAAAAACGTGTTGGGGGAGCATATATACAACAATTTCCTCTACATAAAGCAGAAGGAATGGGATGATTTTAGGGCATATGTTACCGATTGGGAGATAAACAATCTGCTTCCGATATTGTGAGTTCCAGGTACCATCGCAATCTTAATTAGATATCAGTCTTTACGATAGTGGGGCTCGTGGTCTAGCGGCTATGACGTCGCCCTTACAAGGCGGAGACCGCCGGTTCGAATCCGGCCGGGCCCACTCGGTCCCTACTTTTAGAATCTATTATTTAGATGCAATAACGTCTATCTCCACCAAGATTCCCTCTGAGGCAAATCCGGTGACAAGCGTTGTCCTGGCAGGTGGATTGTCCGGAAAGTATCTACCAAAGAGATCGTTCATCCTGTTGAAATCTCCATTGTACGCGAGATAGATTGAAACCTTTATGACATCGCTCAGACTGTACCCTGCCGTTTCCAGTATCCTCTTTATCTTATCCATTGCATTGTCAAACTGCTGGTCAAAATTCAGTACTTTATTTGATACCTGGCCTGTCTGACCAGAAAGAAATATCAAATCTCCAGAGATGACAGCGTGAGAGTATGGACCACCCTTCGGGATATCTACGACGTTGATTATCTTGCTCATGATCTGTCAATACTATTTACCTTATTTAGTCTTTATCAACTCCCAGGGACATGATCTATTCAGGTTAAGTTATTGCAATATAGCATAGAGATACAACCTATTCTAAACCTGCCTTCAGGTCTTCTATAATGTCTTCACTGTCTTCGATTCCGACTGAAAGACGGACAAGACCTCCCTCAATTCCCATTTCCTTTCTTTCCTGAGGGGTTAAAGAAAGGTGGGTTGTTTCTACTGGAAGTGTGATAAGTGTCTCCACGCCACCCAGGCTTGGAGCGTATGAGCATAATCTCAGCTTCTTCAACCTGTTCCTAGCTTCTTCCAGCCCCCCTTTAATCTCAAATGATACCATCCCTCCGAATCCCCTGAGGTTCCTATTTGCAATCTCGTGGTATGGGGAATCTGGAAGACCTGGATAGAAAACCTTGTTGACGCTTTTCTGCTCCGAAAGAAACTTCGCTATTTTCATTGCGTTGTCGTTGTGAACTTTCATCCTTATTCCGAGGGTCTTCAGACCTCTGATTCCAAGAAATGCCTGAATCGGATCCGGAACTCCGCCGAATACCTTCCTCATTTGCCAGATATTTCCCATAAGTTCCTTCCTGAATCCCGCCAGTCCCAGCAAGATGTCGCTGTGACCCCCTATATATTTTGTCCCACTGTGTATTGTCACAGCTGCGCCGAAACTGGATGGATTCTGGTTGAACGGTGATGCGAAGGTGGAATCAACAAGTAAGGGAATATTTTCCTCTGCTGCTATCTTACCCAGTAGTTGTATATCAGATACCCCAAGGGTGGGATTTACGATAGATTCAAGGTAAACCGCCTTGTATCCACTAAGATTTTTTCCACCGGAGTTCATCTCGTCAAGTGTTACGAAGTCGACATTAATGCCCATTGAAGGGAGTATCCTCGTGAAAAGAACAAATGTTTCACCATACAGTTCCCTTATAGAAAGAAGCTTGTCTCCCTTTTTCAGAAAGGCCATTGCTACAGACGAGATCGCTGCCATTCCAGTAGAGAAAGATAATCCTTCCTCAACTGAATCCAAAGAGGCATACTTCCTTTCCAGTGATTCGAGCGTAGGATTTCCCCAGCGGGTGTACATATATGGTTTGTCTCTTGTATGATCAAGAACTGGTTCAGGATCTCGATTTGGATTGAAAAAGGTAGAAGTTTCAAAAATAGGGGTATTTACATTCCCGACCTTTGAATCCTGAAACTCTCCGGCTCTAACAGCTCTGGTATTGAATCCTTCCTCCATAGGAGCTGATCAAGATCAACGTATTTAAAAACTTCTCCGGATTCATGCTGTATACAATGCTGTGCTTATGCATTAAGTGCTGTAATGATTCAAGGATATGAGGTTTCCTTTAAAGGAAGAGAACAAGTGCCTTTGGGTTGCCCGTTACTGCCGTCATTTCAAAGGATTGGCCAGCCAAAACTACCTTCTTATTCAATTGAGTCATCTGTGAAAGGCCGTTATAAACCCTCCTGAGTAGAACCATCCAGGATGCATTCCAGTGCAAAAAGTTCAGGCTATGTTCGGAAACATCTTGAACCTCTCTCAAGTCCACCTTTCATACATGAGATAGTGCCACGCTTATTGTTATATCCTCTTTCAAATATCCCCACTTTGAAAAATATAAGCAATGGAAAAATGCTAATATCCTGAAAGAATCAACCAGTCCTTGAGGTTCTACAGATTCATTTCTGAAAAAGGTATCGAACTTGCGGTCGAGGAGGATGGGAATTTTATCTCCATTTCGAAACTCCTGGGGAAGAAAAGTGGAGAACTTGACCTGAACGATATCATAGACAATACTGCCATTATACGGGATGCGTTAAAAAAGAAAAATTATTCATATCTAGATATTGAAAAGCCAAGATATGCTCCGGTTGTCGGAAAACCTCAAAAGATAATTTGTGTTGGCCTTAACTACCTGTCCCATATAGAGGAGACAGAAAGAAAAATTCCAGAATTCCCCGTTCTATTCAGCAAATTCAACAATAGCCTAACGGGCCACCTCGAAAAGATAAAGCTGTCTGGGACAGACCTAAATGTTGACTACGAAGGGGAGCTTGGTTTCATGATCTCCCGGAAAGCGTACAGGGTGACAAATGACTTCGAAAGGTACATTTTCGGCTACTTTATAGGAAATGACCTATCTGCAAGAAATCTGCAGTACAGGACATCCCAATACCTCTTGGGAAAAACCCTTGACGGATTCTATCCAAATGGTCCATTTCTGGCTACTTCGGATGAGATAGGTGATCCTCAGGCACTGAACATAGTCACAAAAGTAAATGGAACAGTACGGCAGAATTCCAACACATCTAATATGATATTCTCTATCAACCGTCTTATTTCCTACATCACCAGTTATCTGCCCCTTGAAGCTGGAGACATCATATCTACCGGTACCCCGGAAGGGGTTATAATGGGAATGAAGGATAGTGAGAAAAAATGGCTATCAGCTGGAGACGAAGTAGAAGTAACAATTGAAGGACTTGGAACATTAAAGAATTCATTTTACTGACACACAAAAATATTATTTAATGAGAATATTGGAGATGCGTTGATAAACAGCAATGAGATCCTCCTGCTAATATCTGGAATTATCATCCTGGGTTTCATAGGAGAGCTAGCGTTCAGAAGGAGGAGAGTTCCGGACATGCTGATACTGATGCTTATAGGAATACTGATCCATTACTCCGGCATAATCCCAAGGGTATACATTTCCTCTCTAGAGCAATTCCTGGGGCTTTTTGGAATTATTGCACTCACGCTTATAGTTTTCGGGGGGGTTTTAAAAATTGATATAGGGAGATACGGGAAGGCAGTGTCAAGGGGCATCGTGATTGCTATATTGGATATTGCGTTTGTAATGGTAATCCTCACCCCTCTCCTCTATTATTTTTTTAAGATTCCATTCATTGATTCGCTCCTCCTTTCAGGTGTACTCAGTGAAACATCGGCAACATTCATAATTTCACTTCTTTCAAGGTTGAAAATTGACGAGGTAGTCAATCACGCAATCCAGATTGAAACGATATTCAACAGTGTTCTTAATATTATAGCTGTACTGCTCATTCTGAATGTAATCGGGAAAAATTCATCTTACATAGGAATTGCAGGATACCTGTTTTCAACAGTATCGGAGGGCATCATACTTGGTGGGGTTGTGGGAATCGTTTGGCTGATAGCACTGAAACAGGCAACTGTACCTCATTACTATATGGCCACCGTTGGTGTCATCTTCATGCTCTGGGCTGTTTCTGATTATTTCAACGCCTCTCCGATACTCTCTGTATTCATATTTTCGATAATTATCGCAAATTCTGTACCTCTTTCTAAAATAATGAAAATCTCCGGGTCTGTAGATACTGAAAAACTGCTCACATTCAACGATGAAATCTCATTCTTCGTTCTCACATTCTTCTATGTATATATAGGGATATTCGTGAATATTTTTGATGTTCCTGCGTTTATTATTGCACTGATAATAGTTCTTGTACTTGTAGGGATAAGATTTGGGGAAATTTATTCAATAGATATTGCAACAAAATGGATCGGAAATTACAGAAAACTTATAGGTTCAATGGCCCAGAGAGGGTCAACTGTTATAGTACTGCTTGGAGTCCTGTTGTCAGTTGATCCTATATTATTTTCCTCATATGCAAATGTCATATTTTTCGTAGTGATACTATCCATACTTTTTAGTTCCACATTCTATTCCATAACGTCCAGGAAGTTTGAGATCAAGAAAGAATAAAATAGTCCTTTCTATTATACTCTTGGTTGACGGCCATAGCGACGGGGAAACACCCGGTCTCATTCCGAACCCGAAGGTTAAGCCCGTCCGCGTTCCGCATGCGTACTGTGTTCCGCGAGGGCACGGGAACTGCGGTTCGCCGCCTCCGCTTATCATAAATTATTATAGGAGATTTTTATAGGACATCGGTGGCATCTCCCGTTATAGCGTTTGATGTAGATGGGGTATTACTTGAACCCAAGAGCAGCTGGAGCATAATCCATAATTACTTTGGAGTAAAAAATGAACACACCCTGAGGGAATTCATTGAAGGGAAAATAAGCTATCAGGAATTTGTTGACAGGGACATTGGTCTTTGGCTCAGGAAGAACGCAAGAATCACACGGAGTGACCTGCAACATATAGGTATGAACGTCAATCCTAATCCTAACTTTATGGTTCTTTCAGAGTTCCTAGATAATTATACCGGTACAAAAATTGCCATTTCCGGGGGAGTTGACATCATAGTTTCTAGGATCAGGGATTACTTCAACCTGGATGAGATATATTCCAATGTCCTCGTATTTGAAAACGATATCCTTTCAGGGGGAAAGGCTGTTGTTAACCCCTATGAGAAGGGAAGATTCCTTAAAAAATTTAGAGGAAAGAAGATCTCGATTGGTGATTCCGAATGGGATAAGGATATGTTCAGTAATTCAGATTATTCAATACTTTTCAATTCAAGTGTTGAGCTGGATTATGTGGACTGCATAGTTAAGGGGAACAATCTTGCTGACCTGACAAAGATACTGAGAGAAATAGTATGAATGACAGGTTCCCGATAGGTTTGCAAAGGCTTGACAAATGCATCGGAGGAGGATTCGAGAGAGGAATTATCACTGAAATATACGGTGAGCCTGGATCAGGCAAGACGAACCTCGTGTTGTTCTCTTCAATAAAGGCATCCAGCTTGGGGAAAATTATTTACCTGGATACAGAGGGTGTTTCTTCAGAGAGGGTGGCGCAGATCACCAGGGACGAGTCTATTCCAGCGAATCTCAAATTTTTCAGGATAAAAAGCTATGACGAACAGCTCGAAAATGTTCCAAAGATATTGAACCTGGCCCAGGCAATGAACGATCTCATAATGATTGTTTTCGATACATTAACATCACATTACAGGGCAGAAAGAGAAATAAGGACAGAACTGAGGAAGAAGTACTCAAATACACTCCTAACCCAACTTGAAATGTTGGGTTCTATCGCTGCAGCAAAGAACATTCCTGTAATCATTGTAAATCAGGTATACATGGATGCAAGTACCAATGACGTCCAGCCGATTGGGGGAAGTGCAATATCACATATTTCAAAGGCGATATTCAAAATCCAGAAGACAGGCGCTAGCAGGAGGGAACTGATAGTAATAAAACACAGGAGCCTGCCCGAGAATCTCAGATGCCCGTTTGAAATAACTGAAATGGGAATTGAATAAGCTTTATAGTAGAATTCTTTTATTAAGGATAGATGGGAGTAGATATATCTTCATTGCTTGAAAGCAATGAAATAGACCTTAAAATCCTCAAGGGAAGGTTGCTTGGTATTGATGCTTTCAACGTGATTTATCAATTCCTAAGTAACATCAGGGAATATGATGGAAGTCCTCTGAAGGATAGAAATGGCAACATAACTTCTCACCTCTCTGGACTTTTCTACAGGAATGTTAATCTCCTTGAAGCAGGAATAATGCCGGTGTTCGTATTTGATGGAAAGCCTCCATCGCTTAAGAACAAGACGATTAGGGAGAGAGAGGCACTGAAGGAAAAGGCAGAGGAGGAATACAGACTTTCACTTGCCATGGGGGACTATGAGAAGGCGAAGAGTTACGCCTCCAGAACGTCAAGGTTGACTTCACAGATGATAGAAGAGTCAAAGGAGCTCCTTGTTTCGCTCGGCATTCCGGTAATAGAGGCACCATCGGAGGGGGAGGCAGAGGCATCGTACCTCTGCAGCAAGGGAGTAGTATATTCCGCCGTCTCCCAGGATTACGACTCTCTCCTTTTCGGTTCTCCGAGATTGGTGAGAAACCTGACAATTACGGGAAAGAGGAGATATGGCAGGACTGGTAGGGTTATAGATGTCAAACCCGAAATCATAAATTCAGAAGATATTTTCCGTAAACTGGGAATAAGCAGGGAACAATTGATAGACATAGGAATTCTAATTGGAACTGATTTCAACGATGGTATAAGGGGGATTGGACCAAAGAAAGCATACCAGCTAATAAAGAAATACGGATCCATAAAGAATATTCCTTCAATCAAAATCGAAAACTATGAAGAGATATTTTCAATATTCATGAATCCGGAAGTGGTCGACGTGGATCAGATACGCACCCCCGAATTGAATGAACAGAAGGTTGCTGAAATACTTGTTTCAAGACACGATTTTTCCGGAGACAGAGTTGCTTCATCACTTCTGCGAGTGAAGGAAGCAAGGAAAATGGGGGTGCAGAGAAGCATTGACTCCTTCTTCTAACATCTACGTGGCAATCGAGGGGATTGACGGAACTGGAAAAACATTTGTCAGCAAGCACATCGAGGAGAGGTTTCATCTTCTCAGGATAAGTGAGCCGTCAGACGGCCAGATCGGGAAGCTGATCCAGAGTACTGAGTGGTCAGCAGCAGCCGACTTCTTCCTTTTTATGGCAGATCGCGTGGAACTTCTTAGAAAGATTGAAACGGGCATGAATCTGGTCTCGGACAGGTCGCTCTATTCTAGCTTTGCCTATCAGGGTGTTTACCTCCAGAAGTATTTTGGAGGATTTGAAAACTACCTGGATTTCTTCAGGAATGCGATGAAACTTCTACCGATCATTCCCACCCATATTGTTGTTCTCTACAGTGATGTGGATAGAGCACTGGAGAGAGTAAGAAAAAGGGGAAAATTTTCACGTTTTGAAAGGGCTGAATATCTCACGGAAGTACAGGATCTTTATTTCAGGCTAAAGGGAAAAATAAACAACATTTTCTACATAGACAGCAATGTCACACTGGACGAACTCTTTGCGAATGTAGATAAACTTATCACCGAGTTGTTACCACCGGACCATCTTCACGTAGAAAAATAGAGTGCTCTTCCTGTGAAACCATTTCCCCCACGTTTTCCTTCAGGACAGAATAAAAATAGAGGTATTTCTTTCTCTGTGACTCCTTTATTATGTATTCGTAGTTAGTAGGAAAGTTTCTTGCAAGGTCCCTAGCAGAAAAGGGCAACCCCCTTGAGAACCTGTGGATTATTTTGAGGAAATCTTCTGGTTCATCCTTTAACTGAAGCATTATGTTTCCAAATTCGAGTCCTTTTACTCTCCCTTTGCCGGTCGTAGCAAATGGCTCAATCGCAAATGCCATTCCTGGATAGAGCTTAACTCTTGACCCATCATCATAGTTTGGGAAGGACGTCCCGGCGTGAAGCACATATTTCTCTAATGTATGACCAGTAAGATTGTATACTGGATTAAAGCCGTACCTCTTTATCGTTGCTTCGATCTCCCTCCCGATTTCGGAAGTAAATACTCCCACTTTCACCTTTTTTATGGCATTTTCAAGTGCTTCAGAGCTCGCGTTAATCAATGATTTCCACCTTTCTGTTCCCACCTCTACTGTCACGGCAGTATCAGCTATATATCCATTAATTTCGGCACCGAGATCAAGCTTTACCAGATCGCCCTGATTAAACTTGAGGTCGCTGTCCGGAGGAGGGGTGAAATGTGCTGCTTCATTGTTTATAGAGAGGTTGACAGGGAATCCTATGTTTGCGCCCTCCTTCCTGATAAGCTCTTCGAGATAGTCCGCGACTTCAATGAACTTCACCCCCTCCTTAATCATCCCGAATCCCTCTTTCCTTGCCTTGGACGCAATCTTCCCCGATTCGACGTAATCTTCAAATTCCATTTTGTGCCTCCATTATATCCTTCGCTGAAACTTCACCCTCTCTTACAAGTTTCTTGGATGTGTAATCATATATGGTAGTCGGTATTCCCTTTGTCTCCCCGCCATCCACATATAACTCCACCCTGTCGCCGAACTGTTTTGTAATTTCTTTGAGGCTGGCAGATGACTTGAACCCCCTTATATTAGCACCAACCATTGTGATTGGACCTACCTTCCTAATGATTTCCCTGACAAGCCTGTATGATGGAATTCTGACAGCTATTCTTTCATTTATGACCCAATGACCCTTCATCTTTGCCTTAAGAATGAGTGTAATTGGACCTGGCATCAATTTCCGTATTATTCTCCTTGAACCCTCGTCAAGAACACAGTATCTTTCCACATCCCTCATTCCATAGAATCCTATAGGACTGGCACTTTGAAGATTGATATTCTTTAGTCTGTATACGGCATCAAAGCCGGCCTTGTTCTGTATCGGAAAGGCAAGAGCGTACAGTGTGTCTGTCGGAATAACCACTGGTCCCCTCTCCATGTGGTCAATTATGACCTGAATGTTTTTTAGATCAGCCTTTATAATATTCACTGAGCTATTATCTAACCGAGTTATAAAAAATCATTGAAAGGATCAAATATGAAAGAACAGTATTACCCCTGTCAAAATATACTGAATAGCAAATCCTGCCACCAGTATTCCAAAGACTCTTGTGAGTGCCCTAGCACCCTTCTCTTTTATGATGTCGTAGATGAAGAAACCTGAGAAGAAGAGGAGGTATGTGATTACAGTGACAAGTACAACACCGCCTATGACTAAAGGCCAGGCATAATCGTGCATAAGCAAAATCACTAGAGATATAGCGCCTGGCCCCGCAAGCAGCGGTGTTCCAAGTGGAACAATGCCAAAATCCCTTGATTCCTCGCCATTTGATGTGCCTTTCTTTCCCGCCGGCTTGTCTCCCTCCGTTACCATTTCGATACTGGTCATCAGAATAAGTATCCCTCCAGCGATCTCCAGTGCAGCAATGGAGATGCCGAAGTACAGGAGGATGTAATAGCCTGCGAATGCAAAAAATATCAGAATGAGGAAGCTAGAGGCAGAGGCGTCGATTATTATTTTCCTCCTATCGCTCTTAGATTGCCCCCTGCCGTAACTTATGAACATTATCATTGCCGCGAAGGGGTCGACAACTACAAATAGTTCTATGAATATATGCAGGAATTGTTCGAACGCACTCATTCTTTGTTTATATTATCGCAGTATATTTATCTTTATTCAACAACATAAATAGATTTTTGGTCAAAAGCACCAAACTTTCCTGTATCTGGTATTTACTGAAATTCAATAACTAAGAAAAATAGTTAAAATAGATTCCTTTCCCTTCTTGTGCTTACTTTAGTGAGGTACTCTGAAATTGGTACTAAGGGAGATAACAGGAGCTACTTTGAGGAGCTTCTTGCCAGGAACATAATGGCAAAACTGAATGAAAACTCCATTAGGGCAAACGTGAGGAGAGAGGAGACCAGACTCATTGTAGAATCTGAAGTTTCAGTAAGCCACATACTGTCGAGGGTATTCGGCATTTCTTCCTTTTCAATAGTGGAAAGGGTAAACAGTACTGTGGAGGACATTGAAAAAATAGTCTCCTCGAAAGAGATAAAGGGGAAATTCAGGGTTACGGTGAACAGAAGATCAAAAGATTTTCCAATGACATCCCAAGAATTCTCTGCCCGGCTTGGGGAACTTGTACTTAATTTAAATAAAGATGCAAAGGTCGACCTTTTCAACTATGACACTAACATAGGAGTAGACATAGGATCGGAATACACATATGTGTACTTTAACGTGATACAGGGTCCCGGCGGCCTTCCGGTAAGGTCTCAGGGAAAGGGAGTCGCGCTGATATCTGGAGGTATAGATTCACCTGTGGCTTCATACCTGATGCTCAAGAGAGGTATGGAACTGAATCTGATCCACTATTTCCAAAGTTCTAGGCTGCTTGAGAAGGTTTTCAGAAACAAGGAACTTCTTGAGCAATATTCTCCCTACCCTATAGAAATCAAGATAATGGATCACAGGAAGATGATAGGTAAAACTGTTATGGAGCTTCGCAAGAACAAACAGGAAAGGTGGACATGCATATTCTGCAAAAGAGAGATGTACCAGGAAGGGGAGAACTATGCCAGAGAGATTGGTGCAAAGGCAATAGTCACAGGAGAGGACCTTGGACAGGTGGCAAGCCAGACACTTGATAACCTGAATACTATAGAAGAGAAGATTACCATGCCAATATTCAGGCCGCTGATAGGATTTGACAAGATTGAGATAGAAAAAATTTCGGAAAAGATAGGCGCGTTCGACATATTCCTTTCTGATACAGCGTCTTGCGATTGCTATTTCCTCCCACCGAGACCAAGAACGAAAAGCAGTATAGAGGAGATGAAGGAAATAGAAGTAAAAATACTGGGAAGATCAGGATGATATCGTCTGTTAGATTGTATTTTCTTGGTACTGGTGGCTCCTGGCCAACGCCACAAAGGAATACGATGAGTATAGGTCTCAGGATAAACGATGAGGCAATACTTTTTGACTGCGGGGAAAGCACCCAGGTTTCCCTAATGAGAAGTTCCCTATCCCTCATGAAGATAAAGAGGATATTCATCACCCATTTCCACGGGGATCACTATCTTGGCCTTCCTGGGCTTATACAGACTATGAGCCTGTATGGCAGGAAGGACAGGCTTGAGATATTTGGTCCTGTGGGTGCATCCAGCATACTTGGAAATCTCTTGTCCCTGGGTTATTACTCATTAAGTTTTGATATTAGTGTGACCGATCTAGAAGGAAGTTCATCGATTGACTTTGGAGATTATTACGTTTCCTATTCCAAGGCGGACCATACAGTACCCGCACTTTCGTATGCCTTTGTTGAAAAAGACAGCTTCAGGTTCGATGAGCTTAAAATAAAGAAGATGGGCGTTCCTAGAAAGATTTTAGAAATTATAAGGAAAGAGGGATACGCTGACTCAAACGGAAGAAGGATAAATGTAGAGGACCTTTCTTCAGGGGTCAGGAAGGGAAGGAAAATATCGTACTCGGGGGACACCAGAAAGTCCCAGAACCTGATTGACCTTTTCAGGGACTCGACCGTCTTGATACATGAGGCAACAGGAGATAAGACAAACGAACGCAAAGTTGTGGCATATGGCCATTCAACTGGTTCAGACGCCGCCTCTCAGGCAAAGAACTCTAACTCTGCTAAACTTGTCTTGGTGCATTTCAGTCCCAGATATAACACAATAGATCCGATACTGGAAGAGGCCAGGAAATTGTTCCCAAATGTCATTGCCGCGGAAGAACTTATGGAAATGGAGGTCGTCCTTGACGATAGAAAAAATTGATGTGTATTCAGAATTTTACGACTTATTAGCTCAGATCCCGGAAGGGTTCGTATCCACCTATGGCGACCTAGCAATTCAGCTTGGTGATATAGTCGCTTCCAGGGCTGTTGGAGAGATGCTTTCGGAAAATAAGGATCCTGTAAGGTTCCCATGCCATAGGGTGGTGATGAGTGATGGCACGCTTGGCGGTTTCACTCATCCCCTTGGAGTAAAGGAGAAGGTGGACAGACTGAAACGGGATGGGGTCATTGTTGTCAACGGAAGGATAGAGAATTTCGAGAAGATCAGGTTCAGGGAATTCAGATCAAAATTTCCACTGAAGAGATTCAGGAATAGCATTAAAGGGATAAGATTCAGAGATAGCGACGATTTTCCTACAGAAATGAGGGCGATGGATATTTCGTACAGCGGAAGAAAAGGGATAGGAGTTGCAGTGGATTTCGGGAAAGAATTGAGCTTTGAAATAGTCGTCAGGGAAGTGAAATCACCCTACATTCCAAATTATCTATATCTGAGGGAGGGAGAAATTTATGAGGAAATAGTGGAGAAGAATAGGATGAACATTATCGATGGAAATGGGATCCTCCACAGAGAAATGAAAGGTGTCGCAACACTAGTTGGGGCAAACAGGAACGTATCAACGGTGGGCATTGCAAAGAGCCTTCTTACCGGAGAGGTGAAAGGGGAAAAAGTATTCGTAGATGGGCTTGCAGTGGGGGTGAAATGTGGAAAATACTACATCTCGCCTGGTTATCGAACAAACGTTCGTGGTTCATTCAACATTCTCAAGAACAGCAGATATTTCCCTCACACAAAATATCCTGACAGGATCTCAAGGAGGTACAGAGATGAAGTACTGCCTCATCAGTATAGCATATGATGAATCATTCAGCGGTTTCCAGGTACAGCCAAACGTTAGAACTGTCCAAGGAGAGATAATGGAAAAACTCAAACCTATTGGGATTAGGAAGGTAGTGGCCTCATCTCGGACAGATTCTCACGTCAGGGCAAGTTCAAATATAATAGAGGTGAAGTATAATGACTGCCAGAAAGTATGCAAAATAATAGATTCAATAAGGGGAATAGTAGTGAACGGGTACATTCCCAGCGACCAGTATGTGAAACTGAGAGGAAAGGTAACGAAGCATTACATATATATTCATCCCGAGCCCCTTAACCAACACAGCGTGAATAAGGCAATTGATGATTTTCTCTCCTCGAACTATTCCCTATTTTCGAAGGAACCTGGGAAAAAAGTACTCCTGGACAGTCTCAGATTCAGGAATTCCAGATGCTATTCCACATTCCTGTTCATAGGAAGATCTTTTTCCTGGAATTTTGTCAGAATATCTGCAGAGAATATCATCAAAAGAAGCAGGGGAGAAATAGATGATGAAGAGTGGTCTGAACTCTTGCAGGGATTAAGAAAATACAGGTTCAAGGGGGGAGCTGAAAACCTGATTCTCCTTAAAAGTGATATAGGGAGTGAAATGATCAAATTCAACTCCAAGAATCTGAATCGCATTGTGGAGACGGAAATAAGGAAGCTTCACTGGCTTGAAGGGCTGGGAATAGATATAGACTGTATGATTCCTGGAAAATAGGGATCTGTATCGGCCTTTAATTTCCCGCGTTCAGGGCTCATCTTGAAAGCAAAGCTAAGTCATCTGCGATATTAAACAAAGAAAGCCGCTTTTCGTTAGCGAAGTCGACTGGCGCTTCCGTCCAGTCATAATTGTCAATGAGGATCAGGGAACTGGAGGAAAGCTTAGGCCAGACTGTATTTAGTTCAAACATTATGTTGTCATATGTGTGATCTGAGTCGTGGAAAAAAATGTCAACTGATTTTAAGGATTTCAGCACTTCTGCCAACATTTCCCTGGATGTACCCTTCACATAATGAAGCCTGGATTTCATACCCTCAGGGATCACAAAACCTAGTTCCTTATCTCCTTTGCCGTACGGGATGTCAGGGTCTATGCTTATCACAACTGCCTCATTGTCAACGGCAGAGAGTATTGTGGTTGTAGATACACCAGGACCCATTCCTGTTTCTATGACAGTGGATGGATTTCGAAATTTCATAACAGCATACATTGTCCTTACTTCATCCTTAGATATTTGCCAGTAACGGCCACGACCTATCATACTACGCTCATAATCTACAATCCTCTTGCTCTCCCTCAGCAGTCCTTCCGCTCTTTCCTTCGATACCCCTTGTTTATTGAAGAATGTCCAGAAATCCTGATTTATCACTGCAAATTCAGAAAAAGTTCATATTAATCCTTTTTGTCACTATTCGACTTATAGTCATCCAGAGATGTGATGGATGAACTAACGTCCACTATTTATATGAAATGATTTTCCCCTTGCAGATGCAATTATTCTATCTCTTCCTGGTTTCACTGGTATTACTGGCTGCTCTCCATATGATTGCTCCGGATCATTGGATTCCTATTTCAACTATCTCCTCAATCAGGAAGTTCTCAAATCTTAAGAGGATTGTGATCAGCATTCTTCTGGGCGTGTTACATGCGTCAACTTCTGTCGCAGTGGCAGCTGTCGCACTGGCAATCGGGCTAGTGATTACGAAATCATATCTCTCCTATATGTATGATGCAGGAGAAGTGCTGCTAGTTATAGTGGGCCTCTACTTCATACTTAACGGACTTAGAGAAAGGAAAAAGAGCCAAAAGGTTGAGGCATTATCTACAAATTCCGCCCTTGCAGTTAGCATTTTTCCCGACTTCGCCTTGGTTCCTATTCTGATATCTGCCACACCGCTTGGTTTTTCTGAAATTTCAATACTCATAATTGTCTTTGTCTCTGTAAGTGCACTTTCGCTTTCAGTGATCGTTCTTGTAGCATCGATAGGTATAACAAGTGCAGTAGAAAAGTTAGAACCCAGGGTTATTGATTACGTGATGGGGATTGTCCTCTTCATTACGGCTGCGATACTCAGGTTTCTTTGACAGTGGCAATAAACATTAGGACAATCAAGGTAAACTCTTTTTTACTTTTTGATTAATATAAGAGTTTATTATGTTGGCTCAATGATAAACAAGAGGGTAGAATTGAGGATATATGGTATGAGCTGCGATGATTGTGTACTGACAATTGAGGGTGCCTTAAGGGCCATCAATGGTGTGGAGGATGTCGTTATTGATCTCAGGACTGGAACAGGGGTTGTCAAGATTGACGACAGAGATATTTCACCTGATGATATCCTTAAACTTCCAGTATTTGGGAAAGATTCTCATTATAAGGCGCTCATAAGAAAAATTGAGTGAAATCATGACCAAGGAATACGACATCATCATTCTTGGAAGGGGAGCGGCTGCCTTTTCTGCCGCAATAAAGGCATCTGAAATAACATCTGGGGAGGCATCCATTGCCATGATTGGGGAGGGGCCATTGGGGGGGACATGTGTAAATGTAGGATGCGTCCCGTCAAAATATCTCCTTGAGGCTTCACGCAGAATATACGATCCATCCCACCCGAGGATGCCTGGTATAACGCCATCTGAAGTTAAATACGACTTCGAATCCGTGATGGAAGGACTGGAGGGATATGTTACCAATGCACGGAACACCAAGTATGCTGGCGTCATAAAGAATTATCGTAATGTCACAGTATACGAGGGTCTGGCAAGATTTGTTGACAATCGCACGATTGAAATAAACAATAGAGACAATAAGACAAAAGATGAGATTACAGGGCAAAATGTGCTTATAGCAACAGGGTCCCGCCCATCTATCCCGAATATAGATGGACTGAATGATTCAGGGTACATGACAAGTGATACAGTATGGAAAATCAGGAGATTGCCGCAGAGGATTGCAGTGATAGGTGGAGGAGCAATAGGGCTGGAGATTGGCCAGGCATTCCTTAACCTGGGTTCTGAAGTGACTGTTATAGAGGCGCTGGATTCGTTGCTCCCCCAGACGGAACCGGAGATAGGACAAATCCTTCAACAGAGACTTGAGGGAGAGGGGATGAAATTCCACTTCAGGACACGAGTTATATCTGCCGGTGTGGAAAATGAAAATAAGTATGTGGATATTTTAACACACAAGGGAAGGGAAAGAATCACTGTATCAGACATCCTTGTCGCAACTGGGAGAGCTCCAAATAGTGAAAATCTCAATCTTGAGAAGGCAGGTGTAAAAACAGATGCAAAAGGGCAGATAATCACAGACAGGAAAATGATGACATCATCCCCAGGAATTTATGCTGCCGGTGACTGTGTTTCCAAGAGAATGTTCCTGGAAACATTGGCGGCCAGGGAAGGAGCAGTTGCAGTGAGCAACATGTTTGGACAGAACTCTCAGATAGATTATGAGTCTTCAGTCTGGGCTATTTTCACCAATCCTCAGGTTGCGGGGGTAGGCATGACCGAAAGGGAATTCTCACTTACCAATAAAGCGTGTACCTGCAGGACTTTTTACCTTTCCAACCTGACAAAGGCAGGGATAACTGGTGAAACTGAAGGCATTATAAAGATCACAGTAAATCCTTCAGATCAGAAGATAGTTGGTATGCACATGATTTCTCCAAATGCAACAGACATCATAACTGAGGGGGCATATGCTGTCAGAAATGGATTCACATACGAGGACATCATTGCCACGAGTCATATATTCCCATCATACTCTGAAGCAGTGAAACTTACGGCACAGTCATTCATTAGAGACATCTCAAAGATGTCGTGCTGTGTCGAATGACCCTAGATTTGGTACGGACGGAATGGGGCATTTGTTAAATAATTTCACTCAATACGGCCTGAATTTCTTCTACGATCACGTTCTACCATCATAGAATTACCTGCATTCATTATCCTAGGAAATATGGATCTATGTTGAAAGTTTGAAACACACGCTTTCAAAAAAAAATTCTTGTATTCATCTCAACTACCTTGGGTTTCATGTCAGCCTCACCAACATTCAAATTTCTTCAAGGTTGACTATTTCGATTTAATTGTTTGCAGAGATTGGCAATTGTATAAATTGAAATCTCCTGAAGCCTGTCTTACGGCATCTGATGATTATGTGAACCTGCCTAATATTCTCGAAAAACTTTCTCTTCCAGAATTCTGAACGTCAATCTGAAAGGAAATAAGATCCGCTAATCAATTAGAGGGTAGGTGGGGATTCGAACCCCAATAGTCGGGATCTGCAGTCCCGTGCATAGCCGCTCTGCCACCTACCCTTATCCGTCAATATTCAATACACCATTATTGATTTTACTGAATTTTAAAGCTATTTCCCTAGCTTTCTCCCTGTTCTCCCTTAGGGTATTCATAAACCTTTCCATGAAATCGAGATTGTGTACTGTCACCAGGTACTGAAATGAGGGGTCCTCATTTTTGAAAACTTCCTTCAGCTCAGCCTTGCTATAGTTAAGGCAACAGTCACACGAGCACCCATCCTCAATTGGGCTGAGATCCATTGAATATTTAGAATTTTTCAGGTTTACGTATCCGTTATTGGTGAGCGCAAATCCATGCCTGGCGTTCCTTGTCGGATAGGTAGAATCAAACACGTCAATCCCCATTCCAGAATACTGGAATATCGATACGGGGTCTCCAACGCCCATCAAGTATATCGGTAATTCCTCCGGGATCAACCCTACTGTCTTCTCTACCACTGCATCAGTAATCTCTTTGGGTTCCCCTATCTTCAATCCTCCTATAGCGAAGCCGTCAAACTCCAGGGATGTCATGAGACTGGCACTCCTCTTTCTGAGTTCAAGATCAAACCCTCCCTGCACAATTCCAAATCTTTTTTGGCCTACAACCTTTAATTGGGAGAATATCTTGCCCCATCTGTAGGTCCTTTCCACCGAAATTGCATACCTGGCAGGAGGGGCACCAAATGGGGGACAGTCATCTAGCATCATTGCTACGTCTGACTTGATCTTCTGCTGTATGGTGGAGCTCACCTCAGGGGTGATCTTGAGCCTTTCACCGCTCTTTGAATCCTTAAAGACTATTCCATCTTCACCGATCTTCACAAGGTCTTCCCTTAAAACCTGAAACCCCCCAGAATCAGTGAAATAGCTTCCTGCAAACTTTGTAAAATTGTTTATGCCATTGGCTTTTTCAATCCTATCCAGCCCGGGAGAAATTGAGAGATGGACTGAGTTAGAAATGAGGGCCTTAATGCCCATCCTGTTTATGACCTGCATGGGAACTGCTTTCACAAATCCCCTTGTGGCAACTGGTAGAAACACTGGAAGCTCTATCGTTCCATTTAAAGTCCTTAACTCCTTACTCCCCATCTGGACCTTAATGCCCATTCAATCATATATTTTACAGTGGTTCAATTGATGAAAAGCATCTTTCACAGTAGTATTTTCCTGCCCTGTAAACTAAATTTTCAGAGTATTCACCACATTCATCGCACATTCCGTGAATTCCATTTATTATTCCTTCATTCCTGCCTGGAAGTATACCCCTTGTAATTTCAATCAAACCAGGAGATATTCTCACAATATCGTTTTCAGTTAGAATGCCAACAACTCTTCCCTTTGATTGCACTGGTAGTCTCCTTATCTTTCTCTTCCACATTATTTCCGCTGCAACTTCCAGCGGACTGTCTTCTTCCACGTATACCAGAGGATGTGACATTATTTCTTTGAGCCTAATATTCCTCCCCTGCAGGTTCTTTGAAACAACCTTTGTAACCAGGTCCCTCTCCGTCACTATCCCGACAATTTCGTTTCCCTCCTCTACAAGAAGAGAACTTATACCTTTCTGGGTCATAATTATGGCTCCCTCCTCTACTGTGGTTTCCGTCCCAACCTTGACCGGATTTCTGGACATAACCTCCATAACAGTTATAGATCCCGTTTTCCCACCTCCAGAAGTTCATCCTTTCCATCGACTATCTTGAATGGCCTGGATAGATTCAGTATTTCCTCTATTACCCTCAATCTATCTTCCATGTATTCCTCAAGTTTCTTCCTGTTTCCCTTCCCGAATTCCATTATTGTTTTCGCATCTCTATAAAGGTAGATCTCCATCTTAACGCGAAATGATCTGTCTCCCTCAATTTTCCCAAGATCTACTCTTTTCATCGTTTGTAATAACAATAAGAAGCAATAAAAGTTTTTGCACTTTTTAACAGGGATACTAGAAAAAGCATTTATTTATAATTAATCTTCTATTAAATATGATATACCTTGGCTCCTCTGGATTCCAGTATCCAGACTGGAAAGGTACCTTCTACCCGAAGGGAATGGGAGAAGAGCAGTTCCTGTCTTATTATTACCGGTTCTTCAATTCAGTTGAAATAGATTCCACTTATTACTCATTTCCCGGAGAGAGGACGGTCAACTCCTGGATAAGCAAGATGAGGAACAGAGAAAATTTCCTTTTCTCCATAAAATTTCCAAGGGAAGTGACACACGATCCTGAAGGAATCACGAGAAAGGGAATAGATATAGCAAACGAATTTGTTGGAAAGGTAATATTGCCACTAAAGGAGTCTAATCTGTTGGGTGCTGCCCTACTCCAGTTCTCCCCTTTCCTAGACCCTCTGAAGAATCAAAAAATTTTGGAAGAGATGGAGTCCCTGTTGAGTGAAATCAGATCAGGGTACAGGATCTCAATAGAGGTGAGGAACAGGAATTTTCTTGACAGTAGTGTTCTCCCAGATTTCTTATCCCTGTTGAAGAAATACAACACAGCTTTGGTCAGTGTTGATTCCCCCGGTCTTCCTTATTTTCATTACCCTACTTCAGATTTCTCATATGTCCGGTTACACGGGAGGAATTATGACCTATGGTTTGGCAAGGGACAGCTAGATGGCAGACTTAACAAGTATGATTACCTTTACACAAACGAAGAACTTGTTCCCATGGCTCAGAGAGTTCTGGAAATGGAGGGGGACATATTTATATATTTCAACAATCACGCACAGGCAAAGGCTGCGGTGAATGCACTGGAATTCCAAAAACTACTTGGACTTAAGATAACAAGGAAGGAGGTTCAGAAAAGCCTGAATGGATTTTAAATATGGTGTTGCATTGACTTTTAGTGAAACCGTATGAAATGTTCGATGCCCTCTCTAGGAACAAGATAGAGAGATATCTTGCTGAAAGAAATATATCGGGGAATTACAGGTCATACAGGCCACAGAGGAACTTTGGTGACATTTCATTTGATTTTCAGAAAACAAATGTTGAACTTGACCGTGCGGGAGTTGAGGCGCTCTCAGATTCGAACGTAAAATTCTCTCTTTCAGGCAAATTCGTAAATGTAAAGTACGATAACTTGGCATTTTCAAGGGCAGTGATTGATAGCGCAATGAGCGGTGCACTCTTTGATTTTGGAAGGAAGCAGAAAAGTGTCCTTATAGAACATACAAGTTCAAATCCTAATGCCCCTCTGCATGTGGGGAGGGCCAGGAATTCCATAATCGGTGATACCCTGTCCAGGATACTGGAGAAATTTGGGTATGATGTAAAGAGAGAATACTACGTGAATGATATCGGAACTCAGGTTGAGGCACTTCTTCTTGCAACCGAACTGTTCGGGGATGAGAATTACACAGAATCTTACAGGAAGATATCTGAAAACATGAAAAAATACGAGACTGAAATCGAGGAATACATGAAGAGGGCCGAATCAGGAGACCTTGATTTTCTCCAGAAATCAAGAAAGAAACTTGAGGTATACCTTGAAGACCTTCTCACTGACCTATACAAGCTTGATATAAGATTTGACAATTTTGTATGGGAGAGCGAATTCATACTGGATGGTTCAGTTAATAAAGTAATGGAAATGCTATCTCCAGTCATTAAAGATGACAATGGTGCGAAATACATCGATTCCCCGGACGGCAAGATTTATCTTGTGCGCTCCAACGGAACATCTGTCTACTTCACCAGGGACGTTGCCTACCATCTGAGCAAGGTGAAAAAATACGATACTTCGATAGATGTCCTGGGGGAGGATCACAAGAATCACTTCAGGAAGCTGATGTTCGTGATGGATTTCATGAATGTGAAGGGCATTGACCCAGTGTTCTATTCATTCATAACTCTGAAGGAGGGGAAGATGAGCACCAGAAGAGGGAATGTCGTTTATCTCAGAGAACTTATCCAGGAGGCCGTGAATAATGCCAGGGAAGAGATTATGAAGAGGAGGAACGACCTCGATGGTTCCCAGCTGGAGGAAATTGCTGAGAAGATAGGGATATCTGCGGTAAGGTACAACATAATAAAATACTCACCAGAAAAGCCAATAACGTTCGACTGGCAGGAGGCACTGAATTTTGAAGGGGATGCGGCACCATTCATCATGTACTCATATGCAAGGGCGAAATCTATCCTCTCAAAGGCTGAAAAAACTATGGAAGTTAACTGGAATTTCGTTGATTCTGAATCTTCCCTTCTCAGGGTAATAGCACTGTATCCTGAAGTCGTGGAAGACGCTGCCAACCACTACAGACCTGATAAGATTGCAAAATACGCATTCGAGCTTGCATCTATGTTCAACCAATTTTACCGTGACTGCCCGGTGATTGGGGATATCGATAACTACCAGAAGAGGGTAGAGATTGTCAGAATAGCTGTAAGAACAATGGAACAAATTTTTTATATGCTAGGGATAAAGCCATCAGATAAAATATAGAAAAGAAAAAAAATCAAATTTTAAGCTGTTTCTTTTGATCCTTCTTCTCCTTTGGTCTCTTCCTCCTCACTGTCAGGTCGTAGTAGACGAAAGCCACTATACCGACTGCAATCACTATTCCACCAACCAGTGCTGGTAGCTTCCAGGCGGCCTGTGATACAGATATTGCCTTGGTGACCTGAACGTTTGTATTGAAGAATGAGGGCTGGTGTACAGCATAAACAGATACAACCATAGAATATGTTCCGGAATTAGGAGGGACAAATGTGATGGTAGCATTGGAAGTCTGATTTGTTGAGAGGTTTGTGAGCGTTTCATTCTTCACAATCTTTCCGTTTATCTTTACGGTGAGGTAATATGTGGACGCGTTCATCAATCCAACATTCTTCAGCTCAACCTTTAGAGATGCAGGGGAACCCTCAACATATGAACTTGGATAGGTAACGTTCATTATTTCTACTTCCGGCCTCACTGCGTTCACAAATATGGTAATGGTGGCATTGTCCTTATGCCCTGATTGGTCCGTAACCTGGAGATTTATCTTGAACGTCCCGTATTCTATGAACGATAATGTCACAGTAGAATTGTTGGCTGAAGTCGCGTATATCTTTAGGTCTACATTGGGTTTGGCGACAGTTCCGTTCGAAAAATAATATCCCCAATGGTATGAAACAATGTGCCCTCCATTCGGCGCAAATGACTTTGACCCGTTGAGAGTTATATTCTGATATTCATTCGCTGAAGTTATCACTTTCCCCTGAGCGTTGGTTATCTGGAATGTAGCCACAGGTGGAGTCGTGTCGTTTACGTGGACGGTAAACGTTATTGAAATATTCAATCCGACTGCGTTCTCAACTGTCACGTTTGCGTATAGAACCTTGGACCCGAACGTTGGAGTGGTGAATGAGTATGACGCATTAAAGCCTGTCTGTTTCGACCCAGATATGTTCCAGTTTATCAGCAGTGGAAGTGTAGTGTTTTCCCCATTTGGTAGTATGTCCTGTGACTTTATTGCGTTGAAATATACAGTAAGCGATTGATTGACCCAGAGTACATAGCTTGCAGAGGAAGATGTTGATATGTTCTTGACCGTAGTACCATTCTGTATAATCCGAACGTTGAATTCAGGATTCTGCGAATCCCCTATAATTGTGAAATTTGTTGAATTTGCTGTACCGCTGGCACTTGTGACCTTTAGTGTTACTGCATGGGAGCCTGCCGAGAACGCTTCCGTGATATTATAGCCTGAGAGGATCGTTCCATTTCCTAGGTTCCATGAGAATGCCATCTGAGCATAGTTGTCAGTCTGTAGCACTGGGTCATAAGGTACCTGGCTAGCGTTAATACTTACCATTTTGCCGGACGGGACAACTAGGGTAAAATTTCTGGCAGAACTGTTCATGATTGTCGACTCAAAGTGCCCAGGCCAGTATGCATTTATGTTCGACAGGTCAAGGGTTGGGTTTTCCTGTTTTTCAATCGTAAAGTTGATGAAACCATTAAATGT
>Ga0078972_1004953_pt1 | contig 34959 bp, 35 predicted proteins | sample YelNatPaOPGAMG01_FD_67568 | JGI IMG/M metagenome (GOLD analysis project Ga0078972, IMG submission 67568) | Hot spring thermophilic microbial communities from Obsidian Pool, Yellowstone National Park, USA - OP-RAMG-01 (SPADES assembly) (version 2) | ecosystem: Environmental > Aquatic > Thermal...
ATTGCGAGGCGAAGCCGAAGCAATCTGGATTTTATATGAGATTGCCACGCACCCTTTGGGTGCTCGCAATGACTAATAATTAAAGGCTTTTTACAAAAAATCGCTCAATTTAGATTAAAAAAGGTGAGAACCTGTAACAAAGTTAACCCGGCGGAGTTACGTTTCGGAACCTCGGAGAGGACACCCTGGAGGCCTCACCGGGGCCCTTGTACAGGGATTTTGCAACAATGGGGTTAACCCGGGGCGGCGGAGATCGGAGGGATGGGGGGATTGGAGAGGCTATACGGCCTGAACCAGCGGCGGTTTGAGGTTTGAGGTTGAAGGTTGAAGTCCGTCCTCTGTTGGGGAAAACGGACCCAGGGGAGAGGAAGAAAGGCCACTCATGAAGGATCGATGCTCGGTCGTATCGGCTTTGCTCGAACGATATCATGATCAAGAGGTGACAGAGGAAGAACGAAGGCTGATCGAGGACCACCTTTCTCAGTGCCCTTCGTGTCGGGATTTGCTCTCGACGACAGCGCAAATCGGGACCCTCATCAAACTCCCGATCCAGGAGGCTTCGGAGAGGGCGGATTTCGACAGGACGTGGACGAAGATCCGAAGGGAAATCGAGAAGAGAGAGCCCCTGCCGTGGTGGGAATCCTTTGGCGACCGGCTTAAGGCCTCTCTTTTCTCATGGAAAAGGGCCTGGATCCCCGCCATGGCGGCAGCGCTCATCGTGGTCGGCCTGATCGTGGGTCCCGTTTTGCTGGAAGATCAGAGTCCTTTGAAGATCTCGTCTGTGGAATATGTGGAGAGTGCCGACTACAATGTGATGATTTATGAAGGCGAAAAAGGAAACGTGACGATCATATGGCTTTTCGACCGCTCGGACGAGGAGGTCCCTGCTTCGTGAAAAGAAAAAACTTGATACTCATTGGTTTGTCCCTCCTATGTCTATCTCTCCCCTCTTTCGCCCTCGCCCAGGTTCAGGCACGGGTTCGGATCATCGAGGCCTCTAATGTCAGCTCGGGAAACGACCCCGCTTTGAGAGACGTCCGCGACCAATTAGGCTCCCTCTTCAACTTTTCGGGCTATCGCCTTCTCAAGGATGTGAATCTCAACCTCGCGGGAAACCGTCCCGCGGTAGTTCAGGTCCACCCCGGGAGGACCATGGAGGTGACTTTGGTGGGAGAGTATCGAAAGATGGCCGAACTGAAGATCAAGCTTATGCGAGAGAGCGCCACGATTCTGAACACCCAGGTCCGTCTCTCCTCGGGACGAACGATCCTCATCGGTGGCCCCCGCCACGGAGCCGGGGTTCTGATCTTTGTCCTCTCCGCCCGCTTTTGAGGTCGAGGCCACCTCTTACGTGGTCCTCATCTTTCGTCGGCTCCAAATTCCCCACTTTTTCCCCACAAAGAACCCTTGATGAAGAAATCTTAATCCTCCACTCATCGAATCCTCATCGCTCTGGGTTATAATTCCTTGGATAATCTCCCCGCAAACGTTCAGGAGGCCTCGGCAAAGTTTTAAAGTGGTTTCGTAGGGCAGGGGATAGCCTGGGGACGCTAAAGGTTAGAGCTTGAAGGGCAAAAAGAATTCACCGTTGCACCAAGCCATGACGGAGCCGGGGATTTTTATGCTTCGAGGGCGGTCTCCTGACAGCGGTCGAGAGGGATCTTTGACCTTGAAACGAGAAACGATAAGCTATCCGAAAGATAAGGTGCTCATTCTCGTGGTGACACCGCTGGTCCTCTATGTGTTGCTTCTTCCCCTCCTTCCCCTCACCGAGCCCGACGAAGCTCGCTATAGCGATATCCCAAGCTCCATGAATCAAAGCGGAGATTACATCATCCCCCGATTGAACCATGTGGTCTATCTCGAAAAGCCGCCCTTCGCCTATTGGGTGACAGCCTTCTTCTTCAGGCTCTTTGGCGAGGGAACCTTCAGCTCTCGTCTCTTCTCAGGTCTCTGTGCCTGGGGATGTGTCTTTTTGGTCTACCGGATTGGGAATACCCTCTACGACGAAAGGGCAGGCCTTCATAGCGCCGCAGTCCTAAGCACCTCCCTTTATCCCTTCATCCTTGGACGGCTAAACCTACTCGATATGCCCCTGACCTTTCTGCTGGGTCTTTCGATCTGGTCCGGTTACAGGTATTTCAGAACGGGTTCTCAGAAGAAGCGATGGCTCTACCTTTTCTACCTTTTTGCGGCCTTGGCCTTTCTCACGAAAGGCTTGATTGGTATTCTCTTCCCTTTGCTCATCCTCATTCTATACCTTCTCAGCGAAAAGGCGTGGCAGAGTTTACCAAAGCTCTTTCATCCGTTAGGGATTGTCCTTTTTGCCGCCATCGTGAGCCCCTGGTTCATCCTCGTGCAAAGAGCCTATCCCCATTTCTTCCAGTACTTCTTCGTCCGGCAGCATTTCGAAAGATATACCACCGACGCCTATGGAAGCGTCCATTTCCTCTATTACATCCCGGTCATTCTCTTCGGAATGATCCCCTGGCTCGCCCATCTTGTAGAGGCCCTGGTTCGTCCCGGCACAAGAAAGGTCTTTTGTGAAACCGTACGGCACGGCTTGCTCTTGAGCTGGATGGGCTTCGTCTTTCTATTCTTCTCGATCTCCTCTTCGAAGATGGCGACTTACATCGCCCCCCTTTTTCTTCCCTTGGCGGTCGTCGTTGGCCGGACGCTGGGGATAGAAGAAACGGAAAATCCTTCTCCGCAAAGGAGGTCGCATCGCCTCCTTACGAGGGTCCTGATCCTTGCCCAATCGATCCTTCTTGCAGTGGCCCTTTGGATCCCTCCCTTTCTAAGAAGCGCCAATGTCCCTCTCACCGAGTGGTGGCTCTTGGTCTTGTTACCGACAATCGTCATCCTTCTCATACCTTTTTTGATTGCAAGAGCCCAGGCCGAACGAAACAGGTTCCTGGTTTTATATGTCCTTTCTGCTGTCTTTCTCGCGGCTTCGATCCTGCCCCTCTCACGCTATCTTCGACCCTATAAGGCGAGCCTTCCTGTGGCGGAAGCGATCAAGAGGCTCGTCCCGGCTGGCCACGATCTTTATCAATATCGGATCTATCTCCGGGGCATCCCTTTTTACTGCAAGATACGAACACCCATTGTGGGCCGACCCGATGAGCTTGCCACGGGCAGGGATCTTCTTCCGGCGGAGGAGAAGGCCCGCTATTTTCTTCGGGTCGACCAGTTCTATGAACTCGGCAAGGAGCGAGGCGAGCTTTACGTGGTGACCAAAGGGAAGGACAAGATCGAGGAGCTCAAGGGAAGGGCGCCCTCTCTCGACCTCCTTTGGCGAAATGAGACCTTCTCGCTTTTTCGGTTACGGTTCGGATAGGAGGCAAAAAGACCTTCCATGAAGATCAGAGACAACTTTCTTCCTTTAAGCAGACCAAGCATCGGTGAGCAGGAGATCGCAAAGGTCGTCCAATGCCTCAAGTCCGGCTGGCTCACGACGGGCCCTCTCTGCCGCGATTTCGAAGAACGATTTCGTAAAATGACAGGGGCCCCTCATGCGACTTCCGTCTGTTCCGGAACCGCAGGCATGCATCTCGTCCTGTGGGCCTTGGGAATTGGAAGAGGGGATGAGGTCATCACCCCTTCGATGACCTTTGCTTCGACGGTTAACCTCATCGCCCTCTCCGGCGCAAGACCCGTCTTTGTCGACGTCGATTACGAGACGCTCCTGATCCGCGCTGAGAAGATCGAGGAAAAGATCACAGATCGTACTCGAGCGGTGATCCCTGTCCATTTCGCGGGTGCTCCAGCGGATATGGAAAAGATCTTGGAAGTTGCCCATCGACACCGGCTGGTTGTGATCGAAGATGCTGCCCACGCCCTTGGAACCCAGTACAAGGACAAACCGGCGGGAGGGTTCGGCCAGATCGCCATCTTCTCTTTCCATCCCATCAAGAACATCACGACCGCGGAGGGCGGGATGATCGTCCATTATGGTGGGGACGATTTTGAGAGGAAGTTAAGGCTTTTGCGGTTTCACGGCATCGAAAGAGACGCATGGAAACGCTACGGAGAGGGCGGAAACCCTGTCTATGACATCCAAATGCCCGGTCTCAAGTACAACCTCACCGACCTTCAGGCCGCCCTCGGCCTCGCCCAGCTCGAAAGGCTCGACGAACTCAACCACCGAAGAAACCATTTGGCCGCTCTTTATAGAGAAGGACTCGAGGGTGTGAGGGGCTTAGAGCTGCCGGGGGTTCCCCCTTATCCTCACGTCCATGCATGGCATCTCTTCGTCGTCAAGGTCCTCTCTATGGATCGGGAAACCTTCATGAATAGGCTCAGCCATTACCGGATTGGTTACGGCATCCATTTTCCTGCGAACCATCGGCTGAGCTATATCCAAAAGCGATTCCGGGTCAAGGGAGAAACATTGGAAGAAACCGAGAGGGCCTCTGAAAGGATCGTTTCCCTCCCCCTCTTCCCTGATATGGCGGATGAAGACGTTTCCTACGTCTGCGAAGCGGTGAAGGAGATCTTGAACCATGGATAGAGAACTCCATATTTCCCTCGTCATCCCCGTCTACAACGAAGAGCCAAACCTTCGAGCCCTGATGGAGCGCCTCCGAAGGGTGATGGAGAGCCTTGGAAGGAGCTACGAGATCATCCTCGTCGATGACGGGAGCACCGACAAGAGCCTGGACGTCTTAAAAGAATTCACGGTCTATCCCGAGGTGAAGGTGGTTGAGCTCGCCCGAAACTACGGTCAGCACGCCGCCATCCTTTCGGGGTTTTCCATCGTGAAGGGCGAAATCATCGTCACCCTTGACGCGGACCTGCAGAACCCTCCGGAAGAAATCCCCAAACTGGTCCGAACCATGGAGGAGGGGAACTTTGACGTCGTGGGCACTGTTCGGAGCCGCCGACAGGATTCAATCCTGCGAACCCTCCCCTCGAAGCTCATGAATGTTGTGGCAAGAAAGATCACAAAATGCAACATGACCGATTGGGGATGCATGCTTCGGGCTTACCGCCGTGACATCGTCGAACGAATGGTCAACTGCCACGAACAGGCCACCTTCATCCCGGCGTTGGCGACCTACTTTGCCAAGCGGGTAACCGAGATCGAGGTGGCCCACGAGGAGAGGCACGGGGGTGCGTCTCACTATTCCCTAAGAAGGCTCATCAACCTACTGTTCGACCTCATCTCCTCCTTTTCCGATTTTCCTTTGAAGACGATCATGTATTCGGGCATTGGGATGGCCCTCTTTGGAGTCGCTTTTGGGGCTTTCTTGGGAGTCGCGCGGCTTCTCTATGGTGCAAGGTGGGCCGCAGAAGGAGTCTTCACCCTTTTCGCCCTCCTCTTCGCCTTTGTGGGCTTTCAGTTCTTTGCCCTGGGCGTCATGGGCGAATACATCGGCAGGATTTACCGAGAAGTTCGAAAGAGACCCGAGTATGTGATCCAGAAGATTCATGCGGCTCAGGTCGTCAAAGAAGAATCCGATAGGGCCTCTAAAACCTTTGCCAAGAAGGAGACCCATGAGAACAGTCGTCTTTGCATACCATGATATGGGCATCGTGGGCCTGGAGTCTCTGAAAAGGGAAGGGTTCGAAATCCTGGCTGTCTTCTCCCATCAGGACGACCCCCAGGAGAAGATCTGGTTTGGATCGGTCACGGATTGGGCGAAGGCCCATCGAATCGAGGTCTTTTGTCCCGGGAACGTGAATACGCCGTATTGGGTGGAAAGGATCGCAGCCACGAAGCCCCAGATCCTCTTTTCCTTTTACTATCGGAGCCTCCTTGGAAGAGAGATCCTGAGCCTCCCGACCTCAGGAGCCTACAATCTTCACGGTTCTCTGTTACCCGCCTACCGGGGAAGGAGCCCTGTGAACTGGGTTCTGGTCAACGGAGAAACCCGAACGGGTGTGACCCTCCATCACATGGTGGAGAAAGCGGATGCCGGAGACATCGTGGGCCAGATGGAAGTTCCGATCGAATTCGAAGACACCGCCTTCACCCTTTATCGAAAGCTCTGCGCGAAAGCAGGAGAACTCCTCCACGAAACCCTGCCTCTCCTGAAGAGGGGGGTGGCTCCTCGCGTTCCCCAGGACCCGCAGGGCGGAAGCTACTTCGGCCGTCGAAGGCCCGAGGATGGAAGGATCGACTGGCGGTGGCCGGCCATGCGCATCTATAACCTGATCCGGGCTGTCACCGATCCGTACCCCGGAGCCTTCACCTATCTTCCCGAGGGTGAAAAACTATGGATCTGGTGGGCAAAGCCCGAAGAAACCCCTCCATCGGTCATCGCCCCGGGAACCGTCGAGATCGAAGATGAAAAAGTCTATGTGAGGGCAGGTTCGGGTCGGCTTCGACTCCTCGACGTCGAGATAACCCATCAGAGGATGGGCGAACAGAGCCTTTTTCAATATTTTAGACCTCGGAAAGGAAGGGTCTTACAATGAAAATCCTGATCCTCGGAGTCAACGGCTTCATCGGTCACCATCTGGTCGATCGAATCCTCAAAGAAACGGACTGGTCGGTCTATGGCATGGATCTCGCCTTCGACCGGCTTTCAAGAGTACTCGGACACCCCCGCTTCGCTTTTCTCGAAGGGGATATCTCCATCAACAGGGAGTGGATCGAATATCACGTGAAGAAGTGCGATGTCGTCATTCCCCTCGTGGCGATCGCCACCCCCAAACTCTATCTCGAGAACCCTCTCGGTGTGTTCGAGCTCAACTTCGAAATGAACCTCAACGTCATCAAGCAGTGCGTCAAGTATCACAAGCGCGTCGTCTTTCCCTCCACGTCGGAGGTCTACGGGGCCTCCACAGAATCCGAATTCAAGGAAGACGAGACCTTCCTCGTTTTGGGACCGATTCAGAAGCAGCGCTGGATCTACGCCTGTTCCAAGCAGTTGCTCGATCGGGTCATTTACGCCTACGGGAGTCGGGGAGATATCGAGTTCACCCTCTTTAGGCCCTTCAACTGGATCGGGCCGAGGCTCGACTCTCTCGACACGGCGAAAGAAGGCAGTTCCCGCGTGGTGACGCAGTTTATCGCAGACCTCCTCATGGGAAGACCACTTTGCCTTGTCGATGGTGGATATCAGAGACGATGCTTCACCTACGTCGATGACGGCATCGACGCCCTCATGAAAATCCTCGAAAACAAGGACGGCTGTGCAAGAAATGAGATCATCAATATCGGAAACCCACAGAATGAATGTTCGATTAGAGAGCTTGCCCATCTCCTGAAAACGATCTTTATGGCCCACCCTCGGCACCAAAGAGACGATCGTTACTCCGAGATCGTCGAAACCTCGGCAGAATCCTACTACGGCCAAGGATATCAGGACATTTTAGTGCGAAAGCCCAGCATCGAAAAGGCTCGAAGGCTGCTCGGTTGGTTCCCGAAGGTCGGACTCGAGGAAGCCTTGAAGAGAACGCTTTACGCCTTTCTCGATGAGAATGAAACCCTTCCCTTTGCTTGGGGGAACACTCCTCCTGTGTTTCAGGGAACTTTTGAACCGGAGAGGACCCGTGCTGGTCGCAGTGAAAAAGGATAGTGGGAAGGAGAGAAAGAACCGTCTTGAACGCCCTGGGAAGAGAGAAAATCCTCGGTCTGAAGATCGATGTTGACACCTACCGGGGCATGAAGGCCGGCGTGCCCCGCCTCCTCTCCATCCTCTCCCGTTTCGGGCTGAAGGGAACTTTCTTCCTCAGCATGGGACCCGACTCTTCCGGCAGAGCCCTCTTTCAGCTTTTGAAGAATCCCCTCTTTCTTCGAAAGATGTTTCGAACCCAAGGCCCCCGTCTCTACGGCATCCGAACCGCCTTCTACGGAACGCTTCTTCCCTCGCCCACGATCGGCCTCGCTTTCCCCGATCTTGTCTCGAGAATCCTGTCTGAAGGCCATGAAGTCGAGTTTCATGCATGGGATCACCGAAGATGGCAGGATGAGCTTCTGGTTCGGCCCTGCGGATGGATCGAGGACTGGTTCGAAAAGGGCATCTCGGCCTATCGGAAAATCGTCGGCAAAGAACCTCGTTCTTTCGGCGCTCCTGGCTGGCTCGTGGACGAACGGGTCTTCGAAATCGCCAACGCCTATCCCTTCGAATACCTGAGCTGTACTCGAGCTCCAGAGCCCTTCATCCATGATCCGTCCGATTTGATGGAGATCCCCTCCGACCTTCCCTGTCTTGAAGAGCTGGGTCCCAAGAAGGCCGTCCCGGCAATCCTTGAAATCCTCGGAGGCGGCGGGATTCACGTCCTTCCGGTCCACGCGGAGGTGGAAGGGGGGATCTGGGCTTCCCATTTCGTCCATCTTCTTGAAAGGCTCCGGGAGATGGATTACTCCGTCCTCCTTCTTTCGGAGATCCGGGAGCTCCTGCGCTCTCGACCCTTACAAAAGAGGCGATTCCGAATGAAGCTCCTTCCCGGTCGTTCGGTCCCCTGTGCGGTTTAGGCGGAGGTTTCCTGCTCGGCGGAAAGAGGAAGGAAGACAGTGAAGATCGAACCCCTCCCCGGCTCGCTCTTCACCGCGATTTTGCCACGATGAGCCTTGACAATCCATTCGGCGATGCTTAACCCTAACCCTACCCCTCCGGTCTCCTGAGAGCGGGACTTATCGACCCTATAGAACCGGCCGAAAATCTTTTCCTGCTCCTCTTTCGGTATCCCGATCCCGGTGTCCCGAATGCTCACGACGGCTTCTTCATCGGTCTTCTCGACACCGATTTCGACGAGACCCTCCGAGGTATACTTGATGGCATTGTCAATGAGATTCACGAAGAGCTGCTGGAGACGAAGCTTATCCCCCGGCACCGTGATCGTTTCCAAACCTCTTACGTGGAGGGAAAGGCCCTTTTGCTGCGCCAGGACTCGGAAGAGGCTTCCGGTCTCTTCGAGCAGAAGATCGAGTCGTATAGGTTCGATTCGAAGTTCAGCCTGGGCCGAATCCATCTTCGAAAGAAGAATGAGGTCGTTGATCATCCGGTTGAGCTGATCAAATTGCTCCAGGAGACGGGCGAGGGTCTCTTGATACTCCTCGGGAGCCCTTGGTCTTGAAAGTACGACCTCGATCTCGCCCCTCATGGCACAGAGAGGGGTCTTCAACTCATGGGAGGCATCGGCGGTGAATTCAGCCACCCGCTTGAAAGATTCATCGAGGCGGCTGATCATGCCGTTGATTGTCTGGATGAGGTCGTCCATCTCGTCGCCTGTTCCGCGAGGGGTCAGTCGGTCGCCGAGATTCTCGGAAGTGATGCTTCTTGTCTTCGAAGCGATGTAGCCGATAGGCGCAAGAGATTTCCGGGCAAGCATCCAACCCCCTACGGATCCGAAAACCAACATGATGGGAACCGCGGCCAGGATGTTGCCCTTGAAGTTGGAAAGGCTCTTTCGCACGAAGTGAAGAGGGGTCCCGATCTGAACGATGTGCGTCAAGACTCCGTCCTTGTAAAAAGGCGTGCTGATGACACGGAAAGGGGTTCTCCTCCGCGAGGTATGAACCGATTCGCGAGTTCCCTTTCTCTCCTTCGCACGGGCCAAGATCTCAGCGCTCGGGACGTATCCCACCTCCCGGCAGTAGGCCGATGTGTAGAGAGGCTCGCCCTTTTTGTCCAACACCTGAAAGAAGAAGGGGTAATATTTCCTCCCCTTGATCTCCTCTTCGAACTGAGCGAAAGGGAGTTGAGCGTCGGGGCGAGATAGAAGCCCATGGATCTCCTTTGTTTCGTCGAGAAGAAACCGGTCGATCTCTTTGAGAAGCTGGTGCCCCAGACGATAATAGAGGAACCCACAGATCAGGAGGGCCGAGAAAAGAAAGGTCGTCGCATACCAGAGGGCCATCTTCGTGTCCACCCGTCGGTACCATTTACGACCGCTCTTCGAAAACATATCCCACCCCTTTCACCGTATGGATCAGTTTGGGCTCGAAGTCCTTGTCGATCTTGTTCCGAAGATGAGAGACATGGACGTCGACGATGTTTGTGCCCGTATCGAAGTGATAGCCGAAAATCTTCTCCGAGATCATCGTCCGGGTGACGATCTCGCCTGGATGCCTCATGAAAAATTCGAGAAGGGCGTACTCTTTGGGCGTAAGCTCAATCTTCGTCCGGTCCCGAAAGACCCGGTGTCCCTCCACCTCGACAATGAGATTGGCGATCTGGAGTCGGGAGGCAGGCTCTGCCACCTTTCCTCTCCGCAAAAGGGCCCGTATCCGGGCCAGAAGCTCGTTGAAGGAAAAAGGCTTGACCAAGTAATCGTCGGCGCCGAGGTTAAGGCCTTCAACGATGTCCTTTTCGGTGTCCTTGGCCGTCAGGAAGATGACGGGTGTCCGGATGTCCCGCTCACGCATCCTCCTCAGGATCTCCGTTCCCTCTACGCCGGGAAGAAGGATGTCGAGGATGGCAAGGTCGTAGCTTTTCTGAAGCGCGAAGGTTAAGCCCTCTTGGCCGTGAAAGGCGACCTCGACTGAAAAACCGTTCTCCGTAAGCCCCTTCTTTACGAACCGGGCGATGTGTTTATCATCTTCGACAAGAAGGATCTTCATCGTCTCTCATTTTAGCAAATCTCCAAGGGTTTCGCCAAAGAGGCTCCGATTGGTTCGAAGAGGAACCCAAACCGGCAAGAAACGGGATTGCTTCGTTCCGACCGAGATGACGTGACGTCTGAGCTTCTTGAAAATCTATCGGCGATTGCTTATGATGGGGGGCATGAAAAAACGGGACATTTTGCTGAGCCTTTGCTCGGGTTTCCTCCTTATCCTATCCTTCCCCCATTTCGATCTCGAGTTTTTCGCCTGGTTCGCCCTGGTTCCCCTCCTCTGGGCGATCGAAGGGAAGGAATTGTGGCCGAGTTTCCGACTCGGATTCCTCACAGGGTTCACTTCCTTCTTGGGTATCCTTTACTGGGTGATCGTCGCTGTTCACACCTATGGATATATCCCCATCGTCTTAAGCGGGCTGATCCTGCTTCTTCTCGTCATGTACCTCGCTTGTTACATGGGGACCTTTACCTGGCTTCTCCGCTGGATCCAAAACCGCCTGGGAATCAAAACGGTCCTTTTCGCTCCCGCGCTCTGGGTTACCCTCGAATATGTCCGTTCTTTTCTCTTGACCGGCTTCCCATGGGCAAATCTCGGCCACTCCCAGTATCTGAATCTTCCTTTCATTCAGATCGCCGACATCACAGGAGTCTACGGCCTGTCCTTCATGATCCTCCTGGTGAATGCCACGCTCTTCACGGTCCTGGAACAGTGGCCCAAAAAGAGGCTCCCTTCCCGAGAGATCGCCTTTTGCGCCGTGATCCTCCTTGGAGTTCTGATCTATGGCTACGGAAAGCAGGCAGCCCTTCGTCGAGAAATCTCCAGCCTACCTTCCTTAAGGGTTGGGGTCGTGCAGGGCAACATCGACCAATCGATCAAATGGGATGCTTCGTTCCAAAAAGAAACCTTGAAAATCTACGAAAAGCTCTCTTTGAGGGCAGCGGACGAAAAACCGGATCTGATCCTCTGGCCCGAAACCGCCACACCCTTCTTTTTTCAGGATGCCACGGAGTATCACCCCTTCATCCTAAGTATTCCCGAAAGAACCCGGGCCTTCCTCCTTTTCGGGAGCCCCTCTTATAAGATCGAAAAGGGAAAGCCCATCCATTACAACAGCGCCTATCTTGTCTCGCCCTCGGGCGAATTGGTGGGAAAGTACGACAAGCTTCATCTGGTCCCCTTTGGCGAATACGTGCCGCTCGGCGACCTCATTCCCTTAGGTTCTCTTGGCGAAGGGATCGGGAACTTCAAACCGGGCGACCGAATCCACCTCTTCTCCCTTCCCCAAGGCCGGTTCGGGGTCGTCATCTGCTTTGAAATCATCTTTCCCGATCTCTGCCGGCGGTTTGTCCGCGAGGGGGCCCAGTTTCTCGTCACGATTACGAACGATGCCTGGTTCGGCAGAACGTCGGCGCCGTATCAACACTTTTCGATCGCCACGTTTCGGGCTGTCGAAAACCGGGTCTTCATTGCCCGTGCAGCCAACACCGGGGTGAGCGGCTTCATCGATCCCACGGGAAAGATCATCGAAACGGGAGGTATCTTCACCGAAGAAGCCCTGACGGAAACGATCCGCCTCTCAACGAGAAAAACGTTTTACACCCTCTATGGAGACCTTTTTGCCTGGCTTTGTTCTGCCTTCACCGTTGCCATGATCCTCTGGGGTACGCTCCAGAGACGACGTCGCTAACCTTGTAAGGGGCCGAAGCGCGGGCCGTGAAGACACCGACTTGGGGAAAGAAAAAGGGGGATTCCAGGATGAACCAGGGTTCAGAGGTCATCCCCTCTTGGCGAAAACCGCTGTCCAGTAGGACTGAAGAGGGTCTTGGGTCGAGCGGACATAACCGCTCCCGATCTCGGCGAAGGAGGGGTTGAGGATGTTCTTTCGATGCCCTGGGCTCTTCATCCACTGCCGGACGACTTCTTCCGGAGTCTTGAAGCCCGTCGCGATATTCTCTCCCAAAGCAACAAAAGAGTACCCCCGGGCCATGACGCGATCGCTCGCAGAAGAGCCGTCCGAACCCTTGTGGGACGAAAACTCGTGACACGCCATATCGCGGCTGTGGGCTCGCGCGGCAAGCATAAGCTCGTTTTGAACCCGAAGGGGTTTCATCCTGTTTTTCACCCGGAGATCGTTGATGAGGACGATCAATCTTTTCTCGAAGGATTCGTCCGCGAGGGTCTCGCACTCGCTGAGGCCGTAAACAGGCCAGAGGGTCAGGAAAACCGCACATAAAATCCGGAAGGTGTCCAAGCCCTTGGGTCGCTTCGCCATTTTCTCATCCTCTGAAACTCAGGCTTTTCTCCGTTATGGAACGGAGTCATTCCTTTTGACGATCCCGAAGGACCGGATATTCGAGGGGGAAAGGAGGGTCTCAGCCCAAGAAGCGCTCGAGCCTTTCCATGGCCTCTTCCAAAAGGGGTCGCTCCGCCGCGTAACAGAGACGCACGGAGCCTTCTCCTCCAGCTCCGAAGGCCACACCCGGAGCCAACCCAACGCGGGTCTCTTCGAGAAGTCTCCGACAAAATGAGAACGAATCGGTGAGCCCCTCGATCCTTGGAAAAAGATAGAAAGCCCCATCAGGGGATGGAACCGTGATGCCCGGAATCCGCCGGAGGGTTTCGAGACAGAAGTCTCGGTTCTTCCGAAGCGTGGCCAACATCTTCTTCAAATCCTCTTCCCCTTGAGCGAGGGCCGTTTGGGCAGCCCGCTGGATGAAGCTTGGGGCATGGGAGACGATGAATTCGTTCAGTTGCGTCGCCTTTTCCGCAAGATCCTTACGGGCAACGAGCCATCCGATTCGCCAACCGGTCATGCAGTAAGCTTTCGAAAAGGATTGGGCTACCAACACGGCGTCTTCACGGGTTGCCTCCCGTAAGATCGAAGGAGCGGGGATCCCCGGCTCCGAAACCCGGTAATAGAGGCGATCGTAGACCTCATCGGCCAAGAGCCAGAGGTCGTGGCGCCGTGAAAACTCCAGGAGTTCCCGCTGCTCTTCTTCGGTTGCCACCCAGCCCAACGGATTGGACGGGGAGGTATAGATGAGGAGCCGGGTTCGCCTCGTGACCGCCTCGTCGAGGCGATCGAAGTCGATGCCGTAGCGCTCGCCACGAAGAACCAAAGGAATCTCCACGGGAATGCCGTTTGCCAAACGAACGTTCGCCGAGTGATTGGGCCACGCAGGACTGAGGACAATGGCTTCGTCTCCCGGATCGAGGACGCATCGAATCGCCAGGTTCAATGCCTGAACGCCCGAGGCCGTGATCACAATTTCAGAACGAGGGTCAAGCTCAACGCCCTGAAGCCGCTGATAGTAGGCGGCCAGATCCTGGCGAAGCCCTGGTAAACCCGCATTTTCCGTGTAAAAGGTGTACCCTTCTTCCAGGGCCTTCGTCGCCGCTTCCTGGATGTATTTCGGTGTAGGAAGATTGGACTCGCCGAAGTAGAGCCGAATCACCCCTTCCATGCTCATAGCGATTTCTGCCAGCTCACGAATACGAGAGTGAGGAACCCGCAAAGCGGATGAAGCAACGGTAGCCATATGTCTCCTTTCTAAATCAAGACCCCTCTGAAAAGGGCTTCTTCATGCCGCAAGTTCCTGGCCTTTGGTCTCACGAATGAAAAGGGCAACGCCTGCTGCCGCGATGACAAGAGCCAGGGGCGCAACGAGGAAGCCACCTCCTAAACCGTATTGGAGCGCGATCAACCCTACGCAATAAGGCGCCATGCCTTCGGGCTCACCTCACGGTACCAGGGCTGGCTTCCTTCAAGGGTGGTCATAGAGAAGATACCCCCTCATGCCGAATCCGATCTTTCCGCAAACCATAATATCGAGCAGCGGGATCTGTCAAGAAGAAGGGCAAGATGCTTCAAGGGCTTGTTACGTGCTCGGTCCGTTCGGTTGACTTCTCTACGCGCCAAAAGGGCCCTTTCTTGAATCCATCCGAGTCACGGCGGGACTCCTCATCGAATCGAGTTGTGTTGACGCGTCCGTCATATAACGGAGCCCCGGAGAAGACGCTCTGGAGCCCTTGCGAAACGGGTTTTCTTGACATCTCTACGGTCATCATAGGCTTCACCAAGTGTGGATTCAGCAGAGTTGGCCGAAGCGAACATTTTGCTTCCTTAAGGTGCCGTTACAAGCCCTCTTTTGCTGTCTCACCGGGGCCCTTTATGCTGGGCATTTTTGCAACATCAGGGTTGACGCTTTGAGTCTCTCTTCGTTAGAATGATGTCATCCCATTGTGACTCCTGATCACCATGGAGGGGACCCGTTGACGGTGCAACAAGAGAGTCCTTTCCAACACTGTGGAGCAATGGGAAAATTTTTCTGGTTGCCTGTCCCTCACAGGGTGAGAGAAAGTTTCCGAGTTGGAAAGTCGAAGTCACAAAAAGAAGGGAGAGGATGCTTTGTGAACAAGACTGAAGCGGTCGAAGCTTTTCTGGCCAACTTGACAAGAGGCGAGAAGGCTCAACTTCTCCAGCGAATCGCTCAGGATCTGGGAGATGCCTTCCCTGGTATTGACAGTCAGCCGGGAGTGTGCGGAGGGGACCCTTGCATTGTGCGCACCCGAATCCCCGTGTGGGTGCTTGTGTGCGCCAGACGCTTGGGAACCTCTGAGGCAGAGTTGCTTCGTTGTTATCCGACTTTAAGGGCTGAGGATCTGGCTAATGCATGGGCTTATTATCGTGTCCATCGGGAGGAGATCGATCGTCAAATCGAAGAGCATGAGGCTGCCTGAAGATGGCTCGACTTTATGCCAACGAAAACTTTCCCCTGCCAGCTGTTCTGGAACTTCGGCGTCTCGGCCACGACGTTCTGACTATGCAAGAGGCCGGGCAAGGAAATCAATCCCTTTCTGATGAGGAAGTCCCATTTTTTGCTAAATCCGAAGGACGAGCCCTATTGTCTCTCAACCGCAAGCATTTCATCCAGTTGCATGCCGCTTCACGAGATCATGCGGGCATTGGCGGGATAACAAAGCCCTGGGAAGAGGGCTCCATAGCCTTGCCAAATGGGTTTCGTGTCTTCCTTGATCAACCCTTCAGCGGGTTTCGAAGGAGTAATTCAGGACAAGGCGGCCCAGTTCTTCTTCCTTGGCCCGAATTTCGGTCTGAATCTCTCCAAGGGTCTTTCGGATCGCCTCAAGACGGTCCTCCTGATGATTCAACTGTTTCACAATGCGGCTTCGTAGCATCCGCTCTTCTTCGCTTTGACCGAGCGACTGGAGATTGCCTCGCAAACGGCTCTGATCCTCAAAAACCGCCTTTTGCTCCCTCTGGATCTCTTCGATTCGCCGCTTCAATTCCGCGATGCGGGACCGTAGGGCCGTGATCTGCTGGAGGAAAGCCCGAGTCTTGTCGTCGATCAACCGTTGCTGAAGAAGAAAGACGATCTCCTCCCCCCCGATACCCTCCATCAGACGGTACTCTGTTCGGGTCGTGGTTTCCTCGACCACCTTGAAATCGACCTTCTCGGTTCGGGTTCTTTTAGGTTCCAATTTGACCTCAAAGCGATAGACGTTCCCCGTCTCCTCCCGCGGGAGGGGTGTTTCCGTGAGGCGCCAGTCTCCCGAGCGACGGGGATGCTCGATGATCACGGTCTTAGCCTTATCTTCGATGTTCTCCAGGGAATAGATCTTCGTCTCCCGCAACTTCACGTGTCGGGTCATGATACCGTTGGCAATCGTCACCTTATAGACCTGCTCTCTACTTCCTCCATGGCGGGACCCGACACGAGTCCCGAGATCGACAGCAAAGGTGACGTAACGCTCCTCCTCCGGCTTGAGCGTCCCCAGCAATGCCTCGCCCACATAGGTGTTCTCATCTATGACCGTAACCGGGCCACCTTCGAGGGTGAGGCCTGTTGTATTCTTGAGACGGATCGCGTCCATGGGATTTTCGCGCCGGACCGATTCATTGTACAAGGCCACCCGCTCACCCTGAACCGTTGCGTTCACAATGGGGAGAAGGGCTGAACGATCACGTCGGATCGTCACCGGCTCCTGGATATGATAGACAAAGAGGGCTCCGGCTTCCTGCCCCACCGCTTCCACGGCTTGTTGCTCCATACCCGCGAAAAGGTCGGGACGAGGTGTCGCAGGTTTGGGAGCCGCCATGGCTCGCAACTGAGATAATCCCGGTCTCGGCAAGGTTTCCCTTTTGGCCGCCAACAGGTCTTTCTCGAGGAGCCTCCCCGCCTCGGGTACTGTCGGAAGGGCTGCGATCTCTCCTTCGACCTTGATCTCGGGTCGTTTCACAAAAAGGGGATCGTAGAGGTTTTGCACAAACGAAACCGGAAGCCCACTCACCAGAGAAAGCTCGACGTTTTCCCAGTCCTCCGTGCTCACGTTGTCGACGATGGCCCAGCCCTGAAGAAGGGGGGCTCCCGTTTTTCCCACCACAATTCGATAAGAGACCTTCCACACAGGTTGTTCCTGCACATAGCTCACAAACAGGTCCCGCTTCCCTCGGCCACTCGAGAGGATCTCGACCCGCTTTTCATCCCTCCGATGCCGACTGAAGAGCACCTCGAGATACTTCTCCATCTCCTTCTGCAGACCCGGATGGACGAACCGTAGCTCCGATATATCAGAAAGATCATAATGCTTTACTTTCCCTTCAGGAAGGAGAAGAGCGATCCGAAAGTGATCGACGATCCCTCCCCTCTCCGTCTTCTCCGATCGCTTCTCCACAGAGAGAAGCCGCCCCCTCAACTCCCTTTGCCCCACGGTGAGGGCGATCTCGGTTCCCTTCATCTGTTCCAGGATCGCGGGAAGGCCCTGGGATCCCTTCAGATCGAAGGTGTACTCTCCAAGCTGCTGATCCACGGTCTTCGTCGAATCATAGGCGATGGTTCGGATCGAGCCACCGCCCAGATCGAGGACCGTGAGGCTTTTCAGAAGATCGTTCATGTCCTTGGCTCGGAATCGAAGGACGCTGACCGAATCGCCTTCGACAAGGCCCATCCTCTCAAAATAGCCCACACCATGCTTGTAAAGGATCACCCGCCGAATGGGAAGTTCCTCTCCGTAGGCTTGCCCTATGAGGGGCCTGAAGTCGGCAACCAGGAGAACAGAAAAGATCAAGAAGAACTTTGTAAGAGGCTTCATGTTCAAGTCCCTCCTTCGAGCGCCCCGTCACCTGAGGGCGAACCGTTTTCGATCTCCCATGAATCGAGCTTTCTCAATCCGAAGAAGCTCGATTCGGCCTGTTACCCTGATGTTGTAAAAATCCCTGCACAAAGGGCCCCGCTGAGGGCGTCAAAAAGACCTTGTGGCGGCACCTTAAGGAGACAAAATACCTCCTTCGGCGAATTCTGCTAAACTCCACTCTCGGTGAAGCCTGGGATGACGGCACAGATGTCAAGGGGACCCACCTGGCAAGGCCTCCAGGACGTCCTCTTCGGGGTTCCGCAATGCAACTGGCGGGTAAATTTTCTCAAGGCGTGATACATAAGGCATCTCTGAGGGATCCTCAAAAAACCTCGAGCTCGGTTCTGCATTTCGGGCAGAGGTCGATAAATCGTTCCCCTTCCGCCTCTTTCAGGTAATCGTCATCTTCCTCGTCGAAGCGACACCGAACTTCAATCACCCTGATGATCTCGTCTAATGTTTCTTTGCATTTCGGACATTCCATTTTGGGCATCTTGTTCCCCTCGCGTTGCTCTTGACTCAGAAATCGTTTTTATGTAAAAATAGACTTTGTGCTCCTTGGGGGATCGTTCAATGGTAGGACAACGGACTCTGACTCCGTGAATCGAGGTTCGAATCCTCGTCCCCCAGCCAACCTTTTGAGGGGTTCCATGAGGTCCCCTTCCGTCTGAAGCTCTGCCCTTCCCGAAGAAGAAGAGAAAAACCCGAAACCGATAACACCCAAGCCTTTTTAGCTTCGGCCCTCAACTGGCTCGATCGGCTTCCGGGGAAAAACCGTTCCCATTACGGAACGTCGTTCCATCACAAGAGCTCTTCGAAATGATTACTCTTTTCGAGACAAAAGTCAAGCCAAAAAAAGAGATTTTTGCTGATTTTCGAGGTTCCTGAGAAAGGGACCGATCTACCAAGATCAGGACGGACGGTGGATGGGGAAAACGGCAAAGATTACGGCACTCCAGACGGAGTGAGAGACCATCTGGATCGTGAGGTCTCGCTTCCAGAGATAAAGAAGCCCCCAGAAGCCTCCCGCTACAAGAGCCGCGAGCAGGAGCATGAGATTGTTCGAGAAAAGATGAACCCCTCCGTAGAGGGCGGTCGCAGCCGCGAGGCCGGGAAGCTTCCCCCACCTCTCCATGAGACGGTCCTGAAGAAATCCACGCCAAAAGATCTCTTCGCCCGGCCCTGTCACAAAGAAGAGAAGGAAAAAGATCGCAACCCTCGACGTCCCTTCTCCCAATCCATAAATCCCACTCACCTCAGATCTTGCCCCCGAAAGCACCAGAGGCGCCCACCGGTCACCCAGGAAGAAAAGGGCGTAAAGAACCGCTGCCGAGAGGAGGCCAATAGCCAAAGAACGAACACGAAATGAGATCTTGGGCCTTTGCCAAAGAAAGGAATAGAGTGTAACCACAACCACAGAGAGGCCAATTTTCGCCCAGAAGTTCCATCCTGTCCAACCGAACGTCACGGCCCAACACGCGGTTGCGAGGAGAGCGGCTCCCAAGATCATAGAGGGACCACCCGATCAAGAAGAAGGCCTATCATCAGGAGAAGCCCGAAAACCGTATTGAGCTGGGCCGTGACGGCATCGGCCGCTTCAGGAATCTTCTCCACAAAACTTTTCAACAGACGAACCGCCTTGGGAAGAGAAATGAGGACCAACAAGCCCCATGGGCTCAGCATCCCTGCAACAACCATTGCGACCACATAGAGATATACCGCCACCAAGAGCCCTCCGTAGAGCTGAAGGCTCCGTTTGTCCCCCAACAGGATACCGATCGTCTTGATCCCCTGACGGGCGTCGTAAGCGATATCTCGAATGTTGTTTGCCAGAAGAACCATGCCAACCAGCACCCCGAAGGGAATCGAAAGGAAGAAAACCTTGAGCGAAAGAGCCTGCCGCTGAACGGCATACGCCCCCTCGAACATGAGAGGCCCCCACATCAAGAAAACCGCCAGCTCTCCCCAAGCTCGGTACTTGAACTTTATCGGCGCCGCCGTATAGAAAAGGCATGCCAGAAAGCCCGCAAGACCGATCCAAAAGACGAGCATGGTTCGACCCAAAGCAAGAATCAATCCAATGAGGACGGTCGCGCCGTTCAAGACGATGGCTTCCGTCAAGAGTTGCGAGGGCCGAAACATGCCAGACAAAATGGGTTGGGGGCGATATCGAGCCGTCGGTGCATCGGGCTGATCGACCTTGTAGCGCGTATCGAAATAGTCATTGTAGATATTCGCCGTCGCATGGAAACAGACAATGCCGACACAAACCAGGGCATACCATCCCCAAAGGACAGGGCCTTCCTGGGCTGCCAGGAGCGTTCCGACCGAGACCGATATGAGAGACATCGTGAAAGACCAGGGCCGGGTCGCCACAATGTATTCCTTCATCCTCTTCTGGAAGGTCATCGCTTCTCCTCCTCAAATCTTTGCCCGACCATCTGCGGGATCAATCTCTGTTTGAGTCTTATTCAAACACATTTTTCTCTTACAGGCAAATGTTTTGGTCGGGAGGTTGATTTTTGATCCGAACCTGTGCCACCATGAATATCTGTGTTGAAAACTTTTCCGGGGCTTGAAAAGGCAAGGCTGAGTGGATCAAGCCTCAGGTCACAACATAAGAAGCTTTTCTTCCATGAGAAAAACGGAGATCCAAGGCTGCCTCTATATCTTGGCCGGTGCCACCCTTTGGGGCTTTTCCTCAACGGTGGCCAAGGCCCTGTTCAATATCGGAATATCCCCCTTCCAGCTCGTTTCGATTCGATTGCCCCTGGCCTCGGCCATGCTTCTGGCCACGCTTCTCCTTTACGACCGAAGACGAGTCGTCGTAGCCATGAAGGATCTCCCGTACTTCATTCTCTTTGGAACCCTCGGCGTTGTGGGAAATCAACTGACCTTCTATTTTACCATAAGCAAGATCCAGGTTGGACCCGCGGTCCTCATCCAGTACGTGGCCGTCATCTGGATCACACTCTTTGCCATCCTTTTCCAGCAGGAACCTTTCTCGCGGTCGACCCTCACTGCGATGGCCTTCGCGGTGTTGGGATGCTACTTCGTTGTCGGTGGATATCGAACAGACCTGCTCCGACTCAATCGGATTGGAATTCTCTACGGCCTCCTCTCCTCTTTTTTTGTCGCCTTTTACGCCCTTTATGGAGAGAAGGGGCTAAAACGCTACGATGCCTGGACGCTTATCCTCTACGGGTTTGCCCTTGGCGGGATCTTTTGCTGGGCTGCCTTCCCGCCTCTTGAAATCTTCCGGGCATCCTATCCTCTCAAGATCTGGGGCGCTTTTCTTTACATTGCGATCTTTGCAACCCTGATCCCCTTCGGCCTTTACTTCAAAGGAATCGATCGGCTGCGAGCCACCCGGGCCAGCATCATCGGAACCTGGGAACCCGTCATGTCCTGTATCACAGCCTATTTCATCCTGGGCGAAGTCTTGGAACCTCTCCAGATCCTGGGGGGCTTGGCCGTCATCGCAGCGGTCATCGTCCTTCAACTGAGCAAAGAAAAGAGAAGGATCCCTACCCCTTTCGAAATCCGAGAAGCCCCCTGAAGCCTCAATCCGCACCGCCTCCCGATTCGAAGTAGGAGCTCGAGACACCTCCTTCAGGAGCGACTCACAAGCCAACCCATCCGGCGTGCCTCGATTCAAGCGACCACGCAGTGGCACTACGACACCGATCCGTAACGGTTAAAATCAGCGGCGCCTATTGGCCCTGCGCTGGATCGTTTTGTTCACTGAAGACTTTCCCTTTTTTTCGACCCAATCGGGGAGTGATGTTCGAGTGGCCTCGGCATAAAGTGTCTCCGGCGCCACATCTACCTCATCCCCCCACGTGAGAATACCAAGTTCTGGGTTTATCTTAAAGTTCTTAAAGAACGAAATATCCTTAAAACGCTCGAAAACACCTCCTCTGGTAAGGTATTTTGAGAAATCCACAACCCCTCGTTTCCCATTATCAAATGTCACTTCAATCCTGTATCCACCTTTATAAGACACAGAAACGACATCATGAATCATGATAGACCTCCACTTACGCCAAAGGGCTTATCCTTTTAGGTGGCTGATTTTTCTTTGCCCGTTCCCAATTATCCAGCAACTCTCTCTTGTGCTGTGAAGCTCATTCTATCACGAGTCCCAAAGCCCGAGGAGGAATGTGTCCTTCCAACACCCGCAAGGAATCGATCTCAATTGCAACCCCCTCTTTGCCATACCTCGCATGGAAATGGGGCGGATTGTGATCGTCGTAAAACATCGCTATGATAATACCGAAGAATCGACAAATCTCTGGCATGTCAGTAACCACTCTATCGCAAAAGCAATATTACATCCGACAAACAACTAAGCTGAACGGCGCGCTGCTTTTGCCCGTCCGGTTGACCGCCTTGTTGCGCGAAATTGGCGTTGTTCCATCCATTTTTTGAAAGATCGCTGGCTTTCCCCGATGGTCCACCTACCCGAAACCTGAGGCGGGCAATCCGCGTCAGGTTCATGGGGTTGTTGGCCCGTGACTATGGGGTGAACATCTCCTGCAATGTTGTAAGAACACGCCCAAGGGTCGACGACGACAGCTTGCCAAGGCGACGTAACAAGCGATCGCGATCGACCGTGCGAATCTGGTCAATCACGACAAACCCTGACCGGGCTCCAAACCGGCAAGGGATTCGGAACGGATAGGCATGGCCTCCGGTTGTGAGCGGGGCCACAATATAAGTACGTAGATAGGCATTCAGTTCGTCCGGTGAAACAATGAGACAGGGGCGAGTCTTTTGGATCCCACCCCCCAGGGCCGGATCAAAAATAACCAGGAATACGTCACCGCGGCGAACTTCTTCCGTTCTCACCACTGCCATTCCTTCTCGTCAAACCGGGTAGGTGAGGGAGCATCAAGCAACCGATCTTCATCCCGGCCACACATTCGTTTGGCAGCGTCAGCCCACCCCGAGCGCACAGAGGTGGTACGGGCAATAATCACTGCTCCATCTCTTACCCCCAACTCCACCTCTTCGGTTAACCCCGCTTGGGCGATGACTGCTTTTGGCAGCCGAACACCACGTGAATTGCCGATACGAACCAAACGAGTTTTCATAACGTTTTTCTCCTCATGCAATGTAATTACATTATAATCACAATGCGCGGGTCTTGTCAACTCGCAGGGACATTCGTTCACAAGATTCCTATCGGGGGATCGTTAAGAATCGTGACAGTATCACCCCCTATCTGAAAGGTCCCATACGGACCCCATTCTCGAAAGGCCAAAAACCAAGGTTGCGCCGCAGACAAACAAATCCTAACGCATGTTGGATGGCATGCCAATGGAACGGGCGGGTTTTCTTTTTCCCAGCGAAAGAGAAGAACATGGAGAAAACGGTGAGGAGTACGATAGAGCAGGGCTATGCATTCGTCAATGACTGGGGTGCCTGTCAGCTTATCGTGGATTCATTCAGGATAAAAACAGGCAATGCTAAAAATGTGTCGGGGCGACCAACGATCCCCTGAAGTGCAGAAAGCACTTCAAGGCATGCGTCCTTCTGGATTTCTTGGGAACCCTGATGATCTTTCTGAAAGTGGAAACGCAAAACCAGGGGAAGAAACGACTTAACACGTTACCTGGAAGTTGCCTGCCCTCGTAAATAGGGTGAATATGTAGGGGAAAGCGTCGGCGGAAGACTGAATGTTTCAAAAAAATCGGGGTCAGGAAAAACTCCTAACCCCCTCCAATTATTACTGGCGTCCCCAAGGGGATTCGAACCCCTGTTGCCGGCGTGAAAGGCCAGTGTCCTTGGCCTCTAGACGATGGGGACGACAAACGGTTCAATCGCAAATACAAGTTCAGTCATGCAAAAAAACGCGAACGATGAATCTTCGTCCCGGCCTTTGCACTCTTCGATCGGGCTTTCTCGTGGTGGGCCGTACTGGACTCGAACCAGCGACTCTCTGCTTAAAAGGCAGATACTCTACCTCCTGAGTTAACGGCCCGACGTTATCTTTAAAATTAAATGGGAGAGAGCCCCCTTGTCAAGGGGACCTGGCAGGATCAAGCCCCTCGAAAGGGGTCATAAATGCCTATCGTTTCATTTCTTTCCGAGCCGACCGAGACCATGGTAATTCGCATTTTGGTCAATTCCTCAATTCGCTCCAAGTAACGCTGGGCATGGGTGGGAAGATCCGATCGTTTTCGGATCCCTCGGATCTCGGTTTTCCATCCCGGCATCTCCTCGTAGACAGGCTCCGACCCATTGAGTTTCTCCAGGCTCGAAGGCACGTGGAAGTACGTTTCTCCCTTAAACCGGTAGGCCACACAGATCTTGATGGTCTCCAATTCGTTGAGGACATCCAGTTTGGTGATCACCAATTCCCGTAAACCGTTAATCCGGGCTGCATGATTGACAACGACCGCGTCAAACCAGCCGCAACGCCGAGGCCGTCCCGTTGTCGCTCCGTACTCGCCTCCGCGTTTCCGAATCATCTCGCCCAATTCGTCTCGGAGCTCCGTTGGGAATGGCCCCTCTCCAACCCGGGTCGTATAGGCCTTGGCGACCCCGATCACCCCGCTGATCGCCTCGGGCCCTACCCCTGACCCCGCACAAGCATTGCCTGCTACGGTGTTTGAAGAGGTTACAAACGGATAGGTCCCAAAATCGACATCGAGCAAAGCTCCTTGTGCACCTTCGAAAAGGATCTGTCTTCCTTTCCGGACCTGTTCGCAAAGGAAGCTCGACGTATCGGCGACATAGCGTTCGAGATGCTTTCGATAGCCCGTGTACTCATCCAGGATCTCCGAAAGCTCAAAGGGTTCAGCCTCCAGGACGCGGGTCAGATAAAGGTTCTTCTGTTTGAGGTTGCTCTCGAGCTTCTTTCTAAAAACGTCCTCATCCAGAAGATCGACCATTCGGATTCCGCAACGAGCTACCTTGTCCTCGTAGGCAGGACCGATCCCTCGGCCTGTGGTCCCGATCTTGAAGATCTTCTCCCGGGCCGCGTCGATCCTTCGGTGATAAGGAAAGATGAGATGGGCCTGTTCGCTGATCAACAACTGAGCATCATCCCGAAAATAGCCCCTTCCCTTCACCTGGGCCATCTCCTCGATCAGGGAGGCCGGATCAAGAACGACTCCATTTCCGATGACGCATTTCTTCTTCTCATAGAGGATGCCTGAGGGGATGATGTGAAAAACAAACTTCTCCGCCTCCACGTAGACCGTGTGGCCGGCATTGTTGCCTCCGTGAAAACGAACGACCACATCGGCATATCGGGTCAGAAGATCAACGATCTTCCCCTTCCCTTCATCACCCCACTGAACCCCTACGACGACGATCCCTGCCATCTTGTCTCCACCCTTTCCATCCTCTTTAGGCCTAAAGCACCACCTGCCGTACCGATATGATATTCGGCATCCTCAGCAGCTCTCCCAACATACCGGGCTCCAAAGGCGAATCGAGGTGGAGCAGTGAGATCGCGCTTCCACCCATACGATCGCGGCTAAACTGCATCGTGGCGATGTTGATGCCCCGGTTTCCCAAGGCCGTTCCGATGTTACCGATCACCCCGGGCCGGTCGTAATTATTCACCAACAAGATATACCCTTCCGGAAGGGCTTCCATGAAGAACCCGTTGAGTCGCACCATGCGAAGCTCTTTGCGACCGAAGAGGGTGCCGGCAACGTAGTTCTCTTCCATCTTGGACTTGGCCGTGATGCCGATCAGGCTCGAGAAGTCCTCTACCTCGGCTCGTGTCGATTCCGTAATCCGGATCCCTCTCTCCTTGGCCATGACGGCCGCGTTGACAAAGTTCACGGTCTCACCCACAAAGGGGGTCAAAAGTCCCTTTAAAATGGAGGTGGTGATGGGTTTCGTCCCCAGGGCGGCCACCTCACCATGATATTCGATCAACACCTCTTCAATGGCATAGTTGGCGATCTGCGCCAGGAAGCTTGCCAACTTCTCACCGAGTCGCAGGTATGGCCTGATGACAGGAAGAACATCGGGGCTCACCATCGGCATATTGACCGCGTTTCGGGCTTCTCCCGTGAGAAGATAGTCAACGACCTGACGGGCGATGGCAATGGAGACGTTCTCCTGGGCCTCTCCCGTCGAGGCCCCGAGATGAGGCGTGCAGATCACCTCCTCGAGCTCGAAGAGAGGGTTTCCCGTAGCAGGTTCCTTTTCGAACACATCGAGGGCTGCTCCCGCTACCTTTCCAGATCGGATTGCCTCGTAAAGATCCTTCTCGTTGATGATCCCTCCGCGGGCACAGTTGATCAGGATCACGCCTTTCTTCACCCGCTCAAAGGCCTTCTTGTCGATCAGGTTCCTCGTCTCGTCCGTCAGAGGGGTATGAATCGTGATGAAATCCGATCGGCCAAGGAGTTCGTCGAAAGAAACGAGCTCCACCCCCTTCTTCTCGGCGGCCTCTTGCGAGATATAGGGATCGTAAGCAATAACCCTCATCTTGAGGCCCCTTGCCCGGTCCACCACGATCGATCCTATCACACCGATTCCAATAACACCCAACGTTTTGTTGCAAAGCTCAACCCCCATGAACCGCTTCTTTTCCCATTTCCCTGCTTTCATGGACGCCGTGGCTTGGGGAATCTTTCTCGAAATAGCCAACATCATCGCGATCGTATGTTCTGCTGCGGCAATGGCATTCTCCTGGGGGGTGTTCATCACAACGATCCCCTTCTTTGTCGCAGCACTCACATCGACATTGTCAAGACCGATGCCGGCCCGGCCAATGACCTTCAAACGAGCCGCGGCATCGATGATGTCGGCCTTCAACTTCGTTTCGCTCCGCACGATGATCCCGTCATATTCCGGAATGATCTTCTTCAGCTCTTCCGGCGGAAGGCCGGTTCGTACATCACAGACAAGGCCATCGGCTTTTTCGAGGATCTCCAGTCCTTTGTTCGACAAAGGATCGCTGACCAGAACTCTTAGCTTCTCTTCCATCGTTAAACCCCATTGCCCTCGGTCGACGGATCGTATCCCACCGCCTGATGGGCCGCGCCCTAGCCGATCAAGACCTCTTCTGCCGCCTTTACGCCTTGACCCAGCTCAAAGGAGTATCCCATCTCCTTCAAGAGCATCTCCAGCGCGGCGATCACCATAATCATATCGAGTTTATCGTAATAGCCCAGATGGGCGATCCGGATGATCTTGCCCTTTGCCCGATCCTGGCCGCCTGCGACCGTAATTCCAAATCGCTCATAGAAGAGGTTCTTGATCTTCCCTGCACCGATGCCTTCGGGGATCTTAACCGCTGTCACGGCGTTGCTGGGTGAATCCGGTGCATAGAGTTCGAGGCCAAGGGCTTTGACCGCGGCCCGGGTGGCTTCGGCCAGCCTCTCGTGACGTCGAAACACTGCCTCCAAGCCTTCCTGTTGAATCAAGCGCAGGGATTCCCTCAGGGCCATAAAAAGGGAGATGGCCGGGGTGTAAGCACTCTGATTCTTTTGGATCGCCTTCAGCTCCTTCTTGAAATCGAAATAGTACTTTGGCAGGTTCGAACGTTCTACGAAACGCCAAGCCTTCTCGCTGAGGGCGGCGAACGATAGACCTGGAGGAAGCATGAGGGCCTTCTGCGATCCGCTCACCACCACGTCGACGCCCCAATCGTCCATGGGGATGCTGAAAACCCCTGTCCCCGTGATGGCATCGACCACCAGAACGGTGTTCTCGTACCCCCTGACGACTGCGGCGATCTCCCGAATGGGATGTTTCACACCTGTGGAGGTTTCGCTTGCCTGAGTATAGACCGCCCGAATGGAGGGGTCCGACCGGAGAATCTCGGAAATCCGCTCGGGTCTTACTGCCTGACCCCATTCGACGTCGATCGGAACGAATTCGATCCCATAGGCTTTACAGATCTCTCCCCAGCGCTCCCCGAATTTACCTCCCCGGACAACGATGGCCCGGTCTCCCTTCGAAAGAAGGTTCGCCACCGCACCTTCCATGGCGCCCGTTCCCGACGAGGTGAAGATCAGAACCTCGTTCTTCGTCTGAAAGAGGTATTTGAGCCCTTCCCGAATCTCCGAAAAGATCCTCTCGAATTCGGGCTCGCGGTGGTGCATGATGGGTTCGGCCATCTTCAGAAGCACTTCCGGCGGCAACATGGTCGGTCCGGGTGAAAAGAGATATTTTTTTGCCATGGTTCCTCCTCTTCCTCCCCTGTTCAAGGGCCTTTCAATCTTATTTTATCCCAGGCTCGATGTCAACCCCGGTGATGCCTATGGGAGACTAAGAGACTCTGGGGCTATGAAAAAACAACTTCCTCGATCCACCCGGAGGAGCTGGGCGGATTTGGGAAGCCTTAAGGCGAAACCTTGTCTGTTGAAACGAGGCCTCTGAACCTGCGGTTCAATTTCAAGGAGTTACTGAGACGTTCTCTCCCGGAAGATTGGCAAACTCTGCTCAACCCCAATCTCGGTAAAGCATAGGATACCCTACAAATGTCGAGAAAATCCCTTGGCAAGCCCTTCTGGGAGTCCTCTTCGGGGCTCCGTTAGGCAGCAAGCGGTTTGATCATTACCTTAAGGGCTTTGTCCTTTTCGTGCTCGGCCACCCTCATGGCCTCATGGATCTGTTCAAGAGGAAAGCGATGCGTGATCACCGGCCTCAGATCGACCCGCTCCTTTCCGAGAAGCATCAGGGCACGCTCCAGGGCATCGAATGGAATGCCCCGAGATCCGATCATCGTCATCTCCTTCTCCTTGAAGGTGGTCACCGGAAAATCCGCCCGGTTTTCTGCATTGGTTCCCATGATGATGATGGTTCCTCGAGGCCGGGTCAATTCAACGGCTTGATAGACGGTCCGTGCAGCCGTGGAACCTACGGTTTCCACCACGACGTCAGCTCCTCGGCCCTCTGTGACCTCCTTCACCACTTCAGCGAGGTTCTCCTCCATCGTGAAGACCGCTCGGTCAGCCCCCATCCTTCGGGCGATCTCAAGGCGATTCTTCATGACATCCGAAATGACCACATACGTGCCTGCTGCCTTTGCACAGGCCAACACATCCATCCCAACAGGACCCGCACCGAGGATCACGACGATATCTCCAGCACCAGCCCGGGCCTTGAGACGGATGGCGTTATACCCCACAGCCAGTGTCTCCGCGATGGCGCCAACCTCGAAATCGATCTTATCGGGAAGCACGAGGACATTTCGTGACGGGGCCTTCATGAACTGGGCCATGCCGCCGTCGGCGCTTAAACCGATCGATCGGCCCGACTGACAATGATTGAGGTGGCCGTGACGGCAGGCCCAACACCGTCCACACTGAATTTCCATGGTCGAGGTCACCCGCATCCCCACGGTAAGTTTCTTGACATCCTTTCCCACCTTGCACACGACGCCCGAGAACTCATGGCCCAGGATGCGGGGATAAGTGGCTCGAGGATGGCCTCCATGAAGGGCCAAGACATCGCTCCCGCAGATGCCACAGGCTTTCACCTCGATCAACACCTCGTCATCTCCGATCTCCGGAACGGGCACCTCCTCCAATGTCAGATGTTCGGGTTTGTGAAGGACCGCCGCCTTCATGGTCTTCGGAATCTCCATCGTTCGAAACCTCCTTCTGTCACGCACCTGTTACGGACTTGAAATGATAGGACATGGCGAAGGAAAAAGCAATGCAAATCGGCGCCTCGAAGCTGGCGTTGCAGCGACTCATAACCCCGAAGTTTTTCAGGGCCTTTCATCTGGAAGGTTTTTATGATATAGAAGAATAGCATAGGGCGACCACTTGAGACCTTGGCATCATGGAGGGCTCTGATGCGAAAGAACCTCGAAGCCCAAGAATAAGGAGGGACCCATCTCATGGAAGAAGAGACCCCGTTGGAAGCACAGGAACCTTGGAGCGAGGAAACGACCGGTTATTCTCCGAAGCGCACCCGACCTCGAGCGACTCGTAGCCGCCTTGTCCGTGTCCTGATCGGCTTATTGGCGCTCGTCGTTTTTATTGCAGGCGTCGTTTACTTTCTGAGCCGCCCCTCCTCGGAGAAGGCTCTCGATCCCATCCAGATGAAAATGGCAGCGTTTGAGCAGAAGATCGCGGATCTCGAGAGGCGGATGGCAGACCTTCAGGGCAAATCGGCGGCTCCGCCCCCTGATCCTACCCTGCTTCAACGCCTGGAAGCCTTGAGCCAGCGGTTGGATGCCCTTGAGAAGCGGAACGTCGCCGCAACAACGGAACCGAAGGCGAAGGCCCCGGCTACGAAGCCCTCTCCTATGAAGCCGTCGGTATCTGTGGAAAAGCGCTATCATATTGTTCAAAAAGGAGAGACCCTTTATCGAATCAGCAAGAAATACGGAACCACGGTGGAGAAGCTACGAAAGCTCAATAACCTCTCTCCCGAGCGTGATGTGCGGCCTGGACAGAGGCTCCTCCTTCCACCTGAAGGCTGAAGAGGGCACCCTGAAGACGAAATCCATGGGAGAGGACGCGGTTAGGTTTCTTTTCGAAGCGCAGAACCCTTTTTCTGGAGGATCTTCCTATGAAAAGCTACTTTGAGGTGTATCGTGACAGAACCCCCGGGTCGGAGACGCTTTTTAAGAGAGCCCGGGAGGTGATGCCGGGAGGGATTTCCCACGGCGTTCATTTCTTTCCACCCTATCCCTTCTATGTGAAAGGGGCAGAGGGATCGAAGGTCTGGGATGTGGATGGCAACGAATACGTGGACCTCTGGATGGGCCACTACACCCACATTCTCGGCCATCATCCCCGAGAGATCGTAGAAGGGATTGAGAAGGAGTTAAAGGAAGGGATCCATTGGGGGATCGTTTTTGAAAAGCAGATCGAGCTCGCAGAGCTCATTCGAGACCTCATCCCTTGCGCGGAGATGGTTCGCTTCTGTTGTTCTGGAACAGAGTCGACCATGTACGCGGTCCGCATCGCCCGGGCCTACACGAGGAAGAACGTCATTCTCAAGATCGCAGGGGGCTGGCACGGGGCGAACTCAGACCTCAGCTACTCTATCAAGACGCCTTACGATAAACCCGAAACCCTTGGCCTCCTGCCCGAGCTTCAGCACTATGGAAAGGCCATTCCCTATAACGACATCGACGGAACCCTTCGAGTCATCCGTGAAAATCAAGAGGATCTCGCTGGGATCATCCTCGAACCCGTAAGCGGCGAGGGAGGATTCATCCCCGCCACGGTTGAATATCTTAAAATGCTTCGCTCGGAGACGGAACGTTTGGGAGCGGTTCTGATCTTCGACGAAGTGATTACAGGATTTCGTATCTCTTTAGGCGGGGCTCAGGCCAAATTCGGTGTGATCCCGGATCTGACCACGTTGGGCAAGATTGTGGGTGGAGGTATGCCCGTGGGCGCTGTGGTGGGAAGAAGGGAGATCCTCGAGAAGACGTCGCCCGAGATCAAAGGCAACAAATGGGAGAAGATCATGGTGGGTGGGGGAACCTTTTCCTCCCATCCTCTTACGGTCGCCGCAGGGTTGGCCATGCTCAACTATTTGAGGGCTCATGCCCACGAGGTCTATCCCCTTCTGGAAGAGAAAGGTGAAAAGGTGCGACGGGGTGTAGCCCGGGCTCTTCGCGAAAACGGTGTGGAAGCTCTCGTCACGGGAACGGGCTCGCTCTATCAAACCCACTTCCCTCTGGTACCGAACGCCGTTCTTGATTCCCCGCACTCCATACATCGCCTCACCAATCTCGAGAAGAAAGAGGTGGAATTTCGTCTTCGCATGATGAACCACGGGGTCCATGTGATGCATGGCGGTGGCGCCCTCTCTCTGGCCCACTCGGAGGAGGATGTGACCAGGATCATCGAGGCTGCTGGAGAGGTCGCAAGAGAGATGGCGGAAGAAGGTAAAGGCTCTTCCTGAGCGAGCCGTCGGGACATTCAAGGCCGTCATGGAGAAGCATCGATAGAACAGACCCACCGAGGAGGTTCGCCATGGCCGGAAAAAAAGAGAGGATCGGCGTGGTGGTGGTCGATGTCCAGGGAGATTTCACCGAGTTCAAGAAGGGATCCCTGGCCGTGGCAGGAACGGATGAGGCCTTTATCAAAGCCCTCCACGAGGGCACATGGAGACTGAAGAAAGCAGGGTTTCCCATCTACGGAACCCAGGACTGGCATCCTCCGAACCACATCTCTTTTTACACCAATCACCCGGGGAAAAAGCCTTTCGATCCGATCCGGATCGACGGAAGAACTCAAATTCTCTGGCCTCCCCACTGCGTGCAAAGAAGAGCTGGAGCTCGCTTGCTTCTTGAGAGCACCCTTTTTAGGGCGGTGATCAGGAAAGGAAAGGATCCTCGTTTCGACAGTTACTCCGGCTTTCAGGACGACGGGGGGAAAAGGACCGATCTCGATCGCACTCTGAAGAAGGACGAAATTACGAAACTCCTGATCTACGGCATCGCCACCGATTACTGCGTGAGGGCAACGGCCCTTGATGCCGTGGCCTTGGGCTACGAGGTCATCCTCGTCGAGAGTCTCTGCCGAGGGGTTGCTGCCGAGACCACGGAGAAGGCCCTCAGGGAGATGATGGAAAAGGGGGTCAGGATCCTCAAGCACCTCGATTTGAGGAAGATCAAGGGATAGGTTTTCTCGCCCTTTCACCCGGGAAGGGGGAAGATTTCTCACTCCTCCAGGTTCTTCAAGTAGTTGAAGGCCTCCTCCAGCGAAATCACATCGCAGTACTTCATCCACAGATCGAAGAGGGCGATCTTGTGGGAGGCCTCGATTCGGTCGAAGACGCACTCCTCGATGACGGCCACATGATAGTTCCGTGAAATCCCATCCACGGCCGTCGCACGCACACAGCCGCTTGTGGTTCCTCCTGTCACGAGAAGGGTATCGATGCGAAGGCCGTTCAGATAGCTCACCATCGGCGTCCCGTAAAAAGCCGACCCATAGCTCTTCTCCACAACGAGATCGTTCTCTTTGGGTGCGATCGCATCGACGATCTCCGTGCCTCGATGGCCTTCTAAGAAGGAGGTCTCCTTCCTCTCGGCTTTCTTGGCAAAACCGTCGAAGGCCAGGGTTTTTCGCTGGACCTGCCGCGTAAAGAGGATGGGGATTTTCTTCGCCCGAACCACTTCCATCAGCTTTCCGATGTTTCTCACGCTTTCCCAGGCCTCGGCCCCGCAACCCGCTGGCCAGAGGTCCTGCTGTTCGAGAATGGGCCGGTCTTCTCCAACGTAGTTGTACTGGGGATCGATGATCAGAAGACAGGGTTTTGTGCCCAGCCCCCGCCTCTTTCCCCATCCTCCCTTTTTCAGAACGGCCTTGTCCCTTTCAGTCAGCAGATCATCCCAAACACGAGCCATTCGGTTCTCTTTCACCCCTGTTGTTTCAAACATCCCTGCATAAAGCGCCCGCTTAAGGCCTCCAGGGCCTCCTCTTTTGGGCTCCCCAATGGAACACAGGCGGGTTACGCTGCGATCAGGGTTCGAAAACGATCTCTTCTGTTTCACACACAACGTAGAACTTAAAATCCGTCTTCCCTTCGGGGCCCCTCTCCTCCGACACCGGATGCTCTTTCCGCCACCTCATCGCCTTCTCGAAGGATTCCATGTCCTCATAGTGAAGCTCTGCGATGCGATAAAAGGTGGTTTCCCCTCTCACGGTGCCTTTCACCGTGTTCAAGACGATCTTCTTCAAACCCGGTACCTTCGAGAGATCGGGGATGTGAACCTCCCTCAGCCATTTTTCATAGGCCTCAACGGCCAGGCCCGGCACAATATCATATCCCAAGATTGCTTTGACCACGCTACTGCCTCCCAAGAAGGCGATAGGGGCACGTTGCAACGTGCCCCTACGCTCAATTTAAACCTGAGCCTGCTTGGTAGCAAACAGGTTTTGCCCCGACCTGGGCGAATGCGATCAGCCCATACCGCATAGGCTGAAGGGCATCAGGTCTTGGCGCTCCAGCCAGGAACAGGATAGACCGGCTTGGCATCGGAATACTCATCGGGTAAGACGAGCCGGATCTCCCTTTTCTGGACCTGTTGAAGGGTGATCATCCCGTTCTTGTTCTGCCCCGCCGAATCGAATTCGATGGGAGGCCCTGGGGATACATGTTCTTTCAAAGAGGTCCCGGCAATGGCGTCGCGGATCTTTTTCGGATCCGTGGAGGCCGCCCTCTCCAGAGCATCGATCAGAACAAGGGCCGCATCGTATGCTGGAACGGAGTGGGATTGGAATCGGACATCCGTAAACCTTTTCCCGAAATCCTCGATGACCCGCTTGGCGAGAGGGCTTCGGGGGTTGTAGTAGTAGTTGCCATCCATCAGAAATTCGGCCAGCCGACCCAGCTCCTTAACCGCCGTCGGGTTGCTGTAGGCTCCGTTGGCGCAGCCGAAGATTCCCCCCTTCGGCTCCACCTTCAAATCGGCATAGGTTTTCAGCTTCAGGATCCCGTCGGCCAGATACCCTGTGTCCATGATTACATCCGCATTCATCCCTTTGATCTTCGAGATCTCGGTCGTGAAATCCGAAACGCCAAAGCCGTAGGAAACGCCGCCCACCACCTCGAATCCGTATTTGGGACCGAACTTCTGAAGCTTGTTGAAGATCGATGTTCCAAATCCGCTGATATAGAGGGCGGCCAGGGTCTTGAGAGGGATCTTATATTGATCGGCCAGTTGCCTCGCGTACTTGCACGTGAGTTCCGCCATATTCGAAGAATCAGGCTGAACCCGGAAGGTATACTTGAAACCACGTTCCAGGATCTCGTCCGCCACCGAGATCGTCACCAGGAAAGGGATCCCGTTTCGCTCCGCCACCTGGGTGGTAACCATTGTGACCGGGCTGTTGTAGCAGCCTGCAAGAGCCACGCACCCGTCGCGGATGAGCTTCTCTGCCGCCGACTCGCCGACCTTCGGTTTGGCCTCCGTATCCATGAGGATCACCTTCATCTTGGCCCCACCCAGAGACTTGATCCCTCCTGCGGCGTTCTTGTGCTCGATGGCGAGAAGAAATCCGTTGGCCACCGAAAGCCCGTCGTAGGCCACGGGCCCGGTGATGGGATGAAGGGATCCGATCAGGATCTCCTTCGGCTGAGCCCTTCCAATCACCGCCGGAAAACCGATCGCCGTGGCAAGGCCGCTCACCCCTGCTGCCTTCAAAAAAGACCTTCGACTGAAACCGCTCTTCTTTCTTTTCCCTTCCATAAACATGCCTCCTTTCCTGCCGTCGATCTGGGAATGACTTCATGGCGAGGGGTCATCCCTCGCCCTATGACACCCCTGTGGTGGCACCAAAAAGCTCTGCACTCGTACAGTAGCCCATTTCTTCTCTCCAAAGCTCAAACCCCGAGAT
>Ga0078972_1004958_pt1 | contig 34932 bp, 31 predicted proteins | sample YelNatPaOPGAMG01_FD_67568 | JGI IMG/M metagenome (GOLD analysis project Ga0078972, IMG submission 67568) | Hot spring thermophilic microbial communities from Obsidian Pool, Yellowstone National Park, USA - OP-RAMG-01 (SPADES assembly) (version 2) | ecosystem: Environmental > Aquatic > Thermal...
AGGCAGAAAATACAGAAGCACATAAAGAATCCCGGAAAGAGGAACAGGAAACTCAGGGAAGCAAAGCACAGGCAGAAAAATATTGTAAATGACAGGCTTCAGAAACTCACAACAGGAATAGCAAGAAATAACAACGATAAAACATTTGTATTGGAGGATCTGACCGGTATAAAGAAGAATGGAAAGAAGAAAAAGAATAACAGGAATAAAAAAGATAAGAGTAATGGAAGTAACAGGAAAGATGCAAAAAACAACATCAAAACAAAAAGGTTCAGGACAGATATTAACAGATGGCCATACAGATTGTTTCAGAAGATCGTTGATTATAAATCAAATAATGAAACACTGTATGTGAATCCAGAGGGGACTTCATCTGAATGTCCTGTATGTGGTGGTAGATTAGAGCACCCAATCTGGAAGGAATCTAAATGCATGACCTGTGGCTTGACCTATGATAGGGATAAATTAGCATCGCTATCTATCTCTATGCGAGGATTGAGCCTGTGCGGTACCCCGTTTGCCGTGAGTGGCAGTTCCTCTTGGCATTCTATGAGGGATAGTTACCTGTACCGTCCAGATCAGGTGATTATTGAGAATGCCAACGACTGCAAGAAAGAAATGCATAGTATTTCAGGAACGGTTAACTTAGGAAAGACTCAGTCCTTTCTTCTTCCGACAATCGCCAGGTATTTTTCCTCTATGCCGGACGATTCCTCAACGTCCCTGATCTTCGCTCCCCTGTTCATCAGGTCCTGGATTATAAGGTAATTTGGCACTTCCTTTCTTACCCTGAAAATAGCTGTTTTCCCCCCGTCCTCCATAAAGGGATCATTCGCAATGCTGTTCAGCCCATCAGCAGGGGCTTCATAAAAGCGAACTCTAAGACTCTTTTCTACGCTGTCAGTATCAGAATCGTATACAATTGATCCCTCGTCCATTATTATTACTCGATCACATAGTTCCTTGACCTCAGAAATTAGATGAGTACTCAGGATAATTATGCTGTTTCTCAGTTCCCTTATGCGATTTAGGGCATTCCTGATGTCTGACATGCCTTTTGGATCAAGTCCGAAAGTGGGTTCATCTAGAACGATCACATCAGGGTTGTTTATCAGGGCAACTGCCAGTGCTAACCTCTGCTTCATTCCTCTTGAATATGTGCCGGTCTTTCTGTTAAGGAAGCCATTCACCTCTGTTATCTCGCTCACCCTCTCTATTTCCGACTTGCAGTATTCCTTTGTGCCACCCTTGATGCGGCATACAAACATCATTGTCTCATAGGCAGTCAGGTAGGTATAGAACTCTGGTTGTTCTATAATGCTTCCAACTGTTCTAAGGGCAGCCGAGGGATTATTGGAGACATCGGTTCCATTGACGAGGATTTCTCCGGTAGATGGTTTGATAATATTCGTGATGAGCTTCATCAGTGTTGTTTTGCCCGCACCGTTCGGTCCCAGGATCCCTATACATCCGTTGGTATTCATAGAAAGGCTGACATTTTTCAGTGCAGTTATATTACCGTAGTTCTTCGAGACTCCTTTAACGTCTACCGAGGCCATTATTTCACTTCCTTCCTGTCAAATAGTATCAAGGCTCCAGCAATGGAGATCACCGCATAAATAACCATGACCATGGCAGCAATCCCAATCGGTCCATTGCCAGCACCATTCAGGGATATTGAAGTGCTTCCCGGGACTGTTGTGTTTATGTCTATGAATACTCTTTCAATAATGGAAGCTGATTCGCTCAGAAGGAAAAAGGCATTATAGTTATAGAGAAAGTCTAGTATGATGTAAAGCGCATTGAATATGAGATAATAGAGCAGGAAAACGGTGATGTAGGCATACATGTTCTTGTTGAATATGGAGCTGACGAGAAAGGTGAAGGCCGTGATTGAGATTATGAAGAGGAGAAGCAACAGGTATGAGTAGAGAAAAACAATGCTGGGAAAGGAGCCAAAGAGAATCAGGTAGCTTATGAGTTCAAATATTGTGTATACGCTTACAATAATGTAGGATACAGCCACAGCAGCAGTCAGCTTTCCAAACAGTAGCGTCGACCGCCTGATGGGCAGAGGAAATATGTGGTAAGCGGTCTTATTTTCAATCTCGCTGGAAATTGCAGGGGAGCCAAAAAAAACCGCCGAAAAAACAGGGAGATAAGAAAGAACAAATGCCCATAGATAAAGTACAGCTCTTTCTTTGAGAGAGGAACTGAGGGAATTGAAGGAGACTCCGCCAAAAGTTATGTGCAAGTTACCAACGTATTTCAATGAAAAGTAAGTCATAAGACCTGAGATCAGGAGTGAGATCACAAGCATGAGGTAAAAGCTTCTTGACCTGTAATAATTTCTGAAATATTGCGAAACAACAATGCCGAATTTACCAGTCTCCTGAACCATACCATACCACGTGTGACCGCTTAAAGAGGCGATACTCAACGTGTCATTGCCGTATGCCTAATAATCATAACTGTATTGAGTAGATGATAAGGTTGTGCCGAAGGATGGGGTGGTTCGCCATCAAAGTTCCTTGATAATGTTGATTGTACAGGTTCTGCAATCATTTACGGTCTCTTTTCTTTCGGATCTAAGTAATGGATATCATTTCAGAACAATTCATACTTGTTAACCACGTCTCTCCATTCCTCTGGCTTAATGCTGAACTCTTTGCATATCTCTGGTACCTCTATCCCCTGCTTCAAAAGTTTCCTGATCCTTCTGACATCCCTTCTTTTAAGTTCTGTCATGGCATTTCATCCTCTGCCTTATCAATGCTAAAGAATATCTAATCTTTTCCATTGGTGCTGCTTTGTTGATCTAATATTATTATCTGCCTGCCTTTCCTTATTTCTTACTCATTTTTCCTTTTCAAGCCCTTAGCCATCCCCTAGATCGCCATCCCCCCTCCTATTTATAGAAACGTTAGGGGTTTGGGGGAAGCGGTAAAATCCCGATCTTCAGGGAGGAGATACACTGACTCCCCTCAATATGAAAGCTTATGCATAACCATTGCATGCTTTCTGTGCTCACACCTGAAATGGTAAGGCACTCTCCCGAAGAGTAAGACGGTTAAGTTGGGCACTAACAAAACATCTGTTTCAGAGGCATGCTCTCCGCAAGGAGGGGAAATATATACCTCAAGCCCTCTTCTGGAACCAGGCTGGGGAGCGTTGTCCGAAAGGGATAATGAATAGTCTCTTTCCTCTGGTAAAGGAAAGTCAACCAGCCAATGGTTGCGGTTCGATGAATCTCCACCCACGGGTGGAGTAGAGACCAGCAACAAGCTCCGAAGCTTTAGCGAGGAGTAATTGACATGCATATTCTATTCTGTTTTATCTATTCCATAAAGTTATAACAATAGAGGAGGGTAGAAAACGGCGGCCTAATAGCCGCGGAATATTCAGGAAGCCTAATTTATATACGTGGGCGGCATTTACTATTATGACCGAAGAAGATGTTCCTGAGGGAAAACTCTGGGTATGTCTGCATTGCGGTAAACGGGTCAGACGCACTTCACACCCTGGAGATTTTACCGGGGGGGCGTGTCCAGCCAGAAGTGATGGTCGACACAACTACAGCTGAATATGTAGAAGATTGCTTAAAGATGCTCATCATTCAAATCTAGACTTTTTAACGGTCAGGATAGACTCTAAAATAATACTATACAGGAAAGGATACTATTGCGGGTTTGTCTTTTTATCTTCCCGCCTATGAAAAACCCAAGATAGTTATTCAAAATGGGATGGGTGCAGTGAAAATATCTGTACTTCCGACATCCCTCCCTGAAGGTTGGAGCTTTCTTGATCAGGAGATTGTAAATCTAATTGATTCATTCACACGTTTGGGTAAAGTATTATTGTGTGGAAAACGGGTCTGCCGGGATTTGAACCCGGGTCTCCGGCTTCGAAGGCCATAAGGATATCCTGGCTACCCCACAGACCCATTCCTCATCACACACTTTCATAAAGAATTGATCTTGCCAGGTTCAGAATTTAAGTGTGGACTGAACTTCATTTCCATCAGGAAATATATTGTCCGAGTTACCCTCCGCCTCAATATAATCAAACAATGAGTATAACGGCTTCACTTTCTTTGACCTCTCCGGCCTGTATGGTGTATGGAAATTGAAACAGATTGAGCATTTTGTCTCAAAGGATGATACCAGGTGACAGTATCCCTCTTCATTGTAGATACAGAGTTCCGTATTCGGAATGCGGTTCACCGCCGGAAGATTTCGGCTATCTTAGCCATCTCTGCAGAAGTCTTCTTCCCTGAAAATATTCCCTTTATCAGGTCTATGACCGATTCATCGTTTGCAAATTTGGCCATTGCCAGTCCTAGGATAAGAAATGGATAAAATATCACGTTATATAAATCACTTCCATCCCACAGGTCAGATACAATTTTACTTGATTCACTATGGAACATATCCGAATCTCCCCCTTTCAAAGCCATCGCGGCATCCAGCGCCTTAACTGAATAGTCGAATTTCATAACGCCGGTGTTCTTTGGAAGGGGGCTTAATTTTAGTATATCCTCGAATTTATCCGTTGCAAGAAGGTATATTATCTTGTTCAGTAACGTTGTAAGCTTGCTGCTGAAGTCACCCATCTCCCCAGAATACTCCTCTGAAGCCTTTATAGCTATATCTGCTTCAGTGCCCATTCCCTTCATCACAAATATGTTTGACCAGAAACCAAGGTAGAGAGGTATAAAATCTTCCAAAGAATTGAAACCGGTATTGAAATACTTGAGGTCAAGTTCCGAAATTTTTCCCATTTTCACCATTATGAGGTGTCGCAGGCTTTCTGACGAACTTTTCCAGTCTGGGTTTACTGTTAAACTTGAAAGTTCTACTGCCCTCTCGGAGAATGGTAATGCCTTTGCGAAGTCCAGTGCCTCTGTATAGAAAGAAGCCATATACCTATTGTAGATAAATCGTATATCATTGTCCTGAACAATTTCCAAAAGACCGTCCATGGTCTTCTGATATGACAGAGATTCCTGATTTTTGCCAATAATGTGCAGAATGTCCATGAGATTGTAAACGGCATAGGTCCTGATTCCTATGTCGCCATTTATATATGTGTTCTCAAGCAGTTCCTTGAGCATGTCTATTGCTTTCTGGAAGTCTCCCTCAAAACTTTCAATGATTGCCAGATCGTGCAGGTTTCTGTTTATCTGGCGGATTTTTCCCCGTTTTCTCTCAATATCCAATGCTTCGTTATACAACATCTTTGCTTTGTCAAGCTTGAATATATCCGCATTGGCAGCAGCCATTGTTGTAAGTACCTCATCTATCTGGTCATTTACGCTATATGCTTTTGCTATTTCCATTGCTTCGCTTGCAATTATGAGGGCCTGCGAGGATTTCTTGGTTCTGAGAAGATAAGATCCCTTCGCAACCATGCCCATCACCCTTTCCTCAGGTGTGAGACTCTTATCTGCAAGCAGTCTCTCAATTATTGCGGCTGCTTCATCATTTCTTCCAAGGTAGATGAGAGCTGAAGCTGCTTTCAGTTCTGGTGCCTTACCAGCGATATCGCTGAAGTCGTTTTCTCTAAAACATCTGAGAGATTCATCGTATTTGCCCACAAAATAAAGTGAATTGCACCGGATCAACAAAGCATAACGTTTGGTACCAGATTCCAGCTTATCCTCCACAAGATCCAGGAACGTGATAATATCCATTGGTGAAACAAATGAGTCGATAAGTTGCTTCCATTTGCTTCTTATAATTTCTCCTATCCTATCGTAAAGTCCCCTCTCCCTCAGCGCATTCAATTTCGTCTGGAGCGAAAGTTCATCAAAGGATGAGCTGTTAATCAACTGGTCTGCGATATCCAGCTTCCTTACGTCAGAAACTTTTGAACGGATTATATCCGTCATTCTGCGCCCCGAGATTCTGTATTTAAAATTGTTAATGGCTATTATCCCGTTGCTATCCAGGGATTCCATTACCTTATAGAGGTCTGATTTTGATACCGAAGTTATCCTGCTTATGACATCGAGATCAAGTTCCTCTCCGCTTAGGGCAAGTGTACCTGCAACTTTCATCTCAGTCTCTGAGAGATCAGCTATCTTCTTGGCATAGTAATCGTCTATGGCAGGTGGTATGGGGAGAAACCTGAAAAGTGCCTCATTTACTTCCTTTCTGTCATTGATGATTCCTATATCTTCATAATATTTCATAGCATAGTTTATGGTGTTAAGATCTCCGGATGAGAGCCTGAAAAGATCCATCACGAAGTTCTCCGGAAGTTTATAGCCCATCATCTGAGTGTAAAATCTCGCATCGTCATAATTTGGTTCCCGAAGGTTAATTATGTGTATCTGAGGTTCCGTTGCAGAAACGATGATAAAATTAAACTCTGGAGTATACTCTTGGTTTCTCTTATGTTCACTGTACGTTCCAATCAAAGAAAACTCTAGTTTAAGTGCAGTTCTGGAAAGGTACAGGAAAAGATCCTGGCTTGAGGTATTCAGTCGTTCTATCCCCTCAATTATTACAAGAATTTTCAGGCCCTTATTATCCGTAAAAAAGTTATTGAATTTCCTTATTATTTCATTCATTCCTCGTTCTTCAACCGTGTCATACATTGCGTTGAGTATGTAGTTAAAAGGCTGGTAGGGCATGGATTCCTGCGTTATGTTCCCGGGGAACCTATATACGAGGTATCCACGCTCCATAGCAAGCGTGTGCGCCATGTCCATTAATTTCTTCTTTCCCCCAGACACTTTTCCCGATATTAAATGTGTGGAAATTCCCTTTTCCCCATCCGAAAGGAATCTCCTGATGTGATCCCATGTGGATTGCAGGGAATCTAATTTTTCCATGGCATAACTCTAAACGATGGGTGGTATTAAATGTTAACGAGTTAGCTAACCAATCTTTATAGTCTTTACAAAAATTACACGGGGTGGAAAGACTAGAAAACTACATACTTGACATGGAATGCAATCTTTCTATAACTGGAAACCTGCAAATGTTTCAGATATCGAAAAAATTTCAGATATTTGCACCAGCTATGGCCCTGATCAGAAAAAACAAGGCTGAAATTTACTTTTTCTTACCGGAAGAATCGAGTCAGAACGTTGAAAATAGGGTCTTCCTTGAAAAGTATCAGGCCAAGCTTTCCAACAAAACATGGTTCATTTTGATGAGAAGCGATATTGTGGGAGACATACTGCCACTTGTTCAGCTTTCTGACATAAAATCCGTCTATTTCGAAACAATGTACATGAATGACGGCGTTTTTACTATCAATTTCAAGTTCCACAGTTCGGACCTGAAGACCGTATCAAACTACATTATGGAAGCTCTCTCTTCGAGTACTCCAAACTTGTCCATAAAACTGGCATATATGGGATCGAGTAAAAGCGTCAAGGATTCATTGCGAATAATTTCCTCACACTTCATGCTTTATTCAGTTACGTTTGCATCGAAGCCGCCTTCAGAGAACAAGTTGATTGAAGAGAACCCCCTTGGGCTGGAATGGAGGAGATTCATCAGATTTCCAAGCGAGGAGGAAAACATACACGGGCTGTATAAAATAAATGGAAAGCCCTACTCACTCAATGGTGTGAATGTAATAAGCGGGGCGGATGGAATCTATGAGACCGTAACTACAAACCCTGTGCTTAACGAATTTGCCCTTATGGCTAACTCCCAGTCTCTTGCAAGATTCTGTGAGAACCAGGAGTTCGACGGAAAAATCCTCATGTCCTCTTTTGTAACTATGGAAGGCCACCTTCACTCATACATATCACTGGTTGACGAACTTAACAGGAAGTTTAAGGACTGGTCTATTTACATCGAGAGAGTGATTCCAGTTTCGGATCTCATTTTTCAATAGTTGAGATACACCCGCTTGCCTGATTCAGTCAGCTTGGTTCTGCCGAATTCTGTCATTTCCCGCAATTCCTCAATTGAGAATATTGATCCATCCCTACACAGCTGAAAGCCGTCAATAGAGCAGGAGTCGCAGACGCCTATCCCACACTTCATCAGGCGCTCCATGGCGAATTCTGCTCTGATTTGCTTGCCATTAAGGAAATCGTAAACTTTTTTTAACATAATCTCCGGACCGCATACATATATCATTTTATATTTCTCCAGATCCAGAGTACTGAGTGCATCCATGGGATTTCCCTGGATCCCGGCAGATCCGTCATCCGTAACTTCAAAAAGCTTTCCCCCCTTTATCCTGTCACTGAAGAGAAGTTCAGCAGCAGTTCGCGCAGAGATGATAGCATCAGTATCCATGGTGATCAGAGGTTTGAGGGAAGCCATTCCAGAACCGCCTCCAACCAGCAATGTCGGCCCAGTGACAGGTGAGAACGCCCTTCCGTAAGGCCCCCTGAAAAAAATTCTTGATCCTTTCGTGAGTTTTGTGATAGCGTCTGAAGCTGGCCCATAGCTTTTTACTGTAATGGATTTTGTCGTGTCAGTTGAGGACAGTGATATTGGTATCTCGCCAGTTCCGGGGACCCATGCCATAATGAACTGCCCCGGCTTTGCATCCTGTTCCCATTCAAAGTATATTGTTTTCACCGTGGGTGTGTTTTCCTCCACTTTTATAACTTCAGAATGCCTCATTTTCTGATCGCCGCTCCGATGATCTCCCCTATGGATTCGATCCTTTCTGTCTTCATTATCTTAGCTGTCTCCAGGGACAGTTTTTTGAAAATTTTCCTTCCATCCGAATGTACGGCTGTTCCAATTTCGACGCAGGATGCTCCAGCCATCATATATTCCAGGGCATCTTCGCCGGTACGGATTCCTCCGACACCTATTATTTCCTTACCTGTTTCCTGCTTCACCTCATATACATACCGTATACCCACATGTTTTATGCAGGGGCCAGACATTCCGCCAAAGGAATTGCTCAGTATTGGCATTCTTGCGTATATGTCAATAGCCATGGCCTTTACCGTATTTATAAGGACATAGGCATCTGCTTTCTCTGCCGCCTTTGCAATTTCAAGGATGTCGCTGATATTCGGGCTAAGTTTCGCAAAAACCGGTACTTTTACGGCATGCTTCACTTCACTAACTATGGATTCCACAAGATCTGGATCGGATCCTACCTCCTGGCCGAATCCTTTTACGTGAGGGCAGGAGAGGTTGAGTTCAATTGCAGAAGCCCCATACATTTCCATCTTCCTGGATAACAGGGCAAACTCTTCGGCAGTGGATCCGAATACGCTTCCAATCACCGGCTTCATGGATTCTCTTGCAATCTTCATCTCTTCCCCGAAATTGTCTATTCCAGGATTAGCCAGTCCTATTGCATTGATCATGTTCCCACCGTCAATTTCGACGACTACTGGGGGACGGTATCCACTCCTTTCAGAGATACCAATGGATTTCGTCACAACGGCAGCAGCACCTTCGTCCAGCACTCTCTTCATTGTGTAGCCATTTTCATCCAGTATGCCTGAAGCGAGAATAAATGGGTTATCTAGCCTGATGCCAGATATCTGTGTATTCAATCTGTTCATGGTGTCCTTCTTCAGCAGATCATCCATGGTTATAAAAGGGTTAGGAGCAGTTTCAGTTGAAACTTCGCGAACGACCTTGTATGAAAGGTAACGTTGAAACCTATTGGAATTCTTGCGCCGGAAAATTATCAAGGATTATTATCTTCTGCGAATCCCTTTTTGTAATCGCCGTATTACTCTGTATCCGGACTCCATAAGCATAGAGGGTTGAATATATCATGTTAATTTCTATATTCGACAGGAACATGTTTCCACCAAGAAGCGAAAAGACCCTGCAGGTGGTATTATTAGCATACTTCATCACCAGTTGGTCAGAAACCGACAGGTACTCGCGGATAAGTCGATCTGTGATATCATTGCTGATAACCACTCGTGACGCTCCGGACACAAAGGTGTCTATGAGGTCCGAAACCCTGTACGGGTAATTCATAACGATCAGCTCAAAATATTTTGACAAACTGCCATATAGTTTCAAATTTGGTGCACCAGACCTGATTGAATCCAGATCTACAACAAACAGCTCTTCGATACCACTCTTGAGCAGGTCATCAAGCGTCCGGTTATCCCTTATTTCTCCGTGCTGTATTGTGATGCATTCCATTAGACAGATATGAATGTTCATTGTATATAAATAGATGAATCATTATCTGCAGTGATAAGAAATGTCATTGGGAATTTATCCGTTGGAAGGATATACGTTAAGATTTACAAGAAATTTCAGATATCCGCTGAATTAAGGACTTAAAAATTCTTACCGCATGTGTGCAGCCCCGGAAAGAAAACATTAAATTTGCGTTGCCGTTAGCTTCTTCATGGTAGAAGCTCCCCCGCCCTATGCCATAAGGCTGCAGAAGCTCCTGGTTCCAATGGGGAAAGGCTACCGTTCCAAGCGCGTGCTTCAGATTGCTTTTGACCTTGCACGTTCCTATGACTCTGAAGTTACTGCATTCACAGTGAAGGAAACGACGCAGGAAATTACGTGGAGCGACAAGGTATCCCTCGTTACTGGCGCATTCAAGGACGGGAAAGACGAGCAGATAAAAGTTGTTCCCAGAATCCGGATGGCTGATTCTGTGAAGGAAGGCATAGTTGCAGAGAGTATGGCCCATAATTATGACCTTCTATTCATAGCAACATGGAAGCGGTCTTCGCTTTCAGCTTCGCTGTTTGGAGGTATCGGAGATTACGTGATCAAGAATTCCGGCACCACTACTGCAGCTCTGAGCGTGAAGAATGACCATTATCCTTACAGGCGAATACTTGTTCCCGTATCTGAGGATATAAACACGAGAACTGCGATCTCCTTTTCACTTTACCTTAAAAAAGCCTTAAACGCTTCGCTTTACCTGGTAGATATGAGGAAGTACGACAAAACCAGGACACATGGATTCAGGATGCTTTTCGAGAATATGGACAGGATAGTGGGAAGTTACGGCCCCGAGATCAATTTCACACGATCTGGTATGACAACCTCCTTCAAGGACGAGATACTTTTTCACTCCAGGCAGATCAAACCCGACCTCATAGTGCTGGGAATCCGTAGCGGCGAAGGGGGAAAGATTCGCATAAACGCTGCCATAAAATCCGTGATCAAGGATACGGATCAGGATGTTTTTCTAATCAAGAAATGAGGGTTGCAAAAAGCCGCCTTGCATAAGCTCATCTATGATTTCAAAGTTCAGCGTAACGGTATTCACATAAGGAGACCCGAAGATTGGAAAATTATACATTATGTCCGAGGCAGTGATGTTAACCACAAAGTTCTGTGCATACGCGTAGGAAAGGCTCCCATTTGTGAACGCTGAAAGATTCGCCGCAATTCTGTCGATCTGGTCTATGGCACCCTGTAAAGGAATGTTGGGATCAAGCCCCGACCCGGAATACGCGACCATTGCTTCAGGAATCTGCGACGCGTTTGACAGGTTGTTCTCCTGCTCGAAGTGCTTCAGGTAAGTTTTTGTCTGGTTTAGCAGCTGGCCACTGTCTATGGAGTAGGATGGGCCACCTGACTCCGACAGATTGAAACTGATGCCAGAGGGTCTTGCTTGAAAGAATATTGATGAGTTGAAAGCCTCGGCAAGAAGGTACGATCCGTATATCTTTCCATCTATTTTTACCGGGGATCCAGTGGCTGAATTTGGGTCGATCTCCTGTGTTATCAGGGCGGTTATGGTAGGAAACGCAAAGCCGAGAAGGAACATTGCAATAACCGCCAAAGCTGTCGTCTTCATTATCATCTTGCCCAATGAATTTTTCTTCACCATCCCACCCCCAGAATCGAAAGCAAAACGTAAATAACTTTTATGGCTAAAAATGGAACAATAATTCCTCCCAGGCCATAAATGAGTATGTTTCTTCTGAAAAGATCAGCTATGCTGGATGGTCTGTATTTGACGCCCCTGATTGCCATGGGCACCATAAGAGGTATGATGATGGTGTTGAAGATCAGTGCGGATGTTATAGCTGTCAGGGGATTCTCAAGCCCGAGTATGTTTAGCGCCCCGAGTGCTGGAATGAAATAGAACATGGCTGGTATGATGACGAAATACTTTGACACATCGTTTGCTATGCTGAATGTCGTCAGCGCACCTCTCGTGATCAGTATCTGCTTGCCTATGAAAATCACATCCATCAGCTTTGTAGGATCGGAATCTAGGTCTATCATGTTGGCCGCATCCTTGGCCGGTGCAGTTCCCTTGTTCATTGCCATTCCAACGTCAGCCTTCGCCAGGGCCGGAGCATCATTTGTTCCGTCCCCGACCATTGCCACCATCCTCTGCTTTGCTTTTTCAGATATCACAACGTTGAATTTGTCCACTGGCGTGCTATTGGCTACATATTCGTCGATTCCGCTGAGGTTCGAGAAATATGCTGCAGTGACCTCGTCATCTCCTGTGCACATGATGGTCTTTATATTCATCTTCTTAAGGAGTTCCAGACGCTGTTTTATACCAGGTTTCAGGGTGTCATTAAGTTCAATTACCCCCACAAATTTTCCGTCCTTAACCACGGGCAATGCGGTGCCACCCCTGAGAGATATCTCCTTGCAGAGTGCGACAATAAAAGTATCGTTGAGCTTGTGATTCTTGAGCATTGTTGAAAGCGCACCCTTGTAGATGTATGTATCTTTATCCTTAATTCCACTGAACCTGGTATCGGCAGAAAACGGCAGGAATTCAAACCCAGCTAAATCTGAATCAGAAACCTCGACTCCCTTTTCCCTGGCCAATTTCACAATGGACATCCCTTCCATTGTGTTGTCCTGCAGGGAGGCAAGCGCACAGTACCTTATAAAATCCTTTTCCTGCACACCGGAGTTTGGATAAAAGCGGATGGCTTCCCTGTCCCCCATTGTGACTGTGCCGGTCTTGTCAAGAATAATAGTATCCACATCTCCGGCATTTTCCACAGCTCTGCCGGATTTGGATATGACGTTGAATTGTGATATCTTGTTTACTGCCGCGATGCCAATTGCCGGCATCAACCCTCCAATTGTAGTGGGGATAAGCGCAATTAGCAGGACTATCAATATATCCGTGTTGGAAGTGAAACCAAGAAAATCAGACAGAGCAAATATTGAGGCGGTGACCATGAGGAATATGAGAGTCAGTCCCGATAACAGTGTAGATAGGGCAATTTCATTCGGTGTCTTTTCCCTGACTGCAGCTTCAACTATCTCGATCATCTTGTCTATATAAGTTTCTCCGGGGTTTGCGGTGATCCTGATCACAAGTTCATCGGTCTGCAGTGTTGTTGACCCTGTAACGCTGTCTCCCTGTATCTTACGGACCGGCCTGGATTCCCCCGTAACGTTGGACTCGTTAACATAGCCAGATCCTGAAACAACCTCGCCATCACCGGGAATAACCTCACCTGCCTTTACTATGACAATGTCGCCGGATTTGAGTTTGTCAGAAGGAACTGTCTCCTTTCCGCTGTCAGTGACCCTTGTGGCATTTGTATCCGTCTTCATTTTTTTCAGGGATGCGGAGATCGTTTTGCTCTGCTCCTCTGACAGGGTCGTACTGAGATTTGAAAAAAGCAGGGTAAGGAAGAGCAATATCGCTACTGCAAGGTAGAAGCTCATATATACTCCCGTTGAGGGGGCATCAAAATATGAAGGGAAAAATATTACAAAAATTGAGATTATGAAGGCAATTTCAGTCACAAACATGACTGGATTCTTCATCTGGAAATCCGGCCTGAATTTCTCCATGGTACCCTTAATGACAGCCCCATATCCTTTCAATGAATCACCATCCAGATTGACTGCTCAAAGGCCTTGGCCCATGAGAGAATGGGCCCCAGAGCAAGGATCGGAAAGAACGAAAGCAGTCCAACAAGTATCATTACACCAAGTAGCATTAGTCCGAAGTAGAACGACCCGGTATCGATGCTCTTTCCTATCTCTACCTTGGGCTTCTTGTTCGAAAAGAGATCGGCTATCTTTAGCTGAAACCCCATGATCAAGTACCTTCCAAGGATCATAATTATGCCGTCCAGCACGTTGAAGTAAACCTGATTTGTAAGAAACCCGCCGACTTCGGAACCGTTGTTTGAGGCGGAAGTCGCAAACTCGTAAAGGAGTTCCGTGATGGCATCCGGTTTCGGGTTTGTGAACGATGCCATTATACTCGGGATCATGAGGGTTATGCCAAGCGGAATTATTATCAGAAGGGGATGGGTAATAAGCGAGAGCGTAGAATACTTGATCTCCTTCGATCCAATTTTAATGCTCATCAGTTCAGGGAGCTTACCTACCATTAGAGATGCAATGAACACAGTAAAAATCACTGAGGTGAAAATATTAAGGATACCCGTGCCTATTCCGCCCACCGGGTCATTTATCAGTAGGTTGACAAGGTTTCCCAGCAGTCCGGCCGGTGAATATGCAGCCAGCATTGCGTTTGATGCGCCTGTGGATGTGATGGTAGCCCCAATGCTGAAAATGGAAGAACCTGCTATGCCTATGGCAGTTTCCTTCCCCACCATGTTCCCGTTGTAGATAACGCCAAGCGTGGATAGGGATGGTATTCCGGTTATTTCGCCGTAGAAAGTAAGAAATGCGGTAAAAACAAAGAAGATCATCAGGACAGAAACAAGCATGATCATGAAGCGGCGATTGCTGAAAACCCTGCCAAGTGCTATTATAGAACCAAGCGGGATAAGAAGGAAAGAGGTAAACTCAGTAATGTTTGTGAACCAGTTCGGATTCTCGAATGGAAACGCTGCGTTAGCTCCATAAAACCCACCGCCATTTGTCCCTATGTTCTTGATAGCTTCCAGAGTTGCAACGGATCCGAGCGGTACCTTATATGTAACTGACGAAAATATTGGCTGTACACTGATGTAAGACAGAGTTGTCTCAGGAATTCCGCTTATTATTAATATAACAGTTACCAGAAGAGTGAGTGGCAGTATAAGGTAGAATATTGAGACCAGAAAGTCATGATAGAAGTTTCCAATCGTGCCCTTGTCCTGAAGAATTCCCCTTATGAAAGCCATTGATGCGGCAAAACCTGTTCCAGCGGATAGGAACATAAGGCCAGTGATTACGAATGTCTGGCTCAGGTAAGATAGATCGAAGGGATTGGAATAGTGCTGCAGATTGGTATTGGTCAGGAAACTGCTCACGGTGTTGAATGTCAGGCTTGCCGTCATGTGATTGTTTGCAAATGCAAAGGGAAAATCTCTCTGGTAAAAAATAAAAATGAACGATATTACACCGGCAGCGGCATTGAAAAATAACAAGGTTAGAAAATACTCCCGGAATTTCATCTGCCTTTCAGATCCCTCTCCTATTATCTTCTCGAAAAAATTCACGATCCGACCTGAGACGGGGGTGAGCCAGTTATCCTGGTCTCTGTATATCTTAGAAATGAAGCTTGAGATTATCACACCGAAAATAATCACGATTGCAAGGTAGATGAGTATGATAACGACCCCGGAAGCAACTCTGTTTACCTGCCAGAAAGAGTTGCCATATCCGGACAGGGATGAGACGCCAAAGGGATCGTAACTCAAAACTTCTCAGCTCCAATTATGGTATAAAGCAGGTATATGGCTGTAAATAGCAACACCAGCCCTAGAATGACATAGACTGCAAGCATCGCAGAATGCCAATGCAATGGCATATAAAAGTATTGTCCAACTCAAGTATCTCAGCGCTTACCATTGTGCGTTCTTGGCTCATCTCCAGGTTTAGGGCAGGCGGCTTCAATTTTCTCATCACAGGTTCTTGCCCATGTAGGGACCAACGCGCTCGTATCCCAGTCTCCTGAAATAATTTCTGACACCGATACCGCTGATTACAAGCATCCTGTTCAGTCCGCAGTCCGAGCTTATCTTTTCAGCTTCATCAAGAAGTTGAGATCCTAGACCCTGGTGCTGCCAACCATTCATATCGTGCCTGCCCAGAGGTACGACATTTCCAAATATTTTCAATTCCCTTATGATGGACGAGTCTACCATTTCCTTCCTGTGGGCACCTTCCGAAGGTATTCTCAGCCGGACGAAACCGATTATCCTCTCATCTGAATCCTCATATGAAAGAAAGTGTTCAGTACCTCCGGCAGCATCATAACTCACCTTTTTCAGTTTGAAATCGTTTGAGAATAGTTCTCCAGCAACTTCTCTTCCCCGGATTTCCATGCTCCTTATACCTTTCCTCTTCAGTTCGTCTGTCACAAGGTTCCTGATATCACTTCTCTTCACTCCTGCTTCTATGAATTTAACCGGAATATCTCGTTGCATTCTCTGCACCCTGATCCAGGGAGGCATCCTTTCCATAAGGTATGTAATCAGGTTCACTGCCGTCCCGGTGTCAAGTGGATTGTACTTTCCCTGTTTCCAAAGCCTGTAAAGTGACGTACCTTTGGTGACCAGTGTTGGGTAAATTTTCAGCATGTCAGGTTTGAAAGATGGATCATTCAGCATAAGGTCAAAACTTCTTAAATCCTGTTCATAGCTGGATCCATACATACCTGGCATGATGTGGTAAACGATTTTCAATCCAGCATCCCTGGATAACTGGGTTGATCGCCGTATATCATCAAGCGTGTGCCCCCGCATATTTATTTTAAGGATGTGATCTGACAGGTTCTGTACGCCCAGCTCCACCTTTGTTGTACCATAGTTAAGGGCTGCGTCAATCTCCCGCTCAAAGAACCAGTCAGGTTTCGTTTCCACCGTGAGGCCAATACACCTCTTTTCAGCACTTTCATTGATAAGAATGGATTCTTCAAGGCTGTTGCCTATTGTGCCGTTCATGGCATCTACGCACCCCTTGATGAAGTTTGTCTGGTATGACTCTTCTCTGGCGGTAAAGGTGCCCCCCATAATTATTAGATCTATTTTTGAGGTGTCATGGCCAATGAGGTCCAGTTGCTTTACGCGGTTGAAAACCTGGTTGTACGGATCGTAATTGTTATTTCTTCCCCTGAGGGCGGCAGGCTCATATCCCGTATAGGATTGCGGTGAGTTGTTGTCCACTCCTCCAGGGCAGTAAATGCACTTGCCATGGGGGCAACTGTCAGGGGAGGTCATGGCCGCAACGACCGCAACTCCAGATATTGTCCTGGTGTTCTTTATACGCAGCATGTCTCTCTCTTCCTCAGAGAAGCTACCTGAATTAAGTATCTCTACATCGCTGGGTATGAAGTCCAGGGACAACTCCTTTGCAAGCCTGATTTTCAGGTTCTGCAAATCCTTCTTGTTGCGGACCTGCCCGGATTTAATCTTCTCCCCGATGACTTCATAGAAATCCACGTACACACCATCACTCTGAGAATTTAACGTTTTTGAGAAGACCCGTCCGTAAGCTTAAAATCTGCTTTCCATATAACAAAACATGACAGTAGAAACCTGTTCCGTACCGCTGGAGTTTCCCGAGGGGACAAACATCATTCTGGGATACTCACATTTTATAAAGACGGTTGAGGACTTGACAGAAATAATCTCAACTGCGGTACCAGGGGCGGAATTTGGAATTGCATTCTCGGAAGCATCCGGAGACAAGCTGGTAAGATATGATGGAACAGACGCAGAACTTGAGAAGATAGCGGTTGATAACATATTGCGCATTTCCGCAGGTCATACATTCCTGATCATATTGAAGAACCTTTATCCCATAAATGTCCTGAACGCGATCAAGGGATGCCAGGAAGTTGGGAGCATATTTGCAGCAACTTCAAACCCCGTTGAAGTGATATTAGCAAAGGGAACGCGGGGAAATGGGGTAATCGGAGTGGTCGATGGGTTCTCTCCAGTTGGCGTCGAAAATGAGAATGATAAAAATACAAGGAGAAAATTCCTTAGAGAGATAAACTACAAGAAGTAGGGCCCGTAGTGTAACGGATTATCATATAGGCCTCCGGAGCCTATGATCCGGGTTCGAATCCCGGCGGGCTCACTATCGGTACTTATACATTTCTTCTAGTTTCAGGAAACTACCATTTCTTTCCAAGTTCACGCCACGTTTGTTCAGCGAAGTATTTAAGATGTATTTTGGAGCCATATTTCTCTTTGCCAGCGTTTTGATAGGCGCATGGAATCCGGTCTAATCAGTGATTTTGTTTCCGGTTTGGACAGGGACCGTAGTATGGGTAACAGGAAAAGGTATCGCAATGACATAGTTGGAGTCAAACTATTGATCGAAGAACCAGAGGTAAACCGCCTCATTATCCAATAAATAGCGGATTACGTTTCATGCTATTTTCATCGCGAAAAAAATTATCAGTATAATGGAGTATAGGGTTAATTTTGTTTTGAGGGAAAATGCGAAGCTATTGAAAAAGGATGACAGAATGTGCCGGTGGATTTCCTTGCAACCGGTGCGGTATGGCCTCGTTTTGTAATTCAGGAGAATGGCCACTGGCTTGATGCAGTTGTCTTCTGTTTGGATAATTCCGCAACAACATCTATTTCAACCAGCACATCGGGGGATGGAAATCCAGTGACGATTGTGGTCCTTGCCGGAGGATTCTTTGTGAAATATTTTCCATACAGTTCATTCATTTTCTGAAAATCACTGGAATTAGCTAGATACACATTGCATTTCACCACTGAATCCAGAGATGATTCACACAGCTTCAGGATATTCGAAATCTTTTCCATTGTACTCTGAAACTGTTCATTAAATGATGATTTCATCCCTGCAGAGTTGCCTGTTTGTCCGGAAAGAAAGATAAGGCCATTGGAAACCACTGCATGCGAGTAAGCCCCAGCTTTCAATATCTCAGGAGAATTTATCGTCTGTGCCATGGTCTACTTAGACAGTTCAGACTAATAAGGATTTTTAAGCAAGGTTCCCGAACTACTGGAGACCGTATGCGCAAAACAGGATCTGTAACTAAAAGGAATCAGGATTATCCCTGAATTTCCAGAAACCTGTAATCTGTATTTTCCATTCCGGGAACTTTAAAGCGGTCATCCCTAGGAGTTTTATGGGTATATTCCCGAAGCTTTCCGGAAAGATATTTATGACGGTAAGCAGACGACCATTGAGTTCGTGAATTCTCATAAGGTGTATCATGCCATATTTGCGGTCTTCCCGCGTCAGGTATTCAGTTACGGGGTTACGGGTTTCAGCTTCGAAAATTCCATCGTGAACCATCCTTCCGGAACCTGTCGCGGGTTGTGTGCTGGCAAAGTATACTGCTGATACGTTCTCTCCTGAAGGAGTTATTTTTATTATTCTGATCCATCTGCTTCCGATTGGATTGCGTTCTGGCGTGGTTTCAAAGTCGGGCGCAATACCGGTCGATTTCATTACAAGCAGTGGGATGCTCTCATCAATCTTTCCCAGTATCTGCTTCATTCCGCGTGATTTGCCAAGATATTCGACCATCAGGGGAACATGGGCTGATATGTCAAGGAGGTGAGATGAAACAGAATCCAGCACTGAACTGTGGAAAAGAAAGACAAATCTGTATGTTCCATTGTCAAGAATTGCGGAGACCAGCACAAGCGAAGGGATAGCGACAAAATCAAAGAAAGCGCCAGAAAGGTTTTCATCCTCGAGAGAGCGCCTCACTATGTACATATTCTCCCGCCTCTCGGCCAGAAATTCCTTCAGGAAAACAGCACCGTCTCTTTCTTGATCCAGTTCTGAAGGAAGGTAATAAACAATCTGTCCTCCATTCATTTCATTAAAAAGGGCACAGCTACTCCTTATCCGGAATTTTTTTGAAAGCTGGCAGATACGGTTGTCTGCTTCCCACAAAATGACAAGTTCCGAATTTAGAAAATCGGGTAGTTGCACTCTCAAGTATGAACAGTGCCATATAATAATTTTCACAATCTCCTGATCAAGGAAGAACCGATCTTTCATAGAGGAGAGGAATTGAAAAAGAACACAATATTGGGTATTTATGTCTGTACTGTGCTCAAGACACTCCAGATAAGGTGCTTCCCGATGAACATCAGAAGGATGCACTGATTGATACATTCATTGGATTCAACGAGGCATGCAATTTCATTTCCGCAATTGCCATTGAGGATTTGAGTGGCATAGGGATGAGGACAACGGTTAGAAGGGCCAAGAGGTATATCCATAACTCCCGGTCTTTCCGTCAGATCAGGTCGTTTATTGAATACAAGGCGAGGGAGACGGGCATTCCAATAATTGTGGTTGATCCGCATAACACCAGCAGGGAATGCCCGGAATGCCATTACACCGACAGGAGGAACAGGCCTGAACGATCCCGATTCGAATGCATTTCCTGTGGTTTTGAGGAAGAGGCAGATCTTGTTGCATCCCTCAATATCGGGAACAGGGCTGCTGTCAGCCAGCCTATTGTGACGGAGGCTATTTCGATCATTCGATCCTCCCGGTTGCAAGCTCCGAAGCTTTATCGAGGAGTAGCTGACTGCATTCGGTTACTCTTCGCTTTCGTTTGTAATCTGCTTTCCGTAGATGCTGACGAGGTCCCTGTATCCATTTTTCTTGTAGAATCCAAGGGCTATAAGGTTCAACGACGGGAATTCAGCCGAAATTAGTGATATCCCCCTCTTCTTAAGTATTGCACTTACCTCGTCCATGAGAGCATGGCCAACCTTTTTCCTTCTGAATTCCGGCATTATATAGAATTCGACAATTCTTGCCTCATGTCTTGGCTCGTAGCAGATTCTTTCAAGTATATCTACCTTTATTATACCCACGACTTTCTTCTTCCATTCAGCCACAAGCATGATATATTTTTCAGGATCCTTCATTGTGTCTGTGAGATACTTCTCCGCTTCGCTTTTAATATCATCCCTCACTATGAAGGAAGAATCAAATTCCTCGTTGATTTTCTTGAGTCTTCTCACCATTTCTATGACGCTTTCCATGTCTTCAGGTTTCATCCTTCTTATTTTCAGATTATCTTCCACTTTTATCATCTCCAAAATAGTTCCTTATCAATCCACTCTCCATCATCTTGGAATAGACCTTTCTATTGCTCTCAATGATTTCAGTAGCTGTCTTCAAAAAACCCTGTTTTGAATCACTCTTTCTTGCGAGATTCATCTCCACAGTTTTGTACGCAACCGCGGCGGCTACTCTTGGATAGAGTTCCCACTCGTCCATGGTTGGAACTATCCTTTCTGTGGATGGCTGATCGACGAAATTAGCGATTTCATATGCAGCCTCTACCATGATCTGGAAATTCACACCTCTTGCCCCGGCGTCAAGAACACCTCTGAAAACTCCAGGGAAGATAAGGCTATTGTTGATCTGGTTCGGGAAATCTCCTCGTCCTGTCGCTACTATTTTAGCACCTGCTTCAATGGCTTCGTGTGGCCATATTTCAGGTACCGGATTCGCAAGGGCAAACACTATGGGGTCACTGTTCATAGAAGTGATCCATTCCTTTCTGATGGTGTCCGGGCCAGGTTTAGACGCAGAAATCACAACATCCACTCCCTTAAATGCATTCTCAATGTTGCCCTTGATGCGACCTTCATTGGTTGTCATGGCAAGCTGATATTTCCATGGGTTGTTGATCATAAGGGAATCCATGTCCTGGCGTTCCGGTTCCAGAACCCCCTTGGAATCTGCCATTATGATATTCCCAGGTTTAAATCCAGCAGCGAAAAGGAGGTGGGCGGCAGCAATGTTTGCGGCGCCAGATCCCATGAGCAGAACCGTGGAATCAGCTATTTTTCTTCCAGTAACCCTGAGCGAGTTGATGAGTCCCGCAAGTATTATTGAAGCAGTTCCCAGCTGGTCATCATGCCAGACCGGGATGTTCAAGGTCTTCTGCAATTTTTCCAGTATAAAGAAACATTTGGGAGATTCAATATCCTCCATGTTGTACCCTCCAAATGAAGGTTCAAGAGCCTTTGCCACAGCTATGAACTCATCCTGTGTCTTTACGCGCATGGGAATCGGAATTGCATTGACTCCTCCAAGGTAATTGAAGATCAGAGCTTTTCCCTCCATTACTGGCATCGCCGCTTCGGGTCCAACATTTCCCAGCCCGAGAACCCTTGTCCCATCAGTGAGGATCGCAACACTGTTCCACCTGCCGGTCATGTTGAATGATTGCTCTGGATTTGCTGCAATTTTTAGTGAAACTGCAGCGACACCTGGAGTGTACCATATGGAGAAATCCCTCAGATCGCGAACCGGGACCTTGGAGACGGTATTTATCTTTCCTTTATATAACTCGGACAGGCGAATTGCGGATTCGTTGAACATCCGGGTCCTTTCCTCGTCGTTCATTCTGATCGTACCTATATTGACGGCTCAGTTATATACATCTGCTCTAACAAATGAGGTTACTGATTTATTATACTTCCATATTACTAATCATGGAAATCAGGAATGCAAAACTCGACTGGAATCTAATCCTTAAAAATTACATAGAATACATCGAATCAAAATACCCGGACTATCCGGTGAGAAAATCATTTGAACCCATTATAGAAAAGCTAACCAATAACCAGTTGCGTTCAAGGGTGGTCATTGCTGGAACGGAAGTTGCGGCCTACGCTTACCTCTTGGATTCTACAGAGATGCCCGATGGAATGTACGCTTCCGCCGGTTTTCTGAGTGGGAAGTACTATTCCGCGGAGAGGCTTAAGATTCTCGTAGACTGGATAAGTTCAGAGTCCAGGCGCGACAGAAAGATTCCAATGTTGAATGAGGTTTTCAACGCTACAGGAGAGTGGGAAAAAGTGCTTTACAATGCTGGGTTCAGAAGAATGAGAAGGACGAGGATGGTGATAGACCTGCATAAGATGGAGTTCTCCAGAATTGAGACACCCGAATCCATAAAGATTCTTCCATTCGGTACTTTAACACCCGAGTCCTATGCGGATTTCAACTTTAGATCATATCTCGGAACAGAAGACGCAATACTTTACAGTTCCACACCTGAACAGAGCCTTGCTATGGCAAAATCTCTTTTCAACGGAGAGTATGGGAAGATAATTCGGGATGCCTCTTTTTCAATATACTTCGAAGACAGACTTTCCGGATACATCGTCTTCACTTCCGGAGAGGGACCAAGATCAGGTGGCGGGACCCCACTTCTAGCGGACATAGCCGTTGGGAGTGAACTAAGAGGTAAGGGTATAGGGAAAGCCCTTCTGATGCGTTCTCTCTTTGAAATGCAGAGACTCGGCTACTTGAAAGCAGTTCTATGGGTATCTGAAACAAATCCGGCAAAGCAGCTTTACAAAACTGTTGGATTCTCTGATGCCAATCAGCCGGATGAAATATTCTTCTATATCCCAAAACCCTAAATGAAAAAGGACAACGCCGCGAGAACCAGTGGAATCATGTAGTTGTCATCCAGTGGGTATCTTGAAGCACTTTCAACCACAGACCCAACCGCAGCAAATGCAATGCCAGCATACCCTAAAAGGACGAACGCGAATATTGCTGCGGGAATAAAATTTGCAAGTAAACCAGCAACTGACTTTCGTCTGTTGTATGGAAGTTTCGGTGACCTCACAGAAGATCCAATAATTGTGGCTAGAGAATCACCCACCATAAGTATGAATATGATTATGGCCAGCACATCCAGATTCCTGACTATACCCATAGCCAACAGGAGACCAGCGGCAAGCCATATTGCCCCTATGCCAAGCGGAGTGCTCTCCCTCTCAAGTGAATTCAGAAAATTTCCGAGATAGTTAGATCCGTTATTGGAAAAGTAGTTTCCTAAAAGATAAAGTGCAAGCACCGCAACGGTAAGGAGCCAGGCGGAATCGTGCAAACCCAGTGAAAGGACAAAAATAAGCACAATAATTCCTATGCCTATCTGTACATAATCCCGGTTGATTTCCCTCTCCTTTGAAATTCCTCTTGACTGATCATTGTTGTGTGAAAAATCCCTTATTCTCTTGTCCTCAAGCATGACAAGAATCGTTGCCAGGGAAATTGTTATGTCTATGGGGGTAGCGCTATAGGTTTTTCCATAAACGACAAGGAAATACAGGATTATACCGAAATCAACAGCGAATGGAAGATAGAATTGCAGGGAGTAGAGCATGGACGCAGATATAAGGGACAGGACAAAAACTGGAAACACAAGAAATGAATGGTAGACGAAAAATATAACGGCAATCACTGGGATGGAAATAGCATATTTTCTCAGAAACAGTCTCCAATTATATGCAAGAGATATGGTAACTGCAATTAATGATAATACCACAAGGGCAACATCAGCTATTGTTATCAAACTAGAGGTTAGAGCAAGAAAGGAATAAAAATGTATTGTATACGATTATTGAAGTTAACTTCCAGACCGTGCGTAAATGAAACTTAGGACTGCTTCAGCGCTGATCGGAGGATGATATGATCCGCTCAATGTGTTATTTTTCACAGCATACTCCCCTGGCACTTTCTGAAGAAGAAAAAGTACGGGGCTCATGCTCAGGCCATATGCTCCAGCCTTGAAAATCAACACGGTGTCTCCCTCTCTTACGCAATCCGGTATTGGAATATTCTTCCCGAAACAGTCTATTGGAGTGCAGAGTGGTCCACAGATAGTGGCAGTCTTAAGCGTAAATGAAGTATCACTGCAAATCACCCTGATGGGATGATCTGCACCAAGAAAAGCAATTCTGAAAAAATTGTTCATTCCACCATCTGTTGTCAGCATAGTCCCCCCATTACCGGCAGTCTTTATGTCTATTATTCTTGTCACGAACACGCCGCAATCCGCCACAAGAAATCTGCCTGACTCAAACCATATTTTCTTACCGACTAGGCCATTGTCCCTGAGTATCCGGTTAAGCCCCGAGGAAAATCGCTCAAAGTCAAACTTCGAATCCCTTTCGGTCATTGGCACGCCAAATCCGCCTCCAAGATCTATGTAATCGACGCGTTCCCTGAATTTCTGCATGTATTGTAGCATTTTTTCATGAAGCCGCAGCGACTCCTTGTAGTCTAAGACCTGGCTCCCGAGGTAGTACTGGAATCCAAATTTACCTTCAGGAACAAAACGGGAACTCTGGACGATAGCTTCCAGGTTCTTCACATCAATTCCAAACTTACTTTCGGAACCGGACATGCTCTCAAGTGCCTTTGAAGTTCCATCCTCCATGTTAAGCCTGACCAAAACAACCATGTTTCCGTCGTAGTATTTTCTTATCAATTCTAGCTCCCTGAAGGACTCTGCGATTATTCCCCTGATATGAATTTCTGAAGCTCTCCTGATCAGGTCTTCCTCCTTCCCGGGGCCAAGTAGAATAATTCTGTCAGGCTTGAATCCAGTCTTCAGGGCATGATCCAATTCTCCCATTGATGAGACTTCAATGTTCAAGCCACTTTCCATTATGGTGGTAAGGATCTGGGATGCCGGGTTCGCTTTCACAGAATAGAAAATATCAGTCCCTGATGCTTCAATTGTCTCCGAGAAATCTCTTAATTCCTTTATCTTTCGGGTTAGGATATCCAGTAAATAGATGTAGGATGGAGTTTCGATGTCGGATATAACCGAGGAGAGACTTAATCCATTGTATTTATAGTCACAGCCTTCTCTCTTGAAGCCCTCGCTGTTCAGAACATGATCCACAGATGCACTTTCTTCCATGGTGACTTCATTTTTAGGCGTGGTTAAAACTTTGCTAGTTGATGCATGGAACTTTTGAAATTCCCGTGAAACTCCGATAAAGGTTAAATGGAAGAATACCATCAGCTTTATTACGGGTGCTGTTCAAATGGTACCTTTTTGACATTATGGTGCTTTTATGAGTGACAGGGAAAAGATATATGATTCGCTTTTGGCGAAGGCGAGGAAAGAGAGAAACTTTGATGAAATATCAATAAAGGGTATATGGGAGATCAACCTGAATTTCAAGCCGTCAAAGAACGAACGGTTATTCACGTACAAGGTTATCGTCGTCCAGACAACATACGGCCAGGGATCATGTTATGCATCTCCCAATGAATCACTTGGAATAGATCGCACCATAATTGGCAAAACGCTTAGCGAAGTCCATATGGATGATGATTCTGCCTTCCCCCTAAAGGTTGCAATCCTTGACTCTGTCTACGATACTCCAAGGATCAAGCCTGATCTGGAGGTGGAGATCAGAGGCGATTCAACATCCAAGTCAAGGTTCAGGGCTGAAATTATCGCAAGTGAGGTTTCGAGGATTATAAACGGCAAACAGGCGAGGTCTGAACTAAAATCCAAGGTGCCTGTGGTTTTGAATATCGGATATGTGGGTACTTTCTACACAATCCTGACAAAATCATTCAACCCGGAGTATCTCGTAACTGACCTGGAAGAGGAGCTATTGAGCACGAAGGGTCAGGTTGACATATTTGACGGAAACCGCTATAACAAGGAGTTTCTGAAGAAAGCTGACGTTGCCATAGTAACAGGAATGGTGATATCCACAAGAACACTGAGTGAAATAATCGAAACTGCAAGGGAAAACAACACTTCCGTGCTGGTTTTTGCAGAAACGGGATATAATCTGGCTCCATACTACAGGGATTTCGGTGTAGATGTTTCAGTCAGTGAGCCATTTCCATATTATATATTTGACGGCGCTTCAACCATGAGGGTTTTTAGAAAGCAGTGATTCTGATCCGGGGGAGTTATCTTTCCATCAATTCTATCCTGAAACCGCATTCGAAGGTTTTCTGTGGTTCAATCGTAACTAGCCCGATCTGGTTGTTAAAAGCATCTGGGGCACCGGTCATTGGCTCTATGGCCACAGATTGTCCGCGCGAATACTGGCCGTTATACAGGACAAAATAATCCATGTTTCTCCTGCTGATCCTTAGGTCATAATTTCCGGCAGAAAATACTAAATTTCCTCCGCCGACGAAACAATTATCAAAGCTTCTCTCGTGCATTGCTTCATCATCATTGAAACTCACAGGCAAGGTAGATCCATCCGGAAAATATCGATCCCTGTAATTTAGCATCATGATCTCCGAGTCATGCTTGAGTTGCCATTTGCCCTGGAAACAGAAATATGGATGAAATCCAACGACCAGTGGTGAACTGATTTCTCCTGTGTTCTTTATTGTCGTGGTGATATTGAAAAAATCTCTTCCCAGTACGTAAGTATTCACGATATCAAGGACCGCAGGATAACCTGTACTCGCAAGCCTGTAATGAAGAGCTGTAGAATTGAGAGTCCGTTCCTCTTCGTTTGCATACTCCCATTTTTCATGCCTCACCAGGCCGTGAATGCTGTTCAGGCCATCGTTCCTGGGCAGGCTGTATGTATGACCCTCCCAGTTATAGACCCCATTTCTTATGCGATTGGCAAAGGGAATCATTACTGCGCATCCGCCATGGGTTTCCCGGCCATCAGGTGATGGCATGAGTATTTGTCTTCCTTTAAGCTGGAGGGAATCTATGTATGCACCAACCCTGTCTATCCTCGCAAGGCTCCCTCCATCCTCAAGCGTAACCATAAGCAGATAATTCCACAACAGTATATTATTATTGAATAGGTTCCAGCTGAATTGTCAGGGTCTATAGTTATTATGGTTATATTGATTGTCAAGGATGATACTCTCTTTCATAGGTAAGGGTGGAGTCGGAAAGACTTCAATTGCTGCAGCCTATGCCTTAGAACTGGCTAACATTGGCAGAACCATTGCAGTTTCAACGGATTTCATGCCATCTCTTAGGTATGTCCTCACAAAGGACGATAAGCTGGAAATAGTTGAGTTGACAGAAAACGAAATTGCCGAAAAATGGATTCAGAAATACGGTGAAGATGTATTTACAATAGTCAGTGAGTTCATAAACACAGATCGTTCCATATTGAGCCATATTGCAAGTGCACCTGGAGTTCCGGAAGAATTCATGATATCAAGCATCGTAGACCTGGAAGATTCAGGAAAATATGATTATGTGATCTGGGACACCGCGGCCTCGTCCGCTACAATGCATCTCCTTGCGCTTGAAAAGGATTTTTATAACCATCTTGGCAGGGATATAGAGTTCTATCTAAGGGTCAAAGACAGGTTTGGATCACACAAGGTAATGCAGGTGCTGAACCAGTGGAGAGAACTGGCGAATTATGTCTGGAAAAAGCTTGAAAGTTCACACTTTTTCCTTGTCACGACGGATGATGATCTTAGCAGAATCCAGGCTGGGGAAATAGAAAATGACTTTCATAGAATGGGACTTCGGGTTGATTTCAAAATATGCAACAGGTTTGGGCACAGGCATGCTGATATTCCGGATTGCGAGATTATCCTTCCAGAGTTCGAAGGAAACAGCCGCGAAGTGGTGAATTCAATTCGCGGAGCTTCCGGGCCATTGTTTTTATCGCGCATCGGCATAAATCCCAAAAATCCACGGAATGAATAAGGTTTCGAGAAATGCGGGTGCCGGGATTTGGACCCGAGGCACGAGCTTGGCAAGCTCGCGTGTTACCAGGCTACACCACACCCGCTCGGGCACTGTATACACTCAGAGGTATTTATTCTTTAAGATTTACCATAAATGAATTCAAAATTATAATCCTAATATTGTAGCTTCGAGTCAGAATTGGAATCCCGTATTGTTACCTAAATTATGATCTTTATAATTCAGATGATTAATCAGCCATTTGATTGGGTTTTTGTGAGGAAACCGAAAAATGGATCATTTAAATTCACAGGGTCATATATTGTAATCTCCAACGAATTATGATAGTTCTTTATATATAAATTTCTGCTTTGTATGTCTGACAGCTAATTGCCATAGAGTCTAATTAGTTCCGATACCTACAAAATACTTTTAATATGAGTAAAGTTGTTCCTAAAGCAATAGGTGAAATGAAAGATGATCACTGAAGAGATGAATAAGTATCCCGAAATCCGTTTTGCAAGCGATTTCGAGATAAGCAAGAACGCGCCCTTCAAGACAGTTGACGAATTTGTAAAGCGTCTTGGCCATCTCATTACATCAGACATGATGGTCCTTAGGGTAACAGAGAGTCTGTGCCCGCTTTGCGTTGATGATGAGAAATTTGATCAGATGAGGATTCCGGCTGTGGTTTATGAGAATGGTGGAGAGGTAAAGCTAATAAAGGAATGCGCTGAGCATGGAGTAACCAAGGAAAAGTACTGGGAAGACTACGACATGTACCAGGAAGCAAAGAAATTCCAGGACAAGGGAGTTAAGATCCTTAATCCGCACGTTGCATTCCTTGAGGAGAAAATTATCTGCCCCACTCACTGTGGACTATGTGTAAAACACAAGTCACATACTGGACTGGGCAATGTGGTTGTAACAAACCGCTGTGATCTTTCGTGCTGGTACTGCTTCTTCTATGCGAAGGAAAATGAGCCGATATATGAGCCTTCCCAGGACCAGGTAAGAATGATGCTCAGGAGAATGAGAAACGAGAAACCCGTGGGAGCAAACGCTGTCCAGATAACTGGCGGAGAGCCTACCATAAGGGACGACATCATAGATATCATAAAGATAGCTAAGGAAGAGGGATACGAGCATATACAGTTGAACACTAACAGCATCAGGGCCGCTTTCGATCCGGATTTCCCCAAAAAGGTCAGGGAGGCTGGATCCAATGTTATATACACTAGCTTTGACGGTCCAACTCCAAGATCAAACCCAAAGAACTTCTGGGAGATACCTGCAGCTCTTGAGAATTACAGGAAGGCCCCGCTTGGTGTTGTTCTGGTGCCCACAGTTATAGGTGGAATCAACGACAGCTACCTCGGTGACATAATAAGATTTGGCTTGTCAAACATAGATGTTGTCAGGGCAGTTAATTTCCAGCCCGTAAGTCTTGTAGGCAGAATGCCTGACAGGATGAGGGAGAAACAGAGAGTAACAATACCTGGAGCCATAAAGAAAATAGAGCAGCAGACCGACGGAATGATAGGAAGAGAGGACTTCTTCACGGTGCCGGCTACCACAAAAGTTTCAAACTTCGTGGAGGCACTGAAGGGCCAGGAAACCTACAAACTCTCTATCCACTTCGCCTGCGGAATGGGTACGTATATCTTCAAGGATGGCGACAAGGTTACCCCAATCACGCGCTTCATCGATGTGAAGGGCATGTTCGAGTATATGGGAGAGCTTGGAGATGAGATCAAGGCATCCAGCTACAAGAGACTCAAGAAAACCGAGTCCGTTGCAAAGCTGCTTCTGAAGCTGAAGAAATTTGTGGACTACGAGAAGGCTCCAAAGGACTTCAAGCTGAAGGATATGGTCTACAATGCTTTCACAGAGGGCGATTACCATGGGCTCAAGGCATTCCACTACAAGTCTATGTTCATAGGATTCATGCACTTCATGGACCCATACACATACGATGTTGACAGGGTCGAGAGATGTGATATCCACTATGCAATGCCCGACGGAAGAGTTGTGCCCTTCTGTGCCTTCAATGTGATACCTGAACTATACAGGGATGCAACCCAGAGAAAGTATTCCATCCCTGCAAAGACATACGAGGAGAGAACCGGGAAGATACTCAAGAAAGACAAATATTTCAGGGACTACACAAAGGAAGACAAGAAGAACATAATCGACTTCTATGAGAAGAGCATAGGTAGGAAACTCGCAACAGACGAAATTGGCCTCAATCTTGATGAGCCCATACCTGTGATATCATCTGAGAAGCCACAATAATCACAAATTTTTTATTTTACCAATATATCTTTTTTATTGAAATTCGAAATTATTGATCATACTGGCGATGTCGGCATCATTGTTTACGGTTCTAACATTATAGAGATTCTGAAAAACGCCGTTTTTGCGCTGTCGGATCTCGTTTTCCCGGACACTGGATTTCAGCCTGATGTAACAGAGACAGTTTCTGTGGACGGTGCCACAAACGAGGAGCTGCTTCTGAATCTGCTATCGCTGGTAATACAAAGGATTGATTCGGACGAGGTCATATTTTATGATATTAACAGCATCTCGGAAAAGGGAGGGTGCATTAATGCAGAGTTGAAGGGCATGAAAATTAGAGAAGGAATGAACTACGAATACGTCCTGAAGGCAGTGACCTATCATGATCTGGAAGTAAACATAACGAAGGGATATGCAAGGATAATTTTTGATATTTGAGACCACTTCACCAGCCCATTTTAATGGGTGCTGTTTTTGCTAATTCCACCCTGCCATTTGCAAGTTCCGGCCCTTAGTGTGGAATAATTGACCTGTAGATTCCTGGACCGCGGGCAATCCAATCTACACAGGGTTATGAAAAAGCATTTAAAAGGGGTAATGATCAGCCCATATGTCTGCACTAGTTCCAAAGAAGATATTTTTTACCCGCGGGGTGGGCCGCGGTGAAAGCCAACTTCAGTCATTTGAGGAGGCTTTGAGGGATGCCGGAATAGCTCCTTACAACTTATCCAGTATAAGTTCAATTTTCCCGCCATTTGCGGAAACAGTTTCAAGAGAGGATGGAATAAAGCTGCTCTCTCCGGGACAGATATTATTCTCTGTTCTTGCCAGAAATTCTACCAATGAACTAAACAGGATGATATCGGCTGCAATCGGCTACGCTATACCCAGGGATCAGAGCAAATGGGGATATCTCAGCGAACATCACAGTTTTGGGGAGACAGAAAAGGTAGCTGGTTACTATGCTGAAAAGCTCGCGGCAGAGATGCTGGCTAGCACAATGGGGCTGATGGACAAATTGGTCTGGGACGACAACAAGAAGGAATATGTTCTTGAGGACAAGATACTTACCACTCGCAACATTTGCTCAACCGCCGTGGTTCTTAAATCTGGCGAGTGGACCACAACAGTTGCTGCGGCGGTTCTGATAGTCTAAGGTGGTTGCAATGGACCAGCACACTGAAAAGAAATGGCAGGAAGCCTGGTCCAAAGGCAAAATTTTCCAGCCGGATCTGGACAGGAATAAAAAAAAGTTTCTGATTACAGTGCCATGGCCATACACCAACGGGTCACTGCATGTTGGTCACGGGCGGACATACACCCTGGGGGACGTGATTGCAAGATACAAGAGAATCACCGGATTCAACGTTCTTTTTCCCATGGGGTTTCACCAGAGCGGAACGCCTATCCTTGCACTGGCAAGCAGACTGAGAAATGGAGACGCTAAAGCCATATCGCAGCTTACCAGGGATATAGCCTCATATGAGCCGGAACAAAATATCCAGAAGATACTCAAGACAATGGTGGAACCAAAGAACATAGCAGATTATTTTTCGGATGCAACTGTTAAGGATTTTACCTCTATGGGTTACTCCATAGACTGGTCGAGACGATTTACTTCAGCCGACGATTTTTATCAGGATTTTGTCAGGTGGCAATTTCTTAAACTACACAGGCTGGGAATGATCAGGCAGGAAAGGTATCCAATCCTTTTCAGTCCAGCTGAGAATAATGCGGTTGGAGAGGACGACATAAGTGATGGAGATATAGATAAGGTATCCATCGAGGAGTTCACTGCAGTGAAGTTCAGGTCTGAGGACTTTTCCCTTCTAGCAGCCTCCATAAGGCCGGAAACAATATTCGGTATCACTAACCTGTGGATCAGCAGTGCAGGGAATTACGTTCTTATAGAGCTTGATGGTGAACCTGTAGCTGTATCGTCTGAAGCATACACCAAGCTGTCGTATCAGCGCGATGGGGTTAAATTCATCAGGGAAATTGAAAAGCGGGAGATACTTGACAGAGAATTCTACACGCCCATTGAAAGGTTGAAGGTCAAGGTATACGAAGCTGATTTTGTAAACCAATCAAACGGATCAGGTATTGTCTATTCAGTTCCAGGCCACTCCATAATTGATTATGCAGAAGTTATCAGGCTGGGGCTCGACATTAAGCCAAGGGTCATTATCTCCATACAGAATCCGGCAGATACGGTATTACAGAGGGCACATTCCCTTGATCTAACCGATTACGCGAAGCTGAAGGAGGTTAACGTAGAATTGTACCGTGCAGAATACTACGGAGGGATAATGGCAGAGGGCCTTCCGGTTATTTCCGGTCAGACCGTGGCAAAAGCACGTGAAAAGATTAAGGAAACACTCGTTGAAGGCGGAGACGCACTGATATTTTATGAAACGTCCAGGCAGGCAGAGACCAGGACTGGCGACAGGGTCATAGTTGCAGTTCTCAAGGATCAGTGGTTTCTGGATTACTCCCTGGATTGGCTCAAGGAGAGGGCTCATAAGCTTGTCGATGACATGCAGTTCATTCCTGATCATTACAAGAGTTCAATGCAGGAAACAATTGACTGGCTAAAGCAGAGGCCATGCGCGAGACTCCGCGGTCTCGGAACACATCTCCCCATGGATGATCGGTGGATAATTGAATCACTCTCAGATTCCACGATCTATCCTGCAGTATACACAAATTCAAATTATCTGAGAAAGATTAAGGAAATTGCTGGTGAAATAGATCCAGCCATACTGGATTATATATTCACAAATGAACCCGCGCTGGAAAAAAATGGATATCCAGAGAAAATACTCAAACTTGCCAATGATGCAAGGAAAGAGATGGAATACTGGTACGGGGTAGATGTCCGGCTTACTTCCTATCCTCACCTGACAAACCACCTTGCATTCTATATCCTTAATCACGTCGCCATTTTCAGGGGAAGTTACCTCCCATCGGCATTGATTATCTCCGGGATAATTACCGCTGACGGGCGCAAGATCTCAAAGAGCAAGGGAAACGGGGAGTCTTTAATGGCAGTTTCCAGGAAATATTCTGCCGATATCTATAGACTTTATGTGGCTGTTGGAGCAGACTTCTCGTCCACCCTGGACTGGAATGAAGCTGATGTAAACGCACTGAGGAAAAGGTATGATAGTTTTGTCCAGATCCTTGACAATTACAAACCGATGGAAGGCGAGATGAATGGTGCTGAGAAGTGGTTTGTCTCCTCTTTCTATCTGCATCTGAAGAGTTTCATCGAGAACATGGAAAAATACAACATCCGATCCGCTTTCGTTTCCATATTTTACGAGGTACTTAATGACCTAAGGAGGTGTGAGGCGAGGGGAGGCAGGACGGATCTCGCAATGGGAAAAGTGATTAGGGACTGGCTTATAGCACTTTCTCCCGCAATACCGCATACAGCCGAGGAATACTGGCACAGGCATATTGGGGATTCATTTGTCTCCATCCAGCAGCTTAACCGGCAGCCGGAACTATCTATAGATGCCACGGTAATCGAGGAAGACAGCTATATACAGAAGCTGATTTCAGATATCAGATCCATAATGGCTGTTACTAAAATAACACCGAAAACAGTTGAAATTTGTACAGCTGGAAAGGAGACCGAAAAACTTGCCGGAGTACTCATGGGTGGGGACTACGGGAAGGTGGACAAGGCACACAGGTTCATGATCCAGGATTTTACGAGAAACAGAAAGAGCATTTCTCTCAATGGCTTGGATGAATATTCTGCAATAGAAGCTAACAGGATCTTTATAGAGTCAATTTTAGGCGCAAAGGTGGAAGTAAGGAGAGTTGAAGATCCGGTAAATGGAAAGATAGCTTGGCCGGGGAGACCCGTCGTTGTCCTGAACAGATAGTCTTGCCCGAAGATCAACGGTTGTCAACTACTCCTCGCTAAGGCTTAGGAGCTTGTTGCTGGTCTCTACTCCACCCGTGAGTGGAGATTCATCGAACCGCAACCATTGGCTGGTTGACAGCAGCCTGAAGTACTCAGATTTACCAAGTACCTCGATGTTTCTGGAAGCATTCAAATCCGCATTGAGTTCGAAACCGCAATTTTTGCATTTGAATACTGAGCCATGCCTGTTGTCTTTGCTTACATAACCGCATCTTTAACACTTCTGGGAAGTGTATTTCGGATCGATGTAAAGAACGCTTTTACCCAAGTCTTCTGCTTTGTATTCTATGAATTTCTCAAGTTCTGATGGTTTTCCTTTCAAGCTTTGTTGATTTCAATGCTTCTGATGCTGTATCCCTAGCAGTCTGCACAAGTGCAGAGGGCAGTGTGGATATTGTTTCCCCTGCCATCTTGTACGTGCCTTTGTTAAG